>Ga0214542_1000598_pt1 | contig 66510 bp, 65 predicted proteins | sample CNSS1metaG_FD_160096 | JGI IMG/M metagenome (GOLD analysis project Ga0214542, IMG submission 160096) | Root nodule microbial communities from cowpea collected in UCLA plant growth center, Los Angeles, California, USA - CNSS1 | ecosystem: Host-associated > Plants > Roots > Nodule | place: USA...
ATTGATTGGTATTATTAGTCTTATTTCATTTTTACACTAGAAAGGTGAAAAGCTTTTGATCATCTTGCTATAACTAACTCGTGATTAGGTTGCCAAAGTTTGCCCAAGTTGTGGCACTTCCTGGCCATATACAGTACCGCAGGAGGAGGCCTTGCAGACGGGAGATGACAGTGAACCTAGACAAAGTCAACGGGTGACTAGATCTGATCGAAAGAGGCAAAGTGCTAACAGGGTTGTTGTTGATGATGGAGTTGGATGCAGTAATCAGGATGAGCTGAACGAAAACAAAGAAATCCAGAATGGTAATGTATTGGGACGGAAAAGAAGAAGAGGACGCCAAACAGATGATGCAGAAACAGGAGGACCTGGTGCATCACAATCTTCAGCAGCTATTTCGGGTTTGAGAAGAGTGACTCGAAATTCTGCTCGTCTGAAATAAACAATGGTGCTTTATACTGCTTCTTGCTGAAGCACTGTACATTTTGTACATTTTGCTGCTGACTGCTGTAATTTATGCTGAACTTTTGAGGATATTTGAATGGACTTTTGTTGTAAATGCAGTTAGCTAGTTTTAGTGACTATTTCTAAACCAGCAATCTTATGTTATTCCTCTGGCGTGAAACGCCAATTCTCTAGCAAATTCAGTGTAAATTCGTCCCTGGTGTCAAAGGGATCAAATATTAGAGCCGTATGTTGACTGTCGAGGTAGCGGGATGATTATTTTCTCAACCAATAGAATTGTTTAGCAGTGTTGTGCTTCTTTAATTGCCGCGTTGTTGTTTTATTAAAAACTTGTCCATGATACTATCTGTTTAGCTTGGCATCAAAATAGTTAGATATCACATTTCTAATGCCAGTCACTTGGAATTTTTACAGAGATAATAATCATCAATGTTTATACGGAAAGTACAGTAACATTATGTTGGACTCGATGTTGAAACTATGATTCATGGTTTAGGTGAACAATATAAAGTACTACTACTCACTTGCTTGCAAATTGTTTGAAGTGAACAATATCAAGTATCGTGAATCCGTACGTCCGGAATAGTAATTCCCTATATGTGAACATAATTTTTATGATGTGTTTGAATAGAGTATATTAATGAAGCAATTGAGTTTTTTTGTCTATTTGTTGTTCTATGTGGGAAAGGCATGTTCTAGGTGGAGGCTGGCCTCAGTTTTGTTTTAAAATGATGTGATTACTTTATGTTCTTCAGTGCATTGTTTCTCATCTAGAATGTGAAAAACTTAGATGTGAGAATAAATTGTTGCTATACTAAATCTACATATTTGGTTATAAACTAGCCCTCATCTCGTTTCAGCAAACTTATCTGTGAAGTTCAAGATTCCAAAGCTTCTTCACAGAGCAACTTTCTTGGACTGATATTTTGTTGTTTCATTGTCTTACTGATTAGTTCCCCTTTTAAATTATGGTAATTTCTTAAGGTATCTTTCCTGGGGATATAATAAACTTGAACGTGCATTGCACTTAAGATTAATTCTGTGTCAACTTTTTGGTGTCATGTTTTTCTTTTTGTTACTTTTGAATGAAGTTACATACAAACAATGAAATTAATTTAATATTTGTGGAAGGCGAGAAAAATCAATGAATTGAGTGAGCTTAATGTTTTGCATGAAAAGGGCATGAGATTGAAACCGATAAAGCTACAAAATTAAGGCCTAGATTTGCGATGTTTCCGTTGCCTTTAGGTGGGTTTTCAGTATTGAAATTCATAACATTTTCTTAAGGAAAAAAAAAATATGAATGTTAATCCTACAAAAAAAGTAAATAAGTAAATGACTAATAGGCATAATGTCGGTAACGGTGAGGCTTTGAAGTTTTGATTGTCTGTAGAATAAGTGTTTTGTCAGTTTCTATATGGTTTTTTGTATAAAAGGTTTATGACTGCATGGTGTAACTATTGGGATATCATCATTCCTTAACATAGAAAAGTGGTGAAGAATCATTGAAGGTTTACTTCGAAAGTATTTGGGCAAGCTAAATGAGTTTCATTATCAGGCATGGTGTGCTTCTCTAATAGATTAAAATTGATTTTATATCATGTTAGCAAAGGCATTCTGAAAATATGATTTACTTCACTTATGTATTTTATATGAGCAAGACACTACAATTTATAGGACTTACATTTGGCTTTTCATCTGCAAGTGATAATGTCTCCAATTATTACAAAAAAACATAACTCTAATCATCATTAAGATTCGAAACATAACACATAAAACTTTTGACTTTTGTTCTCCTAAAACATCACAAATGTAACCACTCATAAAGTCTGCTCAATAACTCCTAATTTAAGTTTACCTTAACAAAACTCCCCCGTAAACTTAAATACTTCTTCCATCCTTCATTCCGATTAGATTTTTATAGTTATTGAACAACACAACTGGCAATGGTTTTGTAAATAAGTCTGCAATTTGATCTCTGCTTCCCACGTGCACCATCTCTACATTACCTTCCTTCACTTGTTCTCAGATGGAATGAAATTTCACATCAATCTGCTTACTCCTTCCATGGTTGACTAGATTCTTTGCCAACTCAATAGCCGACTTGTTATCTATTCGAATTACAGTCCCTCCTTTTTGTTTCATCTCCAGTTTGCTTAGAAGATTTCTAAGCCATATTGCATGACATACACTCAATGATGCTGCAACGTACTCAACTTTGCATGTAGGCAACGTCACTATAGGTTGCTTCTTTGAGAGCTAGGTAAACGCCGTGCTGCTCATGAAGAATACATACCTAGATGTGCTTTTTCGGTCATCTACATTTCCGCACCAATCACTGTCCGAGTACCCTACTAATCGGTAATCGCCCGACCTAGTGTAGTATAATCCGAGGGATGTTGTTCCCCGCACATACCTCAATATTCTTTTCAGTGCTTTCCAATGTGTGTAGGTCGGCTCCTCCATGTATCGACTTACTATTCCAATGCTTAGTAACAAATTCGGCCTTGTACTCGTTAAGTAATGAAGACTTCCAACCAAGCTTCTGTATTTGTTGGCATCTACGTGATCTCCTCCATCAAACTTTGAAAGTTTTGTACCTGGTTCCATTGGGGTTGAAACCGAGCTGTAGCTCGCCATCTTGAATTTACTCAGAATGTCCTCGGCATACCTTTCTTGGACACGAAGATGCCTGTCTCAAGTTGTTTGACTTCTAGCCCGAGAAAGTATCTCATGTGTCCTAAGACCGTCATTTCAAACTCTTTCTCCATGGTTCTTTTGAACTTCTTGATTAATTATGCATCATTACCCATGAACACAAGGTCATCAACATAAAGAGCTATAAACATTATCCTACCTCCATGCTTCTTTATATATAGTGCGTGTTCAACCGGGCATTGTTCATATTTATTTTCCACGAACTAAGTGTGGATTTGGTCATTCCACGCCCTTGGAGCTTGTTTCAGGACATAAAGAGCCTTCTTCAGCCTCAACACCTTCTTTTATTCACCTCTCCTCATGTAGCCGAGTGGTTGCTCAATGTAGACCTCTTCCTTTAACACACCATTCAGAAAAGCCGACTTTACGTACATTTGGAAAATGGGCCATTTGTTCTGAGCTGCTACAAAAATTAGTAGACGAACAGTCTCCATCCCAGTAACAGTTGCAAACACCTCGGCATAGTCAATTCCTTCCCTATGTCTATAGTCTTTTGCCACCAATCGAGCTTTATATCGCTCTATCTCACCTTGTGCGTTCATTTTCTTCTTGAAAACCCACTTTACTCCAATGGGCCGAGCTCCTTGTGGTAACTCAGATAGTTCCCACGTGTTGTTACGTTCTATAGCAGCAATCTCCTCGTCCATTGCCTTCTTCCATTTCTCATCTACCACGACTTCTTCAAAACTAACATCTTTCGATTATGCCAAAAGACATACAACATGTACCTCGTTAGTTGTATTATATATGTCTTGTAGGCTTTGAGTTCTAGGCTGCAAGGATTCTTCTTCCTCGTCAGAGACCTCCTGTTGTCTTGCTAGTACATTGTCCAAATTTCTTCTTTCACTTGTCGGGCTTCCAAAGGTAGTTTCCGAGCTCCCACTTGTCGTTGCTAAGCTCTTAACTGTCACTACTGAGTTGTTCCGTTCGTTCTCCTCATCTATTACAACATCTCGACTCACAAGAACTTTGTTTGTTACTGGATTAAACAATTTATAGCCCTTTGTTTTTTCATCATATCCAATAAAAACAAGTTTCTTACACTGCCAAAAACCTTTAAGTGAGACACACATGGTTTCTTTTCGCTCTAGGCTTCATGTGGTGTCTGTCCATTGAACTTTGCATGAGGACACCTTTTCTACACATATACTCCACACTGCACTGCTTCAGTCCAAAATTCTTTTGACATATTCTTACCTTTCAACATTGCTTGAACCAGTTGAGAATTGTCTGATTCTTCCTTTCAACAACTCCATTCTGCTGTGGTGAGTATGAAACTGTCAAAAATTTTCTAATGCCAAGCTCCTCACAGTACCTCATGAACTCGGCTAATGTGTATTCACCTCCTCTATCTGACCGAACAACTTTAATTTTTGTGCCCGTTTCATTTTCAATCATTACTTTAAATTTCTTAAACACTCAAAATACTTCAGATTTCTCCTTCCAAAATTAAATCCATGTCTTCCGAGAGAAATCATCAATAAATGTTAAAAAATACCTCTTACCACTGAAAGATACATGAGTAATTGGTCCACAAGCATCTGTATGCACCAGGCCGAGCTGTTCCTTCATTGATACTCAATTGTCTTTGGAAACGAGGCTCTTTGGTGCTTGCCGAGTACACAATCTTCACAAAAATTCTTCTTAAATTCTATGTTTGGCGATCCACGCACCATTTCTTTCTGTACTAGCTCGGTTAACCCTCCAAAGTGCAAATGGCCGAATCTAAAATGTCACTTCATTGCTTCATCCTCGACATCAAGTTTCAAACACCTCAGCTCCAGTTTATACATTCTATTTTGTTTCATTTCTACTCGGGTAATAAGGTGTCCGAGTTTATCCCTCAACTCCAGCACTCGATCTTTCATGATGACTGAGTACCGCTTTTCCATTAACTGCCCCATACTCAATATGTTGGTTTTGAGGTCGGGTACGTAGTACACATCCCGAATTGTCCCAATTCGTCCATTCTTTTGAGAAAAACATATCGTCTTCAAATGACACATGTCCAGCTTTAATTTTGGAAAGATCGTCAAACATACTTTCATCTCCACACATATGGTTACTAGCTCCAGTGTCTAGATACCAGATCGAGTTGTTTTGGACTCTCAAACCAAACTCGGTGTTTGTGCTAGAGTTCGGACCAAGCTCGATATCTGAGCTCCTTGTCAGCAACATCTCATCATCATCAGTTTCCTCCCTTGCCAAATTCTTCATATCATGTGTCGAGCTCTTCACATCATGTGTCGAGCTCGCTTCGCTACTAGCCATCAACAATATTCCAGCTTATTCTTCAACCTCTTCTGTAAGAAGATTGGTTGATTCATTTCTCCTATTTTGAGACATCTTTTGGAAAATGATCGGTTCTATCACAGTTATAACACTTGACCGATCTACACTCATTTGCATAGTGACCGGGCTTGCCGCACTTGTAGCACTCACCATTGTTGCTTGACCGACCTCCTCGGCCTCCACCTCGACCTCGGCCTGCCAATTTTGTAGGCTGGGAGCGCTGTCTTCGTAATCATCTCAACCTTGACCACTACGTCCTCGACCTCTGCCTCCAGGACCTCGATTTTGACTCCCGTGATCTCTTTCTCCTCTGCCCCGAGTATGTTGAGTTCCACACGCCTTTTTCTCATTGAAATTTGTCCTTGCTTGGAGAGCTTGGCCAAAGTAGTCCTCCTTTGTCTTTCTTCTTCTTTGTTCATAGGCTTTTAGGACCCATCAAGCTCCTCCACCGTGAGCTTTGAGAGGTCTTTGGATTCCTCTACAGCACACACAATGTTGTCGAAGTCAATTGTCAATGACCTCAAAATTTTCTCCACAACTTGGTTTGCAGGCAACGACTCCCAATTCTTGCCAAGTTGGTTTGCCATAGTCTCCACCCGAGATATGAACTCGGTTACCCCTTCGTTCTCCTTCATCATCAACCTCTCAAACTCTCCTCTAAGAGCTTAAAGACGAACCTGTTTCACACGGTCATCTCCCTTATATGTTTTTTCCAAGATCTCCCACGCCTCTTTTGAAGTCGTAGCATTTGCTAACTTCTCAAGGCCTGCATCCTCCACAGCTCGGTACAATGCATACATAGCTTTCCTATCTTTGACTCGTGTTTTTTTCAATGCAGCAATCTAGGCAACTGTCTGTTCATCAAAATCCTCTGGCTCTTCGAAGCCCCCTTGAACTACATCCCGCACGTCTTGGGATCCGAGGTAGGCCTTCATCTGCATGCTCCACTTATTGTAGTCGGATTTTTGTGTCAACTGGGGTAAGGACCTATTGTTGGCCATCACTCACACTTTTTCATTCTCAGACACTCAGGCTAACTGGCTCTTGATACCACTTTGTTAGCAAAGACACTCTATTTCTGAAAATATGATTTACTTCACTTGTGTATTTCATATGAGCAAGACACTACAATTTATAGGACTTACATTTGACTTTTCATCTGCAAGCCATAATGTCTCCAATTATTACAAAAACATCCGAAACATAACACATAAAACTTTTGACTTTTGCTCTCCTAAAATATCACAAATGTAACCACTCATGAAGTCTGCTCAATAACTCCTAATTTAAGTTTACCTTAACATATCATTCCTAAATCTTGATACCTGACAGGAGATTTATTCGCTAAGGCAACTTCCTTTTCTTATTTGTGCTGACATGTTTTCATCATCACATTTTAAGCAAAAAAAGAGGTTTGATGGCTCACCCAGATCCTAAAAAATCACTTCATTTTACAGCTTGAAGACCCCTCCTTATGAACTTATAAGTGATTCACTTCATTGTCTGAATCCATTTAGTTTGGAAATAAGTGTACTGTTTTTTCGTATATGCTTGGATTAGTTGAGTCATCTATTTCAGCATCAAGCTCATCAGAGAAATAATTGCATTTGTAGGTTAATTGTTATATTCACTTGTGCTCAAGCTAGGTGCTAGTTATAATTATCATTGAGCTTCAACCATTGGAATGATCAAGAAAAAGAAAAACTAGGAAAGGGATGGCATTACATTAACTTCTGTTTATGGAGAAACATACAATTATCCAACCTTCAGTGAACTTTAAAATTTAAATTACCATTTTGAAATAAATTGTGACAACTTATTTCTCTTAGGTAATTTCTTTTTATTACAACCATCTTGTTTATTGGGACAAAGATGTATGTCTTATTGGATCTTATATTTTAGAGTAGTTATATGATCTATTATAGAAATAAGTAGTGAATCCTATATAATCGAGAATATCTAGATTTTATATGTATTATTAGAAATGCTTTTATTTATTTTTTAGTCATATATTCATTGTTAGAGAATATCAAATTCTTGTATTTATTATATTGATTCCTTTTTCTCAATACAAAAAAGCATCAGTGTCAAACAACGCTATGACGTGTTTCTTTCATTTTGTAGACGAATTGGCGTGGTTTCTGGAGTCCGTTTTCCCATTTTCCTATTCCTTCATCCCCTCCTCCCTTTCCTTCTGTGTACTTGCGTAATGGGCCTATCACTGCCACTAGTATAAATGAATTAGTGTTTTGTCTTTAGTATCATGTCATTACCCACCAATGTCAATAAAATCTTACTATTCCTAGTACTCCTCTGTCTTCCCTGCTTAGGCTCTATAATTTGACATCTAAATTAATATTTTGAGTTATCTATTGTGGATAAAATGGCAAAAAGGTACTTGTATATTTGCTCCATGCAAATGAAACACACCTTTTTACAGAGGAAAGAGTTTAGAGAAATAAGAAAGTTTCTATTATAAAAGGAATAGTTGATTTTCGTGTTTTTTCCTCAATTTAATAAATCTCTTGGGTATTCATGGGTTTGTAATTTTGTTCCAAAAAAAAAAAATGTAGAGAAGGTTTTTAATTCTATCTAGAAAAATTGTACGAGAAGGTATTTTCTTTTTAATTCTATTAGGAAAAGTTGTTCGATAAGGTTTGCAATTTTGTCATGTATGTGGAATTATACACTTTTTTTACTTGAAAAATTGTATGCTCAATGATAATATTTTTATTTAGTATTAATGGATATAGGCATCAAGTGCCAAACCACATCAAATTTAATGTGTACTTTTATTCTAATTACATGTTCTTATTTCTAGATGTGTTTCTACGATAATAGATTATTTTCTTATTTTGTGATTTTTTGGAAATCTTAATCCAAAAACTTATTTGTTAACCTTGAGAAATAAGACGGCTCATACCAAGGGTCCCACGCTCCAATTTTAGACTCCTTTTTATTTTTAATATTTGTCCTAAAAAAAGGGATTGACCTGGCCTTTTCAAGGGTCCAAGATCAGCCCACTATGGACCCCAAGACCCCCTCACTCTTCATTCTGTCTCACTTTGCATAAAACAATTTCTCTCCCCTCCCTTGTAGTACTACGAGAGCTCTGCTAGGGCATAGGAAACCTTCCATTTTCAAGCTAGCAAAATTCGTTCTACCTCCAAGTAAGTCGAACTTTGAAACTCCTTGGTCTTGTCTCCCCGTTTTTACCGTTTGGTACGTTGGTTTTGTTAGGGTTTAACCTTTTACGTTCGTTTTGTCATGGTGTTCCTGTTTTCAGTTCACTGTTTGATTCTTAGAGTTGTGTTACTCCTTGGTTTCACACCTGGTTGCGTTTGCTAGCATCTAAGCAGGTAAGGGAAGCTAGAGTTTCATTTTTTAAAGTTGTTTTTCTTGTTCCTGTTTTGTTTGGCTAAGTTTGATTAGTGTTTTGTGGAATATGAGACAATATTGGGGAAAACATTAATTTTTGGTGTATTTCCAAGTTAGGGGTTCAAATATTCATGAAACTATGATATTTGACGTTAGTTTTCGTATTTTGGAAGCATCGGGTGGTCGCTGGGCGAGGGCCTTGGTTGTTGGGCGACTATGTCTTTTTTCTGAAATGCGCAGTTTTAGTAAAATTGACTTTCCCAACTCATTAACCGTTTGATCTAGCTGAAATTTTAACAGTTGATCCTTAACACCTAGTTCTTGACTTTGACCGGTCGGATCTTGAATCATAGCTCTGTAGTGAGAGCAGTTTTTATCGCAAGGTCTCTGTAGTTTGGTTGTTTACAACATTGACCTTCATTGCTTGTTTGGTGCTTAACTTTCTCTATAGTTATTCAATTAAGTTGGTTCTTGTTGCATTTGGTTCTTGATTCAATCATCTTTAATTTGAATATGAATACAAAATTTTTGGAGCTTTACACAAGTTGTAGTTTTATTTCTAAAATCCCAAATCGTTTGCATAATGTGTTGTTATGTAATGAGCCATGACTTGGTTGGGTTGGACATTGGTATGCATTTATAAAGCATGAGATTGAATGGGATTTTGTTATGTTGTGTATGAAATGGAAAACATGATTGTTGGTGGTGGTTTGGTATGAGAATTGAATGCTTGATATGGCATGTGGATTTTGTTGGTAAAAGAGTTTCAAGGGAAACTCTTGGTGATGGTGGTTAGTGTATACCTTGATACAGGAGATGTCTAGATAAAGGAAGGTATTCTGAACTCTAAAAATTATTCACACTCACATAGAGTAGAATAATTTATGTGGTGAGAGTGGCAGGAGGTCCTAGTCTTGGGACATATTGGGCCCAAGACATTAGAGGATTAACCTGTGGTTGGGTGATAATGCCTTGCGTCTAGACTCTGCAGAGTTTAGAAGCCAACACAGGCGCATACTTCCTTTAGAATTCTATATCAAGAGTATGATCCGGACATTGAGTCATAGAGTCTTGAAATTGTTTCCTTTCACATGATTTGGGTGCCTACTGATTTGTTTGTGCGTAATATGATCTGGATATTGATTTGCTTTATAACATGATTAAAACAATTTTTACTCTAGCTTACCATCTTGCTTGTGCCTGTCTATTTTGTGTGGTTTTCTTTTTTGCAATGATCACCAATGCTATTGGTGTGAGCAAATGTGGAAACCTTTGGAGATTCTCAGGGTGGTGACGATGCTGCGATGTAGGGTGGTTTCCTTGGTCTGGGTTGTGGCTCACTGTTGAGCTCCTTTTGAAGAACTCTTAGTTTATTGTAAACTCCTTGCTCTATGAGTAATCTTTTGGAAAACAATAGTACTCTTGTGTTATGTTTTTATGGCATCGTGGTGTGCCTAAGCTTTTAATCCAAATATACTATGGATAACTGTAATAGTTAGTATATGTATGCTTCATGTTGTGTGTTTTTTTATATTATAATTATGTGATGCAAAATTTTAGTAGGTTACTCTATTAGAAATGGGATGTCACACCAATCCCTTTTTCCTAAAATAGCCTTCTATATAACATTCCACCTGTATATATAAATGTCATCATTTTTATTTTTATATATTTCCAAATATTAAACATACATAAAATATATGATTTGTGATTTATTCCGTGAGTCCAGTTTTAGGAATTGATACTTGAGTACCACTTAATTAAAGAACAAGTGTTGCTATAACAAATGTTGATCGAAGTAAGTCTCACCCTCGCCACTTGTTCATATAAAACTATAAGTTCTATATACATTTGCGTTTCATAAGTTAACTTGGTAATATTTAATAATGATTGTCAATTTTAATACGTTTTCTTAAAAGAAAGTACGATAACATTTATTTTATTTTGTGAATTATATATATGCATAAATACCTACTTTAAATGTATATGAATGTATCAAATCTTATATTTTTCAAGATGAGGAAAATTGCTATGTTAGATACTTGTTGTATCTGATACTCATATCGTTGTTGTTGTATCTAATACTCATATCGTGGTAACTGATACTCATATGGCATTCATGCATCATAGCCACCTATAGACCATTTGTGTCAACATTGATAATTCTGACTTTATTTTGGTGCTTAAATATTTCTTAGGATGCCCTAGAGCCGCATATGAGTAAGAAGACAATTGACAAACATTGGGATGAATATCATCGGAGTCTTATAGAAGGGTTGAACAAACAGTTAGAGAAGGATGATATACTATATGGTTACACCATGGATGAACTAGTCAAAGTGACATACAACATGGAAATCCTTTCCCTGAATTCAACAATGTAGTTGTGGTACTTGTTAGATTTCTATTCTACTAATTCATAATTTTGGCGTGAGAATAAATCTTGACAATCACAATTTCGAGTATGGGAATGGAATTGAAATTATCTGTCATTCCCTAGTGTTTGCTTATTTTGTACTGAAGCAGAGGTTTTTTTTGGTCACTTTTGAAACATCCATGTACTGAATTTTATGCATTAAAAATTTGGGGCAACAATTACTTATTTGTTGTGTTTTATATTAAAAATGGGGATTTGTTCTACTCTGAAAAAATTTGGCTTTTGTAGGCGTCATGACTATCTAGTAAATGGGTAGCAAACTTACAACTTTTTGTATCATCTTTGGATTGAAAAATAGTTTATCGACCTTGAAAAATATTGTAATGAAAATTGTGTTTCTCGTTATGTTTTTTCAACTTTTTGTCTTGTGTTTTACATTATTCCTTTGCTTTCTCTTGATAAGCTGTAGTGGGTAATAATTCGTTTTTGAATATTAACGAAGCAGGGTATTCGACCCGCAACTACTGGATAAATGTCGTGGCAGTTAACTTAGTGGTAGGGAGTATTGAGAAATTAAAGTCTTCAACTAGCAACACTTAGTGGTCAGGAACTTTCACAAATTATTCTACTCAGAAGGGTCCCTCCCAATTTGTAGAGAATTTGTCATCGTGCTTCCTTGCTATGCTATCCTACTAGCACACGAGGTCCACTTTGCGAAAAGATTGGGATGTAGCTTCAAGTGGTATCTTCTTTCTGCTTTGAGCTTGGCCGTTATGTTATGTATGTGTGCCTTTTCTCTCTTTTCGATGAGGAGGTGGAGATTAGTACTCATACACTCTCTATTCAGGTCCTCATCATAGTGTTATTGGCGTATGGTTGGTTCGCCTACTTCCACCGGTATCATGGTATCAATACTGTATACCAGGGTGAACTGCCCTTCATGCGTCCTTGACATGGTACTCTCCAATTAGGTGCCAATGACGAGTTTGAGTACGTTCAACACAACAATCGACTGACTCCTACGTCGTTAAAGAGTTGGAGGCTAACTATAATGGCTTCATACTCTACTTGGTTGTTGGAGGTCTTGAAACTGAACTGCAAGAATTGTCGAATCAGGATGTTCCTGGGTTCGTCTAGGATGATGCCAGCTCCCGCGCCTTGTGGATTTAAGGATCTGTCTACATACATTGTGAACCACTATTCTTTGAGGGGCTTGTTACTTTGTTGGTCGTTGGTAAAGTCAGCCAAACATTTGGCCTTATGGGGCTGTGAGGCTCGTAGCTGATGTTGAACTCTGATACCTCTATTGACCATGACAATAATATTTCTACAAGTTCAGGTTTTTGCAGTCTCTTCTAGTTGATATAGTCTGTCTTTATAATTATCGTGTGGCTTTGGAAGTAAAGTCAAAGTTGTCTTGCCGCTGTCGCTGGGGACAAGGTGATTTTCACTACCATTTGGTATCATGTTTCTGGGTCCTGGAGTATGCGACTTACCAAATATACTGGTCGTTGTTCTTGGTCAAATACCTGTACGATGGCAACACTAAAAACATCTTGTGTGGTTGCGATGTAAACTAGAAAACAACGATTGGTGTATGGTTTGCTAAGGATGGGTGGAGTAGTGAGTAGTTGTTTCAACTGGTCGAAACTTCTCTAGCATATTTCGTCCCATGAGAACTTGACGACCTTCTTCAATCCTCGGCTTTTAAAATTTATGTTGGATGCCTCTTGATTCTACACCCTTTGATGATTACACTGATCGATCTTTGCTGCCACAAGTGTCTACTAGCCCCTCCGACTATAGGCCACCACCTAATAGTGCACACGCGAGAATAAATTTGCCACGACCACGATCCACGACACCAAGTGGAGTTCCTCAATTCGAACCTCAGTCCGTATTTGTCCCCAGACTACCAAACTCGTTGGATAACACCGATGAGGACAATCTTCCGAAACCCATCCATACGAGCCATGATCTCGCACACTCCACTAGATTTCCAAAACCAGTAGGCTACAACCTCGAGTGGCCACGTGTTACCCCAATACAAGTTGCACTCGTAATTGGGCCCCTAGCAAAGCATCACATCAAGACCTTTATCCAAAGCTGTGTAGAATCCTCCTCGCAATCCAACTCTGCACCCAAAATCGCCTTGTACATCACTCGCGTCGCTAGGCGAAAATTGGTTTCAGACCGCTTGACGGTCTCCTCTTGTCGCTAGGCAACAAGCCTTCCCTAGTGCCTTTTTTAGGCGACTCCGCCTGACGGAGCCTCCCCTACCGCCAGACACCACGCAAATTCAGTGGCCACTGTTGTCAGACCTGTTAAAATTAATTAAATAAATAATTAATTAATAAATGCGGGTAGTGGGAGCCTTTAAGGTATTAATTATTGATTTATATAATGTGGAAAAGTATTAGCTCAAGTGGTTGAGAGTACTTGATTGTGTGATAGGACTTGGGTTCAAGTCCTATATATGCCAATTGTGTGTTATTTAATTTATTATTATTTTTAATAATATGCTTGATCATGTTAAGTGATAATATAATCATAAAATTATACTAAATATCATGAAACATGAATTGGTTGAATGGTTGTGCAAGGAATTAACATTGGCGTGGGTATAGGTTCGAACCTTGATAGATACGAATTTACTTTTTTTGCTAAAATCAGTTTTGGCATAAAGGTGAAAGGGTAGAGAAACCCTAGTTGACAATGAGCAGCCAAGGGAGGCTGGAAAAGAACCACTTAATGGCAATTTTCATTTTAGTGCGTTAATCCACCATTACGGTATCATTAAAAGAGAAATTTTGGGTGAAAAGAAGGGTTTATGTGCTTGTCATTGTGTCATAGTCAGAGGAATACGAAATTGGAGAGTGATCAAAGAGGAACTACCAATAATCTCCAATTTTAGCAACGGAATCCAGGTTAGGAGAGCTTTACGTATTAATTTTATTTTAAGTCTGATTGGCATGCTACATTTAGTATGATTATGCCTGAGATTTTATTCCATTAAGTTAGTGTTTCTGGAAATTTCCAAAAATTGTCTGGCCGGCGATGAACTGCCGCTAGACGATTCTTTCCTTTTCTAAGCCATTTAGGGTTCTTGTAGAGGAACCACTTGTCAGATATAGTGTAAAATAGGCAATTTGACCACATTTGACCACCCTTGCCCAGAGTTGATTGGTTGACCAATGTTGACTCTTTGACTGTCTAGTGAGAGGCTACCACATGTAAGAAAAATCTCTCTCTCAAATCAGATTTCTCTTTCCACAATTAGGGTTGGCTGCCGTGAGGGTTGCCACAAGGTGTGTTTCGCAGATTCTGATTGTGGCCACTACGCTCTAATTGGGAGGACGTGGCATGTTTTAATTGATTATTTTAGTGAGTGGAGGATTGTCACGTGGCATAGTGAGGGTGAGAGAGGTGGAAAAATTAGAGTTAGGGTTTCTGATTGTGTGGAGGAGAGAAGGTGATGAGGTGTCACTCTATGATTGGTTATTTTAGTGAGTGGAGTTTAAGTGGTATTAAGGGTGCAAATTAGTAAAAAGAAGGGGTGCATAACAGAGTTAGAATACCCAATTTCAGGAGGGTTGTGGAAAATAAAAACTAGAGGTACATTTAGGTCCAGAAATATTCATTTTCAGAATTTGATGACCCAATTGCAGAATGGGGTGTGGAAAATAAAAAGTGGAGGTGCATTTAGCTCCAGAAATATTTCTGTTCAAAATTTGATGACCCAATTGCAGAAAGGGGTGTAAAATTGAAACTGGGGTACATTTAACTCCTGAATTAATTCTCTCCAAAATTCTAATTTTGGAACATATTTTATGACTTGAAATATTCCCAATTTACACTCTTAAGGACCTAAATTAAATTTCGGTTGCATTATTAAACGATAAGAATATTCAATAATATATTATGCAACTAAAATCAATTCTTAAGCGCAAAAATGATATTAAATCCCCAAAATTTAAACACTTAATGAGAGCAAAGGTTCGAACTCATCATACCCTCCAAACGATCTAGAAGTGGAAAGTGCCTGATGCCTCGTGAGCAGCGTCAGGCGATATTGCTGCAGCAGAATTATATTTTGCTTGGATGATTTGCGTGGTTTACAAGGCTTCTACGATAACTTGAAGGTCGGCTTGCTGGTGTTCCTTGAGTTGTGGCTCGGGATAAGGGTTAAGCACGTGACATTCCCTGAGTTGTGGCTCGGAATGACATCCCTCGAGTTGTGGCTCGGGATGGCAGATGAACACGAGGAACTCTTGATTGTGGCTCGGGTTGGCGAGTGTTGCTAGTGTGAATGTGCTGGTTGTGGCTCGCACGGATGGGTCCAGATAAATTGCCCTCCTTAGTAATTTGCTGACGAGTTTGGTAGTCTTGGGACGTTACGAGCTATGTTCGTATTGGGAACTCCACCTGGCGTTACGGTGTGTGATCCGTAGCATGGTTTCTCGCACGTGCTCTATCGGTTGTGGTCGATAGGTATGACACCAAGACATCTTGAGGTACTCACTAGAAGACGTAGAACACGGTTAACATGGTTGTGGCCATGTGGCATGGAATCAAAGGATGGAATTCCTTTGGTGTGATTGTGTGATATATATAAATGTATTTTATATATATATATATATATGATTTATTCTGTTAGCTCACCCTATCTGCTTTTGTTTGACGATGATCGTACATGCGATATACGTGAGTAGATGATGTTGTAGGTGAATCTGGTGAGGCGTAGAGCCGGAGCAGGACTAGTCTTGGGGAGATTTTCTCAGAATTTTTATATTGTTTTTATGATTTCAAATAAATTGTAATCATTGATATTACTGGACTTTTGGATAATTATAATAGTGTTTATAATTATGGATTTTTGGTTTATTGTTGTGGTAGTAAAAGTTTTAAATTTCCCGTATTTTTGGGAAATAAGATTTTAATGAATGAGGTTTATCAATTATTTATTTATTTTATTATTTAAATCCGTAATATCCTGTCGGGATGTTACAACTGCCACTATTTTGGGTCCCTATAGCCTGGCGGCTCGTTCCACGTCGCCAGGCGCTATACTAGTAGCGTAATGCTACTGGTTTTTTTTTTTGTACTCTTGAACAGGTTCTACTAAACCCCAAATTACACAACACACAAATCGTAACACATTTATACTTATCCAGACATAACCCTATGACTAAATCATAATACAATATGTTCATAGATTCACAATTAAGGTCACACTCTTAACTTAACTATAATACAATCAGTTATGCACTCATCATTTTACCAATTAAGACATCCTCCAATTACTTAAATCAAACGCATACATTGCATATAATTTCAGTCTTCAAACAAACACTTCATAATAGTAGACAACAGGCTATGCACCACATCATAGTTAAGGCAAAACTTGGCTTTTACATGCATACCATCCCAACTTATATCTCTTAACTTATATCTCTTGACAACTATAGCCAAATATATTACATTCCAATGTTTCCTTTCCATCCCTTACACCCAATTATACAATATCATGCACCAACATTTTAGATAATTACACCCAAAAACCCAACACGAGGCAAAAATCAGCTTTTCAGCCTGCACCTGATGTGTTGTCTAGCGGCAATTCTTGGGCCACCAGGCGGTGCATACAAATTTTGGATTCTGCCCAGAATTTCTACACCTGCACGACCCCAAAACCTCCAATCATCCAATTTAACATATATTTTGGCACATTTATAGAGTTCCATATAATTGAAAGAATTCATGCTTGTTCCATTAAAATAAATATCATGGAAACAATGCACCGATAATAATCATAAATCATGTTTATTCATACCCAACCCCAACTTTCCCTAATTCCCTAATCATACCAGATTTCATAGAATTATCACAAGTTGATACAATCTCAGGCATGTAAACACGTAACAAATTCACAATTTGATATAAAGACCCTAACCAAGCATTTCGCGCATCACTAAAGTCACGCAAACGAATCAACTAGCTATGCCAGTTCGCGTCACCTAGCGGACGACACATAGCCGCCAAGTGATTTATAGAAGAAAACTCAGAAACTGGGTTCTGGAGTATGCGTCCCCTAGCGGGTCACTGATGACCGCCAGACGGTTTCTAGAAAATTCCAGAAATACAAACAAATTTCAGTATTTTACAACAATGCTAGGACCACAATCATATTATTTGATCCAGAATCATGCAATTCAATAAAAACATGTAAAAGAACTCCCCTAACCTGGATATCCCGCTAAAACTTTGGTCTCCTAATGTTCCTCTTTGCTCCAATGTTGATCTCCCCTCTTAAGCCATTTTTCCAGCCGTCTAAAACTCTCTTCACTCACTCTTTAGGGTCATAAACTTCCTTGGTTGGCAGCCACACGAATTTCTATTGTTATCTCTTTCCTTTCCAACCCTAAAACTAATTTAATTGAATTAAAACGAAATTAAACTCAAATCAACTCCTTAATTGGTCCATAATAGCTTATCAATTCAATTAAGCTCTTTGTCTGTGTCCAGATTCGTGGAACCTATCACCAGCTCTTCATCTCCCCAATTTTGTTCCTAGGGCATAAAAAAATATATGTTATGGTTTTTACTCTAACCAAGATTCAAACTCACCACCATGCAATTACCAAGTCAATGCAAAACCATTAAGCCAATTCGTGTTTCTTGATAACTCTTATACATCTAGGAATTTCTAACCACTAATCATGATCAAGCATATAATAAAAATAATACCATCAAAATAATTACACAATTGGCATTCATAGGACTCAAACCCAAGTTCTCTCACCACAACCAAGTACTCTCAACCATTTAAGCTAGTACTTTTTCACATCATAAAAGTTAGCATTAAATGTCATAAAGGCTCCCACTACCTGCATTTATTAATTAATTAATTAAATTCCTCGGGTCTTATAGAGCTTCCTCTAAGCCCCTCTCCTATCAATCCTTCCGCTAAGGGATCTATAGAAGTTGGGTCTTGAACCTCCTTCTCCTGCGTGTTTAACGTAATGTTTGAGGTGGTCGACCCTTATGAGCTCTGGAATCTTGTCTCTCAAAGTCTCGCATTCATCGGTGGTATGACCGTTATTGTAATGATATTGGCAGTATTTGCTCATGTCAGCGTTAGGAGGGCTTTGAAACTTCCTTGGTAGAGGGATGAGCTCGATTTGTAGCACTTCGTCTAGGATACGCGACTTGGGGGCGTTGAGCGACATGTAGCGCACGAACTTGCTCAGTTTCTGTTCTTTGGGGTGATTGTCCATATGCGTGGATAGCTCTTTACTACTCCTTCCTCCCTCAGCTCTTTTTGTTCTTTGGTACTATCACATTTCTTTGACTCATATGAACATAGAGACTTTCTTTTTGAGTTCTTGTATGCCTAGTGGCGGACACATAGCCAGCTCGTTAGTGAAAGGTCATGGCCTTAACACGAAGATCATGTAATGCAAGATTAAATTAGGGGTGAGGTCTTTGATTTTCAGGGCAATCACCCTGAATAGGTCTATAAAAGTGCGTAAAGACTCTCCTTCCTCTTGCTTCAGGTTTATGAGGGATAACAATGTCACATCGTGTCGCCGGCTTGGGTCAGATCGTGCCGCCAAATTGGGTCAAACTCATGAACCATTCAAGAGTTAGGCATCTTAGCATGGTAAAGAAAGCCTTGCAAAGGATTGCGTTGTCCGTGGAGTACAAACTAATTTGGTTAGTGTATATGGATAAAAACTCATTCAGATCAGTAACACCATCATAGGTGATGGTGGGAGCTTTCCACTGTTTGGAAATGGGAGTTTCAGTGATCCCATCAATGAAATGGTGCATGCGATTCTTCCTAGAGGCTAAAGAGTTCTAGATGCCTTTTGTAACATCCCGACCGGATATTACGGATTTAAATAAATAAAAATAAAGAAGTAAATAATCAACTTCATTTTAATGAAATTCTTTTTCCAAAAACGCGAGAAATTCAAAACTTTTATTACATCAACAATAATCTAACATCCATAATTATAAACATTATTATAATTATCAAAAGTCGAGTACTATAAACGATTACAAATTATTTAAAATCATAAAAATATAAAATCTCTGATAAAAATCTTCTCCCAAAACTAGCTACACTCCAGCTCTACGCATCACCAGATCCACCTACGACATCATCTACTCCCGTGTACGGCGTACACGATCATCGCCAAACACAAGCAGATAGGGTGATCTAACAGAATAAACATATATATATATATATATATATATATATATATATATATATATATATATATATATATATAGAATATACATATATACATACAACACAACAAAGGAATTCCATCCTTTGAGTCAATAACACATGGCCGCAACCATGTCAACCGTGTTCTACGTCTTCTAGGGAGTACCTCAAGATGTCTTGCTACCACACCTATCAACCACAATTGATAGAGCACATGCGGGAAACCATGCTACGGATCACACACGGTAACGCTTGGTGGAGTTCCCAATACGAATATCATTCGTAATGTCCCAAGACTACCAAACTCGTCAACTTATTACTGAGGAGGGCAATCTACTAGACCCAATCCGTACATGCCACAATGTGCACACTCACACCGGCAACACTCGCCAACCCGAGTCACAACTCAAGAGTTCCTCATATTCATCCACCATCCTGAGCCACAACTCAAGAGATGCTATTCCGAGCCACAACTCAAGGAATACCACGTGCTTAACCCCTATCCCGAGCCACAACTCAAGGGATACGTTCTGAGCCACAACTCAAGGAACACCAGCAAGTCGACCTTTAAGGTATTACTAAAGCATTGTAGATCATGCACATCAAAGTGAGCAAAACAATTTCTGCTACAGCCATATCGCCTGGCGCTGCTCACAAGGCGCCAAGCTCTTCCTGCTTCCAAACCGCCTGGCGGGGGACGCGTACCGTCATGCACGTAGCGCCTCTGAAACACCCATGTTGCAGTCATCACTTGGTGGGACTACCCTCACCGCCAGGCGCACACATTCCAGGAACTCTCTGAACCAACAACTATCGCCTGGCGGCTCTAATCCCACCGCCAAGCGATGCACCAATACTGCGAGACATACTGGTTTTTCCACTATAGTTAGTTTTACCAAGTAATCCAAGCTCCCTAATGCATCATATAGTGCCCAAGCCTACACGATTCATTCAACACAATTGAGACTTGTCCTTACATGCTTTCTAACATATTTGAATCTCCAAATATTCACTCTCACACTTTCTTTTTATGCTTATATGTACTTGATTGCAATGATGAAGTGCATCACTTATATGTACTGATTCTTACCTCTCTTTATACTTCAGACCACAATGCCTAACACACAGATCAACCCACACAAATTGCTTCAACCTTTAAACCAATTCCACCATTAGTTATCTCCATGTCACATTAATTATGTTCCCTCTCCAATAGTCCAAAGTACTACTACTTTGTTTTTCATACATTTCCTACCAGTCTTATCTTGACACTATAATTAAACAACTCATGTCCTCTGCCCATAAATCCAACTCCTCCTAATAAACTAAAAGTATACTATATTCACTGAATTCCAAGTTTAAGTCAAACACCTTAGTTCATACATTATTTTTCTCCCATTAGCCATTCAAAAATATCCTCAAATCCATCCTTCCAGTTCCATTTAGGACTGCAACAGAACCCAAACCCAATGCCTACCATCACAGTCACGCAGTGAAGAATCCACAGTGCTGCCAGGCGGTGCATGAAAATCTGGAAAATTCCAACTTTTCCTTGCACCTACGAATGCTAGAAACTCCACAACACCCTGCATTGATCTTTTACTCAATTCAAGCCATCACTCATTTTTAACTAGGGTACCTATTCTCCAACCCGAATCAAATGTTTACATATTATCAACGCAATTCCAGTCCCAATACTAATCACCTCAAATTTTCCAATTTTCCAAACCCTAAAATATATTCATATGCGTTCATCCAATTTAACCCCCCAAATTCCAAGAATTTCAAAGATCTATAACTTCTAATCATTCACAGACAATTAGAACTTAATTTCTTCCCGACTAGAATCCTCCCAGAACAAGAAAACATCTAAATCGAGTCAATTCGAATCGTGTCGCTTGGCGAGTATTCATCTTCGCTAGACAATTCATTCCAAAACCCAGAAATTGGGTTGATCTACTCGTGTCGCATGGCGGCACGATGCTCACTGCCAGGCGGTTCCTGAAAGGAACCCAGAAAATTGGAAGAACAATATATGGCGGTAGTTCATCGCCCGCTAGGCGATTTCTGGAAAAATTCCAGAAACACAAAATTCAAACGACAACAGAGAAGGATCATGCAATAACATATTGTACATCATACAATTAATCATTAAACAATCAAAACAACGTTAATCAGCTCCTTTAACCTGGTTTCCTTGCTAAAACTTGAGAATTCCAAGGTTATTCTTGATCAACAATGGTTTCCTTTAACACCTTCCGCAACAACCGTCAATCCTCTCTAGACGCAACTCTTATGCTCTCAAAACAATTTCAAATGTTTTTCCTAGGCTGCCATATGCTTTTCTCTCTATTTCTCTTCTCTCTCTCACTCTAAATTCACTTAATTAACCATCATTAATCCAAAAACGAAAATAGCATTAAGGTTGTGTTAATTGCTATTCAAGATACATTATGGTTTGTTTTTCTAGCCCTCTTGGATGCCTTACTAAGGTGGCTAGGGTTTCCTCTGCCCTTTCACATTCATGCCAAAAGAATTTTGGCAAAAAGAAAGTTAATTTGTATCTACCAAGGTTCAAACCCATAACTATGCCAATGTCAAATCCTTACACAACCATTCAACCAATTCATGTTTCATGATAATTCATATAATTCTATGATTATATTATCACTCAACATGATCAAACATATTATTAAAAAAAATAATAAATTAAATAACACCCAATTAGCAAACATAGGACTCGAACCCAAGTCCTCTCACATAACCAAGTACTCTCAACCATTTGAGCTAGTACTTTTCCACATCATACATATCAGAATTAAATGCCATAAAGGCTCTCACTATCCGCATTTATTAATTAATTATTTATTTATTGAATTAATTTTCACGGGTCTTGGACCTTTTGCTATATTGGGTGTGGGCTGATATTCACTTTCTTCTTTAGTGGCACTCAGAAACTCTCAGGAGATCCAAACTCCGGCTGTTGTGCTGGCTACCTTATTAGTTTCCATTTTCCTCTTTAGATGTGCATTTTCCTCCCTCAATGCTTAAATCTTTTATGCATTCCTCTTCTTATATTCAACGAACTCTTGCTACATCTTCATTTGGGCTTCTAAGATATGAGAGATATTGTAGAAGGGTCTAGCCTCCCCTACCTTGGCGATATTGTTTCCTTGGACCACAACGTCTTTGCTCTTGGTCGACACCATTCGTGCTCCCTAACTTTGTAACAATAGCAGATCACTTCACAAAATACTCGTCGGCCCCATGCTTGACGCCAATTGTTCTTACAAGATCAAGTTGTACACTGCCAAGTCTCCAACTCTTCCCGTAGCCGGTCTTCTAGCTTGATTCTTCTACAACTCCAATAGGTATCGTCCAAGGCGCAAGGGTGTCTGTAAAACACACTCTAGTGCTTAAGTTAGTGTAAGTAATGAAGTGGTAGTTTAAACCAAGAAGGAGGGGGTTGAATTGGCTATATAAAATTTTTTGAAAGCTTAAAACCTCTTTTCTTTGAATCAATTAGACCACATAATCAAAATGCAAAAGGTCTAAGACAATACACTTTCAACTAATTAAAAATAAAAATAGTAGGTTAATATGTTCATACACTATGAATCAACAAATTAAAATATGAAATCAACCCCCTAAAATACTGGAAAATTATATAGAATACAAAATTCATGAATCTCGCTCAAACAACATGCTTTCTTACACAAGATTTGTTCCAAACAATATTTTTAACAAGATTACACTACTAGATTACGCAAAAACACATGCAAACACAACAAAGATTGATTTGCTTGATTTTCTTGAGATTTTAAAGTGAACAAGATTAGGGAAAGAGGTTTGCACAATTGTTTTTATACTGATTCACTCATTCAACGAGCTAATTCCAGTTTACCAGGATAACTTGAGCTTGGTTTTCACTATTACCGAAAGTTTTACAAAAATCACACCAAGATCACACTTTTGAACAATTGAAACACCAAGATCTTTGACTCGCACAAAAATCTCAACAACATTACTATAAGAAACACACTTACAGACCTGGAATCACATAACATAAGAGCTACAAAACCTAATGGTAGTTCTCCCTAGCCAACCAAACTCGAGTTCTTTAAACTCCAACCAAGTCAAAATGCCTCCAAGTTCAACAAAGATCTTCAATCTACCACTTGTAGTTATATGATTCAAAGAGAGAGAGAGAGAGAGAGATTTCCAAAAATGAAAGACTATTTTTCGCGCTAAAAAAACTCAATATTGTGTCTTAACTATATGAAAGACAACTTATATAGTTTGGTCTTAAGTGAATTCAACAGGTTGGTTTGTCCGTACAATCTGTTGATTTCACTTAAAGTGAAATTAGTCGTTTGAAAAACAATTCAACTAATTGAATGTAATCATACCATAAATTATATACAACAAGTCTTTTAACCTATTAAAATCCATTTTAACATATTAAAAAGGACACACTAAGACTAACAAGGCATCTAACCTATGTCATATAGCCTACGAATAAAGTACAACATGTAAACATCATATTCTACACTTTATTTCCAGATTTAACATAATAGAACTATGGTCATCAAATGGATTTTCATAAATCTTCATCAAGCACATGTGATCTCATGCACTTTCATTTATCAAATCCTTGCACCAAGGTTGCTTGTGCTAACACTTAGAACTAGTGATGTTAGGGAATCTAAGAAAATAATAATTGTGTAATGAATGCATAGAATAACATGCTATTTATACCCATTTACCTGTGGGTCCCACTAAAATGGGCTTTTTGGCCCCAAATAGAATTTTAGCTTTTTTTTGGGATCTAGTGAAAAATGGTAGAATTACCATAGAGCCCTCACTAGTAATCGGTTCTAAGTAATCAGTCTCTTAAGTGGGCATTGGTTCGTGAGCCGATGTAGCCTTCTGAAGTAACAAGTACCATGTACCTGACCTTGGTTGGATAAGGCCGAGTGTGGGTACTATGGGGATATTATTTCCTTTAAGTAACCAGTACCCAATACCCAACCTTGGTGGGACAGGGTCGGGTACGGATATTACAGGAATGTCATTACCTTTGAGTAACTAGTACCCAATACGCGACCTTGGTTGAATAGGACAGGGTACGGGTGCTATAAGAATGTCATTACGTTTGAGTAACCAGTAACCCATACCCAACCTTGGTTGGATAGGGTTGAGTACGAGTACTGTAAGAATGTCATTACCTTTGAGTAACCAGTACTCAGTACCTAACATTGGTTGGATAGGGCTAAGAACGAGTACTATGAGAATTTCATTACCTTTGAGTAACTAGTATCCAACCTTGGTTGAATAGGGCCGAATATAGGTACTATAGGAATGTTATTAACTTTGAGTAACCAGTACCCGATCTTGGTTGGATAGGGCCAGGTATAGGTACTATGGAAATGTCATTTCCTTTGAGTAACTAGTACCTAGTACACAATCTTGGTTGGATAGGCCAAGTATGGGTACTATAAGAATGTCATGACGGTTGGGTAGTTAATACTAGTAACCGACCATCTGGAGCTGGTTCTAGTTATGGGCAAGAAAATTCTTATACAGTTGGTGGTGGAGAGGAGTCTCGAGAGAAGAACCATCTAGGTTTTAAAAAAAACGAATAATGTTTTAAGAATAAAATAATAGTAATAATAATAATAAGTAAAAAATGTAAAAAAATAAAAAGCAAAGAAAGGAAAAAAATCATAAATATGAATTTGGACCAGTGCAATTTATTGTTGTTCACGCACCCATTTTTACTCTTTGTACATTCTTTGAGGGACAAATTTTCAATGCGGAAAAGAACGTATAAGAAAAATGGTCTTGCATGATATAAGAGAAAGAAGGAGACGAACCATAGTTCTTCAGGAGTGAAAACGCATTGAAACCGTAAACTCGCAAAATCATTACAAACTTACGAAGTAAATAAACTAGCGAAGCAACCGCTTCTCTGAAGCATTAGCAAACTAGCCGTAAACTCGTAAAGCACTTACGAACCCACACGAAGTAGCTACAAGCTTCTAAAGCAAAAACTAGAGGCTGCACAATCCTATAACAAAAACACAGGAACAGATCTATTGATAGAAAAACGTTTGAAATTGCTGAATATAGAGAAAATAGGGTTTGAGATTAATTTCCCTTGTGCATAAATCACACACATAGGGTGATCTATTTATAGTGAGAGAGGTACAACTAAAAAGAGTAACTGAAAACAAATAAAGTAAATAAAAGATATTGTTTGATATTGTGATTAACAATATCTTAACAATATTAAATAATATCTAAACAATATCTAAAATTCCCCCTCAAGCTAGAGCATATAATTGTATGTCCCAAGCTTGTTACAATATAATCAATTTTAGGCCCCATTAAAGACTTAGTAAAAATATCTACTAATTGATCATTTGAGTTAACAAACTCAGTCTTGATGTCTCCAGCATAATCTTTTCCCGAATGGAATGACAATCAATCTCAATGTGTTTGGTCCTCTCATGAAAGACATGATTAGAGCTAATATGAAGAGTAACCTGATTGTCACACACAAGTGTCATTTGAGTGACATCTCAAAATTGTAACTCTCTAAGCAATTGCTTGAGCCAAATAAGTTTGCAGACAATTAAGGCCATAGCTCTATATTCTGCTTCTACACTGGATCTTGTTAGAGCACTTTGTCTCTTACTTTTCCACGAGATCAAGTTACCACCAATGGAGACATAATACCAAGATGTAGATCTTCTATCAGAAGGAGATCTTTCCTAATCAACATATGAATAACATAAAACTCTTGTATGATTGTTATAACCATATAACAATCCTTTTCCAGGAGATCCTTTAATATACTTCAAGATATGAATGATTGCATTCCAATGATCTTTACATTGGGAATTAAGAAATTGGCTTACCACACTGATTACAAAGAAAATGTTAGGAAGAGTGACTGTAAGATAATTCAATTTCTCAACCAATCTTCTATACTGCTCATGATAAGATGTAGGCTCCCATTGATTTGGTAGAAGTATAGTATTGGGATCTATGGGTGTATCAATAGACTTTGAACTCACCAACCAAGTTTCCTCCAAAATATCCATGGCATACTTCCTCTCAGATATAACAATACCATCATTGGACTATGCTACCTCAATACCCAAGAAATATCTGAGTTTGCCAAGATCTTTGGTTTGAAAATGGTGACAGAAATGTTGTTTCAACTAAAAGATGCCATGGTTGTCACTACATGTAAGAATGATGTCATCAACATATACTATCAAGTAAACACATCTAGCACTCGAGTGCCAATAAAAGACAAAATGATTTGCTCCACACCAAGTCATACCAAATTGTTGAACAACATTGCTAAACTTTCCAAACCAGGCCCTAGGAGATTGTTTTAGGCCATATGCAAAGATGACATACTATCCCAGAAGACTTCCTCCGAGCAACAAACCTAGGAGGTTGCTCCATATATATTTCTTCTTGCAAATCATCATTGAGGAAATCATTTTTAACATCCAATTGATAAAGAAACAATTGTTGAAGAGCAGCCATGACAATAAATAAACGAATAGAAGAAATCTTTGCTATAGGAAAAAGGTATCTCCATAATCCAACCCAAAAATTTGAGTACAACCTTTGGCCACAAGACAAGCTTTGAGGCGATCAATAGTACCATCAAGTCCAACTTTGAAGTAAACACTCACATGCAACGAACAATAGGGTAAACACACTCTCATACGATAACCAGACCAGTTCCCAAGTTCTACTGTTACAAAAAGCACTTAGTTCATCTGTCACGGCCTGATGCCAACCAGGGTGGGCTAATGCTTCACAGATAGTTTTTGGAATGGTCACAAAGGAAATAGAGGAAAGACATGTATAAAAAGGTAATGATAGTCGATGATAACTCAAAGCAATATAATGGGGAGAAGGATTACGTGTGGAACGCATACCATTTCAGAGGACAATAGGAAGGTCAAACTCAAGTGTCAAAGTCAGAGGAGACAAAGTAGTTGGCACTTGAGTGGACTCACATGGGAGTGGTTGTGATTGGTTTTAGCAACTATAAACCTGAAGGGGTGGTGGAGAAGAAGCTGACTGTGGAGTAGGAACTGATAGTGAAGAAGACATAGTAAGAAGATCACAAATAACGGGAACATTAAATGTATTAGGAATGTTAACAAGATTGGATGGAGACAGAGGTGAAAATTGACTCTTAAAGGGAGAACTCATCATCAATAGACACAAAATAACAGTTAAGAGAAGGAGAAGAATATTTGCATCCTTTTTATGATCTTGTAAACCCTAAGAAAACACACTTATGTGATCTAAGAGAAAGCTTGTAAAGACTAGGATTGAAATTATGACCAAACATGCAAATCCGAAAACTCTTACAGGAAAGGGATAAAGAGGTTCATGAGAAACTAAAATGGAATAAGGTATGTTATTATCTCAAAGCAAAGAAGACATGTGATTAACGAGATAACATGTAGTAAGAATAACATCACCCTAAAAATGTTGAGGAACCTCTCCATGAATTAAAAAAGTGTAAGTTGTTTCAATAAGATGTCTATTTTTACATTCAGTAACACCATTTTGTTGAGGTGTACAAGCACAAAAAGTTTGCTGCAGAATATCGTGAGAAGTAATAAATTGTTTAAAATAATAAGAAAGATATTCACGTCAATTATCACTACGCAAAAATCTAATAGAAACATCGAACTAAGTTTTAATTTCATTAAAAAAAGATTGAAAGTTATGAAATAATTCAAAACGATTTTTCATCAAAAATAACAAAGTACATCTGGAATAATCATCAATGAAAGTAACAAAATATTGAAAACCTAAAGTAAACTTAACGTGACTAGGTCCACATGTCAGAGTGAACTACAACAAAAAGGGATGAAGCACCATGTGTGACACTATGAGGAAAGGAAGTATAGCTATGCTTGCCAAATTGACATGACTCACACACTAAACGAGACAACTTGGACAAGGCAGGGACAAGCTGTTGTAACCAGACAAGGCTTGAATGACCTTACTGACATAAAGAAGAGAGGGAGACTCCATAACTGCACCAACATGTGTAGAGGGACAGAGATGATAAAGACTATGAGACTTAAATCTTGTGCCAATCACCTGTTTCGAACTCTGGTCTTGTAAACACACAAAATTGTTGGTAAAAGAAACAACACAATCAAGAAAACGAGTTAGACGACAGATGGACAACAAGTTAAAAGAAAAGCCAGGGACATAAATAACATTGTCAATAGTTAAAGAAGGGAAAAGTTTAATAGTGTCAACACCATGAGATGATACTATAGAGCCATCAGCCAATGTACCAAAAGGTAAAGGATTAAGAGAAGATAAAGAAAAGAATAAAGATTTGTTACTAGTAATATGATCAATGACTCATGAATCAAAAACCCAAGGACCAGAAGAAGAAGATTAGGTTAGACCAGCAAAAGATGTACCTATGTATGCGACATACACAATGGAACTAGAAGATTATTGATCCTTATACCATTTGAGAAATTTGTTGAACATAGCAGGTGTATCAGATGAAACAGAAGAAGGAAGATCCTCAGCAAACGATGGTGGGAAAGATCGACCTGAACAACTGCAGTAAATCGAGGAGGACGACCATGTAATGCATAACACTTGTCAATCTTGTGACCTAGCTTGCCACAATATTCACACTTAAAACAGCTTTTTCCCTATTTGCAAGGGCAAGTCTAGTCATCACGGTAAGATGCCAATGCAGAAGAATCATTAATAGAAGCAGGGTATCAAATGTTGGATTTTTTTGTACACGAAAAAGAGTAGAGTAGGTCGAAGTCAAGGTGGGGACCACCGGAAAATCTAAAATTTGATCACGAATATATGAATATTTTATCAGCAAAAGTTTGTGTAATGCCCTTAGCATGAAGAACTTTGGTCGATGCACGATCTTTTTGGTAGGATCGAGAAAAGGAGACAATAACTTATTAAACTCATGAAAAAGAGCATAAATTTTAACCATATAATTAGTTATAGAGTCTTGATATTTAAAGGTAGTTTTTTTTTCAAAAGAACCTTAAACTCAAGGTACATTGTTGAATATAAAGAAAACAAGGTTTGAAATTAATATGTCTTATATATAAACTACATATAAGATAATCTATTTATAAGATAATCTATTTATAATATAATCTATTTATAATATAGAGGTACAACTAAAGAAAGTAACTAAAAATACAAAGTATCTTAACAACATCAAACAATATCTAACTTAAACTATTGACCTAGAATGTTAGAAATTGGGAAAGTGAAAAGTAATTGTTAAAAAATCAAGAACGAAGACAATTAGTGTACCGATTGGAGGACCTCCAGGAAGAGGGACCGTAAAAATGGAGTGTCAAAATTTTTTCTTACCATACAGAAGATACAAAGAGAGATGAAAAGAGGATAAGCAAACATAATACGTACTATACGAAATATAATAAAAGAGTGTAGGTTAGATGATAAAAAAGAGAGGACAAAAAATGAGGGAAAAAATTAAAATTTAAAACTTAATTACGGTTTCTTAAAAAAAACCTCAGACTTTGTCAAGGTTTGGAAAACCCCACTAGGTGTATTACTTACCAGAGGTTATTATATCCTCCGATAATAACCCTTGTTCAAATTTAGTTTTTTTGTAGTGCCAGTATCGTGACTACTTGAAGAGCCTTTTGTATACCAACGCGGATCCCCTATAATTTATTCCCTCCTCTTTTTACACAATGCAGAGTATTGACCAATGTCCACGAACGATATAATGCTGACTGTGATACTCAGGAACACATTATCAGTTAAATTACAAGGAAAGAGTCTAAACAGAAAGCTCCCTAAAGTGTGATCTACATCTGAACGTGGTCCATGAAAGAATGTAACAGTTAATTGTTGGGCAGAAAAAGCATTACATTATGTGCAAGCAAGCAACTGGCAAGCATCAATAAAAATCATCAACAGGTTCTCATAGCACTTTGTAAGCTATGCTCAGCCCAAAAAAAAATTCTCTTTAGCATTTCTCCAGGTTCATCAGACTCAGTAAGATCCTGTCTTTACATTCTTTAATATATCCAGTGAGCAAACCTATTTTGATAAAATAGAATTCCACTTCTAAGCATATGATACATATATTCACGCTTGAAAAGGGAAACATCCTTAAATACTGCTCTACATCCTCTAACCTAGTAGAGTGTGTCACTGCCCTCAAAAGACCTAGACACCAGAACATTACTCAGTAGTATCTCATTTCAAATATATTGCAGAGAATTGTGATTATGGCCTTCAAGTTTGGTGAGCCTTGTGTAGAACTCTGAGCTTTAGTTATTTGCATCTGACAAGAATGAAAGCCAAATACGTGCTGTAGTGAAGATGAATGTACGAAGAGTAAACATCAAAGTTCAACTTTCATCTGACTTGCTGACACAGTACCTACAACAGCATGTAGCAAAGGTAATTTGAGTGAAAAAATGTAACTTAACTAAAAGGGATCATTTGTTGGGGGAATGCATACCATCAACATGTTGGTTACTCAGGGAAGTAGTTGTTGCAAAACTCATCTGTACGACGTTGTGAAGCTCATCGTCCCATGCATCAGATAGCTATTACAAATTGTGTTTGAAAATAAAATGATTGAAGAATATAGTCAGGCAAAATATTGGATAAACAACAATTTAACATAAGCATAGGTAATTTGTTGTATAACAGCAAAGGATGGTCACGGAAATTAAATGTAAGTTTGGTTGACGGAGGATTTTCAACATTGCTTATGTGCCGCAATCTATACCGAATATTATCCATTCACAAATCTATCATTTATGTAGCACCCAAACTAGTGTTTCTCACTTAAACAGAGAAATTATGTGCATGGTGAATGAGAAATGCATGACATTCCAATGGATCAATACCTGATTTGGCTCCTTCAATTCACCATTCAAGGGAGCTAACTGTTGATGGATGTTTCTTTGAAGAATGTCAGCTGAGTTTGCCATGTTGGGAATAATTGGATGAATCAGCCCTGGTTGAGATGAATGTAATGGAGGAAAAGCCATGGATATATCTAGAGGAAATCCTAGACCAGAAGAAGGACCTGGCCGATGTTGAAGAATCTGATATATAATGTTCACCATGTAACAAGGTGATCAGGCACTTGAACAGAATATAAATCTTTACCCACTGGTATGTAAACAAACTAATAACTTACATCTTTTGCAAGAAGTCCTTCAATATTAAAATCCAGCCGCGGATTTACTGTTGCAAGTTTCATAGACAAAAACTGTCAAATGAAAAAGACGGGTGTCAATTTAACTTGTATCAACACTTTTTTTAAAAGAAACAGGCATGCAAAAGCATCAGTACACTGGCTCCATCCCAACCAGGTTGTCATTCTAGCCAGTGAAAATCAAAGCATCAGGATATATATATATATATATATATATATATATATATATATATATATATATATATATATAGTAATTAGCAAAACAAAATATTGCATCTTCATTCAATATTCAACAAAGATAACAGTGATCAGAGAAGAATCAATAGTAATGATTCAAAATGAGGTCATTTCAAATACAAAGAAGAGTGTTGCGGTAGTAAAGCGGGTTAAGTAAATGAGAAAGTCAATGACAATAAATATTTCGACACGGTGCTTAAGCAGAACCAGAACATACATACAGTGCAACAAGTGGCGACAGAGAGAGAAATTTTCCACCCATACCTCAACCTGTCTCTGAAGTGATTGTACATAGTTGATGATTTCATCTAGCATTACTGCCTTGCCAGTGACCTAAAAGCATAGAAAGTAATAGCAGAAGTGTTAAAAGGAAGTGATAGCAGAACAGATAATACTACGACACTGAATTCTTCTAATTTCAAACTTAGAAGCCACCTTGCTGCATCCCGGTACAAGGTCTTGAAGAAACTTCATCCTTTCACTTATCTTTTCCCTCCTAACCTGCAGTTAAAATCTAATTTAAAATTCTTCATCCAAAAACTTCATTTTCATGACAGAAAGTTCTCACAAAATCTTACTCTCTCTGCAAGGCTATGGCTATTTGTTGCTTGACCCCGGCGAGCCCTAACATGTATGTATTCCTCCTTAGGTGGATCAGAAGCTTGAGACCCTAGTTTGGCATTCTTCCCTGAAGACTTGGTTGCTGGAATTGGTTGATGGTCTACCTTCTGTTGATTCTCAGAGTTGACCTGAGCAGCATCATTAGGAATTTCTGTAGCTCCATTGCCTTTCCCATTATCAGCGTCCTACCACAATGAAAAGAATCAAATGGATAAGAGGATATAGCATCACAGCGTCACACATACAGCAGATACATCTGAATCACAAGTCACAACCATACCAGCCCACTTCTTTTCCTTTTCTTTGAGTTTAGCCCTTTGATTGAAGGCTCGCCACTAGCACCTTCCAACAATGGAGAATCATCCTGGCCACCACCATCATCACTAGATTCAGCTCTATCAGACTCATTAGCAGGCCTAACAAGAGATAGCTTCCCATCATCTTGAGACATAATATGACCTTCACTTCTTTTATCACTCTTGAGAGGGCTTCCTTTAGAAGCCAGATGCTCAACAGATGGAGACAAATCTTTCGTAGCTTCAACTACATTCATATCACCTCCTTGAGATTGCCCTTCATTTACAGATTTCAACCCATGTCCTGCAATAGCATCTCTTGCTCCATAAACCCCCGTTGATTGAGCAATACCATATGAGTTCACCATATCAGTAAAATTCCCTCCACTGAAACATGAGAATCTTGCAGCTCTCTCGATGAATCCAGAATCAGTTGGAAACTGAGATAAACTGTGCGGAAACAACCCTGGGCCATTCGGTACCATAGAATTAGCAGGGTTCCAAGCCATTTCAAGTGTTCCATGATGAACCTGAGCAACTCTTCCAAAGCCAAAGCCCTCTTTTCTTATTCCAGCAGTATTTGAAGAACCCCCATTGTTGTGGACATTAAAGTCACAAAATCCCAGGTTTTGGGAGCCGGTGGTGTTGTCCCAGTAGCTTGCACCAAAAGAGTCCACCATTGAAGCAGAGGAACATGAAGACGAACCAATCAAATCCCCTCTGCTGGCGTTCATAGAATTTCCCATGGCAACCAAACCTGCAGAAGAATTTGCAAGATTTGCACCCTCGAATCTCCAATCCGAGTGCATACCACTAGAATAACCCATAGGATCCTCGTTTCTATCCACCTCAAACTTCTTTTTGTCACTCATATCCACCCCTCCTCAACAACATATACCAAACCACTCCACTAGCAGATTCTTTTCTATGATCTTTTTTCCTAACTAACTGGTAATCAGAGAAAATTTAACAATAAGTACCTTCAACAGTGGCCAAATATAAAAAAATGGTCAAATTTCAAATAAGCAAAATAACAGATGGAGCCTCCTAAGCCTCGACACAAATTCAACAAACATGATTCCATCACAAGCATCAACCAGAATCCAGGACAACCTTGAGAACTGAAGGAACTAGAAACTTGTGTAAATTTTGAAGCACAAAAAAAGGCTAGAAGTTGGAAGAGAAAAAGCAGCTTCAGTAAATGATGGTAAAATTTGCAAGAGGCTCAAACAAAATCCAAGTACCCAAAAGATGTACCAAAGTTCACACGAGCATGGCAGCTACCATTTCCAAAGCCAACACTAAACTTGAAGTACCAAAAATCATAAAGAAGGCCCCCCAGGAGAGAGAGAAGCTAAAACTGACTGTTCAAAGAAAGGGCTGAAAAGAAGTCCATGGAAACAGTCAATTATGCAAACAACATTGATTTCAGCATAATAAATACCCCCATTCAAGCCCTAGTCAGTGTTACAGAACCCAGCCCTGCAAAGACAGAGAGAAAAGAAGATTATAAAATTACAAAAGGACCCAACTTTAAAAGTGGGAAGAGAAAGATACCCATTTCTGATCCTCCTCCAACTTTCGGAACTCTGCCTTCCATTCAAGCTTTTTCCTCAAATCAAAACCACTTTATTCAATTTGGGATTTCTTCAAACTTGCTCCTTCATGACAAACGTGCCTTTTACTGTGGCACATGGAGAGAGAAAAACTCATATTTAGAGAGAGAAGAGGAGAAAAAAAACAATAACGGTAGTAGAAAGAGGGGAAAATACAGCTAACAGACCAATGTGTTTATGAAGGAGAGTGTGTAAAGAAAAAGGTAAAGGCATAGAAGCTCCATTTATATACCTCACGCTCGCATCAAAAAGAGAGCTTTTGATGATTAACCACCGCCACAGGTACTGTAAAATAATAAATAACACTAATAAAAAGACCTGCCCCTTAAGGTCCTCCTCCTCAATTTTGAGAAATTAATAATCATTGTTTTTCCTACTTTTTCATATTTTTGGGGAACTTCTATGTGATAATCATATCAGTTTGAGCTAGCAACTGACATTGCCAACTCTTACCTGGGGTGTTTTTCTCTTATCTTATTGAATTGTCCTTTATTACGCCTTGAAAGAAGTGCATGGAGGATCTTTAATAAGCGTTTTCCTTTGGTTTTGGTCAAGGCCCCCAAATCTAGCTGGGGTCATCTATTCATTTCTTTTTTTGCCTGCAATATAAAAAAACTGTTCTAAACCAAAAACAAGCCATATGGGTCTCGCACTAAGCATTATTATTATTGTTAGATGCATTGTCTAGGTTCTTAGGGAGAGAGAGAAGGGAACGTTAAAAGAAGATACATTGTCTGTGGCAATGCACCCCTTTGCAACTTCTTATGCATCATACTCTATTGTTTGTTTCTAGTGCCTATCAAATAATGAAAAGAAAAGAGAAAAGCATTGCTTTCAAGAGTTAATGCCCAACATAAATAATTGCAAACATAGTGTTTGATGAATTTAACGGTTACGCACGGTAACTTAAAAAAGTAGCATTACTGAAATATAGTTGTATCAAAGATGATACAGGATAAGCAAGAAAATTAGTCATAAAAAAATAAAGATTGCATGGTGCTGAAAGTAAGCTATAAAGATCAAAACTATTAATAATCTTTTTTTTATTATTTTATAAATACAGCACGTTAAAACAAACTTTATTTAAGGCCAAAACTAAAATATAAACCAAATTTTAGAAATTTAAAATATTATTAAACTAAAAATTTATATGATTAACCGATTATAAATTATTATTTATATTTGTTCTGAAACATTTACTATAAAAATAAATAAATTTGTATTAATTGAATGACCTTTTAAGTAATTTATATTCTCGTCTTTTATTTATTGTATTAATTATATTTTCACTTTGTCAATCATAAAAGATTTTTTTAAGGCCCACTTATTATTCTGCCCTAACTTTTGAGGGCTGTCCCAAATCAGTTGGTCCTAGTGCTGACCTATAAGGAGTCAAAGATTCTAAACCAGTTAACACTCTCATTTTTGTCACTTTTCAGAAAATAGTTCCCTCATTCTCTCCTTGAGCTACAGCCGTGCTCTGCTAGGGTTTAACCCCAATCTTGATCAAGTAACTCAACCTCATTTTTCTACTTCATGTAAGTGATTTTCCAGCTCATACTTGTCCTCTTTAATCACAATTTGTATTTCTAGTTAGGGTTTCATAGTAATCCCATTTTGGTTCTGTTCCGCTATTTTTCCAGCTCATTAATTTGTTCCTAGAGTTGTCGTGCTCCATTGTTTAGAGTCGAGGCCTTTCTAGCTATTTCCAGGTAAGGGAAGCAAGGGTTCCTCGAATTTTCTTATTGGTTGCCTACTTTTGATTTGCCTCGAGTTTGTATGAAGTGTATGCTGTTGTGGTGAAATAAAATGCTCTATTCTGTGTTTTGGGTATGCAAGTATGGCTAATGCAGATACGAACAGTGGCGAGAACTGATAATCTCGCCCAAGCGAGCTTGTCTCGCCTAGGCGAGACTAACAGAGGTTCGCCCAAGTTTCCTGCTCGAGTTTTCACTTAAGCGACGAGTCTCCGTTTTGAGCAAGATGCAGTCCCGCTCATGCGAGGAGGGTTCGCCTAAGCGAGAAATCGCAGGAAGCCACTGTTCCCACTCCTCGAGCTCTTGCCTAGGCGAATGGAGCTCGCCTGAGCGAGAGAAACCTCTCGCTTGAGCGACAACCTTCAGCCTGAGCAAGAGTTGGGTAAGAATGCGTTCTTGTTCTATTTATTTCGTTGTTCTTGGATGAATATCACATATTTAGTTGGATTACTGTGTTAAAGCATGTTTTGAGTGATGTTGCATGTATGGAATGGTTCACAGGCTGAATATGATGAGTTTGGTATGATTTTGGTATGGAATATGAATGAAGGTTGGTTATAAATGTTGACATGAGATTGGTATGCATGACAAGTACACTCTTAGTTGGTGAAACATGACTTGTATGTGGTTAGGGTGTAATTCCATGATAGTTTCGTGGGGGTGCCTCATTGGTTAGAACGTAATTCCATGAATCTCTAGATGAGATCTCATGGTGGTGCCTCAGTTGGTCAGGACGTAATTCCATGACCCCTGTTAGTGGGAGTTCATGGTGGTGCCTCATTTATACAATTTAGTAATGATTCAAGGTAAGGATTGCATCCTGATGCTCTAAAGAGTCAGTTAGTCTAACATAGAGCGTACTGACTCGAGTGGGGAGAGTAGTAGGAGGCCTGAAACACTTTAAGGACTAACCTTGTGTGTGGGGAATAAAACACTGTAACAATTAGCTCGGTAGAGCAGTAAAGGCCACCACAAGTGCAAGCATCCGCTGAATCTGACTAATTATATGTATTCGAATGAGTCGCGTCTTGAGTCTTAGTGTATTGTTTGCAAGTTATAACATGATTGGTTGACATATGCATCTTGGACTATGAAATTGTATGTAACTGTATGATAAATGATTTTCGGCTCTAGCTTACCCTTTGCTTGTTTGATTGTTATGTTTGTGGTCTTCTCTCTTTGCGATGATTATCAATTTATTGATGTGAGTAGATGCGAGAACTCCACGTGGTCAATAGAGAAATGGTGATTCCGCTGCATAGTCATCTGGATTTGGGTTCTGCTCATTTATATCTTCTTTTAGGGTTGTGGCCCATGTATTTCCTTATCCTAGAACTCTATTTGAGATCCTTAGATTCCTTACTCTATTGTGTTACTAGCATCGTGGTGTGCCTTAGTTTCTTTCCTGTTTTCTTTTGGACAACTGTAAGGGGTAACATTTATACTCCAAAACCATGTTTACTATATTATTCTGTGTGGCACTTCCTTTGATTAGGGTTATTAATTAAATTGGGTGTTACATTTTTCATGTCCAAAAATATGAACAATTGCAAATCCTTCAATAAGCAATTCCACCAAGAATTTGACAACGAATGTTTTTAAGTATCATGTTATTTGGAATTTATAGCATATCTTTCACTTAGAGATATATGAATATATGCGCCTTTCCTTATGTGAACTAATTGTTATGCTACACGGCTATGTTATCAAACGGTATAAACATATAGTTTTAAAGAGGCATATTTTTGAAAGGACATATCTAGAAAAAATAATTATACTTTAAGAGTGGTTATTGGACATGAGTAGTATTATTTAAATTTTATAAATAAATAATATTACAAAAGTGAAGTATAACATAGTTAGTTAGAATCTTGTCATGGGTTGGTGGTCAAGGGTTTAATTCTTGATTTATACATTTGGTGTGGCTTATGTTTATTACTTGTAGAGGTTACATGTGAAGAGTATGGGTTGTGTTTTAGGGCTGAGTTTGCAGGTCATGTTTATGGCTTGAGTTTATAGGTTGAATTTACTTGTCGTGTTTACGGGTCAAATTTACATGTTGTGTTTATTGGTCAATTTTAAGGGTCGAGTTTACAGGTCAAGTTTACATCTTGATGGGTGTAGTTTACGGGTCGAGTTTACATGTTGTGTTTCGTGTTTATTGGTCGATTTTACAGTCAAGTTTTCCAAACGCATTTATAGATCAAATTTATCGGTCGAGCTTGTCAATTGTGTTTACAGGTCGAGTTTACAAATCAAGTTTACGAGTCTGTTTACGGGTCGTGTTTATGGATCAATTTTACAAGAAGAATGTATGGGTCGAGTTTTTTAGTCGAAATTTCAAGTCATATTTTCGGGTCAAGTTTATGGGTCGTTTTTACGAGTCAAGTTTATAGGTCTCGTTTACTTGTCTAGTTTACGAGTCATGATTAGGGTCGCGTTTATAGGTCGCATTTATCGGTCACCTTTACGGGTCCACCTTAAAGGTCGTGTTTGTAGGTCGAGCTTAGGGTCATGTTAACGGGCTAAGTTTAGGGATCACCTTTACGGGTTGAGTTTACTAGTGTAGTTTATAGGTCGTGTAAGACCTAGGAAAATTAAGTAAATAAATAAATATTTATTTAATAAATGTGAGGGAAGGGATCTATAAAGTAATTAATGCGGAGAATTATGACAAAGGAGCAATGGTAGCTCAAGTGGTTAGACATGCTCGATATGTTTGAGGGGGATTTGGGTTTGAGTCCTACGTATGCCATTAATGTGATGTTTTAATTATGTAATTTATTGTGGGCACATATATGAACACGTGGCATGATGTTATGAGTACATGTGTCCATGATATGTCAAGAAAAATCTATAGGCTTGATTGTTGTGCATATGCTTGATAATTGGGTGGATGTGAGTTCAAACCTTGACTAGCACGAAATAGTCCTTTTTATGCTTGGATTATTTTTGGCTACATTAGTAAGTGATCAAGAAACCCTAGTCGTCTTCAGAGAAACTAGAGAGGTAAGGATCATGGCAATTGATGAGTTGAAACCACCAGTTAATTGCATTTGAATGACACTTAAATGATTGTTTTGGTTTTTGGAAATTAGTGTAGTAATACTAGGGTGAAAGCTTAATGAAAGAGTAAAGGTGGTGTATGAGAGGAGGTATTTTCATGTGGCTGCCTAAGAGAGTTTTTCAGAACACCAAAACTAAATCAAAGGGAAGTGTTGGAGGGGAGAAGGTGCACTCAAGTATAAGAGAAAAGACTTAAGACAATTTTGGGCCAAGAAGGGACATTAAGAGTGCAAATGGAGCAGGAAATCCAGGTTAGGGGAGCTGTCATTTCCTGTTTTAATGATATTATATGCAATTGTGTTATATATTGGTGCATGAAATCCTTCTCTTAAACCAAATTCTTTTATCGTTTAACCTCTTGATGTTTGTTGTATGTGGTTTTAGAGAGAGTATGTGTGCACTTGTAGTTTTCGTTGTATTGAGTTCTCTTTGTGACCCCATCACTACTATGATTATTACTATTCTTCTTTTTGGCTTGATGTGATATTTAGAGTTTTTTTTTCTATATTCGACACACTTATTAGTATTATTATTATTATTTTCTTTTACTATTATTATTATTATTATCATTATCTTTTATTATTACTATTATTATTATAATTATTCTTCTTATTATTATTTATTTTATTTTATTTTACTATTATTAATATTAATATTATTATTATTATTATTATTATTAGGTTAAAATACCTTTTTGGTCTCAATATTTGTCAAGTTTTGTCAAATAAGTCATAATTTTGGTTTTGTGTTCAAATAGGTCTTAATTTCCGTCAATTTTGTTCAATTGGGTCCTTGTTTGCTAACACCATTTAAATCATTAACGGCCATAAACATGGACTACCACGTGTCACTTCATGGTTTTTTTGAATTTTATTTTATTTTTTGATTTTTTTTATTGTTTTAAATCTCTACGTGCCAACCCAGTAGTGTGCTACATGTCAAAGTCAATGTTATATATTCAATTTGGTCCCTATATTTGTTATTTTTTTCAATTTAGTCCCAATTTTGTCCCTATCAAAGATGTGACCAAATTTAATATTTATATCAAAGTTATAATGATGTGAATTTTAATATATTATATAAAAATATTTAATAAAAAATGTGAATTTTAATATAAAAATTAAATTTGGTTTCAATTTGGAGAAAGACCAAATTGGTTCATGTTAATAAAAATTGGGACTAACAAATATAGGGAGCAAATTGAATATAGAACATTGACTTTGACACGTGGCACGCTGCTGGGTTGACACGTGAACATTTAAAAAAATCAAAAGAAAATTCAAAAAAATTCAAAAAATCCACAAAGTGACACGTGGCAGTCACTGTTTATAGCCGTTAATGATTTAAACGGGTTAGCAAAAAAGGACCCAATTGAACAAAATTGATGAAAATTGGGACCTATTTGAACACAAACCAAAATTAGAACTTATTTGACAAAACTTGACGAAAATTAGGACAAAAAAGGTATTTTAACCTTATTATTATTACTATTATTATTCTTATTCTTATTCTTATTCTTTTTATTTTAATTTTATTTTTCTATTATTATTATTATTATTTTTATTGTTATTATTATTATTATTATTAAAATAAGGGTTAATTATGTTTTTTCGTTTCTCAACTATCGCTAATTTTTGGTTTTAGTCCCCCATCTAACGTTTGCACTATTTTAGTCCCTGACGTTTTAAATTGAATGAAAATAGTCCTCAATTTTAAACTCCGTTAATTTCAATTGACACCTATCAAACGGAAGGCCATGTCGGATCCCATTTTCAGTTGAGTTAAAAAAAATTGCACGGCGTTATTTTTTTGGTAACGTTTGAGGGTTTGTTCCGCCACACGCTATTCCACCATTGGCACTGCCACGGTGCAATCTGGAGAGGTTGCTTCTTCAAAGTCTATGGCCACCACAGACCACTGCCGTAACAGCCACCACATGTGTGCCTCCCAACAAGGTGACCAAGCTTGTGCCCGAGTCTGCTATTTATGCTAAGTTACTTGAAATTGAGACCCACATAGATTCTGTTTTGGTTAGGAAGAAAATTGATGTGCAGGAGCATTTGAGAAACCCTCGCTGTATTAGGAGAACGCTTAGGATTTATGTGTATAATACATTTCCGAAACAGGTGAAAGTGGAACCCGGGAAGATTGATGTGGAGGAGCTTTCTTGGGTTCTCAGAGTTCGAATGACCCTTCATTCTTCATGTGTGATGCTTCTCTCCAAAGGGTGTTTGGGGAGGAGAAGATGAAATTTTCTGTGGCTTCGCAGAAGATATCACAACATTTGTCACCTCCGCAGCCTACACACCTGGCAAGCACTAAGAAGCACAAAGAGATTAATGCTTTTGATAAACTGATCTCTGACTCCATAAAGAAGATCCATGAACACCATAGGAGACGAGCATTCTTCCTCAGCTTTAGTTAGTCCCCAGCAGAGTTTATTAATGCGTTGATACCTTCTCAAAGCAAGGATCTGAAGCTTGTTGTAGGAGATGTGAGCCATGATTTTTGACAGTATAGTTTTAGGATAAAATTAAAATAGTTGTTAATTTTTGTATTCATAAAAAAAGTGATAGATTAGAAGGTAAAATAATAAATGTGAATCAGATGTAAATTTTTTTGAATGTTAAAATAACACGAGGCTTTTATAAAGACATTGTTAATTTGACTTTAGTTAGAATGCTTTCAACTTGACTAAAATTATAAATTCAATTGAGTTTGAGGTTATGCTTTCTTAATTTATATTAATTAAAGTAATATTAATGTAGTGTGGTTTAATTTTGATTGATTGACATACCTTAATCAAAACCTACCAAACTTTAAATTAAAATTCGCTGCAGTGTTCCTGAATTCAAAGCTAATTGATAATAAGTTTGAAGGATAATCATCAGGCTTATAATTAATGCAAAATCTTAAAGAAACAGCAACCATATAGCAAGAGCTACCGTGATTATAAATTTGGCATTCAGTAAGGCCTGTAAAAGACACTTCATATGAGCACTCGTGCAGACTTGTATTGTATGCAACATATATCTCTACTAGTACATGTCTTCTACCCATCATGAAGATGCTCTATGAGAAAAACACAAGCCAAGTTTAACTTCTAACACCAACACCAACACAACAAAATACCAGAAAAACAGACCCCATAACCAATGAACCCATCATCACTCTTCACTATCAACAATCAATAACCACAGAAGGAGAGAATTAGTAAAGAGAGAAGGGTGTTCTTCGGTTGTGAAATCTCCAACGAGGGCGAGGCTGGCTAACATGGAGGCCGTGGTGGTTGGGAAAAGAGCACGCGGAAGTAAGCACGGACGAGGCAAACCCTCGCGTAAAAGAGAGAAATCGAAGGAGCAGGCCCGCTGCCAACGCCGACAAGGCGCGCCTGTGGTGGGTGTTGCGGCGGTTGTTTGTGGTGGCCATAGACTTTGAGGAAGAAGGAACCTCTGCAGATCGCACCATGACAGTGCCAGTGGTGGAGCAGGGCGCGACGGAACAACCCACAGACGCTAGCAAAAAAATAACAGACATGCAAAAAAATTTTTAATTCAACTGAAAACAGATCCTTACGTGGCCTTCCGTTTGACAAGTGTCAATTGAAATTAACGGAGTTTAAAATTAAGGACTAATTTCATCCGATTCAAAACGTCAAGGACTAAAATAGTGCAAATGTTAGGTGGGGGACTAAAATAAAAAATTAGCAATAGTTGAGGGACGAAAATTATAATTAACCCTTAAAATAATAATAATAATAATAATTATTATTATTATTTCTATTATTATTATTATTATTATTGATTTTACTATTATTATTTTTATTTTATTTTACTATTACTATTACTATTATTATTATTATTGTTTTTATTATTATTATTATTATTATTATTTTTATTTTTATTTTTATTATTATTACTATTATTATTATTATTTATTTTATTATTATTGTTATTATTATTTTGTTTCATTTTATTATTATTTATTATTATTATTATATTATTATCATTGTTTTATTTTATTTATGATTTTATTATCATTGAGGCATACATTGTTTGTAACCTTAGAATTATTGGCTAATAGAACATCGACTTTAAAAGAACTTGTTTTTTATTACTTGCTCTCGTGTTGTGGTGTCGATATCTTGGCTTTTAACAAAATTTGCATTCAAGCAATGCATCATTATTCTTTCCATACTCATTATCATAAAAGAGCATGCAACCATCCATGCAACAATCAATCCTCTTGCTATTTAATCCTAACTTTGACACTAAATTTGTTGCATCATAGGTGTTGCATCCAAAAGCATTTTTGAAATAAACTCTAAGCATTGGTCATGAACATTCCAATTGGACTTGCAAGCTAATAGCCTGACACACATGGATAATTTGGAGTTTGATGCCCCTTCATACAATGACTTATTTGCATCCAACAAAAGGTTATAAAACCTTGGAGTTTCTTCATTTGGAGCCTCATCCATGTTATCTGAATTTGGTAGTTCGAATGGCTCATCTTGCCTAAGAGCATCATGCACCATGTCTTACATTGACATAAATTGGTCATTTTGTGACTGACTATGTACAAAATCCCTACCCAGACCCATGCAATTATCATTATTATCGAAATGACCTTCTTGCGTTTGTTCACCATGATCCATCCAAATCAAATAATTAGGCTTGAATCCATGTTTGTAGAGGTGAACTTTCACACCTCTTTCCTCTAAAATCTTTGTATAATCGCACTTACTACATGGAGATCGAACTCCTCCATCATTGTGATGACGGTCTTGTTCACAAGCTTTGGTTATAAAGTTTTCAACTCCCAATACAAAAGACTCTTTCAAAGCACCTCTTCCTCTATGACAACTATCATACATCCATCCACGATTTGATGGAAATTGATTCATGTTCTGTACATATACCAATTTACAAAAAATTAGGAAGTAGTTATTACAAGGTTCTATGCATAGAGCAAGATATAATAGGTAAACTTTAACCTACTGAACAACAAGTATTTACCTCTAAATATTTCACAATTACAAATGCAACTATCTTATAAGGACATATGCCCTCCTTAAAGCCTACTATAAGGCTACATAATAATAGGCCTAATAAGGCTTAATCTAAATAGGATTAGAAAAATAGTACTGCATCACAAAATTTTTTATACAAAATTTAAAAGATTTCATTTTCTCTGAAGTTGGTAGAAGGGACAACAATCCTTGTTGTCAAAATTGATTCACTGTTTTGGACTAGTGTTGTCCAGTTTTGTTGTCAAAACTGATTCTTAGAGTATTTTAGTACATTTTTTGTAAATGTTAACTATTTTTAGTTTAATTTGAATATGAGGCAAAATAATAAATTTGGCATCATGCAAATGATTTATTTGACTAAGAAATTATTCTACAAGTAAGAGTAGATTAAGCTAAAGCACCAAACACTACGTTCAAATCCCATCTTATGTTTACCACTTCGATACAATCATGTCATTACCTAAATAAAGCATCACAAATTGTAAAGCTAAAGTTGTTTTTTACCATAATAGAATCATTATTTATTCTTTACCATACACCTCTAAACATACCAATTATTTAGGGCATCTTTATTAACTTTAAACATAAGAAAAGTATAAGAGATCACATTTAAATTAACATATCTAATTAAAAAGATTTAAGTAGTGAGGAACTTAATAAAATACAAATATATACCTCCAAAGGAATCAACATGCTCAAAGTTTGAGTTGATGCAACAAGTCCACTAATAACATCTGGGATAACTAATCCTGTTTAATAAGCCAACAAATTAAATATTGCTCAATAAATTAACAATATAAACAAAAATAAGTCACATATTGGAGGCTTTTTGGCTATAAGAAGTTTGAAAGACTTGTTGCCATGAATATTTTAATGAAATCATGCATGCAACAAGTCTATTCTACCTATAGGAAGAGGAAATATGCAACTAGGGTGTGAAAAGAGGTGCTAAAAATGAAAGTCATGCATGAAATCCTAAAATGACACCTTGCACTTCACCTGATTCTAGTTCTAGGGCATATTATGCAAAGGTGATGATGTTAACTGGTATATAATGATGAAAATTTTTGGAAGATGTTGTTGAATCATGCAAGATCTACACAAAACCCAAACTCACTTATTGGGACCTAGTATGACAACACCGAATGTAACAACACTTATTGTCTAGTCTGTGAATGATGAATTTTATGCACAAAAACATGCCAAAATATTATATTATTGAAACAACCATGATTTATGCTATTTGAAATGCACCTAATACCATCTGTCAACATTCAATTTCGTCTAGATAAATAAAACATTTTTTTAGAATAATTAAAAAGTAACTTACGAGCAAAAATAATGATAGATAAATAAAAAAAGAGTTAAATAGTGTTTGTCAAATGAAATAAAATATTAAATGAAAATTAATTGATTAATTTAATAAAACATGAAAAGAATAAAACTAAACCAATTTGGGCTTATCTTTTTTATCCATTTTTTTTAAAATGTTCTTTTTAATGTATTTTAATTGCACTCTATATTTTCTATTCTTACCACCTACCCATTTTCTTTTAAAAGCCCAAATTCTAGTACTAACCTTACCCCTTTTTTTCACTTTTTTTTTTCATTCACCCCAAAGTCCACTCATTTACACCCCTATGCCCAACAACAAACACACCTCACAAACTAACCCACACACTCATGTGACACTAATCACACTATCTCACCTCACTAACACACTCACGTGCATACCACTTACTAGCACAGTCACACATCTCTTTTCTCACAACATTCACTAACTCACGTAACACACTACTACACCACACCGCACCTCACAACGAACACTCACCTCTCACCACTACACCACACCTAAACACTACTGCACCACATCCTCACAATCACTCTTCTCTGACACCGCACCTCACGTATCACTCATCACTCACTCCACTCTTTCACTCTCCTTACAAACCTACACCTCACGTACACACTAAATCACCCTCACAAATCTCACTAACTTTGGAACATCCAAACCCTTATAATTGAAACATCCAAACCCTTATAATTGAAAGTTTAAAAGATGAAGATCAAGTTATTAGAGATATGGCTAAATGGATGATGGTAAAGTTTGATAAATACTAGGATGAATATAACATTATGCTTGCATATGGTGTGCAATTTTAGACATAAGGATGAAATTGGAAACATTGAGATATTGCTATGAGAAGATAGAACCTCTTACTTGGGAAGTAAAGTTAGAGAAGATGAAAGATAAATTATACAAGCTGTTCTCTGAATATTATTCCAAGAATGAGACTTCCCCTCTCTTAAAGCATAAGCATACTGATTTGTGAACAATGTCATCCTTAATTGATTCTATCAAGTCAAACACTCTTCATGCAAGTCATATTACCTTCTACTAATTTAATTACTATTATTATACATATAAATTAAACTATGATTTTGGTTTTTTTTGTTAGGAATTAAAATAACGCAAGCTTCGGACTTATATATGGGAAGGAAGGACTTGATATATACTTGGATGAGCCATTGGATGTTGATATTACTAAACATATGGATGCACTTGAATGGTGGAAGAGTAATCACTACAACAAAACAGGTAATTTGCGAGGGAAAATATTTCTTACTAATTTCTCGCTATTTAGCGAGGGATTAGTGACAAAAAAATTTGTAGCTAATTTTTGAGGGAAATTAGCGAGGAAAAATATTTCTCGCTATTTAGCGAAGGATCAACAACCAAAAAAGTTTCATAGCTAATTGGCGAGAGAAATTAGCGAGAGAAAGTATTTCTCACTAATGTCTCGCTATTTAGCGAGGGATCGGCGACAACAAGGTTTCGTAGCTAATTTGCAAGGAAAATTAGCTAGGAAATAATATCTATCACTATTTAGCGAAGGATTAGTGATAAAAAAAATACCATAGCTAATTTGCAAGGAAAATTAGCTAGGAAAAATATCTCTCACTTTTTAGTGAGGGACTAGCGACAAAAACAAATCGTAGCGAATTTGAAACTAATTTATTATGTTTTGAAAGAGGTAGATCAATTTATCGCTATTCTCTCATTAAAATTCAAATTTATTTAATTATGAAAAATTTTACCACAAATCCGTGACAAAAGATTAAAATTTGTATTAATGAGTAAATAATATTCAGAGTATTCTCACACTAATAAAATTACAAAAAATATATAAATTTATTATACAAATTTCATAAACTATGAATATTTTAACAAATTGTTAAAAATATGTTTTATTATTATATAAATTAATAACTTTATTATATATTTATATGTTAATTTACTTTAAATAAAAATATTAATTAATTTATATTGTTATATACTATTAGAAATATCTAATTAGTTTTAGTTAATAATTAATTTTTAATAAATAATGATTAATATCAATATGCAATTTTTTTATATCTACATAAATTAAGTTTTTCATAAATAACTAATGATATTAATTTATAGCTTTTTAATATCTATATAAAGAAACTAATTACATAAATACTTACTTATAAAAAAAATAACATTAAATATTACATAAATACTTCCTTATAAAGAAAATACATTGAATATGAAATAAAAATTAATAAATTAAAAGCACAAGTTTATGTACCATAACTTTGAATTTTGTTACTTAGATATGTTCAACACACATCCCAAATTCTTAAATTACTAGACAAATAATATTAGAAGTGATTTAAAACCTCGAAAGCTTCATTTTTTTTTTCGTGAAAATTTTGAAGTGTTAGGTCTGTCAGATGAATTGAAAAATTGAAAGAAAGTGTGGAGAGAGCGTGAAGAGAGTGACAAGAAGCATCAAAGAGAGCTTGGAGGGAGCTTGACTACATCGAGTTCAATTCCTTAGAGCAGGTTAATTACATCTGCTTCTATCTTTACCTTCTTGCGTTTCATCGAAACAAAGCAGTAATTGATTAATCAATTGGTTGTTCTTGTTGTTTGGTAGATCGTAATTGAGACGATTCCGGAGTTGGTGAAATTCTGTATTTGAACGGAGGATGCAGCACTGTTGCGTTTCATCGAAGTGAAGGAGGTGGCGTTGTTGCCATTACTATGTGAACGACACCAGATTGGGAGATTAGGGCAAACATTAATCTCGTTCCCTTTGCCGGCAACAGGTAATCATTTGTTCCTTTTCCTGAGTTCTTAGTTTTGTAGTCGTTGCAACAAAATTCTAAGTTTTGTAATCATTTTAAATAGTAGTTTGTAATCATTCAAGTTTTCAAATTAGTTAGTGTCTGTTATATGGTTTTGAAAATCTAAAAATCTAACCTCTAGCTTACTCGAATGATGTGTAATCCATCTAGTTGACTTCACCCATAGAAAAAGGCTTTTATCAGCAATGTTAGTTGAGTAAGAATTTAGTAGGAAAAGTTTAGAAATAGGCACTTGCTTTCAAAATTAGTTCTCGTTGAAGATGCTTTGATATCCATATTTCACTGTCATATTCATCCTTTGAGAATGATATATATTCCCCTTATCACAGAGTGCCCTTATCATGAGACTAGCTTTGGATTCAGTGACAGAAACGCGAGGAACAATCATCAGCTGAGATGCCGATACAGATGCAAAAATCCTTTGCAAGTGGATGGAGTTGGAGGGTTAATCCGTTCTCAGCTTGGATGTGGAGGTTCTAATAATAATGTAAATATGCCTCTTGGTGAAACCAGGAACTTTTCCGCATCACTCACTAATCAAAATCAGAATTTTACTATTGGGGATATGAATGTTCCTTGTAACATCCAGGTAGGATATTACTTTAAAAAAATAATTAAACAAGGCAGAAATAAATTACTTCATTTATTAAATAATTCATTTCTCAAAAACACGGGAAATTTCAAAACTTTAATATTAATAATAATTATTAATAGTCAAAACATTCTAAAATTCACCTTTACAACTTTAAGATTAATATCTAAAGCCATAAAAGCTGTAATCAAATTACATGGAAATTAAATAAAAATAGTTATAAAAAATCCCTCGTACTCTGAGCTCCCTCTCCGCCATAAGCATCTCCTAACTCACCTGAAACATCATCTGCTCCCGGATAATAAATTATCCGATCATCGCCACACACAAACAGATAGGGTGAGCTATGCACATAAACATAAATAAATATGACATAACTTCCTAGCCCATTCATAAATATTTATTGGTTTCCAAAAACACCCACATTCCCACACTCATAACCAATATGAGTTCATGCATGTACTCTAAATCTGAGATTTCATGTGCTCCCACGACCCTCCTCACTCGTGGTCCAACCTACAAGCCTATCCCGCTTGTAGTCCTGCTTCACGGACTCTCAAGCCCGTTCATCCGAACTCCTCGTTCGGACCCGGACACGCATACCCACCTTTCCTACTATGAACTTCCTCGCTCATATCATTCTCAAGTTGAGCATAAGATGAACTCCCTCGCTCACTTATCTCAACAAGAGTACCTCCAGTGAACTAAACTGTTCATGTTCCGCATGCGGTCCACCCATCACGAACTCCTTGCTCGCGACTCAAGCCAAGCACATCCCAAATCCTAGGGACTTAGTCCTTCAATCCCAAACACCACAAACACATGCATATAACTTCCTATAATTAGGAAAGAGTATACAAACCAGCTCATAAAGCACACACAACCATAGAATTTGCAGCATTCTCGCTTAAGCCATGGACTCTCGCCCAAGCTAGCCATCAGCCTCGCTCAAGCTAACTCGCCTTGCTTAAGCGAGTGTGTAATAGTGGCTGCACCACACCATCTCGCTTAGGCGAGCCCAGCTCGCTCGCCTGAGCGAGTCATACATTCGCTCAAAAACCGCAAACCTTGCTTGAACGAGAATTCGACGAAAACTGCATCAGACCACAACGAGACCTCGCTTAGGCAAGCCATTCTCGCCTAAGCGAGAATATTTGTCGCTCAAAAACCAGAACCCCTCGCTTAGACGAAAAGTCGCGCTTGACACGTACAAGTAAGGATGACAAGAATACCCGTGCTCATGGATATCCGCGGATAAAATCCACGACAAATAATTAATACCCGCGAGTAGCGGGTAGCGGGTATTTTAATACCCGCTTATAAACGGGTCGGGTATGGGTATCATACTATCCGTACTCGCGGGTACTCGTTACCCGCAAAAAAAATTAAAATTAAAATTTAATTTATATTTTATTAAGTTAAATTTAATTAAAATTAAAATTAGCAGTATATTTTATTATGTCAAATTTAATTATAATTAAAATTTAATTTAATTTAATTTTATATTTAATTTTTATAATTTTATATTAAACAATTTATAAAATATAAAATTTTTAAATATTTGCAGGTTTCGGGTATCCACGGGTACCTGTGGGTTTTAAAAATATCCGCGAGTATTTTTTAAGCAGATATCCGGCGGGTAAACGGGCGGGTAGCGGGCAGATTTTTTTTTGGCGGGTCGGGTTACGGGTAGGCACTATCCGTGCCCGACCCGACCCGTTGCCATCCCTACGTACAGGTCTCATCACGACCTCGCTTAGGCGAGCCATTCTCGCCTAAGTGAGAGACTAAGTCGCTCAACCCTAACACTGATCGCCTGAGCAAATTTCGCGAGCCAAAAGCCAAGACGTGATTCTGCAACCTTCGCTTAGGCGAGATGGACTCGCTTGGGCAAAACTTGCAGAGTTTCGTCTCTGTTTAAAAACCATTACAAAACAATGTATATCATTCCTATTCACTCTAATCCAACAATCAACCCATATGAACATGCTTTGTACCCATTTGAGATACCAAAACTTGAGACTTTACCCAAAAGAACCACGCAATAACCCAAACCCCCCATCCAAAACATGTGAAACATAAAGGGCTTGACATCAGCACCAAGTGTACCAAATTCTCAATCACAAAACGCATAATAATACCAATTCATACCACATAGAATCCAATTGAGAATAGAAACTCGAGAACACATGCAAAATTCGTATACACATAATTTTAGCAACCCTAACCTGGAATTCTTGCTCCAAATGATAGCCTTTGAGGGTTTCCTCCAATTTCTCAATCAACCTAATCCTTTCTCTCAAATCTTCTCCCAAAAGCACTCACTTCTCTTCTCACACTCTCAAAATTCGTGCTCCTCTCCAAAAGCCAAATCAAACAACTGCAGAAACCCCCCTCCTTCTCACCTAGAATTTAGATTTTATAGGTGTCTTGATAATGGGTTTAAAAATTGAAATGAAATTGGGCTTAATTATGGTTTTAATTCCTATTCAATGTTAACTCTATAGTGATTTTTCAGTCCCTCTTGGGTGCCCCTTCTGCTAGGGTTCTCTCTGCCCTTTCACATTCAAGTCAACACTAATTTTAGCAAAAATAAAGTCAACTTTATATCCCTCAAGGTTTGAACCCATGACCATACCAATGCCAATTCATTTCACAACCACTCAACCAACTCATATTTAGTGATAACTATCAAAATACTATAATAATACTATCACTCACTAGGCACAAATATATTACCAAAATAATAATAATAATGAAATAACACATAATTGGCACACATAGGACTTGAACCCAAGTTCTCTCACACAAACCAAGTACTCTCAACCATGTGAGCTAGTACTTTTCCACGTCATGGAACACATTATGCAAGTTGGCTAGGTGAGGTGGTAGAGCAATTTCATACGCCGTTGTTCCTATTCTCCGTATAATTTGATAAGGTTCTATAAATCTCGGAGTCAACTTTCTTGATTTAAGAACCCTTCCGATACCCGTGGTTGGAGTAACCCAGAGGAATACATGATCTCCTTCCTCAAACTCCAATGGTCGTCTTCTCTTATCGGCATAAGACTTCTGCCTACTTTGAGTTGCTCGCATCCGTTCCTGAATCAATTGGACTTTACTAGTCGTCTGTTGCAGAAACTCTGGCCCAAGTACAAAGGCTTCACCATCCTGATACCAGCACAATGGAGTTATACACCTCCTTCCATACAGTTTTTCATAGGGCGTCATGCCAATACTAGAGGGGTAACTATTATTGTATGTGAACTCCACTAGCGGTAATACATCATTCCAGTTTCCTAAGTGGTCTAGCACACAAGACCTCAATAGATCTTCCAGCGATTGAATAGTCCGCTCAGACTGGTCATCCGTTTGAGGATGATAAGTCAAGCTCATTCGCAACTGTGTACCCAAAGCAGCTTGCAAGGATTGCCAAAACCGTGAGGTGAATCTAGGATCTCGGTCTAACACTATACTCTCGGGTACTCCATGTAATCTCACTACTTCTCGCACATACAATTCTGCTAGCTTGTCCATCGATCACTTCTGATTCATAGGCAAGAAATGTGCATATTTTGTTAGTCAGTCTACTATCATTCAAACTGAATCATGACCCTTCGTTGACCTCGAAAGATGAGTTACGAAATCCATAAAGATACTGTCCTACTTCCACTAAGGTACGTCCAGTGGTTGCAGTCTACCTCCCAGCTTTTGGTGTTCGATTTTGGCCTTTTGACATACCAAACATTGAGCCACAAAATCTACAACATCCGTCTTTATCCCGTTCCACCAGAAAGACTCCTTCAAATCCTTATACATCTTAGTCATACCTGGATGTATGCTAAGACGACTCTGATGGCCCTCCTTCAGAATCTGCCTCCTGAATAAAGATCCTTTAGGCACACACACTCTACCTTTAAAGCGTAGAATGTCGTCTGCTCCCATCTGATAGTCTTTCCCTTTCTTTATACCCAACCTCCCTACAAACTATTGTAATTCCAAATCATGTCCCTGAGCCATACGAATTTCATTCAAAAATTCATTGGTGACTTTCAACAAGCTGCACTATATGAAGTCTTGCCCAAACTGCATTCCCAGATTCATATCTCGGAGTTTCTCAATCAACTCTAACTCCTTTATCATCATACAAGACATGTGCATCTTCTTCCGACTCAAAGCGTCGGTTACAATATTTGCCTTGCCCAACTGATAGAGCAATTCAAAGTCATAGTCCTTCAGATACTCCATCCACCTGCGCTGCCTCATATTTATAACTCCTTTTGATCAAACAAATATTTTAGACTTTTGTGATCGCTGAATACTTGAAATTGGGAGCCGTACAAATAGTGCCTCCACGATTTAAGAGCAAACACAATAGCTGCTAGCTTTAGGTCATGAGTCGGGTAATTTTTCTCGTGTACCCTTCAATTGTCTTGAGGCGTACGCCACTAGCCTCCCTTCTTGCATCAATACACACCCCAATCCTAGGTAAGGGGCGTCACAGTACACTTCAAACTTCTTCTCAGTATCAGGAATTACCAACACTAGAGTGGTAGTCAAGCACCTTTTCATCTCGTTAAAACATTTTTCACACTTCTCAGTCCAGGAGAATGGCCGATCCTTCCTCGTGAGTTATGTCAAAGGATTCACCTTCTTTGAAAACCCCTCCACAAACCTCCTGTAATAACTTGTCAGGCCCAAGATACTCCTCACCTCTATTACCGTCTTAGGCCTTTCCCACTTAAGTATTGTTTCAATCTGGTGATACCCCGACCTCAAATCTATTTTGGAAAACACCCTTGCTCCCTTCAAATGGTCCAATAAATCGTCGATCCTTGGTAGCAGATATTTGTTTTTAATAGTCAGTTTATTCAACTGCCTATAATCCACACAAAGTCGCGAACTTCTGTCATTCTTCTTCACCAATTAATTAATTATGGTTTTAATTCCTATTCAATGTTAACTCTATAGTGGTTTTTCAGCCCCTCTTGAACCTAAGTCCTGTGACATAAACCAAGTACTCTCAACCATGTGAACTAGTACTTTTCCATGTCATACCAATCTTATTTAATGTCATTAAAGTTACCACCTCCTACGGTTAGTTAATTAATTAATTATTTAATTTATTTATTTTCCACGGGTCTTACATTCCTTCTCTTGCTGGCCAAAACCATCATTTGCAAACTGTTCAGACTCAGGTGTACAATGATAGTTTCTTTGATGGAAGGATTTGTTTGGACAAGGATGTCTTTGGAAACAACATGTATGTGTGTTCTCTAAAAAGCAAAAAGCAGCAGCAGGTGAAAAATGTTGGTAATGCTGAAGTGTCCAATGTTGTCCATGGGAATGTGTCAACATCGACAACAGTGGATTCTTCCTTTGCATGGGATTCAAACAATTCCCAAGCTGAATTTTTGGACTCTCCTATGTTGGCAACACCAGACAAGGATCTCCTTTGGCCATAAGGAAAAAAGAAGAAGGTAAAAATAGTAAATTACTTGTCTTAACTTTCACTCTTCTGTAAATATATATCCTCTTGTGGAGTTAAACTTCCATTATGTGTATAGTCCCCATGGTGTTAAATTTGGCAATTAAACCATCTGCTGAAAATGTAGAGCAAATTAATGCTTGAATTGGAACTGTTGAAAGGTTGTTGACAAAGAGTAGGGGAAATTTATTTTAAGGAATATAAATTCTTAATTGATGGGTTTGCTAGAATGGGTTTCATGGAGTCAGCAAAAAAATTATATGATGAAATGGTGGAAAAGGGAATCATTCCTGATGAAACTACTCATAGTAGTTTGACTTGGGGATTTTGCGGGGAAAATTAATTCGAGGAGGCTGCAGAGCTGCTAAAGGAGATGCGTAAGAAAGAACAAAGGATTAAAAGTACTGCATATAAATGTGTAATACTTGGATTATGCAGACAAAAGAAGGTTGTTATTGTAGTTCAAGTTCTAGATTTGATGGTGAAAAGTCAATGCAATTCAGATAAGAGGATGTATTCTGCTTTAAAGAAGGATCTATTATAATTCCATTCCATTAATTTTTTTGTTAATTCTAGCATATCCTTGAATTTTAATTTCATTTTTTCTGTCAGCTTAGCTTTTGATATCGGAATATTAGATCAAGTTGGAAGACATTTTACTAGATTTTTATTTAGTAAACCTCTACTCTTGTGCTTGAGACTGTAAACATTTGTGAATTAATCTTTACCTAGTTTGTATGCCTAAGACTCGCTAATTTTTGCTGTGGGTATTTGCCAATGTAGGAAAGCATGTTGGGAAGTTTTGACGGATAGTTGCGTGGGCTGCAAGACCCAACAGTATTGGCTAATACTGTCTCTCAGCACAAACTAGAATTTCGGTAGTTGAGGTTGACATGAACCTGTGCTTGTGTTAAGTTATTTTTATAGTCAATCCAATCTTCAAGTTTTATCCATGTGTTAATTTTGGTAATTTTAAGTTTGTTTCGTTGACTTGTATAATACAGTCTAAGATTATGTTTTAGTATTTACCATTCAATTTTAGGGATCGAAGGTTGTCATTATTGCACACATTCATGTGATTTTGCAAGTTATTTTAGGCTAATCATATAATTTAGCCCTTGAACATGTTTAGAATTCTAATTTTAATTTACCACATTTTCTTTTTTTTAAAGAACTACTTAGTTATCCTAAAGTATTTTAATATCTTCTTAACATACACTTTGCACGATATTAGATATCCTAGTAGTAAGATAGAGTAAATAATCTTGAGAAATAACATTAAGCGTCAGAATACATGGTAAATATGATTTTGTTCTTTTTAATATAGGAAAATTTCACATATATCATCCAAATGTCTAGCGAGATATATTATATTTTTTATTTACCATTATATTTTTTAAAGGCATTTAAATAAATAAGAACATGGAATATTTTGGTAGATTTATAAAACATAAATTCGAATGAGCTAGGTTGCTAGGGATAATTATTATAATATAGCATGGATCAATTAGGAATCAACTAGGGATAAATTTGCTAGGGATCAAATAGGGATTAACTAGGGATAAATTGACTAGGGATTAGGTAGGGATTAGCTAGAGATAAATTTGCTAGGGATCAGCTAAGGATTAGCTAGGGATAAATTTACTAGGGATTAGCTAACGATTAGCTAGGAATAAATTTGCTATGGATTAGTTAGGGATTAGTTAGGGATAAATTTGCTATGGATTAGCTAGGGATTAGTAAAGGATAAATTTGCTATGATTTGCTAGGGATTAGTTAGGAATAAATTTGCTATGGATTAGCTAAGGATTAATTAGGGATAAATTTGCTAGGGATCAGCTAGGGATTAGCTAGGGATAAATTTGCTAGGGATCAGTTAGGGATTAGCTAGGGATCAGCTAGGGATTTGTTAGGGATCAACTAGGGATTAGCTAGGGATAAATTTGCTAGGGATTAGCTAGGGAAATCATGGATAATAGTGAGGGAAAAACCTCCTCGCTATTTAGCTACTCATATTTTAGCTACGAAATACTGCCTAGCTAATCCATCGCTAATCCCTCGCAAAATCATTTTGCGAGGGATTAGAGAGGGATTAGCTAGGGATTTTTGTCGCAAATGTGTTTTTTTCTTGTAGTGAATAGTCAACATTTCTCATATTTGTCAATCATGGCTAGAAACTTGCTAAGTATTTCAATTACTACAGTTGCATCTAAATATACTTTTAGCTTTTTTTCAAGGATTTTGAATAAGTATAGAAGTCGTCTATTGTCAAAACATTTTTAAGCAATAATTTGTACTTGCCATTGAAAGCATGGGTTTCATGAATATGATAACTTCTCTAATTTAAATTCTAACAATATTTTCATAAATAATTTTTATATTCTAAATTGTTTTTTCAATTCCATTCCATGTGTTATTCAAATGATGATGTTATCAAGATGGAAGAATGGATGGAGTTGTTCTAAGGGTGCATCTAATAACCTTGGAAAGGAAATTGATGAAGATTGAAAGTGGGATACATTTAATTTATTGATGCTTTGCGTAAACCATGGTGTTTTTCTTCACATGCCAAGAGTGGTACATGGACCAATTTTTGTGTTATATATGCAACCATAAATTATAATGAAATATATGTCATGCAAGTTGAACAAACAATTGATGCTTGGTGTGGCATAACTACAGAGTTTTCTATGTTATGTCATGCAAGTTGAACAAACAATTGATGCTTGGTGTGGCATAACTACAGAGTTTTCTATGTTCGGATGTTTTGAAAATCCATGTTTTTCTTTACTGAACAATATGTTTGCCAAATTGTAATTGTTTGTTGCAAAATTTTGATGTTTTGATTATTTTTGCTACACAACAAAGGACTATGTAACTATGTTATTTTATGTTTTGGATATTTCACTGCACATTAAATTTCAAATACCATTAGCTTGTTCCTCACTTCTGCCATCTCAAAGGTTTATGATGTTTTTGTCGTTTAAGAATTGTATGTTGTGAATATGGAATGATTGATAAAGGATAATATGGGAGAATGAAAGGGCAACTAGGTCATGGTCTTATCACTGATGAGGAATTCATGATGTATAAAGCTGCAAGCTTTCAGAACATTTCTTTTAATTTGGTAATAATTCAAGTAATGATTGTTTAATGTACTAATTCAAAGTATTTTCCATTTCTACCTTATCCATAGATGAATCTGTTACCTTATTCATTGTCTAAGATGCTTCTATTTTTCTATTTTGGTATGGGAAGATAGTAGTTAAAATATGTTGGAATGGGAGAAATTTAAGGTAGGATAAAACTCAACGTGGGTATCTTTGTTTACTACTTACAAGACTAGACATGCTATTAGATGAGAAAAAAATAAAGTAGAATTGGTTTAATATAATACCAAGTGTATAGTATGGGAGTCCCAATCAACAGTCGATCGATCGACCTATATGGCAAGACTGCTCGGTTGACCCGCTCGATCAGCATGCTTGATTAACCAAAGTACATTCTTGATTAATTCTAGTTAAAGTTTTCACCTCTAATCAAAGTACATTCTCAATCGTTGGTAAAAACCCATTCAATCACATGAAAGTTTCCAAATTTAATCAAAGTAAATTCTCAATTAAAATTAAAAACCCTTGAACTCATATGATTGATATGTTATGTATATTTAACATCGTGCTAACTTGCTATAATGTAAAAATCATTACTTTTATTTAATTTAGATATAAAAGACATAGAAAAATATTAATCACAAAAATAATCAAATGAACAAATCAATTATTGCATTCTAACCTTAAAATCCATAATGAAATTATAGTGGAACTAACTTTCAAAGCTTAACGCTTCATGAAATCAAAATAAAACAAAAATAAGAGAAGAATAGGTAGAGAACGAAATTAGGCCCCTGTAAAGGGTTCCTAAACTTCGAAGTTTCGAGTTTGTCTTTTCTGTTTCCCCTTGATATTTTTATATAGGACTTGGACAATAAACTTTCTTAAATATCTTTAAGATAATCATAAATATCATTTATCTTTATAGTTGTTATGAATATAAAAAAATATTTGGAGAGATATAAATTATTTGAAAAATATAGTTGGTTCATAATTTCTAATATAATTAAATAAATTAATTACTTAAAGACATTTGATAAATTATCAGAAACTAATATTTGCATTAAATTTCCTCATCCCTTTGCAATCTCCACCAATTATCTTCTAAAAAAATATAATATCTTCAAGATATATTTGTTTGTTGTGGAGATCTAAAATATTTAAGAAGATCTTGCCATATTTAAAAAGATTTGGTAGTTATTCTCTTTTAATATTTTATGATATAATTAAATAAGATAATAATTTCAAAATATCAAATAAAATATCTGAATATATATTTTTCCAAATGATCTTTTATCATAAATATTTATGAATTATTAAAGCCCTTTTTTTCTAGAAAAAGATAGAGAAAACCACAAGGTTCAATTTTTGTTGCCTGTTCTCTCTTCTTGGCTTAGCCAAACTTCTTCACTTTTTCAAGCTTTTCTTGTCTTCTTCATGCAATGCTTGACTTGAAATTTTTGTGATTTTTATAATTTCTATTGTTGGATTTATCTTTGAGGTGTCATGAAGCTTTACTCAATTTATTTCAACACCTCAAAGAGCTCAACTTAGCTGCAATTGCACTAACACATCTTAAAATATCCAAAAAACATTTATGCGACCCAAAAGCTATTTTTAAATACCAATTATAAGAAATCCCAATTAAATCAATCTTTTAAGAACAAAACTAAATTAATATTCCAGAATTAAACATTAAATGAGAGCATAAATATGAACTCATCACCACTAAATTTGTTACCCTAGCATTTATTACTACTTTTACTTTGACCTTTCCTAAATTAAACGTCAGAGTACTTTCCGCATGTATCGACTGAGTAGTTTGAACGATTTAAGGAACACAAGACTAGACTTGAAGACCCATGGGAGGAAAGTGTAATCTATAATACCAAAACCAAAATTATGAAAATATTATTATTTTACAATTAATATTTTTATCGCTTATGTTACGTTCATCTCTACTTATAAATGAGACATGCATCTATTTCATACAGTTTTCCATGTTTTAACCTATCACTACAAAAAAATTATTATTTAGTGGAGGTTTTTTTTTTTTTATCTATGGAGGTTTTCAACCTCTGCAAATTAATTTGCGAGGGTTTTTTAAACCTCCACAGTTAGAGTTGCCACAAGCTTTTTGTGGAGATTTTGAGTTACCCTTGGTATCCAAGTTATATTGCAGAGGTTATGTTGTGGAGGGTTTTAACCTCTTCTATTGATCTCTATTATTTTGTGGAAGTTTGAAACCTCCTTTATTTGTAATTACCCTCCTGCATTTATAATTTATTAATTAATGAAATTATCTTTATAATAATAAATAAATAAAATATGTAAATTTGTAAAGTGTAACACCCCATTTAATCTAATATGCGAAAGTAAAGGAAGCGTCACATAAAGATAACATACTAGTGCAGTCCTGGAGTTTAAAACTCAACTCCTTACAACCCAAGGCACACCACAATGCCCAAAAGAAAAAATGGATAACGAGTTTAACAAAAGTATATAAATCCAAGGACAAACAAGTACATGGGCCATAACCCTAAAGAAAAACCCATAAAGAAAATAAAGTCCAGCCCACGCGGACTATGAGACGGAACCATCACCTCCATGTTGCCCACGGGTGTTCCTCGCATCTGCTCACACCAACAAGTTGATGATCATCGCAAAAGAGAGTACCACACAACAGAACACACAACAATAAAAGTAGGGTAAGCTAGAGCACAAAATAATTTCAACAAGTAATCTGATACACTTTCACAATCAACCATATATAAAACACTCAACATGCTATGACTCTCAAACCAATACACTAAGGACTCGACTCGACTCATCCGGAGACATACAATCTGGTCGGATTCAGTGGATGCTTGCACTTGTGGTGGATACCTCTACACCCCCGAGCTTTGTGTTACAAGTGTTACAATGAATCAATTTCTCTCACCACAAGGTAAGCCCTTAATGAATTTCAGGCCTCCTGCTACTCTCACCACAGGAGTCAATCCGCTCTAAGTGAGACTAACTGACTCCTTAGAGTTTCAGGATGCAACCTTACCTTGAATCCTTACCAGACCATACAAATGGGGCACCACCATTGACACCCACTAACAGGGGCCATGGAATTACGTCCCGACCACTGAAGTACGACCTTGAAGCCTCACCTAGAGACTCCAAGGGATTACGTACTGACCACTTACCAACATATAAAAATAGCCAAGAAATAAACACATACACCATGCATAGTAACTTCATACCAACATCCATAACCAACCCTCATTTATTACATGTCGAACCAGTACCAACTCGTTGTTACCAACCATGAGAAAAGTGTCTCCCCTCATACCAATATCATGCCACTGAATTACCAATCATCAATGTTCACCGTAGTTCATGCCAGATTTGTGACCACACACACACACATACACACACACACACACACACACACACACACACACACATATATATATATATATATATATATATATATATATATATATATATATATATATATATATATATATATATCCAACCCCTCGTGTATAATTCACATAAGATCATGCCAAACTCACCATTCATTACATGTAAGCCTCCCCTAATCATGTATACTCATCCCCATCATGCCATCATACAATAATCCCATTAATTACATGCCAAACATCCAAGAATGGAAAGAACAACCAAACTAAATTGAACTCTCGCCTAGCCTCTCGCTCAAGCAGAGGAGTCTCGCTCAAGCGAGAGGATCTCTCGCTCAGGCGAGCTCTCTTCGCCTAGGCGAAGGCTCAAAATCCTGGAACAATGGCTTCTACACTATCTCACTTAGGCGAGACCCTCCTCGCCTGAGCGAGATGCTCGCTCGCTCAAAATAAGCTTGTCGCTTGAGCGACCTCTTGCGCGAGAAGACTTGGGCAATCCTCTGCCCATCTCGCCTAGGCGAGGAAAGCTCGCTTGAGCGAGATTATCAGTTCCCACCCACCATTCACTCGCATAACAGACAAAAACCAGGCCAAGCAAAGGTAATAACACACTTCACAAACTCATAGCAATGTACAAAACAATAAATCACATAAATATTACACAATAATCATGAATACCAACAATTTCGCAGAAACCCTAACTTCCCATACCTGGAAAAGGGTTAGCAGAGACCTTAATGGCACGACAGCGAGCACTACAGCTCCAAGAATGAACTAAAGAGCTGAAAACAGAAGGGAAAACAGAACCAAGGGATGGATTATTACGAAACCCTAACTGGGAATACGAAGGGAGATCAATGGAAAATCATACGAGCTAGAAAGAGATACTTACGTGGAGTAGGAGTTGGGTTTGAGTTAGTTCGAAGAAGACTTAGGGCAACCCTAGCAGAGCGTTCTGTGAGAGAAAAGGAAAGGTGACAGTTGATTTTTCTGAAAGAGTGAAAGTGGAAACGTTAGGGCAAACTTAGCATTCAACTTTATCCTTTGGGCCAGCCCTTAGGCCCATCAAATTTGGGGCTACTCTTTTTGTTAAAGGCATAAAAAGAATAGGGCCTTACATAAAGTACACAAATTAACCAAAATTAATTTTATTGATGATTTGATAAAGTATTAACAATTACAATGTAAATATAAAAAAATGCATAATGTTGAATAAAGAAAATACATAATGTTATAAATATAAAAACTCTGAGTTTAGAGTTTAAAGCTACTCAAACAAAGATTAATCTATTGATCCCTTCGTTGTTCTTCTTCCTAGTCCTCTATCGATTCTTTCTCAAAAAGAGAAAGATAACTCTTTGAATAAGGCTTACATTATTAAGTGACGAATATTTCTGGAGATGATCTAAGAGTATTTCTGGAAAGCAATGGCAACAATTTCTTATGCTATTGAAAAGTTCTATGCTTTGATACAAGTCAAATGCAAGGATTCTTGAACATGGCTTTCACAGATCATGATGTCTGAAAACATTTTCAAATCAAATTATGTAAATCATAGCGTTAGTTAAACTGCCTATAGTCCAAAGCACAATATTATAGTGAAAAACAATGGCCAGAGCCACACAAGTATTTCTAAATTAACCCACAAATAACAATGACTTATCAACACTTACTATATTATTAGCATGAAAGCTCACATCTTGGATAATGCTAAAAGCATCTTTGATAGCCAACAGTATGATACCAGTACAATTTTGGTCTCCCTGCAAAAATGATTATTAAAATGTAAATAAAAAACCACAACTTTGAAGATCTATTTATAAAAATACATCATGAAAAGATTTTAGGGAAATACATCAATGTGTTAATTTCACAAGAAATGGTAAAGAAGATACATAGATCGCTAACTTTTACCTTTGATTTGATCATATAACTTTTCACAAGAAAATAGTCATGTTTATTTTAATCTGAAATAGATTATTTTTAATATATGCAATTTTAGAGGATAAAAAGTAAAATAGAAAACTAAAACTCATATGCATACGTATGAACTAAAAATTATTGAATTGATATTTATAAGAATCAAAATAAAATAATTCTTCATTGTAGAAATCTAAAGAAAATGTTTTTAAAACTATAAATGATTAAGCCTAAAGTTAATATTACTCTATTATAACTAAAAGACAAAAAGATTAAAATTAACATGACTGCAAACATGACAGAACTATGATTTCTCAAGTAACATGAAAGAGTTCAGACATTAAACAATTGCTAGCAAAAGGTTATTATGAAGTTTTTAGGTCAATCTTTTTCACTCTCTATTGAAAAATAAGTATATTAATAGTTCTTTTAATTTCTTCCTAATGGTAACTTAATTACCTGGTGCAGTGGTGCTTTCGGCACGAATACCATTATTTCCATTAATTTCATGTTAAGAAAAGAAAGTAGTAGTTCAATTGATTTCCATTAATCTTATGTATAGTACCTGATATCCTCCCACAGAGTGAATAACAATGCAAGCATTAGCAAAGTCAATAAGCCAATAAGGCTCATAAAACCCAAACCCTGTTAAGAGATTTTGTAAGACCCGAGAAAAATTAAATAGTTATTTAAATAATTATTTAATTATGGCGGGTAATAGAAACATTTAAAGCAATTAATGTGTGGAACTATGACGTGGAAAAGTGCTAGCTCATGTGGTTGAGAGTACTTTATTGTGTGAGGACTTGGGTTTGAGTCCTATGTGTGCCACTTGAATGTTATTTAAATTATGCATTTTTGTTTAGTTATATATTGAAGGCTTGACATGATGATTAATTTCTAAAGATGTAGGATTTATCACAAAAGATGATTTGGTTGAAATGGTTGTGCTCTTAACTTGGTGATTAATTGGTTGTGGGTTGGTGAGACTGAAATTACGTAGGTTGGTGATTAATTGGTTGTTGCATTGTTTCTGCGAAATTCTGGATTCTGCCCAAAAACTGCCTGGCGGGCATGCATGTGCCGCTAGGCGGCACATCAGTGTTGGCCCAGTTCTTGGCGTTTTTTGTTTGAGTTGCTTTGCGGTGGGTGGTATTCCGCCAGGCGGTTCTTATGATTGTTGTTGTTTTACGTGTTTTCTTGAATTTTCTCGTGTGTTAGGGGTTCCATTAGGAAAATTATTATATGGGAATGTCAATTATGCGTGATTGCTTCACTTGAGATGATTATATTTCGGGTTGGGATTTTAACATATAAGGGTTCAATTACGTGATGGTAAGGATTCAAATTCTTGAAATTTGACGTTAGTGATGTTTTACCTAAATTGATATAATGTTCTGGTGTGGGTTGGTATCGCGAAATTATGTCGATTCTGTAATATGACTGTGTGATGAGTGACTGGGAAAGAAGAAGGGTAGAATAGGATTCATGGAGAATGCAAGAACGAGGGCAGTTTGGCCAGGTTCTGGTATGCCGCCTGGCGGCTCCTTGTTAGCCGCCAGGCGATGGCGTGGGCAGACCCAATTGGGGCTATGTTGCAGTTGGTTTCGTGGAAGGGAGAAAGATAGTTTTGGTAAATTAAAAGGGAACTGTGTAATTGGTGAATTAAAAGAGGAAGACAGGGGTGCATGTGTGTTAAGGTATGATTTTAGATGAAGTGTGGATGATGGATGGATGATGGACATACATAAATAGCTTATCACTATGAGGGATAGTTGTAGGGAGAGATGTGTTAGGTTGGAGTATTTTCGATGAGGTATAATGTAGATGCAATGTTGGCTAAGTAAGGGTCTTGTTAAGTGGAAGCTTAGGCGTAGACTCAATTGGAAAGGATTTGAATTGAGATTATGGTAAAGTTGCAATAAAAATAACAGTCAAATTTTTAGAGGTAACTGGACTATGTGATATTGTCATTCAGTGGAAACTGATGCGGGGATAATACCAGAGTGGGTTCTGCTATAACTTAATAAGTTATATTGTTCTTCTTGATGGTGGGTAAATCATCTAGTTTGAATGGGTAGAAATGTGAGTATATGTGATAAGAAATAGATTTGTGTGATGTGATGATTAGGCTTGAGGTTCATTAAGTGAAGGTGCTACAATGATCTAGAACACTTTGGGGTCTAAGCTGGATAGTATGGGGTGCATATAATATCAGGTTTTCACTACTGTCATGGCGTCTGGCGGCTCGAGTAAGCGTGCCAGGCGATAGGAACAACAGGGGGAAACTCTGCACCGCGTGGCACCTGGTGGCAAGGGAGTGCTCCGCCAGGCGGTGTTGGAAAACAGTGGCGCTGGAAGGGCACTGGCGCCTAGCGGCAGACAGGTACCGCCAGGCGGTCTGAACCTGTTTCGCCAGGCGTGCTGGCTGATGCGCCAAGCGATTGCGCAGCAAGTTATGAGTTGTGTGTGTTGCTTTTAACTAACAATGATGCTATGCTTTGATCGGGAGATGTTGTGCCATGAGCGGGTAGGTTCATGGATGGTGGTTAACATGTGATGATATGAGCGGGGAGGTTCATATCCAGTTACTCTCACGTGGGGATATGAGCGAGGTAGGTTCGTATGTTCTGTGCTCACGCTTGAGGGATGCCACGTGCGGAAAGGTACGGGGCTGGTGGATCACATATATTGGACTACAGGCGGGCAGGTCCGTAGAGCAGGACTACGAGCGGGGAGGTTCGTAGATGCAGGACCACGAGCGAGCAGGTTCGTGTGAGCATCATATTCCCGAGTCCAAGGCTAACCAGCTGTGTGATTTGAAGGCTGTAAAGCCTTGAGGTTAAGGTCTTGGCCAAGAACTATGTAGAATGAATAAGATGGATGTATGATTTATCTTGTGTATTGTATATCTGTTATTTTATTTTCTCAGCTCACCCTTTCTGTTTGTGTATGGCGATGATCGTGTGATTCGTTATACGGGAGCAGATGTTGATACAGGTGGTGCTGAGGATGTCCAAGCGACGGAGTGAGGGCTAGCTTTGGGATTAGAGTTAGGGTTTTCCTCATATGTATTTTATTATGCTTTTATTTATGAACACGAATTTTGAGAACTTGTAACACACTATTATTTAAGTTACAGGTTTTGGCCATGTTTTTCATAAATTTAAATCTTCCCGCGTTGGGATTATTATTCAGGCGACTTTTGTTATAATTTATTTCTTTTATTATTTATTTTAAGTAATATTCCTTAGGGATGTTACAGATTCTCTAGTGTTTGATTTCCAAAAGCTGCATATCCAAAGCATCCACACAAGGCACAAACAGACAAATTATGATTAAGTAGAGCATGTTCATACAACTAACAAGGGCATCTTTCAGTCTTAATAGAAATGCAAAAATCCTCACCTCATATTTCTCCATTTCTTGTTTCCACATAGTAGCGTCCCAGAAGTCAA
>Ga0214542_1000599_pt1 | contig 66491 bp, 36 predicted proteins | sample CNSS1metaG_FD_160096 | JGI IMG/M metagenome (GOLD analysis project Ga0214542, IMG submission 160096) | Root nodule microbial communities from cowpea collected in UCLA plant growth center, Los Angeles, California, USA - CNSS1 | ecosystem: Host-associated > Plants > Roots > Nodule | place: USA...
ATATATATTTTTTATATTTTATATAAATATAAATATATATAATATATATATATATATATATATATATATATATATATATATATATATATATATATATATGAGTGGGTGACGATTGGAACCAAATGCATAAAAAATTAAAGGTCTTTGTGATTATGATGTGATAAAATGCTTGTTTTGGTTGCTATTAGTATGTGCAACATATGATGCTTGTCGAAGTGTAGTGTGGTATGTTTCAATGAGTAAAGAATAAGTATATGATAGATTTCATAACTAATTGTGTAAAGGTGTGATCTAATCATGAAATGTTTGGTACATGAATATGTTGATTGTGGTTCAGTCATAATGAAATGTTTAGTACATGAATATGTTGATTGTGGTTCAGTCATAGGAGTATGACTAGGCAATTAAGAATGACTTGTGTGGTGTGCATTGCGTGCTTGAGGTTCATTAGAACCTGTTCCAAAGTGTCAAAAACTAGTAGTATTGTGCTACTGGTATGACGTCTGGTGACACGGAACAAGTCGCTAGACGGTAGGGACCCAAAATAGTGGCAGAGGCCATTGGGTTCGGCGAGGCGGAATTGGGTTGACAGTAAGGGTGGGCAAAAAATTTAGTTTTTCTAATCCGTTCTCCTTTTAATTTGTTTTGCTCCGTTAATAATCCATTTAATTAGATATGGATTTTTCTTTTATCTGTATTTTATAATTTTTCAGATCGAATTTCTTTTTTAGTTATATAGATTTTAAAAATAAAAAAAATCCAAATTTTAAATAAGATTATATTTAGATAAAAGAAATAATCTAAACCTAATTTCAAAGCGCATGTCTCTTCATTGATTAAAAATTTTGAAAACACTAAATCCTCTTCACTTCTTCTTTACGATTCACTAGAAAATTTAAATAGCCAATCAAAGGTAAATATAATCGGTAAGGTTGAGGCGAGAGCACTGTGTGTTGGGAAGGTTGTTGCTGTTATAAGATATGTTTTGTCCGTTCCTTTTTCTATTTTGTTCCCTTTTTCTATTCATATTGTCTCAAGGAATATAGATCTATTCAGATTGTTTCAATGATATGCATAAATTACAATGCACCATTTTCATGGCATGAGACACTGAACCAGTAAGTTAGCTGCAAGGAACAAAGATTCTTTGATTTTCTGATCTTGAGTTACATAAGAATTAGCAACAAGAGAATCTCATTTAAGAGAGAACTAATTTAAGACAGAATCTTCTTTCAGCAATATTTTTTTATGTCTTTGCCACTTTTCTTAACACTCATTTTTCATCAATATTAGGATTCTTGACCTTTGAATTTGTGTCGGGGTGGGGCTGTTAATGGATTTTCTATAGAGATTCAAATAGAAGGATGGTGCTTTTAGTAAAATATGCCTTAGATATAACCTTTGCAATTTTCTTTCGTGAGGTGTTCTCAATATCCCCTATAATTCCTTTCTGGTTTTTGGAATTAAAGAAAGATGAACTACTCTGTAAATATATGTATAAATATATATATATATATATATATATATATATATATATATATATATATATATATATATTTACAGGAAAAGATACTTCCTCTTAGATGTTTTTCACTTCTTATTCTTCCTTTAGGCTCACTCAAGTCGTAAACCTTAGATATTTTTGTAGTACATAAATCTGTAATGTTATTTTTACTATCCTTTTCAATGTCCTATTTGCTCTCTCAAAGTGATTTACATTTTGAGTTATATTATTTATACAATAAAATTTTACAATAATTTATATAACATTGCTTTTTTTTTTTCTTTATATCTTTGGTAATTTTACAATATTATATAACAAAAATGGATAGTTACTAAACCGAAAAACTTAAATTGAAAGTTCATTATTCATATCCATTAGTTCACATGGATGCTTGTATATACATCTTTTCTCCTGTTTCTTGTACTGGTATATGGGCATGAGTAGATTATAAGTGTCTTTTTGAGTGAATATCATTTGCACGGTATACCTGTACCGTTAATTATTATTTTAAACTATATGCCAACCTATTCTAAAATGATTCAAGGCAAAGCCGAGATTTGTTCCTACTGGACAAGAAAACAAGCAGGGGATCTTTAATTTTTGTTTGAGTGTTGGTGCAATTTATGCCTGATTTCTACCAATCTGTTACTGTCTGTCATTACATATTTTACAGTATCCATACTTGTTCTTCATAAAAGCTTCTGGTTTTAATGATAATAACCTTTGTCACTCAGGTTGTTATTCTGATAATTATAGCAAGACATTAAAAATGTCATTAATGCATGAAGATGATTGTTCCGTCTCAAAACCAATTGAGCATGCACTTTCTACTCCATCAATTGTCAGTGGCTCTGCAAATGAGACCCCATTCTCATGAGGATGGAAAAATCAATCAGAAGTTTGGAATCATTTCATTCAACTAGAACCAAAATCGGATAAGATGGCTCAATGCAAGTATTGTGATATCCTTATTCGGTATGAGAAAGGAACAACTGCAATGCGTAATCATGTGTTGAGATGTCCAAATAACCCCAATAAAGAAGTAAACAAGAGACAAAAAGTAGGTTCATCTTCAATAATTGATGGGAATACTAACTCTCCTTTTCATGGTAGATTTGACTAAGAACTTTGTCAAGAAGAATTGGTACAAATGTTTGTGGAAGCTGAACTCCCCTTTCGATTTGTAGAGCATGTTGCTTTTAAGAGGTATTCAAATGCTTTGCAACCAAGATTTAAGATCCCATCACGTTATACCATATCACAGAATATTGTGACATTATGGAATGCAAAAAAAGATATATTTGAAGGATTTTCTTTCTCAACATTGTCAAAGAGTTTGTCTCACTGCTGATGCATGGACTTCACCTCAAAATCAAAGTTATATGTGTTTGACAGCCCACTTCATCGACAATGATTGAAATTTGCATAAAAGGATTTTGAATTTCCGTCAAGTAATAGGCCATACCGGAGAGGCCATGGCTAAATTTGTTGAGTCATGCTTGCATGAATGGGGTTGAGTTATGTTTTGACCTTGATAGTAGATAATGCTACATCAAATGACACGGGAGTTCAACACTTGAAGAAAAGACTATTGTCTTGGAATAACTCGGTTTTGAAAGGTGACGATAGTCATATGCGTTGTTGTGCACATATTTTGAACTTAATTGTGAGTAGTGGTCTAAAAGAGATTGATAACTCTGTTTTACGAATTTGTGCTGCAGTGAAATATATTAAATCTTCTCCTTCTAGATTTATGAAATTCAAAGAGTGTGTTGAAAGACAAAAGATTGAATATAAAGGTCATATTTGCTTGGATGTTGAAACAAGGTGGAAATCAACATATTTGATGTTAGATGTTGCTTTCAAGCATAAAATGGCATTTGTTGAGCTTGAGTTTTATGATACAAAATAAGCCAATGAGTTAGTAAAGGGGATTGGATTGCCTTCTTATGAAGATTGGGAGTATGTTGAGTCTATTCTACCTTTCTTGAGCATTTTTTTATGAAGCTACTTTGTGCATCTCAGGTAACTCTTATGTTACAAGTAATATCTACATGTTAGAAGTGGTAGGAATTTGGAATGGGATCAATCATCTACTCAAGTCCCGTGCTACAAGCATTGCTATATATAAGATGACTGAAAAAATGAGAAAAAAATATGAGAAATATTGGGGTGAACCTAACAAGTTCAATATATTGTTGTTAATTGTTGTTGCCTTAGATCCTAGATACAAGATGAGTTATATGAATTGGGCAATTGATCAACTTTTTAATCCTAAAAAGACAAATGATGGATCGGTGTTAAAGTCACGGTTGGATACTTCCTTAAATTTGGTTTTTGATGAATATAAAAGTCAAAACGGAGGAGCTAAAATGACACACAACAAACACATGCGGAGGTACCCAATTATAAGCATGATCCATATGGTAGGAATAAGTTTTTGCAAACAACAAGATTAACCTCTTTAAACAAATATGAAATTCAAAAGTATTTATAGGAAGAGCTTGGTACAACAACTTTGAACATTCTTGATTGGTGGAAAATGAATTCATGTAGATTTCCAATCTTGTCAAACATAGCACGAGAGCTATTAGCTATGCCTGTTTCTACAGTAGCATCCGAGTTTGCATTTAGCATAGGGGGAAGAGTGCTTGATCCACATCGGAGTTCTTTATCACAACTAAAGGTGGATGCACTTATATGTACACAAGATTGGTTAAAAGACACATTCACATCATTGTTAGACTATGATTTTTAAGAGCTTCAATCTGTTGACCAATGTATGTTGATGTTTAAATTATGCAATGATATTATAATTAAATATGTATTAACTAATGATAATTTTTTTCATTTCTTAAAGAGTTGGTTTCTAAAAAAGGTGTTAACCATAATATAATTTCTTTGAGTTAAAGCTAACTTCCATGCCTCTTGCAATCAATAAGTAATGAACGGACGTCCCTATATACTCTTTATTTGATGGACTAGTTCTTTTATTGCCTTCATAATCTTTAAGTTAATTATTACTGCAACTCGTTTTTTTTCCAGCTAATCTGAATACACTCAATTTTAGTTTAGTTTTGTTGTTGATTATATAGTTTATTGTTTTCAAATGTAGTTTCAATTTCTAGCCTATTATGATTTACTTGTTTTCACGATTACTATTTAGTTTGTTGTTTAGTTTAGTTGTTCTCATCTTGTTTTCTTTAATGATTTACTTGTTTTGCTATTACTCTAATTGCTTCTCTAATTAGTTTAGTTTAGTTTTCACTGTTACTGTTACTCTAATTGCTTCTCTAATTTTCTGTTTTTAGATACACTTTTTTTAGACCAACTTTTTCATTGCAATTTCTTTAGTTTTTGTTGTTTTAAGCCATTTTACTCTTTTTCATATGGTGTTTTGAACAAATGCTTATCTAAACTGTTTTGATAGCTTTAATTGTAATAATGACAATTAAAGCATGATTTTATTAATATGAATTTCTTATTATATCTATCATTGGAATAGATTATTTAAATTTCTTTAATAATTTGTTCATGTTTCAGATAAATCACAAATCAAGTGGATTGATGTCAACTCCAATTGCTTCATATATATATGGTTGTGAAAATATTGCTAATGAGTTTGAGTTAATTAGCCATGGAAGAGATTTTGAACTTTGTAATCGAATGGGTGCTGGTGCATTCTATTTGAAGAGATTGTTAAAATTGCCATGAACTCTACAATGTTTTGGATTTGTTATTTTTTAATGTTAATTATATTGTATGAGGATGTAATGACTTTATAATCATTTTCATTACCAAAAGGTTAAAATGACTTTATATGGACAATTATATGATTTTAATTTTTTTAATAATAAGAATTTAAATAATATATTATGTTTAATTTTTAATACTATTAAATTTATAATATTATTATATTTTTATTATTTTATATATTATTTTACTTTTTAGAAAAATATTTATGTATTGGATGAAATAATTTTTTTTAAATATAAATATAAATATAAATATAAATTATATTTATAAAAAGTTAAGTTTCATTAAAAATGGATTTAGAAATGGATATAGATTCTTAGTTGATCCAAATATTTAGATATGAATATCTAACTTGATTCTAATATTTGGATATAGATTTTAAAATATCCAAATTGTTTTTGCAAAAAAAAGTGGATATGGATCAAAATCTGAACCATATATTTAGATTCAAATTGGATCTAGATCGGATATCTAAATATCCAATCCATGCCCATCCCTAGCTGACAGGAGCACTAGAAGGCGCTTGGCGCCTGACGATGGGGGGATGCTCGCCTGGCAACGGGGGGATGCCGCCAGGCGGTTTGGAGCTCGATTTTTCCCAACGAAGCAGTGGAAGCGCCAGGCGGTTCCAGGTGCAGATGTGGACTGTATGGGGGATTCTACACAACTTTGGATGGAGGTCTTGATGCAATGCTTTGTTGGGGGCCTAGTTACGAGTGTAACTTGTATTGGGGTAACACGTGGCCACTCGAGGTTGTAGCTTGGTGGTTTTGGAAGTCCAGTGGAGTGTGCGAGATCGTGGCTCGTATGAATGGGTTCCGAAAGATTGTCCTCCTCAGTGTTATCCGACGAGGTTGGTAGTCTTTGGGGACAAATACGGACTGTAGTTCGTATTGGGGAACTCCATTTGGTGTTGCGGATTGTGGTCGTGAAAATGTATTCCTGTGTGTGGACTATTAGGTGGTGGCCTGTAGTCGGAGGGGCGAGTAGAAACTCGTGGTATCAAAGATCGATTAATGTAATCATCAAAGGGTGTATAATCAAGAGGAGTCTAGATGAAGATGTGAATGTTGGGTTGACAATTGGGTTTTACATTAGAGTAATGAGTTTAAAATCAATACTTTATTGTATGTTGCATTTCTTTTTACTTGAGCTCACCCTATTTGTGTGTGTTTGGCGATGATCATGTAACTCGTTACATGAGACCAAATGTTGATGCAGGTGAGCCTATGGATACTTAGAACCGAAGAGGGGGCCAACTTGGGGACTTTTTCATTGATTTTACTTTCTACAATTACTTTTATGAAGTTTTAATCTGGATGTTTCATTTGGCGCGTATAATATAATTTAATTTCCCATGCTTTGGGAAAGTATTTTATTAATAAATGTTGTTATTATTTTTTTATAAATTTTAATTTTAAATAAGTAATTTTCGGCTAGGACGTTACAGATAGAAATTTTCTTGGCTTAATTACTCGGATTATACCTATTTTGGTTCAAAAATTTCAAAATGGTACCTACTTTGAACTTTGTCTCAATTTAGTACCCAATTTTGATTATTGCATCAATGTAGTACTCTCCGTTAAGTCTTCACAAACGACGTTAACTACCTTGCCACATGTCAGCCTCTGGATTTTTTAATTTTTTTAATTTTAATTTTAATTTTTAATTTTTTTTTGAATTTAAAAAAAATAAAATTGTCATGTGTCAAATCCTTGATGTGACACGTGGCAAAGTATCGCCACGTGGCAAGGTACTTGGCAAGTGTCATTGTCTTCATTTCAACTTAGTCCCACATGTCTATTTGTTTCAATTTAGTACTCATATATGTTTATTGGTTTCAATTTAGTACCCAATTTATTTGTTTCAATTTTGTCTGAATATTTTTTTACAAAATAGAGAAATATCATGTCTCCCTTAAGACCAAATTTATTATTTATATAAATGGTATATTTATATTTGTTATTAAAAATGACTTATAAATATGTTATTCATGACTTTTACCATTAACTTTAATATAAATTTCAATACTTAATTTTATAACTCATTTTTAGTAACAAATATCAATATAACATTTATATAAATAATAAATTTTGTCTTAAAAGAGATACAATATTTCTCCATTTTAAAAAAAATATTTGAATAAAATTCAAACAAATAAATTGGGTACTAAATTGAAACAAATAAACATATATGGGTACTAAATTGAAACAAATAAACATATATGGGGATTAAGTTGAAATGAAGACAATGACACTTGGCAAGTACCTTGCCATGTGGCGATACCTTGCCACGTGTCACTGACAATGCCACATGTCACATCAAGGATTTGACACGTGGCAAAATATATTTCTTTTTTAAAAATTAAAAAAAATTAAAAAATTTAAAAAAATAAAATAAAAATCCAGAGACTGACACGTGGCAAGGTAGTTAACGACGTTTGTGAAGAATTAACGGAGGGTACTACATTGATGCAATAATCAAAATTGGGTACTAAATTGAGACAAAGTTCAAAGTGGGTACCATTTTGAAATTTTCGAACCAAAATGGGTATGATCCGAGTAATTAAACCAAATTTTCTTCTAATTATTTTTCTTTTTTTTTCTAGGATTTCACATTCTCCTCAACTATAAAAAATTTTCGTCCTTGAAAGTTCACTTATCAGAGAAAATATTAGGATTTTCTTCATATAATCCATCAATTCCAAGTGGAATCCCTAGTCTTAGCATCCCACAATACTTTTACCAGATAAATATCTTTTCCCTATAGTTGTTTTACCTGATAATCTAAAACTTATATAGGCCTAACTTCCGTTGATAAATCTCTGTTAATATGCATCTCACTAGACTCCAAGATATGAGTGGGGTTAGGTATATACTTCGTATGCAAGGACACATGGAAAACATTGTGAAGGTTTGTAATTGAGGCAGTAAGGCAATTTTAGGCTATTGGCTCGATCCTTCTTAAAATTTGGTACAGACACAACTTTTAGAGATAGCTTTTATAACATCCTGGTCATATATTACTAATCTAAATAAAATAAATAATATAAATAATAACACAAGCTTTAAAAGTCTTTCCCAAAGTGCGGGAATATTTAAAACTTTTATTAATTGCACCATAATTTTAACATCCATAAGTAATTTATTACAAAACATGTTCTAATATTGTTTAAATCATAAACTACAAAATAGTAAAAGCAGTTCTTCAAGGAACCCCAATCACTAGCCCCCACTTCGGCTCTACACATCAGCAACACCACCTGAAATATCATATGCTCCTGTGTAACAAGTTACACAATCATTGGCAAACACACATAGAATGGGTGAGCTCAAAATAAGAGAAATAATAAACAATACAATGTAACTCGTGGTATCCTTAAGATGACTCTTGCTGAGGACTACCGTCCTCAAACACTAGCAATCACAACCACCATCGTGTGCCTCTCGATTCTACACACACTGTGATGATATCCTTAAGATGACTCTTGCTTCCACAAGCTCCAACTCGTGGTTCCACCATCTACTGGCTCCCACCTGTAGATCACACGCGAGAATTATCTAGTTACGGACTACAATCCGCAACACCGTGTGGAACTCCCCAATACAAACCACAATTTGTATTTATCACAAGACTATTGACCTCATCGGCTTCAACCGTGAAGGGAAATCAAGTGAACCAATTCGTACTAGCCACAACTAGCACGCTTACACCGGAATTCCAATTACCATCAGACTCAAACCTAGAATGGTCATGTGTTTAACTCCCCATTACAAACTAGAACTCGTAAATGGGCCCCTAAGAGTCATCTCCTCAAGGCCTCTATCCAAAGTTATGTAAAACTCTTACTATTATTAACTTGACCTATACAAGATCAGTACACACTCAACCTATGTCTTAGGGATTCCAATGCTTGTACGAACCTCCTTGCTCGTAGTCCAACTCTACGGACCTCCCCGCCCATAGTCCAATATATGTGATCCATCTAGCTACAAACCTCCCCGCTCGTAGCAATTCTCAAGTGTGAGCACGAAACATATGACCATCCCCGGTTGTATGCTTACACGAGAGTATCATTAATATGAATCTCCCTACTCATATTAATCACGTGTTCCATCACCAAGTCACAAGCCTACCCGCTTGTAATACTGTCAAACATATTCTGGCACAAGTTTGACATTTCAAAATGCAACACACAACAAAACAACACATTGTCCCTACGCTATCGCCTGGCATTGCCACTAGGCGGTCTCAACTTGTCGTCAGGCGTTGCTCTCTCCAGGCACATCCCTAATTCACTTATCGCCTGGCGGTTTCTCCTACTGTCCAGCGGTATATCAGTAGCGTGAACTACTACTTTATGCGCTCCAAAATAGGTTTTTAACATCCAAAACACCTAGGCATATGTCTAGAATATAATACACATATTACTACCCTTCATCTTGCCCATACTTGCACCATTACAGTTCACACGCTATCGCAACCGAAATCGCGACGGGACGACGAACCAAAAAATAAAACGAGTTTAAAAAGAGATTTGGAGTCGCCACCATAATTATTTATGGAAAAACCAGATTTTTGGATTCGAGAGTCGGTTACGCGTAAGGAAGGTGTTAGCACCCTACAACACCCGTCCGAGGTCGGTACCTTTAATTAAACATGCAAGTTGATGTATTTTCAAAATGTTAATTTTCCCCAAAGATAATATGACAACTAATGCTAAAAAGAAACAAAAATATTTTTTGGTTTTTTGGGCCCGACAAGGATTGACCTTGGTCCTACGTATTCTCATTCAAAATGAGAAATCAAGATTACGTAGTTCTTTAGAGAAACAATTTGGAAAATGATTTATTTTTTGGAAGTGAACTTGACAAAGGTTGGCCTTGCTCCTACGTATCTCTCAATGGAGAATTAAGGATCACGTAGTTCTTAAGGAAGACTTTTTTTGTTTGAAAATGTTGATATTTCTATATTTTTATATTTTGAAAATTTTATATTTTTAGGTATTTTTGAATTACTTAAAAATAGGTGTCACATGACGCGATCGGCTAGACAGACACCAAAAATTGAAAGAGAAAAGTATTTTCGATATTTTTGAAAATGAATGTCACACAACAATAAAATGAGCAAAGCATTGTAGCAAAATTTGAAGATTGCGTACCTTATTTAATGTCTCAGTTTTGTGTTTCTATCATTGTTATCCCCTATTCTTGGTTTTAAATGTTGTTTATATCCTTTGTTGTAATTATGGGTTTTCTGCTCCATTCTTTTGCATTATTGTTGTCCTGTGAACGAGGGTAGACGATGGTTGTAAGATCCAGTTTCGTAAATGGAAGGGTATTTCATGAATGGAAAGGATGCCTCCAAAAATGATAACAAAACAGTGTCTGATGATGAGCGATGTTGGTTTCCCATTTTTACCACGATGTGTCCAATATGTGAAAATTTGAAGTCCTGAGTAGAAGTTGAGATAGGAAAAAAAACCGTTCCCTCCAATCTTGCAAACCGTTTTTATTTTAAATTTTGAATTTTGAATTTCTGAATTTTATTAATTAAAAAATGAAAAATATTTAATAATATTTTTTTTTAAAACACAAAGATATTATTTTACTGAACTCTTAAAAAGATAAATTAAAGAAACTTTTATTAATTAATTTTGTTAATTTTTTTAAACAATTTATTTTTATCCTTTTTTATTTAACACTTATTTTTTAAAAAAATTTACATTCACCTGGATAAAATTGAGTATTGATAGTTGTCCCTTTTTTCTTATATTTTAAAAGATAATATGAAAATTTGACATTTCATATTATCAAAGTAAAAGATAAGAAAAGACAAAAACACAACTAATTTCTTTCGGATTTTGAAAAGAAACCAAAGAAACGATGATATACAAAAATAACTAATTTAAATAGATACACTAATTCCATGAAGATTAGAAAATCAATGACCATTCCACCAGAGAGGGCCTTGATATAAACATATGAAAACAATGACCATTTCATCGAAGAGAGCCTTGATATGAAAGCACATGAAAATCAATGACTATTCCATCGAAGAAGGTCTTGATATAAACATATGAAAATCAATGACCATTCCATCGAAGAGGGTCTTGATATAAATATATGAAATCAATGACCATTCCATCGGAGAGGGCCTTGATATAAACATTGATGTTTTAAACGTAATTGAATGTATGATATCCTAGTTTAGACAATATGAATGCATGTTATGCATGAATCACCTAGAACCTTTGTCTTTTCATTTTTCTTTCCCTTTCATCCTTAATCATTCATTCTGCATCTCATTTTTTATTTCATTTTTTCATTTTTTCATTCATCATTTTTTTAAGAAGACATGCAATCATCAAATTCAATGCATGCTCATAATTTTTTTTTCTCATTATCACCTCACACTCTATATCAGAACCACGAGGAATTAGGAAAATCTTTGCGTGAAATTAGAGCATCATATGCCTTACATTCTCTTCTTTGATGCACAATATATCTCATGTATGTTTGAACCCATGGATAGATGTTGCATAACTGACTCAATTTTGTGACAACCACATGTTTCAATCGAAAAACTTGTATGGAAAGGATTGCCCCATTTTAAAACTTTTGACTAAATTTAACAACTAACTGAGTTTTTTTCTCTCTTTCCCCTTTTTTTTTCAATGATGTGTCATAAACCAAATTCTTTTTTGTTTCTAAGTTAATCCCATGAAAAAAATCTGACAAACTTTTTTCAATCAATGTGGACTTTTATTAGCTTGTAACATGGCCCAGGCTTTAGGGTTTTGAAAGAAATATATATTGGAGGCCCAAATAAATTATTAGTGGCTTTTACATCTTGTAACAAAGATCATTTGCAAGATTATCACCTCAGCTATCATCTAGGGTCTAGTACTTTTAAATTTCTCTTCATTCTCAACCTTTGCATCTCAAGTTCTTTTTTTTTTCAGCCATTCAGATTTATTACTTTATAACTTTCTTTGTATTTCAATTTCTAGCTTTTGCTATTGAATTGCTTTTTCACTTAATTGATTCCCTGTAATAGCCTTGCAATTGTTAACATGTTGATGATCCTTATTCAGGGGTATTTTGGAAACAAATTATTATTTTTGGCTCAAAGAGGATACAATGGAAATATATTTTTTCATCATTTTTTCGGATGAGGAAAAGATGGCCACACATCATTTTAAAACTTGACTGCTCCATTCTCTTCAAAGAGCTAACTCAGTCACAAAAACAAATGGCATCAGACACATCATTGTTTATTTTTTAATTGCATGTATAACTCTTTTTGTTTTAACTTTACTTAGAACAACCTTTTTAGTCAAACATGGCTATCAAAATGTGCCCTAGCATACTATTTATGTTCTCTTTTCTTTGGCAAATCCTTTATCTTGGGGAATCTTGATGAATTGGAGGATTCAAACAACATGAGTGTAAATACTTCAAAATAGGAAGTATTGATTCGCTACCCTCAATGCCACAAAACATAGACAAACCCTATCTCCTCACTCTGATTAGTTCTCTTCACTTTCTTTTGCCTCTTCTAGTGATGCAATGTATTTGCAATTGCATAGTCAAACAATTTCGACATGTGATCTTCTTTGTTTATTTTGCTCACTTCCATGACACCCTTCAAGAACCACTTTGGGCTATACCAAATGACTTATACTTCATGATTTAAACACATGGTATTTTATTTCAAAAAGCTCAATGTGATGCCAAAAGACACTTACAAAAGAATGTAAAATGAAATTACAAAGAAATAACAATCCAGACTTGACTACAATAAAGCATAATACAAGGAACCATAAGAACAATGTCAATATTTCCCAATCATTATCAGATCATTACGCATATAAGTTCTTTACTGCATTTGATTTGACAGGTAGAGATAACTCTTCCCCATTCATTTTTGTGAGAACTAGCGTGCCGCCTGAAAATGCCTTCTTCACTACGTATGGGCCTTCATAATTTGGAGTCCATTTCCCTCTGTGATCTTTTTGTATAGGCAAAATCTTTTTCAAGACCATATAACCTTCATGAAGCTCTCTAGGACAAACCTTTTTATCAAATGCCATTTTCATCCTTCTTTGATACAATTGTCCATGACAAGCTGCTATTAACCTTTTTTCTTCAATTAAGTTAAGTTGGTCAAATCTAGCCTGAACCCATTCTGCTTCTTCTAACTGAGTTTCCATTAACACCCTCAGAGATGAGATTTCTACCTCAAAAGGAAGGACCGCTTCCATCCCACATACCAAAGAGAAAGGAGTTGCACCAGTTGAGGTCCGTACCGACGTACGATATTCGTGTAGGGCAAAGGGAAGCATTTCATGCCAATCTTTATATGTAATCACCATTTTCTGCATAATCTTCTTTATATTCTTTTTAGCAGCTTCAACGACCTCATTCATTTTCGGACGATAACGAGATGAATTGTGATGTTGAATTTTGAATTCTTCACATAACTCTTTCATCATTTGATTATTCATATTAGTTGCATTATCAGTGATAATTTTATTAGGTAGCCCATATCGACATATCTACTCATTTTTTATAAACTTTACTACAACTTTACTGGTCACATTGGCGTAAGAATCTGCTTCCACCCATTTTGTGGAATAGTCAATTGCAACCAGAATGAAACGATGTCCATTTGACGCCTTCGGTTCTATGGCTCCAATAACATATATTCCCCACATCGCAAATGACCATGGTGCAGATAGAATATTTAAGGTGTTAAGAGCTATATTAATGTTATCTGCATAGGTTTGACATTTTTCACATTTTTTCGCATGCATGTAAGAGTCATTCTCCATAGTCAACCAAAAATAACTAGCTCTCAAAATATTTTTAGTCATAGAGTGCCCATTCATGTGTGTACCGAAAGCCCCTTCATGAATTTCTTTCAATATCAACCTTGCTTCTCTTGCATCGACACATATGAAGAGTACCATGTCATGATTTCTTTTAAACAAGACATCCCCATTTATAATAAAACTTGAAGCTAACCTTCTCAGGGTTCTTTTATCATTCTTAGACGTTGTTTCAGGATATTCTCGGGTTTTAAGATAGTGCTTTATATCAAAATACCAAGGCTTACCATCTGATTCTTCTTCTACAAAATAACAGTACGTCAGTTGTTCATAACTCCTCATTTTGATCATCGACATTTCCTCGTCTTGACTAATTTCAAACATTGACGACAAGGTGGCCAAAAGCATCAGCTAATTGATTATGCTTTCGTGGAATGTGAAAGAACTCAATGGAATCGAAATGCTCCATCAATCCTTTAATGTATATTTAATAAGGGATTAACTTTTGGTCTCTAGTCTCCTATTCCCCTTTTAACTGATGAACAACCAATGTTGAGTCACCATACACCTTCAAAACCTTCACCTTTGACTCGATAGCTGCCAAAATGCCCATGGCGCATGCTTTGTATTCTGCAACATTGTTGGTACAACTAAAGCACAACCTTGTTGTCATCGAAATGTAATGATTCTTTGGCGAAATGAGCACTGCCCCTATTCCATGTACCAGTGCATTAGATGCTCCATCAAATAGTAATATCCAAGCCTTTTCATGATGGCCACCCTCCTTTTCACCAAATAGGGCAAGAATGTCCTCATTTTGAAATTCATGTTGAATAGATTCATAATCTTCAATGGGTTGTTGAGCCAGATATTCTGCTAAAGCACTTCCTTTAACCGATTTTTGAGTCACATAGACTATATCAGATTTTGATAGCAACATTTGCCATCGAGCCAATCTGCCAGTGAGAGCAATCTTTTCGAAAATATGCTTAATTGGGTCCATCTTGGATATCAGCCAAGTAGTGTGACTCAACATATACTAACGTAAACGATGTGTTGCCCATGTTAATGCACAACAAGTTTGTTCCAACATAGAATATCTTTGTTCACAACCTGTAAACCTTTTACTCAAATAATAAATGACATGCTCTTTCTTCCCTGTCTCATCATGATGCCATAAAACATAACCCATTGATTCATCCAACATAGTTAAATATACAATGAGGGGTCTCCCCGATATCGGCGGACGTAGTACAGGAGGATCCTGCAAATATTGTTTGATTCTATCGAAGGCTGCTTGGTAATCTTCATTCCATTCCATAACTTGATTTTTAAGCAACAATCTAAATATTGGCTCACAGGTGAAGGTTAATTGGGAGATGAATCTAGAAATGTAGTTCAATCTGCCTAAAAACCTTCACACCTCTTTTTTAGTATTAGGAGCTGACATTTCCATTATTGCTTGTACCTTATCTGGGTCAACCTCAATACCTTTTCCACTGACAATAAAACCCAACAAATTTTCTGATTTTACACCAAAGGTACATTTAGATGGATTCAATGAGTTTAAACCTCTTTAACCTCTTAAACAAATTTTTTTCAAATTAACGATGTGATCATCTTGTGATTCAGATTTAGCAATCATATCATCCACATAAACCTCAATTTCTCTATGCATCATATCATGAAAAAGAGTCAACATCGCTCTTTGATAAGTTGCCCTAGCATTTTTAAGTCCAAATGACATCACTTTATAACAAAATGTTCCCCAAAGTGTAATAGTGGTGGTTTTCTCCTTATCTTTCGGTGCCATCTTAATATGATAATAACCCGAGAATCCATCCATGAAAGAGAACAATGAAAATCTAGCAGTGTTATCCACCAAGATGTCAATATGTGGGAATGGGAAATTATCCTTAGAGCTAGCTCAATTCAAATCCCTATAATCAACACACGTTCGAACTTTACTATCTTTTTTGGGCACAGGGACAATGTTAGCCACCCATTGAGGATATTTTGCTACAACCAAAAACCCTGCATCAAATTACTTCTTCACTTCTTCTTTAATCTTTAGTGACATTTCAGGTTTCATCCGTCTTATTTTTTGTTTAACCGGGGAACATTCTTCTTTAAGTGGAAGTTTATGTTACATTATATCAGTATCCAACCCAGGCATATCTTGGTATGACGAAGCAAACACATCTCTGAAATCTTTCACCAAATCACATAATTTTCCCTGTACCTCCTTACTCATGTTGTTACCAATTTTAGCCTCCTTTTTCTCATCTTCATCCCCTAGATTAAGTATTTCAATGATTTCTTGATAAGCTTCTATTTCTTTGTCTTCTTGTTCCACTAATCTTAACAACTCAAAAGAAGGTTCCCAATCGTCTTCATGATCATCGTCCATATTATCAATAAAGTGCTCAAAATTAGGAATATTGACATCATTATTTTCAAAATATTCATAGTCATATCTGCATTATTTGGATTTATAAAAGAAAATAAATAAACAAACAAAGTACGTAATGAAAACAAACATAACTAAACATCACATTGAATGAAGAAAGAAAGATAGAACCAGTCCATAAAGACATCCTAGAGTGTGTTTTGAAGAAAAAACAAAAAGAACAACTAGACAAAAAAAGATAAACAAGCATTACATTTGATTAAACTTAAACAACACAGGTAAATTCACGATTTTTCAATTATCGATCTGCATGTCTAAAGGATAGGGTTGTACCAAACTGGAACTTCCTTCCCTAGATTACTTTTTAATGGTTGCCAGTTGACTAGTATTGATCCATTCAGCAGTACGAAAGCTCCTCTTTAAGTCACAAATAGAGATCTTTCCTACCCTCAGCTCCCGACCTTGCAAGCGAGCTAAGCTTCGTTCTTTCTTTTCCTCCATTAGTCTTCTTATGTCCTCCTTAGTAGGCTTGTACCCTAGGCTGTATCTATTCTTGTTCTCAACAATTTTCAGGGTAAATATTAGTCCCTGTCTGACTTTGCCTAGGCCTTTTCCATATTCATAACCTTCTCTCAACATAACCTTTGCCATCATCAGAGAGGCACATGATAAATATGGCTTTATTTGAAATGGTTCATCATATGCATCCCCCACAATTTCCATATCTTGAAAAGCTATCTCAAAAGCTTCCTCTATTGTTTCAACATATCGAGCAGATGAAGGACCACTCACAAAAAAATTTTCTTCCCCCGAAATTGTTACCATATTATCCCTCATTACATACTTCAACTTTTGATGCAAAGTGGAAGGCACCACCCCTGCAGAATGAATCCAAGGTCTACCAAGTAAACAACCGTATGTCAATAGGATGTCCATTACTTGAAAAGTTATTTGAAATACAAATGGACCAACTTGAACTGACAATTTTATTTCTCCCATCACTTCTCTTTTGCTACCATCAAAAGCTCTCATAATCATAGTACTTTGCTTAATAGGGAATTTATCACATGATAACTTCTCTAACATCACCTTAGGCATCACATTTAGGGAAGAACCATTATCAATCAACACACGAGCTATAACATGGTCCAAACATTTAACAAATACATGAAGAGTCTTATTGTGTCCCCTTCCTTCACTGGGTATCTCATCATCCGAAAAAGTAAGGAAATCATTAATGGTAATATTGTTAACAATCCCTTCAAATTTATCTAGTGAAATATTTTGCTCAACATGAGCCCTACTAAGTATTTTCATTAGCAATTTTCGGTGAGCTGTCGAATGCATGAGCAATTCCATAAGCGAAATTTGAGTCGGTATACAATTCAACTACTCCACCACCTTGTATTCACTTTGTTGGATGAATTTCAAGAGTTCACAGGGCTCTTCATGCAATAATTCCTTTTGTTTATCCTTTCAGCATTCTTTTTGAACTTGTATCATCTTTCCTCCTAATATCTCTTTTGCTTTTTCAACTTCATCATTTCCTTTGCTTCGCTGGCATCCTTCCTTCCTTAGATATGGTGGTGTAAAGAAATGACCACTCCTTGTTATCCCACCAAGACCTGATATATTTTCAACAATTGGTCCTTCATGCACAAAAGTGTTCTCAACTTTTTTTCCCTCACCAAGTTCATGTACTCCATACTTCCATGGAACAACTCTGTCACTTTTATAAGGAAAAGATGAGAGTGTTTTTATCACCATGGGTTGCCTTTCTTATTCCATGAAAGAAGATGTAGGTCTAATGAAATGAATCACCAAAGGTTCTGGCATGGTTAAATTAGACTCTTCATCAGTTTGTGTCAATACCTCTTCATCCTTCTTTTCTTGAAAAACTTGTAGGAAGTGCTTATCAACTAGATTTTGCAGCTTTAGCTTGAACCACACAATCATCAATAGAATGTTCAGCACCCGGATGGAATGCACAGGCATTACTTGGATCATATTCACCGTTTACTAACCCCTTTTCCAATAGTGCTTCCAGGATGAATTTCATAGAACTCCAAATTTCACCCACTTTTCTTACCAACTTATGATCCCTTACCTCATGCCCCGACAAAGGGTTGTCTTCAATGCTAGGTTTATCTTCTTTGAATGTAAACAACCCTGAATCAAATAAAGAATGTACCTTGTATTTGAGAGGTATACATATTTCTGTCAAATGCCCCTTTGCTCCCCCACGGTAGTCACATGTAGCATTTGGATCATAATTCTTGGAAAAAGGAGGTTGTTGTGGCTTCATTGAGCAAATTGCAAAAAAAGATTTATGAAGAAGCATTAGTAACAACTCTGTGTATGTCATAGGAATGAGAGTAAAATGAACAAACTTCCTTTCCCTTCTTGTATTGGTACTTTGACCAGTGTTCTGACTATCACTAGCAGCCGCTTTTTGAGGTTGCAACTGATTGTTTGAAACATGCTGCATTTGGTAATTAAAAGGAGTGCAGTTATCCCATGCAGATGTGGCATGAACTTCTACTTCTTTTTTCTTACTTTGATTGAAATATGGTTTTTTGGTATTTGCAGCCGCGGGCGGGCCATATGTAATTTTACCATTTTTTATCCTGGTCTTTATCCTTTCACTAATAATAATGATGTCCACAAAATTAGAAGATATATTCCAATTCCCAATCATATGCTCATAGAATGGAGGTTGTACCGCATTTACAAACATTGCAACCATCTCCTTATCATATAGTGGTGGCTCGACCTGGGCAACTATCTCTCTCCAACCCTGGGCATACTCTTTGAAAGTTTCATTTTTCTTCATTGTCATATTTTGTAATTGTATGTTGTCTGGTGTTGTATCCATATTAAATTTATATTGCTTTATGAAAGCATCTGCTAGATCCACCCAAGAATGAATATAAGTCAACTCAAGGTGCATGTACCAATTCAGCGCTGCCCCAACTAGGCTATCTTGGAAAAAATGGATAAACAATTTCTCATTATGAGTATGGCCAGCCATCTTTCGACGGTACATTTTTAAATGGCTCCTTGGGCACGTAGTCCTTCTATATTTCTCAAACTCAGGCACTTTAAATTTAGGAGGTATCACCACATCAAGGACCAAAGATAAGCCTACAACTTCACCAAATTCATAACTTTTATTCCCTTCAATAGCCCGTAGTCTCTCCTCCAATATCTCTAACTTTCCCTTGTTATTCTTAGTCAATGAAATCACCTGATCCAATGTCTTTTCTTGTGAACCCACACCTATAGTCGAAACATGTGGTGGAATCGATACATTAGGATATGTATAGGTTGTTATTCCAACTGCATTTTCTCCTGGGTGTACTTGGTTCCTAAAATCAATCGTCCCAGTTGACACCTGGAACTACTCATTATGTAATGAAACATGTATGATTGTATTACCACCAGAAAACAGATTCTTAACTTGCTCTACATACTCTAGCATTGGAGGTGTGTAACCCGGGGGTAAGCCATAAGGTGGAAAAGCTTGAAATGATGTCCCTTGACTCACTTGATGATGTGGTGGGTAAACTGTATGTCCACTTGATACATGAGGATGAAAGCCTGGAGGGTAGGATGTACCATCGTCAACTGCTGAAATCTTCATATCCCTCAATGCCTCCAAGATTTGACCCATTTGATGCTTCATTTGGCTAATTTTACCCTTCATCTGGCTAATTTCTTCCTTCACTTCCTTGTGCGCATTTTCCTTCACTTCCTATAAGGGTGTCTCGGAAGTTTTGTCGTATTCACTTACTATCACTCTTTTGTTTAATTCGAATGAAATGAGAAGTGCAAAAAGGAAAAGAAAAGACAAATGCAAATATTCTAGCTAGAAACTGTAAAGTTGTGCGAATAACGTTTGCGAGTAATAATGGAAATTAACAAGAAATGAAGTAGTCGATACATCAGAAAATGCACAATGTTCAGAAGTACAAAATAATAAGAAACAGAAAGAAATCATAAATATCAATTTCAAGCTCTAGCCATTATGTTCTTCATTTCCCCTACTAGCTTCCTGCAGTAACCGAGGAAATCTTCAATTTCTTTTGATGGATTGAATATAGGCATTGCAATCTCAACATTAGTTAACATCTTGGGTACATCTTCAATTGCTTCGTTAGCCATAACTGCTAACTTTGAAAAACATCCTCTCCAATGCTCTGTAGCTCTCTTTAACTCAACACATTCAGTTCTCAATCTCTAATTTTGCTCCTCCGACTCTGCCTAGTACCAACTCTCTTCAGCTACTTTTGCTTCATAGGCCGATATCCTATTCTTCATCTGTCTCTCGAACTCTTTGTTCCTATACTGTATGTCATTTTCTAACTCCGCTCTATACCAACTCTCTTCTTTTAGCTTTGCCTCATAAGTTGCTGTCATTTTTTCTTTCTGTTGTTCCATCTCCTTAATCCTAACTTGTGTATTATGCAACTTGTTTAATGTCAATTCTTCACATAATGCAATTTTCTCACGTTCAGACAATGTCATCGCTTTCTTCTTTTTGCCTCTCAAAGTTAGCTTTTTATTAGCTGCTTTGAAGTCCTGTTGTACTCTGAAGTGATGGTTTCTTTCCTCTCTCTACTTCTTTATCAATGCATCACAAGTTCTGGTCCTGGCTTCATTGTCATGTTTGAAATCTACATATTCATGATGACCTTTTTGAAGATCATTAACAAGCTTAACATTTTTCTGCTTCATCCTTTCTATTTCTTCCTTAAGGGTTTTTACTTCCTCACTCTTCACATCTTGTTGTTCTGGCATGAAGGCAATTGGTTTGAACGGTAGCTTCACCACTTTAACCCTATCCATTACCCTTTGCTGATAAGATGTCTTCTCATTTACTACCCACGAACTTAAGTCTTTTTCTGCACGCACCATGCTGCCCCAAGCACTTCTAATTCGTCAGAGTAAATCATTAGATGTCCTTTCTTCATAGCAATTCCACACTGCAACTAAAAATTCTGGATTTGGTGCACCTCGTACAGGATACCCAAATTGTCTTTGTGCTAATATTGGATTATAATTAGCACAATATTTGGATCATATAAGATGTACATTTGGGTACTCCCCGCAATGTATGATATGTGATCTCTGCTGCCAGGACACCTCTCGTTTGATCATTTCATTTTGTAATTTAGCAAAAAACATGCCCATTCATGTGCTCCTTTAGTAGTTGGCTTGTAATTTGGACTGACATGAGAAATAAACCATTTATATAATACTGGTAAGCAACATGACAACTTCTTCTTCTTATATTCATAACACATATTCAAATTCCCATAAGCATAAGCTAAGATTGTTATGACTGGATTTTCTGCATTGATTTTATATGCTATGAAAACGTTAATGGCTTAGAAATCGACAAAATTATCAATGCTTGGGAAAATCATAACGCCATAAAGAGTGAGCGCTAGTACATCCATGAAGGTTTCCCCAATGTCTTTGTCAGCCAATTGGCACAAATGCCTTTCTAAAAACCCTTGAGGAATGCCTTTGACGGTTCCCTTTGTAATCATTTTGCCTTCTAACTCTGCAGGGTGTACTTTCAAGATTTCTGCTAGTGTCGAAACATATGTATTTTTCGTTGTATGCTTGTAAGGAACTTTGCCTTCTAATGGTAGGTCTAGCATATCCCCAAATTCTTCTATTGTCGACACTAATTGAAAATCCTTGAAGGTGAAACACTAGAGTGGTGGATCATAGTATTGGACCAAAGCAGTAACAACTAGAACCTGAGTATCAATCTCTAGAAAATTCAGTAAATTCTCATATTTCTTTCAAAAATTGTTCCTCTGGATAGTCTTCATCTTCCCCACCAACTATCGGAGATAAGTCAAGTTGCCTTCTTTTGCTCTAATTGACTGCTTCTTTTTTAATGACTCTGAACCAGAATGTTCTCCAACTCCAAATTCCCTATTAATTTCCATTCTTCTCCAAGGAAATGACACAACTTTATAATTTTCTACCTAGAACGAGTACAATGAAAATATACAAGAAAAAGAAAAATTACAAACTACATGATGTTATGAATAATTTACATAACTTATTACAACCCAAAAAGAAAAACACAAAGAATGAAATGCAAATAAAAATAATAAAAACAAAAACAAAATAGGAATTATAGGAATACACATCTCCCTTTGTGCCTTATAAGGTTTAAGCGCGTCATAGGATTAAGGTAGGTATATGCGCTCACCAGGATAGTCTCCTATTTGCTAAGAAGAAAAGGTCATTAGAGCTATAACCCACTTCATGACATTTTTCACAATAGTTGTTAAACAACACGATGTGAGAGTATCAAATGAAGCAAACAGACTCTAGTTGGGGTTCTCACAATGACCACTTGGGAAGTACATCAATGTTGCATTGTGTCACAATCCCCTTCTAATTCCAAACTACTCAGACCCGGGTATAGGGTCGCACTCATGTCATGTACAAAATATAAGGTGAGTGTGTGAAGGGAGAAAAATGCAAACCTAAAGCCCCACCTGCAAAACAAAAAAATCCATACAAAATAAAAACATGTTTTCTACCCTAAGGTTCAATATCCAAAAATATGTCATACACCAACAGGAATATATAATATACATAAACCGAGAAGGAAAAAACAAAACATCTAAATTAAACACATCGCTTTTGCATATTCAATTTAAATATTGACTCTCTAGTGGTCCCCAGTGAAGTCGTCATCTGTCGCAACCTAAATCGCGACAGGACAACCTGATGATGAGCGATGTTGGTTTCCCTTTTTTACCATGATGTGTCCAATATGTGAAAATTTGAAGTCATGAGTAGGAGTTCAAGTAGAAGTTGAGATAGGAAAAAAATAACCGTTCCCTCCAATCTAGCAAACCAATTTTATTTTCAATTTTTAATTTTTAATTTCTGAATTTTATTAATTAAAAAAACAAAAAATACTAAATAATATTTATTTTTTTATTTTTTATTTTATTTTAAAACACAAAAATATGATTTTACTGAAATCTTAAAAACATAAATTAAAGAAACTTTTATTAATTAATTTTTTTTATTCTTTTAAACAATTTATTTTTAACTTTTTTTTATTTAACACTTATTTTTTAAGACAATTTACATTCACCTGGACGAAATTAGGTGTTGACAATCCCCAAACCCCCAACTAGGTCACGATTCATCCCAATTGCATATAAAACGTAAGTCCAAGCCCTTAATCATATCCAATTCAAACATTAAATCATCCCACACATTGAATAGAAACAGTATCATGGCTGCAAATGATCAAGACACCAACCAAACCATATAAAACTCAATTACAGATTCGCGTCACTTGACGACAACACACAACTGCCAGACGGTTCATAGAGAAACCCAGAAATTGGGTTCTAGAGCATGCGTTGCCTGGTGGGTTGCATGTGATCGCCAGGCGGTTTCAGGAAATTCCAGTAAACACGAATAGATTGCGCAAAATTGATAAAATCCAAGTACCACAGGCATACTTACATCACCGAATCATTTATCAAAAATAGAAACAAGAGATGCAGCTCCCCTAACCTAGAGTCTAGAGCTCCTATTTGATCACCAATGACTTGCAAGGCTCTCTCCCATTTCAGCTCCTCTGCTTCACTAATACTCATCGATTGTCTCTGAAATTTCACTCCTCACAATGTTCAACCAGGACAGACACTAAACCCTCTCTCCTTCTCTTAATTGGACACAAAGAATTTGAAGAATTTTGGAAAAAAGAAAACTTAGTTTATGTCTACACAGGTTCGAACACACAACCAAGCAATTATAAAGTCAATGCACAACCATTCAACCAATTTATGTTTCGTGATAATTCTTATAATTCTAGGATTATATTATCACTCATCGTGATCTAGCACGTTATTATTAAAATAACAAACAACTAAATAACACACAAATGGCATACATAGGACTCGAACCCAAGTCTTCTCAATGCAACTAAGTACTCTCAACCACTTGAATTAGTACTTTTCCACATCATACCAATTAACATTTAATGACATAAAGGCTTCCACTACGCATATTTATTAATTATTTATTTATGTAATTAATTAAATTTCGCGGGTCTTACATTCTTTCCACCTTATAAAATTTTCGTCTTCAAAAATTGGATGTAACCCGGAAATAGATGCGGATAGGACTACCTCATGAGGTCTTCCATCTCCCAAGTCCTCTCCTGGGTTGTCTCGTCCCAGGGGACTTTCACAGTTTGGATCTCCTTCCCTCTAAGTGGCTTGACTTGAGAATCCAAGATTCTCACTGGTCCAACTCCCACTGTCAGCTCCTCGCACACCTGGGTGTCGTCCTTCTCCAACACATGCGTAGGACTTGCAATGTACTTCCTTAATTATGATACATGGAAGACATTATACACGTTTGCCAAGTGTGATGTTAAAGCGATGTCATAGGCTTCTGGACCTATCCTTCATGTGATCTGATATGGTCCGATGAATTTCTAAGTCTACTTCCTAAGTTTGATCACTCTTTATTGTTGGTAGTTAGAGAAATCCTGAGAATCACATGCTCTCCAACCTAAAACTCCCATGACCTTCTCCTCATACCTGCATACAACCTATGTTTGTTCTATGTCACTAACCTCTAGTCTTGGATGAAACTAACCTTCTTCATTGTTTGATATTAACACCTCGACCCATTAGTAACCGACTCCCCTTCTTGATACTTGCACAACAACGTTCTGCCCATTTGACGATCTGACACCCCATACGTCGTCGTTCCGATCTTAGTCCATACTTCACTTAAAGGGTTTAACTCACCAACTTCTTCTTAAAGATCCCTCAAAACTTGCGATCCTGAGTTGTGGCCTAGTGATATTTGAAAAACTGGTGTGAGTATGTGAGTTATGGCTCATGTGGGTTGGCTCCACTTGATTAAGCAATCACGGATAGTAGCCAGTGATGTTGTTAATCTTGTGTGGAGAATATAAATTGTGGTTCGTATTAGGAACTCCACCTGATGTTACGAATGATGGTTAGTAACAAGATAGTCCCGCATGTGAATCTATGAGTTGTGGCTTGTAAAGGTGGAACCACGAGTTGTGGCTTGTGGCAGTAAGAATTATCTTAAGGTCATCATTTGAGAATGTAGAACCTAAATGAACATGGTGGTAGCCATGTTTTCTAGAATCGGAGAATAGTGGTTCTCCGACAATCGGGTGTTCACATTATGACTGTTTATAAATTATTTATTCTGTTAGCTCTCCCTATCTGCTTGTGTTTGGCTATGATCGTGTAACTCGTTACACAAGAGCAGGTGATGTTTCAGGTGGAGCTAATGACGCTTAGTGCTGGAGAGGGGCAGCATGGGAAAATCTTTTTGGATTATATTTACTATTTTTGTAAACAATATTTTAAACTCAATTTTTGGAGATGTAAACATTGATTTTAACTTTGTTTTTGAATTCTATCGTTTTTTATAAAGTTTGAAATTTTCCCGTACTTTGGGAGAAGACATACTAATTGATGAGTATTTATTATTATTGCTTTTATTTTATTTAAATTAGTAATATCAGGCCAGGATGTTACAATATCAATGTTGATAATAGGTTCTAATTAGTGGTTGCACGTTACGACCTTGTGTATGTTTCTTGTTTCATGAGTGTCACTTAGAAACTTGCACATGTCTCACAATGGCAACCCCATCATCATACTCACTAGGTAAATCCTCAAAGAGTGGTTTTTGACTAACACCATTTACAAAAATTATCATTGGGTTTATTAAGAGGCATTATACAAAAAAGGCATATTAATACAAAAACCTCAATCTTATTATTGTGACAATTTATAGTACACCTCACCATAGGAATGGGACATAACATTTAATCATCTTCAGTCAATAGTAACTTTCATTATTACCATTGAACTCCAATCACTACAAGAACACTAGTTATAACTAATAGATATTTGTTGACAGATTTATATATGTCGGTAATGATGAGATTTTTTGACGGATATATTTGTCGTAATTACGGACGAACCTTTTATCCGTTAGTAAAATTTACATATAGACTAAGTATCAATGGATTTCCGCCCATCAAAAATCTGTTACAAATTTGCTATTAACTACAGATATTCGCAGTTACCGATGGAAAATAACCGTTGGTAATACACGATTTTTTTATGGTTATTCCATTGGAACACCATTCATGTGGAGATGAGTGTCCATTATTGCAACTAATTTATGAGCTTTAGTCTCATTTCCCTCAACAACTCAAGTACTTGTTGACACATCATGATACGATCCTTACCAGAAAGATGACAATATTTTCTGACTTTGGAATCTTGTGTAAAGAAACAATTAAAATAATAATAAAGAACATGAAATAAAACATAGATGAAATGCGTCACAATCTAACAGATTGATAAGCAAAGAAAAATTCTCCACAAAGAAATCCTTCTTTGATAAGAACCCAAACAAAAAGGATAGACACCACAATCAAAAATAGATAACTCTAGACGCCATAATCCAATTCAGGATTAATCAGTCAAGATGCCACGATTGAGATTGATAAGTCTACGGAAGGTTCACCACAAAGACCATTGTCTTTAATAAGAACCAAACAATATTGATACCACAAAGATCCTAAATGTAAATATTTGGATTTCTCCGCAAATTTGGACTGCGTTATTGCATGGGCTAAATTGGAAAACTAGCGCAAAAATTAGTTGGTGATAATTTATCAGATATCTTTAAGTAATTAATTTATTTAATTATATAAAAAATTATCAACCAACTATATTTGTTAAATAGTTTTAAAAAATGGAAGCAAAGGTTGTACCCCTCAACCCCACAAAATTCAGCACTCGTTTTTCCTACGAATCCTTACAGCCACAAAATAACTTTGTGGTAGTACCCACCAACATCACCTTGAAACTACCACATTTTAAGCCCATAAGAAAAGAAAAGGAAAAATTGCAGAAAGATATATGAAGGCACCACAAACGAAAGAACCTTTATATGCATATTATGGGTTTCTACCAAGAAATGAAAATTGTGATATTAAATAGTATAAAATGAAGAAAAGGAATTGTACCCCACAACATTCCAAACACTACAACCTGTCTAAACGAAGCCCAATACGTGACCCCACAAAAAGTTGGGTAACACCATCTAACAAAGTTTCACATCAATTGGGAACCTAAGCCCCAAGCACATCTCACAGCAACAAGATTTATAGAAAAAGATAGTTTGGAAATCACAGAGCTACTCACACCTACTCCTCTTGCAATCTCTACTTTCCCTCAAAACCCTACTTACAACCCTCTATTCACACATCAAACACATACTCCAACCACTAAGCCACATTCTATCTCATGATATAATGCGCATTATAAATTTATAAACACATGAATTCCACAATAAATATAATAATAATAATAATTATTATTATTAAAATAAATAAAACCACAACTTAAATCACTCAATTAAATATTTCACGTGTCTTGAAATATTGGACCACGTGACCACTACACCAACAAGAGTCCTCATTAAAACATAAGTCACTTTATAACTTCACCTGAATACTCCAAGTTTTTCCCAAGTCTTACACTCAAAGTTGATGACAACTTCGCTTTAGGAAGGAGAGTATGATAGAGGACTACTCATGAATATATACAATAAGAGCTTGAGGATATGACATAGGACTATCTCATGAATATATACAATTAAGTATGTAAATGATCCAACTTTTTCTCTGTGGGCTTGTTAGTGAGGCATTCAGATTGGTCGTTGTGTCGCGAATGGTTCAGACGGTGGAGCCTGTGGTGGCTTACGAACTGATGCGTCGTTCGCAATCTCAATGTGGCTAGATTTGAAGCATCAACGACATTGATGCGGTGACAAAAGGTGGTCACGTTGGCTTAAGAGTTTACGAAGATCTGTATTTGTTGGTGTAGATGTTGCTAGTGATGCAAAGGGAGGTGTTGCACATGGTTGAGAGGCTAGGTTGAAGATGATGCGTGGCACTTTTTCATTAGACAAATTTGTGAGTGGTGGATAGGTACCACGTGGCAACAGTTGGTTGGTTAGTTTAGTAAGGGGAGGATGGTTCACACGTGACAGTTTGTTATTGAGGTTGATTTTGAGAGTGATAGGAGGGGTGGAAATGGTAGATAAAGGGTCATGAGTAGATTTTGTAATGAAGGGAGTGTATAAGTAAAAGCTAGAGGTGCATTCAACTCCTTGTATATTTTTTTTTAGAATTTATTAATTTTGGTCTTATTTTGTACTTTGGAATAATTTAATTTCACACCTTAAATGAATCAAAATTTAACTTTAACTGCGTCAACAAACATTAAAATATATAAAAATAATTTATGTAACTAAAAAATTGTTTATGATCTTTTTATCTCACAAACTCGTTAAGTCTACTTATTAAAAAAATCCTAATTAGATTAATCTTTGAAGCACAAAAATTCAATTAATAATTTATAATTAAAGTAGGGGTGTCAAAACGGGCCAACCTGACCCGTTTTGACCCGGCCCGATTTTGGCCCGCTTTATATGGGCCGGACCGGGCTGGCCCGAAATGGTGAAACGGGTTGTATTTCTGGACCCAACCCGCGGGCTGGCGAGTTAACAGGCTGGCCCGTCAGCTTTTTTTGATATGTATGATTTGTGGCCCAAAATCAGATTTCAATGTATAAGCAATGGTGCATAAGCAAATTTTGAAGACAAAGGAAATATGGTAAACGAATAATGGTATAGCATATTAATCTCTTTGTTTGAAAATTGAAAGATCAGAAGGTGTAATTCAAACATATGACAGCTGAAATCGAAAGCGTGACACATCCTAATATTTATCATTAACTTAAACTTTTCTTAATCTTGTTGATTTATTAATTATACGCAAGCAGAGTTGTTTGCCACATACGCTTCTCATACATCACTTTCTTAATTACAGATTGCTTTTTGAGTGGTTGATGGCGTGCATAAACCTTCTCATCCATCAATAGCCAAAATCCAAAAGGTAAACGTAATAACCTTCACTTACGTTGGAATCACAAATCACAGAAATTATAAAATGCTTATTCTATCCATTTAAGTTAATGCCAAATGAGAAATTAACGGTAGCAGCTACGAAATTGAAAACGGTAGCAGCTACGAAATTGAAATTGGGGGAAAATTTAAGGATGAACAGCGATTAACAGATGAACGGGATGAAAAGCGCAATTGGGGGAAAATTCACATAATGGGTCGTGGTGGTCGGAAATCACAAAATCATAATTTTAGGGTTACAAAAATCAGGAATTTAGGTTACAAATCGGGAGAAAGGTTACCAGAACACAAATTACGAACAAACTTGTCTTCGCGGTGACCGTGGCGGTCGGAATCGTCCGCCAATCACAGTCCGATGGTGGCTTTGCGTTCTCCCTGCACTGCGCTATTTTCTCGCTGCTACCAGTGACGTGGTGGATGTCACGGTGGAGGAGAAGCGGGTATGGCCAGCAGCGACGTGGTGGCTAGCATGTTTCGTGGTGGCCAGCGGCGACGTGGGTGGAGGAGAAGTGAGTATGTGTATGGCGCGAGAAGTGGGTCGAGAAGAAGAGTCACAGTCTTAGTCGCAGAGTGTGTGAGGTGTTTGGGCGCAGAGTGTGTGAGGGAGGGATATTAAAAAAATTGTGCACGTGCTGTTTGTTTTAGTAAATGATACGCGACCTGGCCCGTTTTGATCCGCGAGTTGGCCCAACGGGCCAACGGGCTTGACGGGCCGGACTGTCTCGGGTTGGCGGGCTGAATTTCTTGACCCGACCCATGTTTTTTCTGTCAGGTTGGCGGGTCGGCCCGTCAGGTCCGACCCATTTTGTCATCCCTAAATTAAAGATTAAGTAAGGACATAAATATGCACTTATCACGGAACAAACATTAAACTCATTTTCTTAAAATTAGGTTTGTATGTTTAAGCGTGATGATAACGTTAAATAATGTTAGGATGTCATTATAATGTCTTATGTTAATGGTAAGAGTAATTTTTTTAGAATTAAAAATTATATTTATAATATTTTTTTAAATGAATAAAATATACTTTGCAACCAGATATATCCTTATTTCAAAGTTATATTTTGAACATTAGTTACTTCTGTTTATAAGTATATTCTTTTTAAAGGTTATATATTTGATATTCCTTTGAAGTAAAGATTGAAATCTTTTAGAAAGTTGGTTTTAGTCGAAACTAAATATTTATTAAATTTTATAAGGTTTCAATAGTTCAAGAGGTTAAGAAAATTAAGGAACTTACATAATAATTAGTTATTGAATGTTATAAACTTTGTTGTATCAATAGCCATAAACATTAGACAAATGAATTAAAGTTTGTGCATTCCAAAAGCATCCAAAGCAAGAAAAAATATTGCAACCATCGTAAATAAGACAATTTAGTTGACTATTTCATTATTTTATTAATTCTCATTTCATCATTTTCTTCATGTTTGCCCCAACCTCTACTCTACTTCATTTTTGTAGTAGAATGGAAATAACAATATTGTCATATGTTCATATGGTGAAAAATTAAATAACAACAGTGAGCACCGCTAATCGTGCAATTAGAAGACATGACATCCAAATTTGGGCATGGTCGCGTTCAAATTCTATAAAGGTGAAGGTGGCTACATAATTGAAAGGGAGCAAGGGTCGTTGTTCAGAGCGTAGGACCTTAGGTTGACAATCAGGGTGATGACAACTTATGTTAGCACGTTCAGGATGTTATGCTCTTGAATGCACGTGTTGATACTAGTGCGGTACGATATGCTTCATTCTTGACATTAACATTTTTCTACTGAATTGATTAAATACCTAAAAACATATGTAAAAAAGGTATAAAATCCAAGTGTATTTGATCCGAAATAAAGATAACAGATGATGAAATTATTTATTTTTATAATTATAATTTTATTATTTTTTTCAAGTTGAAGTAACCATTTATTAATTTTATCATTATCTTTTTTTTAATTTAATTATTTTTAATTTAATTTTTCTGAAATTAAAAAAACTGCTTATAATAAAATATAAAATATTATTTATAAAATTATAAAATATATTTATATTTTTTATAATCATAATTTTTTATTTTTTATTATAAAATTCAATTTAGGTATATTTAAAATATCAAACGAATATCTTAAAAGCACATTTATCTACGTCCTTTTACTGAATATGTGATTTATATATTTTTCCTTATAATATTATAATGTTTTCTTATATTTTATATAAGAGATAAAAAACTAATAAAAGTGACCAAACTATGTGAAAATAACATGTGAAAACTAAGATGTATAATTTTTAAATATAAATATTAAAACCAAAGGTTAAAGAATAAAAGTTTAAGTCTATACACCATAAATTTTTTTTATCATAATCTGTAGGCATTCCTTTGTATTATTTTATTAAAAAATTATAAAATAAAAATAATATTTAAGATACTTCAGTCGATGCACAATATTTAAATCTAAAACATGTTTTGGACAGAATTTCTATAGATTAAACACTTAAATTTTATTTATAATTTAATATATCTATTTATCAAAATAATTAAATATGCATAAACCTTAGTATGTAAATATTCTCTTTCCGGTATATGTATCATCATTTATTGGATCAGGTACACATAACTAGCATTATAAATTTTAAATATTATATACACATTTTATTATCAATTTATTAGTATAAAGACTTAAATACCTTTTTGGTCCTCATTTTCATAGTGTTTGTTGCAGATGGTCATCATTTTGACAGAATGTTTAAAATGGTCCTCATTTTTACAAAATGTTTAAAATGGTCCTCATTTTCGCAATTCGTGTTTTATTTGGTCCTTTTTTGTAACGCCGTTTAAATCATTAACGGAGCATTGTACAGGTGGCACAATTTGTACTAGGGTGTGTTACGTGTACTGTACATGTGTGGTAATTAGATATTTGAGGATAAATAAGTGAGCTAGGGTTTTGGTAAGGAATGTTTGGGCAGTTGGTGAGTTTTGACAATCTTGTTCCTCCATTCCCAATTGGTGTTGCTGCAATCTTCTTCTTCCTGCAATCCCATTATATAGGTATGTTACGGTCCCAATCTTCGTGCACTGTTGGTGGTTCAACGAGAAATGGATTAACCCCGAGTTGTAGCTGCGGAGAGATGACAACTTTGAGGATGGCAAGAACTCCAAAGAATATTGGTAGAAAATTTTGGGTACAATTTGTTTTTATTTTTGTGTTAATAATAAATTGGTTTTAATTTTTGGTTTATTGATTTATAGAGTGGTGGTTCCAATAATGTGGGCTGCTACTTTTTCAAATGGTGGTGTTGATGAAAAGGATGTCATCATCATTACACAAATGAGGCAGATTAATGATTTGGATAAGTCATTGAAGGTTGCTGAGAAGAAGCTACAATTAGTAATAGGATTCACTTCTGTTGTTATTGTATTATTCGTACTGTTATTGTGTGTAATATTTTAAAGTCCAATCTATTTTGTACTATTGTTAAATGAAGAAATGAATTAGTTTGATTATGTTAATATTAGTCCCAACATGTTCAAAATGACATCTTAATCTGAGCATTGAAGTAAGTGATATTGTTATAAGCTTGGAAAAATTAAATTGATCTAAGTCTGGAAGAAGTTAAATTCATAACGTTAATTCATCCTCATCACAATACACTACATCAATGTTTGGCAAAAGTGAAATTGAACGAAGTTTAAGGAAAAGTCAAAATGCAGTACATCAATAATGAATTCTACATCAGAAATTCCAAAAAATAACTAAGACGTTTGTAGCTGCTATCATGGCCTCCTCCTAATCTGTAATTTCATCCTAAACTGCTGAGATGGTTCTTCTGGTGTGGGTAGTGGTGCTGCTTGACTCTCCACTTCATTCCTTTGTGGTTGAGTTGTTTGAGTTTCAGCAGTTTCACCAGTTGGTGCATTCTCAGCAGTTTAGGCATATGGTGCAGTCTCAGTAGGTAATTTAGAAACCATGCAGAACATCACAACAATCGAAAGACAAATAAACCTCAAGATAGAATTACGAAAAACCTAACCCACGAGTAAACACAACCCAGAAAACCCTAAACCCATTTACCTCGTTGATGATGATTAATTGGAAAATTGAAATGAAGAACGCAACTGCAATCCAATGATGAAATGGCAAGTATTAGTTGTTTCCTATGCAAATCCGAGCTCAAGAAAAACGAAGATAAGGAAATTTCCCTAATTGCAAAATTTTCCCCAAATTAAAAAATTAACATTAATTAGCCACCTGTACAGTACACGTAACACTCCCTAATACAAACTGTGTCACCTGTACAATGCTCCGTTAATGATTTAAACGGCGTTACAGATAATGACCAAATAAAACATGAATTGCGAAAATGATGACCATTTTAAACATTCGATAAAAATGAGGACCATTTTAAACATTATGTCAAAATGAGGACCATCCGCAACAAACACTACGAAAATGAGGACCAAAAGTATTTAAGCCTAATATAAACTATTTTGTTAAGTATTTAATTTTTCAAATTTTATAACTATTTTTTTTTTAATTTAACTAACCATCTCTAATAATAAACTTATTTATGATAAAATTGTTAAGATATTTATTTTATAATTATTTTTTAATTCAATTAATTATTAATTATCTCTAAGAAAAATTTAATTTTAATAAAATTGTTAAAAATATTTATTTTATAATTATTTTTAATATATATGGATTTAATATTATTCTTTTGTTTTAATAATAATTAAGATAATATTTTTTTATTATTGTAAGATAAAGATATTTCACTAGCATATATAAACCAATAAGTTTTTTTGACAAATTGACAAAGATAAAATATTTATTTATCCTATTGGTTAACTAGAAATGAAAGAATAGAAAAGGGAATATCTAGAATTGATTCGCAATATTTAGGAAGGAAAAGAATAGAAAAGGAAATATTTACAACTGATTTTTTATATTTCTTTTTGTTAAGAAAGAAGAATCACAAGAGAAGTTGTAAAATTCATGGATTTTATTATATTCAGTTTCTTTCTACTTTTTCTATGATTTTGGATAGAAGGTGCACACTAATTGTTGCTTAAGAGAAATAAATGTTAATCTAAAAAATTATATATTAATAATTTCATAAAAAATTTAAATTTTAAATTAACAACGAACGAAAGTTTTTAGTTGGGTTTTCCTATTTTTTTCTAATAGTTTCCAATATCTAAATAAGAAAATATTTCTACTCCATTTTTTATTTTTATTTTTATCCATTAAAAACACGTCATTTTGAAAATTTTCTTTTATTTCATGGTATACGTTGAAAATGATTATTTTTAAGGTAATGAGAAAATAAACAACTTTAATATTTTAATAAAATCAAATTTATTATATACATGAATGAGGAAACTGAATAATTATTTTAAGAAAGGGTGAAATACAGTAAAAAAATGGAAGGATGTATAAATTCATAATTCTTAGAAAATTTGTACAAATATAAGTAAATTTCTGTCTCATTATTTCTCATCTTTATTGTTTTAGTTTATTTTAATATATTTGATTTATAAAATAACTTTTTTTAACTATTTTTCTAGAAGTTTCATTTGTCCTAAATTATCAAATAATTATCAGTTACATTCTATTCCGATAAAAACATTTTCATCAAATAAGAAAATATTTCTTACTGTAACTTTTTCAAATAAAAATATTTTACTATTGTAATTGGTATAATTAATATTTTTTAAGGTATGCACCATTTGAATACGCACATAACATTACAAATATTTAGTATTTGTTTTTTGCTATATTTTTTAGAGATAAAAGAAAGAAAAAAGAAGAAGAAAAAACAAAAAAAAAAGTAAAAGGCAATTTTGTGAATGAAGACTACTTATACATAAAGACTTTGTTTGTGAGACCCACTTCATATCTTCTCTTTTCTTTCCCTCTTTCCCTTTTAGTCTCACCTTATCATTGCTGCCACACTCACAGAACAACACAATTTCACTTCACCTTCTCCATTCGGTTTTCTCTGCCATCTCTCTAAACTAGTGAATTGAAGCTACCATTCTAATTCACTCTCCAATTCTGCAGCAGCAAACGAACTTGGACCCAGGCAGAAAACTTCTCCCATCATTGAATTCCCTCTTCATCCATGTAAGTTAACTCCAGTTTCCCTTTTCTCTTCAATTTCGAATTCGGGAATTCCATCTGTGCTAAGTCAATTTAGGATTTACAATCTCACCCTATGAACCTGTATTTCAGCTCCCTAAGTTGTGCGTTTGGAGGTGCTCACTGTTATAAAAAGGGGTCTTGCTTGTGAGTAAATTCTAGAGGTAAGGAAAGCTAATCGAAATTCTTCTCATTTAAACCGTGAATCGTGTTTGATTGAAGCTTTGTGTGCTAAATTGATGTTTGAAACGCATGTGTGGATGTTTGATTGTTGCTTGCCATGAATTCAGTGCTCCTGCATATGCATATGGGAACAGTGGAGTAACCTGGTATTTTCGCCTAGGTGGGTGGTTCTCGCCCAAGCGAAAACACCAGAAAACCCACCCCTGTTCCTGCGCGAAGTCTCGCCTAGGTGAGCTGGAGTCGCTTAAGCGAAAGATACTCTTGTCTAAGCGAACCAGTTTAGCCTGAGCGAGAGTTCGTCCAGTTTTTAGTTTTTTCCACTGTTAGGACCTCGCTTAGGCGAGACTGACTCGCCTAAGCGAGATGGCTTCTCGCCTGGGCTAGAATGTCTAGCTTAAGTGAGAGTCACTGTAGTGGGGCACCTCAACTTCTATTTTAAAGAGTAAAATGATATGTTCTAATGTGGTTTTGTCCAAATAAACTCTTATATGCTTGAAATGTCATTATTAATGTATTGTGTGATGAAATTGGATGAATACGAGTTATAAAGAGTGGTGGCTGGAATAGAATTTCAAGGAAAATTCAGGTGAACTTGTTAGTGTGTGTAAGGACGTGTGGAATCCATATTGGTTGGTATCCTGAAACTCCAATAATCATTCATGCTCAGATAAAGCAGAATGGATTATGTCGTGAGGAGTAGCAGGAGGTCCTAGTCTTTGGACTTGATCAAGTCCTAGACGCGAAGGGGACTTATCCTGGGAACGGTCGGGTGATAACTACTGCAGAGTCTGGGAACCGTTACAGGTGCAAGCCACCAAGAGCTCCATTGTCACTTACACAATCTGGATATCGAGTCTAGAAATTATACTATTGAACTATGTGTTATGAATGATGTTTATGTTGTGAATTGTATTATTTTCTCTTATTTCAGTTAGCTTACCCTTTTGTTTATGTTTGCTTGTCCTTATGTGTTCTCCTTTGCAATGATCACCCATGGTTGATGTGAGCAGAGCCGAATCCAGATGATGATGCCCCCCTTTTGAGCAAGAATTGATCCTTACTCAATGCTGTTATAGTTTTGGGCCAGATTTTGTAGAGTTTTAACTTGACGCGTAGTTTAGGCATTCTTCTTCTATCTACCCTTGACTTCCATGGATTGTATGGCTATTTTTGGATGACTGTACCAGCGGTATATACTTATGTGTATATGACTGTTATTCCTACTATCTACTATGCTTGATCATAATATAATATTTTTTATTTGATAGCTTGAAGAACTATTAAATGAGATGCTACATTGTTTGATCAAGGAATGAAATTAAGAGAGTGGATATGAGTAACAAATGAAATAAATATAAAATTGTTTGAATTAAGAAAAATGATATAATTTGAATGGAGTTGATAAAAAAGTTTATATATGATAAGATATATATAATAAATTAAAAAAATATTTTTTAGTTAATAAAATTAAATAATTATTATTTGAGAATAAATATAATATAAATATTTTATTATTATTATTATTAATATTATTATTAATTTTTATTAAAATATCAATTTATTTATATTATTATTAATTAACATAATAATAATAATAATAATATTATTATTATTATTATTATTATTATTTTTATTATTATTATTATTATTTAACATATTAAATGCCCCTTTTCTTCTTCTTCTTCCTCTACGTATTAAACAATCGTCATTCCCCTTCTCCAGCCAGCATCATGGTCCACCACAACCAGTACCAAGGACGACCACCAACAGATTGAGCTCCACTACTGACCAGTATCTGCCTTCATCGATGGACACAGAAGCACACACAAAATCTCTATTTTAAAGTCAAATGTTTTAGGGTCAAATATGTAATTGCATAATAAATGTATAATATTTCCCTTCTTCTCTCTCCATCGAACTGAAGATGTTTCGTACCCTCTTCCCGCAAATCTGTCTCACCCTATTACTCCAAATCTACTGAAACAAACGCGCGCGCCTTCAACTCGCTTTCCTCGTCTACAGAAACACCTAGAAACAAACACAGCGTAAAAGGGTAATTACTCTACCAAATTGCGATCCATTCATTGCTTCCATAAAAGGCTGCGTTGGAGCGAAGTCGTTCGTCGTCCTCGATCATGGATCTGAATTGTGAATTGTGAACTCCGAATCCCTGCTCTCCCGTGCTCCTTGATTCGCCCTATCAATTTGTCTCCACGGAGAGATTCAAGTCCTACACGCACACACAACACAAGATGGTGGTAGCTTCCTCCGCGCGTGATTATATCAACCGCATCTTGCAAGACATCTCCGGCATGAAGGTTCTAATCCTTGATTCACAAACGGTACGCTGCACCTTCCCTCAATGATCTTCCATAATGTTGGGAAATCCGATCAGAATATCATCCTGTTGATTTTCTTTTCCTTTTTTCTTTTTAAATAAAAAGCACTTGTGTTGCGCACAGTTGGCTCGATTTTTCGTCTTTGTTTCAATATTTTTTCAATTTTCGCTGAGTTTTAGACAATTAATTGCCACTAGACAATTAATTGCCACTCGTGATAATTCGAATTATTTGTTTATTGGATTGGGATCATTGTGCAGTGCCGGTGAGACTCCGCATTACATGTATGTTTGGTGTGTTTACATATATCTATGTATTATGTATGTATATATGTATTTTTCATCAAGGAAATAAAATGATGAGGCTCCCTACCTTCAACAATTATAATGGATTGATTTATTTTATGATATAGTTCTCTACTAACATTAGGTTTTTAAATTATAGCGTTGATACAATTGTGTAAAGTCACTCTCTGAGTTTTTATGGCCTAGAAACTAAAGAATTATGATCTGGCTTATTCTACTTTGTTTTACTTTATCAAAATCATATGTCAACTTGCCAAACAGACTTGGTTAGTAGAATCTATTTTGCTTGTCCTTGTTAAGGAGGAAAATGGTGTTCTGAAGTCGAATCTACTTTTTTGGCAAATTGATGCAGATTGGTGTTGTGAGTGTTGTGTATTCACAGTCAGAGCTTCTCCATAAAGAAGTGTTTTTGGTTGAATTGGTAGATTCTATTTCCGAGTCGAGTGAATCGATGTTGCATCTCAAGGCCGTTTACTTCCTTCGACCTACATCAGAGAATATCCAGTTTTTGCGCCGCCAGCTGGCTAGTCCTAGATTTGGAGAGTATCACCTATGTAGGTTCTTTAAATTTTATGCTTGAATGTTAGATAAGCTGTGGTGCAGTACATCCTTTAGAATTTAATTTTTAATTTTCCCTTGTTAATTAGTAATGCTTTCCCAGTTTTCTCCAACATATTGAAGGACACTCAGATTCACATTCTTGCTGATTCCGATGAACAGGAAGTTGTCCAGCAGGTTCAGGTAGCTGTTTATGCATGCACTGTACTGCAATTTTTATTTTTTTCCCCATTTGGACTCGAGACTTTACTATTTTTGATAGTTTCTGAACTTTGTTGGAAGTCCCACATCAACTAGAGATAAGACCAATTCACAATATATAAATGGGTGCAAACCTCACTTTACAAAGTGGTTTTGTAAGGTTGAATTAGGCTTAAAGTTCACTTCTTAATATGATATCAGAGTCATAGAGCCTATCCTAATAAAATTTGTTGTTTGTTGAGTCTATTAGTTCACCCGCTATTGGGCCGCTATCAATCCTCCCATTAATATTTGGTTATATTAAGGTTGAGTTAAACTTAAAGTCCACTTCTTAAGAAACTCATTTAATTTTTTTGTGACATGCTTGTCTGAGAATACATTTTAAAATAGATATGAAAATTACACATCATTTGATTGTATCACAAAAGTATTACGAGTTTGCATGAAAAAAATCCTGGATGTATCAAGAAATGATATATGCCACTTTATTGCCCCTCCTATCCTATGATTGCATACTATTGCAGTCTTTATCTGAAAAATGGCTCCATATTTGTTGATTATGAAGCCTTCAACCCCTCCCCCCTACCAACACTCTGTGTTGAAAACTTTAATTCTGATACAATTGTTGTCCTGCAGGAGTTCTATGCAGATTTTGTTGCAATTGATCCTTATCATTTCACTTTCCATGTGCCTTCACATTACATATATATGCTCCCAGCTGTGGTAGACCCTTCAACAGTGCAACGATTTTGTGACCGAGTTGTTGAAGGGCTTGCAGCTGTTTTTTTGGCACTAAAACGCAGACCAGTAATTAGGTATCAAAGGACATCTGACATTGCAAAAAGGATAGCACAGGAAGCAACTGTGAGTTCAAGTCCCCTTTTCTAATTCACTGCATTTTCTTTTATGTGAAATAATTATATTTGTATGTTAGAAATGCAGTTGTCAGTTTCTACAATGTATTCAAACTTTTATACCTTCATCATTCATATGATTCTGAATCAGCTCTTTTCTGAGTGTGTGTGTACTGCTGTGCACACAGTAATCTATATGTTATTTAGGCTGGCATTTTAGCTATGCATGTATCACAACATGCCATATTTATCATTATTGATTGTGCTGGCATATTAGTGAAAGCTAATTTACATTGTTGGGCTTGAACAGAAACTGATGTACCAAGAGGAAAGTGGTCTTTTTGACTTTAGGCGAATGGAAGTTTCTCCTCTGTTGTTAGTTATTGACAGGAGGGAGGATCCTGTAACCCCATTGCTAAATCAATGGACTTATCAGGTATCTGGGATATTAACAAAAGTCTAGTGCATATAATTTAATAAGTTGTTCATTCATATAAGAAATGCTCACTGTGGTGTTATACCGTACAGGCTATGGTTCATGAATTAATAGGAATCCAAGACAATAAAGTGGACTTAAAATCCATTGGTAAATTTCCAAATGATCAGGAGGTTAGATACATTTCTTACACATGGTGCTTGTGTTAAGTGTATTGCAGTACATAATTTGTGCCCATTGAAAAACAATTTTTTGCTATTTCTTGTTACAGGAGGTTGTGCTGTCATCGGAACAAGATCCCTTTTTCAAGGCTAACATGTATGAGAATTTTGGAGATATAGGTATGAATATCAAGCGAATGGTTGACGAATTTCAACAAGTGTCAAAAAGTAACCAGAACATCCAAACAATAGGTTTGTATTTTTTCATCCTCTCACATCAGAGTAAACTTTTCTTCAACAATTGCACAGACAAAAACTTATGGTTTAATTACTCTTTTGGTTTCTGTTTTTGTCCAAAAATGTCAAGTTAGTCCTCCATTTTTTTTGGTCTCGATTGTTAAAAATTGATGCAATTTGGTCTTTTTTCTTACATTTCTTGAAGCATATCAATGATTTTTTATTAAAATTGATATTAGGATTATGTTAATTACTCCAACAAAGCAAACCATCCTTAGTAACAATTTAAATTTTGATGAAAAATCCTTGATCCATTTCTAGAAATTTAATGAAAAGGATCAAATTGCTTCAATTTTTCAAGAAGCGGAACCAAATTGTGTCTAAAGAACTGAAGGACTAACTTGACATTTCTGGACGAACTCAGAGACCAAAAAAGTAATTAAACCAAAACTATTTATACTAGGTGGCATTGTATAAAATTCACCGATTTTATGATTTTACTCTTGACAGAGGACATGGCTAAATTTGTTGATAATTATCCTGAGCACAGAAAAATGCATGGAAATGTGACAAAACATGTTACTTTAGTAACCGAAATGAGCAAGATAGTTGATGAGCGAAAGCTTATGTCAGTTTCACAAACAGAACAGGAGTTGGCTTGCAATGGAGGACAAGGAGCTGCTTTTGAGGTATATATTATATAGTCTTAATTTATTGAAACATTCTCCTTTGATTTTGCTCAATTTTCATAAATTCTTGTAGGGCCATGGAGTAAAGCTTAAATTGATTTGTTAGTCCTGGGACTGCTTTGAAATATTTAAATAGGTCCATACTACACTTTAAATTTGGGTCCTTGAACTTATAAATAGTTTTCTGTTGGGTCTAGGTTCTCATAGAAACCAAATTGAAAAATAAGAACTGGAAGTATTATTTTTATGGAAGTAGTGACTGAATCAGAGGAATGATGAATGATCCTCTGTTACAAAACGTAAAGTATATGAGGATTGAAATTTTGACTATAAGTTTGATAGAGACTAGGGTATTATGGGGTGCCTAAGCCTCATATTGAGTAATATCATATACTCAGTTGAGTACATAAGTGGCTTGGTCTCTTTAACTGCTAGCATTTAAGGGAGGGTTTCTCAAGCACTTGGAAGCTTATCAATATGTATTAGCGCTGATTTTCAATATAAGTGGAGTGGGCCATAAAAGTTGAGTGAAGTTTCACATAATGCAGTGCTTAAGTCCCAAATAAACTTTTATAGGATGCTAGGTGTACATTTATAAGTCACTTGATTCTCACCGCCTTTAATAGTTAGTATTTAAGGGAGGGTTCCCTTAATACTAAGGTCCTTATTAGAGCCAAACTCTTTCTCACAACACAAGTGTAAGAAATAAGAAAAGTGAGAACCTTTGTATTAGAGATATGATTTGATTATATTAAAGGTATAAGAGATATAATATTGATGGAGATCAGCTCATATCAATCAGAATCTGTTTGAGATCAGCACATATCAATCAGAATCATTCAATTCTTATTCGTACACCCCATGACAGGATTTAATGTAAATAAAATCAATTATTATTTTCTTATTTAGGTAGAGCATTTATAGGGAGAATTATTTACCTGATTTCAGGGATACATTGGTGTATAGATTGACTCCCTTGTATTCTATTTATACCCTTTTTTGTATTTTTCCCAAATCAGAAAATATATATGATATTTGCAGATTTGATAGGGAAAGATGTTTCTAGATACTTTCCATTATTAAGTATTGATTTTATTTATTATTATTATTGTAACTCTTTTTCATTATAAATAAAAATACTCATGTGCCAACACAAATAATTCATTGTATTCCTTCTCGGTTAATCTCTCTCCACTCATCAGTGCTTTGAGAAAAATTAGTATTTGGTCTAGTGGACTGGGAGAATCCCGTCAAAAACAAGTTGAAGAAATGAAGAATCCTTCTGAAAGTTTTCTATGTACATTATAACTTGCTTTTCTTGTGCTCTGCACATGGGACTTGGTGCAGTATTTCTTTCGGCAGTTCTGAGAAATCAGAAAACTAATCTATGATAGTTTTTCATTTCAGTTCAAAGATTTGTTAGAACGTGCATGTTATCCCTCTTGTGATTAGTATAGCTTCTATCTTCATTAACTTCATATGATACCCTGAGAATTCAGAATCTACATATGTTTTCCCTCATAAGTTAAAAGTATCAACAATCAACAGTTAAGTATAAGATTAAACAAATCCTTGAAAAATATGTCTTTATTAGTTTGGTTTCATTTGCCCAAATAATTCATATGTCACAACAAACACGTATGGTTTATGAAACAATCTTGTTAGTTCAACCTCACGACCACCACATAAAATGTTTTCTTTTTCTATTTTTCCTTGCTACTTTTTGGATCTACAAATATTAATTGTCTATACATTAGTTTTTGTTTGTGGGGAATTTGAACCCATGACCTATCCTACCCTTCTTCCATTTACCACCAAGTCAACCTTGTATCCCTCTATTTTTAGTTGTTAATTGGCTATACATCTATTGATGAATGCTTTAAAACACCAGAGGTGATAAGTTGTGTTTCTAATGTAATCTTTTGCAGGCAGTGACAAATCTACTAAACAATGAAAGTGTATCAGATCTGGACCGACTACGGTTAGTCATGTTGTATGCTTTACGATATGAGAAAGATAGCCCTGTTCAATTAATGCAGCTCTTCAACAAACTGGCTTCCAGATCTGCCAAGTACAAACCTGGGGTAAACTAATTTAAGCTGTTCCTTTTCTTAAATCCATTATTCTCGTGCAAGCATATCTGAATATCGTCCTTAAACCTTACAAGAACATGCACTTTTTAATCCTTGGATAATTGAATAGTGACGGTGAAACTTTTCTTCCTGTGCTATCTTTCCATGCCACTGTCTTTGGATTCTGAAAGTATAATTTGCATTCAAATGGACTCAAATTTAAATTTTGAACAGCATACAGATGGGTGCCACTGTTGTTTCTGATATAGTTACACAAGAAAGTTACTGATATTGATATCTTTATTATGGTGCAACAGCTTGTCCAGTTTCTTCTGAAGCAAGCGGGTGTTGACAAGAGAATGGGTGATCTTTTTGGAAATCGAGATCTAATGAATATTGCCCGTAACATGGCTCGAGGTTTGAAGGTAAGCATAGAAATATGATCATTGTATCATATCCTTAGTAGTCCAATCCATGTCTTCATGCTTAAAAAAACTTTCATTCTGAGTTTTTGAGCAGGGTGTTGAGAATGTTTACACCCAGCATCAGCCTCTTCTGTTTCAAATCATGGAAAGCATTGTCAAGGGGAGGTTGAGAGATGTGGACTACCCATTTGTTGGAAATCACTATCAACAGGGAAGGTTTGTTGGTATTAAATATAAGTTCCTCACTATATCTTATTTATGAATTTCTAGATGTAATTGTGTCTATCCAAAAGTGATGCTACTACATTGTTGCCTGATTTCTAAATAATGTGGTATTAATTGACACGACTCTACAAACTTCTCAGTTTTTAGTACTGACTATTTATCAAATTGATGTATTTAGTTACTCTTTTTACTTGTACCTCTCTCTATTATAAATAGATTACCCTATGTGTGGTTTATACATAAGGGAGATTAATCTCAATCCCTATTTTCTTTATTCTCAACAGTCTACAATGTAATGTGGCACCGCTTATGTGATAACTTGTATCGGAAATCTATCATTTAACAGGGTGTCACAGGCCCCACTTTGGGGTTCGCTATATTGAGCTTTGAGAGCAAATTATTACTTGAGTATTTTTTGTAGTGAGTCCACACACTTGATGAGTACAAGATTCTGCAATTCTTTCAGCATTATACTCTAAGTGTATTTTATCCATTGTACAGATGCTATCTCCGAGGGAAGACAAATATTAATTCCCGTTCTTGCTATTCATAAGAAGTTTGAACTGACTTAATCTGCGTGGTTACCTTGCAAGACTTCTGTGATGTGGTAGTATTGACATCACATGATTTCATATCGGCAGCTTTGGTCTATGATCTATACTTTTAATAATACCCTCTCACAGACCTGTAACTTATGCATTCTGTTAAATGTGTTGTGTTCAACTAACAGGTGCCAGAGTAAACTATATTTTTGGAATTAATCTGATTAGTTATCTGATAATTCTATTGTAGTTCCATCAGAATTTTATGTGCTGCATTTTAAAAAAGATTATTTTGAAGTTCAGAAATTTTCAATTCAAAGTTCTGTTTAATGTTTGTTCCATATCCCGAGTCCCTCACGAATAATCTGGGAAAGGCTTTTTGATCAGTTCTATTAGACATCAGGAAGCATTGAATACAATTAGACCTTTGTAAGTGTATTATAGGAAAAATGGTCAAAATAGGAATTAAACCTATTTTGTTAGGAATCCAAATATGAATTGGAAGTCTCACAAGTAAAAATAGAAAGTTGAGTGATATACAAGAAAAAAAAAAAGACCCACGGACATTGAGTCTTGTATGGAAAACTCAGACCTCCTGGTGGTGAATCTCCCTGGTCTATCCTACTAAAAGTTTGCTACCTCTAGTAGTTAGGATCAAGGGAAGTGTATTAAGATAAATGGGTGCAGAAAAGTATGTTCTGTGGTGGTAGAAACCTGTAGTAAAATCCAAGTATGAGTTGAAAGTCCCACATTGAGTAAAAATGAAAAAATTGAGTGTTATATAAGAAAACAAAAATGACCCACAAACATTGAGAGTTAAGGTTGTGTTGAAAATAGTGTCAAGTCTTTTATATAGGTAACTCATATCTCATTGGTGGTGAATCTGCCTAGTCTATCCTACTAAAACTTTCCCAAATATTTTATCTTTTGGCCTATTAGTTAGGATTTCTGATGAGTTAGTTTCTGTTTTAGGAGTTACAGTGATTTTAGTTTTTAACAAAATTGGTACCCCCAACTTTCTTTAAATAGGATCTCTGTTGTTGAAGAGGAGATATTTTCTTTTAGTTAGCCACAAACTGGACAGATTCCAGTGTGAAAGGAGGAATCTCTTGTGTACGTGATTTCTTTCAAAAACACAAAAAAAAAAAAATCAGGGATGAAAAGCCTTATCCATCTGTCATCTCAGAAATTCTAACAAGTAGACATAGAGTGCATTTGTAATATAAGTTTTTAATTTTAATTATTAGCCTTTATTATCATAGAATTAGTAAATAATCCAATTGTGTTATTGACGACTATATGAAACGCAGGCCACAGGATGTAATCATCTTCATTGTTGGTGGGACAACTTATGAGGAGTCTCGGTCTGTTGCTTTACAAAATGGCAACAATACCGGCATTCGGTTTATACTTGGTGGCTCTTCTGTTCTTAATTCTAAAAGGTATGATTTAGTCATAAAGATAGTTTGGATTTGATTAGTGGAGATGTTCACTTTTGATTGTGCTCTTAATTTAACATGACAGAATTGGTATTAGTTTTTTAATAACAGTTCCAATGTTATCTTCTTTAAGTAGTCGTCATAGTTTGGGCCAATAAGTCGATTGAAATATTGCATGAATTGAGTTATTGGCCTAGGTTTAAGTGATAAAGTTTATTGCGCTGGTCTTAAATTTGCCTTACAAATGTATGCTTTGTTGTTATATTTGATTATTCATTGGTTGGTTCAGGGTGCTTTAGTTAACTGCAAAAACATTCAACTTGCTCTACACTATGTGAAATTCTAAATTTCTTAGCAACATAGATGTTTTTCTTTTTGAAATTACAGGTTTTTAAAGGACTTGGAAGAAGCTCAAAGGGTAGCTCGCTCTAGCACCACTGTTTGAACATCACAAAGAGGGTCTGAGCTATAAGGAAATTCTCCATGGAAAGAAAACTCACAAGTTAGCCACCATGTTTGGAGTTGCAACCAAGACCAAAAACTCTATAAAAACATAGCAAACCCCCTATTTTATTATTCAATTCCCTATCTTAGATTCTTGGACTTCTCTCTAGGATTTCTCTTGCACTTTCACTTGTAATATTTTTATACTAGAGAGACACAGGGAAAGGGCAGCAACTCTTAGTATTACTTGTTAAAATCAACATGAGTTGTTGAACTTCCTTGCATTAGGATTAGATGTAGCTAGCTCTCTGAATCCCAACACGTTTTCATATCATCGAGTTATTTGTTGTAAACTTTAAGTTCTGGATTATATTACTATTTTACAACCAATATGTTTTAATGACAAATCCAAATTGAGTATAGTTTTCAATAAAGATCGATCAAATCCAAGTCGATACGATATTTGGTACTACAATCGATCCGGTGCATTTGCTTGTGTGTTTACTCTAATCTAGAGGTTCATCAATTGTCACATTTTCATTCATTGAGAATCAATTTACGAGCTCAAGGTCAATTCAAGATTGATAGATTCTCTATTTGTTTTGTTCTTGAATTTGTGGTTCATCTATTTACATTTTCCCTTCTTGTTTATGCAATTTAATTTGTGCTCTTTAACTTTCAATTGGTTAATGTTCTTGCTATTTAATTTTCTTGCTCTTTAATGTTCTTGCACCTTAATTTTCTCTATACAATTTTGTTCTTTACATTTTTTTTTTCAGCAACTATATATTTTATTTTCCATGACTTTAAATTTTCTTGGAACGACATTTTATTTCACTATACATTAATTCTCTGATTTTAATTGTCCACTTGTGTTTACTCTTTTCAAAACCTAAATCCCCAAATTAATTTTAAATGGAATAATATTAAGGATTGAATACAATTTTGTCCTCTGATCGACTTAAGTTGTGCTCTATATTGTAAAATTTAGAGAAATTTAGTTTTATTTAAAACTGCTTATGACAGTGGTTATCACCTATGTTATTGTCCTAAAGAGTCTTAAAAATTGAAATTTTGATTAATCCTTGAATCTTGAAGACTTTGTTTTGTCCTTGCTTAGTGTAGAAGTTTAGTGGTTTAATGTGTGTCTCTTGCAGTTATTTAAGCTGTTAAAGAAGTGTTTAATAGGTTGTGCATATAGATATGTGATTAATATATCAAATCGACTGAATAACAACCAATCAACTACTTTTATTTACTTAAGTGAAATCAATCAATTGACGGTTGCTTTTAATCGATTTAATATATTAGTTAGTATAGCCTACATGATCTCTCTTTGTCTTTGAGATGAGTGACTTTTGAAAATTGAGAAAAACATTTTTGAAAAAGCTGTCACACACAATCTTGAAGAGAATCAGAGGTGCTACAATAAAGTTACTATGTGTGGTTTCTTGTAGTTGGAAGAGTCTCCAATGTGATCTTGATGAAAGATCTTCATTTAGCTAGGGAGAGCTAAGCATTCAGGTGTTGTATTATCCTATATTTTATTGTGTAGTTTGTGTTTGTATTGTGATTTCAGGTCTACCAGAAGGTGTTCTTGTTATGTGGTAAGTTTCTTCTTGTGTGAGTCAAGAAGGTTGTATTTAGTTATATTTTCTTTTCAAGAAGTTGTTTGTAAGGATCTTGTAATTCTTTGATAGCATAAAGCCAAACTCAGGTTGTTTTGGCTAACTAGATGTAACTCCTTGTGAGTGAACCAATAAAAATAAACTTAAATCTTTGTTAGAAAATCTATTATAATCAAGTGATCAAATATTAATTTTGGTTAGTTGACATTATCTTGATTAATCTGTGACATAAAGTTACTAAAATCTAAAACATGGTTGATGTGTGAAAAATAAATGAAAACATTTTTAATTTGTTGATCAATTGTTTTAAATCAGTTAAATGAGTGATAGTAGTCTAAGTTTCTTGGTCAATCAGAATCAACACAATAGTTTTTGAAAACTATTTTAATTGAACACTAGTTTTCACAAGCCAATTCAACACAACCCCTTATGGATAATTTTACTATTTATGGTTCTTCATTTTATGTTTAGGGAGTTATAGACAGTATTGACAATAACGCGCTAAATTTTGAAAAAATGTCATTTTATGGTGACTAAAGGTATGGTCTTAAGACAGCTATTTTTTAGAGAGGCATTAAGGTTGATAAAGTTAAACTTGATATGGTTACTTCTCTTTCTTAACTCGTGCTTTTGCGGGAAGTGTGTTCTTTTTTAGGTCATGCAGGATTTTATAAGAGATTTATATGAGATTTTAGTAAGATCGCCCTACCATTGTCCAACCTTCTTCAAAAAGATGTTTTCGTTTTAACCAATCATGTAGAGAGGCATGTGAGGAGTTAAACAAGAGACTTACAATTCTCCTATCATGCAACCTTATTGCGAACTTCCTTTTCATTTCATGCGTGTCTCTAACTATGCACTTAGTGTTGTTTTATTACAAAGAGTTGGTAAAATCCCTCATGTTATAGCTTATGCCTCTTGCACATATTACACAACCTAGGCTATTTATACCACCATTGAGAATGAGCTTTAGCTATTGTGTTTACAATAGATCAATTTCCTTTTTATTTTTATTTTTTTTGGCTCAACACTACTCTATTTTTACCATGAAACATTGAAATTCTTGTTGAAAAAGCCTGAAGTTAAACCCAGCTTAATCATAAGGATGCTTCTCCTTCAAGAGTTTGAGATAGTTACCAGAGATAGGAGTGGTGTAAAAATTCAGGTGCTAAATCATTTGAGCAGGATAAAGGGGACCATAGATTCATTTCCTATAAGAGATTATTTACCTAATGGTCATTTATTATTTTTGTACTTTTTACACTTTGCACCTTGGTTTACAAATATTGTTCATTATTTGTTGCATCTGTTGTAACTCCTTATTCATCTATGAGTCATATGTACGAGTGATGCAACATGTTATGTTTGGGATTATCCACATCTATGGCGATTTTATAGTGATTGTATTCTTGACAATGAGTTTTAGACTATTCTTTATTTTTGCCATTCCACACATGTATGAGGTCACTTTGGTCCATAGAAGACAACAAAGAGAGTATTGGAGGGTGGATTCTATTAACCGACCATTCTCAGAGATACGTATCATATAACCACCATTCTCAGAGCGTGAAGGACTATTACCGATAGACATGAGATGTCCCAATAACACATTATTTTTTGTGAGATTTTTTTGTGTATGGTGTTGTTTATGTGTTGTTTATATAAGTGATCAGGAGAGTCATTCTTGTAACAAGACTATAAAATATATGCTCCAAAATTATTAGGCTACAACCCAAACTAATGGACAAGTTGATGTTCTTAATAGAGAAATTAGGAAGATGTATCAAAAATTGGCTCACCCTAATAGGAAAGATTGGAGCAAGATGCTAGATGACCGATCTCAAAAAACAGCTTACCAGACACCATTAAGCATGTCCCCATTTCTTGTAGTTTTTGGTAAAACATGCCACCTTTTATTGGAGTTTGGGTGTCATGCTTATTGGATAATGAAGAGTTGTAACTTGGCACTTGATCAAACTAGTACAAAGAGGAAGCTTTAATTACATAAGCTTAATGAGATTTTCGTGATGAACTATGAGAACTCTAAGATCTATAAAGAAAAAGTGAGAAAATTCCATGATAATAAGATCTTGAGGAAAGAGTTCCTTGTGAGTTAGAACATGTTATTTTTTAACTCTAACTTAAAGCTCGTTGTTGGTAAGCTTTCTCTTAGATGGGATCAAACTTTTTTTATTAGTGTGTTTTTTTTTCATGGTGTAGTTGAGATAAAAGACGAGGATATTGGTAAATTTTTCAAGATTAATCGCCACCTGTTGAAGTTGTTCTAGAGAGCATACTTATAGGTGAGGCCTAGGTGTTGATGCAAAGATCTTTGATGGAGGTCGACCAAGTTGATAATGGCTAACTTTTTTTTAGTTTTATTCTACCTTCTTTTATTTTTTATTTTATTTTTGTTTTTATTTGATTAGGGTTGTTTTGTTGGCTTAGTTTTCTCTTTGTAGTACATTCTCATATTGATGATAATGTTTGATTCAAGTGCAAGGGAGTGCATCGTTATTACCAATTAGGATTTTCATTGTTTTAGCATATTTTTCACTAGATTCCTATATTTTTAAAACTTTTGTAAGCAATCTTAGTTTCATCATTCTTAGAAGTTTCAAGCATGATAGATCTATTTCTTACATTTTAGCATATTAAGTTTTCCATGATAATTAGTTCGTGTATCATTTTTGGTAAAAATATACATTAGTAAGATTTGAGTATTTTTTTTCTTTCTTATGTGATTCACTCATGTTTGTAAGTATTCTCGAACTTGACTTTATTCTTTTTTATACTACTTGTTCACATGCATATGGATATTATTTAGAGTTTCTTTAATTTTCAACTACATAATCAACTTGATCTACGTTACATTGATTCTAATTGTACCTTCAAGCCTTATCTACTAACCCTTTTCTTAATGCTTTTGTCGTCCTCTATGGCCGAATTAGGTGGAGTCAACCCTGGTTGAATTCGATCAAATCGACCTTGATCGAAATTTTGGCAAAATATGACCTAGTTAACACTGAGATAAATTTGGCCGAGACGACTTCGTCTGAATTCGGCCAAATTTGGCCAAGTTGACCCTAACCAAAATTCAGAAAAATTTGGTTAAGTCAACATCGACAGAAATTTTGCCCAATGTGACCAAGTTGGCCTTGACAAAAAATTGACCGAATTCACCCTAGTCGAAATTTTCCAAAATTTAGCTAAGTCAACCCTAGTCGAAATTTGGCCAAATCGATCGCGATTGAAATTCAGCTAAATAGACCTAGACGAAATTCGACTAAGTTGACCTGTCCGAATTCCACCGAGTCGTCCCTAAGTAAAATTGGCCGAATGTGGCAAAGTTGGCATGACTAAAATTCAACCAAATTTGGCCAAATCGACCTTGGCCGAATTCGGCCAAGTCCACCCTTACCTAAATTGGTCAAATTGGACTGAGTTTACGCCAGCCAAAATTTGGCCGAAGTCGGTCTAGTTAGTTCCATCAAAATTTGACTGAATTTAAATATTTTAAGTTGACTATTATATTTTTTAAATTTAATTTCAAAATTGTATATATTAAAATAAATATTGTTAAAATGAAATTTTATCTAATAAGAAAAATTCAATTATTTTATCCAAATAAGAAACTCAAGTATAAGGTATTCCAATTACTCTATTCAAAACAAGTAATTTAGAAATTGATGAGAATTCAATCGTAAGAATTTCAAATGCAATACATTTCAATTTCTTAGAATTATTAAAATACTTTATCTAAATACATTGAGTTTTTTTTCATTTGATGAATTGAGGTTTTGATGCATTGTGAGTTTATTGGAAGTAGATTAAAAAAGACAAAAAACACAAGAAAATGAGAAAAATTGAAACGTATGTGGTTTGAGATGAAAAAACAATGAAAAATGGATGAAAGGAAAAAAAAATGAATGTTGGATTTTAGCTTCATGATAGATAGCTTTCTACTTATTTTAACTCATTTCCCTTTGGTCTTCTTCCTTCTTTGGTTTATAGTTTTGTGCTCCTTCTTTTAGTCTCCTTTACCTCGATAACATTACAAGCTTATGAAAAGTCCTTTGAATCTTTAGTTGTATGTATTTCAAGTAGAGTAAAAAAAAAAGACTTGTCAAGCCTAGAGTAATGCTTACTTTTCATTTTGTGCCTTTGAGTGTAAACATTTTAAACACTTCATAGAAGAGTGGTACATGTTTGAAATTCATGATTTAATTCAATTGTAATTCTTGTTTACATTTATATTTTGAAATAGAGTTTTTATTGTCTTGATTCTTTAATACTTTGGATATATGACTTATTTTTCCTTTTTCTCACCACATTCTCCTTTTAGGATCCATTTGAGAAATTTGATTTCTAGTTTTCATTTCTTATTTGAATTTTTAAGTGTTCATATTTCATTTTCTTAATCTTTTGCTTTTGTTTGGAAGGGAAAAAAATTAAAGTGTAAGTAAATTTGATAAGACGTATTTTGCTAATTGTTCTGACCATAATTGTTTTTTAGATATTATTTTTGGTTAATTTGAGTTATGTTGGATTCTACGTTTATAGGGATTTAAAATTGGCGTATGGTTTGTTGGATTGGAATTCTTTACTGTTTTTTATGATTTTTTTGAAGGTGATACAGATTTATTAAAACTTCGTAAAAGAAACCATGCTGATTAGATTTTGTTTGTATTAACTTGAATTTTTATAGTTAGACTTATGAATTTAATTTGCGTCCACATTAAACTCATATTTGCTTTAGCTTTTAGAGCATTTAAATGGCCTAGTGTGCTTTAAACTAATACACACGTAAATTATTTATATTAAGTTTTAGAATTTAAAAATAGTCTCTTCATCTTCTTTTTTTCTCTGAATTTTGTTTTTGAGTTTTCGTCCTCTTCTTTTCTATTTTTTTTTTGTTCATCATCCATAGATAATTAAATGTTGAGGATCAATTAACGAGTCAAATATCAAGCAAGTCGCACTAAGTTTGCACCAGTCACTTTTTTTATTGGAGTTTGTTCCGCTAGCTCTTCACTAATGTGAGTTTTGGTCTTTGTGAGTGTATACAAATATTTTATGACGAAGTCGGAGAATTCTTCCACTAACAAAGATGCAGAGCCAGATTTAGGAATTTGATAGACACAGTCCATAAAAAAAAATAGCCTTGAAATTCATCCTAGTGTGCCTCCGACTGTAACAAAGAGCTAAAGGGTTTGATTCAGTTCTTCTTATCCTTCTTGCCGCCGGCCAGAATGCGCTGGATCTGAAGCCCTCGACTGAAAGCTTGGTTAAACAGCAGCCTAGTTTGGAATTCTGAAACAAATGGGAACCATGCCAATATGGCCACCGGAGCAAAAATAAGCACTCCCATCAAGTATTCGTACCCTCTTGCTAAAGCTTTCACTGACCCCCACATTCCAATTCCCTTCACCAATGGTCTGCATGCTTGTGCTATCTGCACAATCAGAAACAACCCATTTTACACTCTTTTTTTTTTTTTTTTACACTTTTTATACATCACTTGTAATATAATATTTAATATTTAAGACCTCTAAGCACGAACCTGAATAAGTGCCCATCCTGTTGGCAAAAAGGCTAGGAGGCTCGCAAATATGTCTCCAACTGTGAGGCTTAGCAGAGTAAACATTAAACTTAGAACAACAACGGCTCCCATGAACAGAAACAATTTGACAAGACGAAACATCAACTGGAAGTCTGCGCTGAACTGCTTTCTACCCATGGACACAATCTGCAGTTCAATTGTCACAAATTAAAAACATCATTTTAAAGTTCTTGCAGAAAGAACTTTTTTTATCACATTATACCAACCTTAAGGATAATCATGACAGCTACCATCACTATCCAGGACAAAGCATAAACCTGAAGAGAAAAATTAAGTCAGAAAACTTCTCTCTCTCTCTCTCTCTCTCTTTACATTATATATATATATATATATAGTCATTTCTATTATTATTTTTATTCTATAGTCTTGGCAGAGGGGAGAGGAGATAGTGATCTGTAATGTCATCATGGTATTTAGAAGAGGGCTAAATTCTCCTATATTAAAGGGATTGTGATAAGAATCTGAGTATTATGATTAGTTTGAAGTTCTACATAGAATAGAACGTTAAGTGGTGTATTTAAGTACTGAATTCTCACTTTTAAAAGCTAGTTTTAGAGGTGACTACCAAATACTTGAATATTAGTCAATTTGTAGCTGAGACGTTGGTTCTCAAGGATATTCGCTAGCTTTTGGTAGTTGGTTACCCAATATTACTTTGTCTCATCCGAGTTAACAACACTTCACTCACCCTCAATTACCGGAGTTAGTAATATAGACATTGGTGCTAAATAAGTTAAACCCTGTTGTGCGGTTCCAGACATGAAAACATAAAATGAAATCAAATTAGCAAGCACAATTACCAAGATGCTCTTGTTCCCTCTGGCTACATTGAGATGATACACAATTCCATATTGATAGACAAAGAAACGCAGGTCAAGAATAATCTCACATATCCGCCCCAGACACCCAGTGTTCTGCAGATGTTCCTGTTCTTCATTCCACCATGATTCCCAACTCTTGTTTGAAGGAACACCAATACCACCTCGAATACTTATCCACTTCTGCCAATCATCCCAGTCCTCAACTATCTTCTGCCATTCAAACCCTGATGGATTGAAAAGGAAAGGTGAAAACAAGAATGAGCAGACCAAAAACCACATTGACCACGACAGAAGGCCATATGCTGTTGAATCTGGTGCGGCTGATCCATAAATCCAATAACATATAAGCAAAATTGCGAGCTCAATCCCTTTAACAAAGTGACTTCTAGAGTACATCCTGTAATTTTCAGCAAATTTCTCATGGCGAACAACAAAACCACGGCCAGTTGCTCTATACTTTGCCCCTCCATGCAGAAGAGTGCGCCCAAAATAGTGCAGCTTTGTCCCTAGGGAGAAAGTGAAGAAAACAGGTGCTAGCTGCAACTGCATTATTATGAGATCCCCTATAGCAGTTCTGAACCCTCTCTCTAGTCCAATTTCCATGAACATGGGCAAAGTCATTACGACTCCTATTTGAACAAGGGACTGGGAAGCTAATGCTGCCTTTAGCGGTTCATTTCCCTTTCTCTTAGCCAACTTTACTATTGCAGCCTCAAATCCACTCAAAGACAGGTATAGTTTACCATATAGGAATGCATAACATGTGAGGACCACAATCTACGAATAAAAAAAGAAAGATTTACTGCCATATGCAGAATTGCAAATCAAGAAAAGGAAAAACAAAGACATTTAAATAGATATATAGCTAAGACAAACTAAATAGCTTCCCTTAAATATCGACTTGTCAGTTCTCACTGTAACAATACTCAGTCAGGTTTTCATGATTTAGTGTTCGTGTGATAAGAGATTAATTTCCACATACATTGATCATATTAGGATTGATTTGTTTTTAAATACACAGTTAGTGTTAGTTTAATTTTAATGTCAAAACCAAGTACTGTTTTTGTAATATCCTAAATGCATAAGCCATTACCATTGAACTTATATAAAATCCAATGGTTGTGAAATAGCATGATAGCATTCGGAAAAAGTCAAAACGATGTCCCAGTCTGTAGATATCTCTGCTTAGTGTCTGTTCTCCGTTACCACAAGCCACTTTTGCTTCAAAAAGTGAGATTTGATTGAGCCCAACATCTCTACCCTTTCCGCATTGGATGTATTCATGATGAGTGACATTTCCGCGTCTTAGTATGGAGTTGAATCCTGCATAGGCAAAAGCATATGATGCAGCGTACCAAAAAAGCACATGATACAATGTACCAAAAACAATATATGATGCCGAAAAGGAAATATCAAATGTCAGTACAAAGAAAGATGTTTCAAGAATGGTACCAGCAAAAATATCCTCGCTCAAATTGATGCCACATGAAGCCTTGCTAAATCCTCCTCGAGTTATGTGGAAAATTCTATCAAAAACATCTGGGTGACCGTAGTGGAATCGCACCCTAGAATTGAAGAAATCTAGTATAAGCCACAAAATTATCCTCCGTATTCATTCTAATAATTGTCTTGCAACAATAGCAGAAAAGATGCCAAAGTGAAATTTGAGAGTTCACTAATTATTGTCTCCGAAAATTGAAACGTGGGGCTATGACACTCAAACAAGAGAAAAATAGAGGGGAGAAGGAAGAAATAAGCAAAACTCGTAAAAGTATCATTTGAATAATACTTAACTAAGTAAACATTTATATTACATGTATTTCCCTTCAAAATAAAATCACTGTTTTTTCTTTTTTTTAGGTCAGCAGAAAATAAAATCACTGCTTTAACTAGGTGAGATAATGTATTAGCCAATTGTTCTGCGGGAGGTTACTGATTTATTCTAGAAGTTAAACAGGTACTTACTACTCAACGATGTCATTAAATCACTAGAGAGAAACTTACTTCAGTGGTCTTGCAAGAACTCTTTGACCAATTGTGACAAAGCTGGTTTCTTGATTTGACATAAACCAGGCCAAGGAAGAGACACTGTAGCAAGTGATAAAATTAAGCAATATGGTAACTTAACATGATAGAATGCTCACTGTATGTGAATAAAATTCTTCTGACCTGCCAGTAAAGATGTGTTCACGTACACCTAATATTGTAGGCCGCCGCACCCCATGATCTTCATTAAACTCTTCCAAAAGGTTGCGCATTTTTAAAGCTTCTTCCAAGTAATTATCCTAAGAAAATTGCACCGAATCAACAGGTCAAAGTTTAAACGTTTTTCACTTACAAAATGTTTATAATTTTTACCTGGTTCATGTCAATAGTCTGAAGAGCTTCGCCTCTTGTAAAAATGATGGCATGATTTTGATTTTCAGGCTTCCCTTCCCCTATCTTTGCTGGACCCGGTAGTTTAATTCGAAATATTTCCTTCAGAAAAAATAATAAAACCATCATTTCTATGTTAATCACAAATTAATTAAATTACATCCTGAATCGTTATGCATTTACTTGGTCAAGATTGTCCACAGCTTTGATTAGTACAGAGTAATAAACTTTCTGAACTCTCCCTCCCTCTCGTTCTTCAACTTCATCAATGTAAGCCACACGAAGTGAGGGATTGCTACAAATGAAGAACCCGATATTATATTCTTAAATCAGGCGGACTTCAGAAGCCAAAGGCAAACATAAATTTCATTTGAACTAAGTTCAATTCATGAATTGGAGAACATACTTAACCATCAAATTCAAAATGTCTGTCGCACGGCGATCTCCACTACGCTTCTGATTCCCATAGTTCTGACAGGTAGCGACGTATGTAAATTTCATGTCTGCAACGGCCTCTAAACTGGCATATAAGGACCTATGGCTCCTTTTATCTTCCTTGGACGGGACAGTAACAGCTTTATAACCATCAAGTATCTCTGCCCACAAGATAACATAAAACCTTAGAATCATCTATTCTTTGTAGATAACTACTTTTTTGTCTATCACCATGAAATAAACTTCATAAGTGATAGTTATGTTAAACCCTGCCCCTGGATTTGAAAAAATTATAGAACACAAGCTTGCCATTGCCACAGTAGCAAGCAAATAGACTAAGCTAAATAGCTTAGAATAGAAGAAAATCACATTTACCCTTTTCATTTGCCATATCAAGAAAAGCCTGAAGCTTAATAGCCCGCCGGTAGTACATCATTCCCCTAACTGCATTAATGAACACGTACAAGAGGGAAAATTTTAATCACCAAATCCTGTTTGTGGGGATGATGGAGAGGGTAGAAGTCACTGTCACCTGTCCTGCTAAGAGTTTGTCCTCGTAACGAGGCCCAGTGACGTAGCTGTAGTATGTGTTCATCTTTCTCCCATATCTCACTATCTTTCTTACAACCAAGACGTTCCATGAAGTTGTTCCACTCATCTGGTAAGATAACTACAATTTAGCCAGTCCTTTTGCTACTAGCAAATTACAGTCAAGATATATAGTGATAGTTGTTACACACCAGGGTAGATCTTTTGCAGGTAATATATGATTGACACGCCATCTTCATTTTCCACCTCAAGATCATTCTTTGAGTAGACAGTCTCTTCACTGTAGTATGGAGTTAAGACACTGCAAACAAAAAGCAAAATGTTATTTATAAGCTCAAAACAACTTCAGAACACATCCGATTCAACACCAATGCATCCCAAAATGCTTTACAAGTAAAATATACAATAAAGCATGAAAAGATAATTTGTGTAATAAGAATTACGAGATTAACCCTGATGATCACAAATTCTCTAAACACTGGAAGGATTTAAATATTCAATATGAAAGTTAGCAGAAAGGATGATCTTCCTGCAATTTATTATACATCACATGACATTTGCATACATCATAATGGCCACAAGTTCTGTACAAAAACAAAGCATCAGACCTTATTGGAAATGGATTCTATTTCAAGGGAACTAATGTCTAGATAGATGAATAGACCGATAGTGACTTATTATTTTCCTAGGGAGTTACATTTATTTTTTTATTGCTCTTAAGTGCAACTCATTTTAAAATTATTAAAATACTCACGCTGCTGAGTGGTTCTGCACTCAAGCATTTCACCAAATCCAGTCTTCAACTAACCTGAAGGATAGCATTTTTCGAACTCGTGGAGCACGTGGCATATCCATGAACAATGAATTGGTAAAGAATGCAATCCTTCTGCGTGCTTCAAGGTTTGTTGGAACCTCAATGGCAGATTCCTTCACCGTCAAAAGTAAATAAAGACGTCTAATCTGAAAATCCAAAATTATTCGGAAGTCACAGAAGTATCTGAGAAGTTAATAATAACGGAAACTGTAAACGATAATAGTAATATAATAATGATAATAATAATACATTATTACCTGTTCGTCCCATTGTGCTGTAACTACAGGAGGGAATAATACAGCTGGTTTTGAATCTGTACCAGCAAAAAGTTGCCTTCCAGTATCCTTACTACTATGGTAAAGTTCTGCTAATTCACTGATGAACAACACAATATGAAAAACACACATTATTGTTATTAATGGACGAAACATGCGAATTATTATATTCCAAATTCAGTGCAGTCAAGTTAACCAACCTGTTCTCATTTACCACCATATCACGTGTAAAAACTTCTAACATATCTTGCAATAAGACCACCACTGCACCTTGCTTGGATTCATCTGCATCTTTCTGTAATCAGAAAACGATAAGTAAGCATACAAGCAAGATAGTTATAAGCAACCCTTTAAGACAACAAAGGTTTTGTATGATTAGTTTTCTTTATACAACTCACCAAGATTTCCACAAGCTCCACAAACTTCTTACAAAGGGAAGGCAGAAACCCCATTCGGAAATTTGTCAGAAGTGTATTCTTAAAGATGCTGTTTTCAACTTCCTTAATGATGACAGAGATTGTCCTGTTCCATCACAAAGAATTAAGCGTATTGATAATGACATACATTTTAATGGACTGAACCATATGTTCCTTAATTTATCTCGAATCAATTACCCAGACAGACAGTTAAAATACAAATAGATAAATAAATGAAAAGTATATGCACGTCAAACAAGACTAATTGCTTTCGTGAATTAGAAACAGTAAGAGCCAAATTTATAGTCTTCATGCAAAAAAACTTGGAAAAAGAAAGCTGGATAGAATGCTACACAAAAAAAAAAAAAAAAGGTTGGAACATTTATAATCTTAAATTGATAATGCTTCTTGTATGAACTGTAAACGAAAATGGACAAACATCTATAGGGACAGATACTAAAAGCTACCTCGTTTCAGCTTCTCCTACAATCAAAGCATGCAGGATGTTTTTAAATGATTCATAGCATTCAATTACAGCACACTTCATATATTCATCTGCACATATGCGTTTCCAAAGATCGGAGTCCTTTCCTCGAAATTGAGCTGCCATGTCCAGTGCTATAGGAATCTGCAAATGTAGACAGTGAGCCAATTAAATTAACTGGTAACTAACACAAGCATATTAAAACTTGAATTACACAGACCTTGCTTGCAAGCAGAAAAGGTGGCCACTGAATTGTTTTCAAGCTTGGATCTGATGAGTATGGAACCATCAAAAGATCCATCTCCCTGGAGTGATACAATCATAGTTTAGTCCTTAGTAGGTGATGAGTCACAAATCAAAATAAGTAGAAAGAATAGAAGATAGGATTCAGGACAAATAAAGGTAATTAAAGAGTTTTGTTCCATGGCCTTTCCTATCACTTATGATATCTTCCTCACGGAAACTACAGATAACTTCATTCCATAACTGAGCAAATTTAGCTGCTTCACTCGTTCTGCTTGCAGAAATCTATACAAACACGGAAACATAAATGGAGATAAATAGTTATATTTAGTTTACTGTAGTTAGCAGAAAAGTAAAAATGTGATAGAAACCTCGTCAAATCGCTTCGATAAAGAAAATTTCTTCTTCTGCTTCTTGTCAGTAGGAACCAAGTATGCGTTGAATGCACCAGGTAATGACTGGAACCGCGATCTCAGCATGGTCAGAGTGCGTATCTGTGTAAGCAAATTGATAACAGCATTAACTGGTCGGTAAAACATTGTAATTTGAAGTATTATATGTATTTTATTCCGTGACTTTTCCATTGTCAAGTTCTTCCGGAAAATGAAAAGGGAGTTCAAGTGTATTTACTCTCTGGAAACTTCAAGATTTCATAAAGTTTTTTTTTATGCATACATGTTTTCAAAAGTAAAGAAAGTCAATAAAATAGCTAATTGGCAACTTCTCCATGGATATATAAATATGAAATATTGACAGTAACCTCTCCTAGACGATCGAAGGCTCCAATAACACCACCGCAAATAGTTGAAAAGATGGAATACCAAATTTGAGTGTCCATGAAATAAACCTGCATTTAAAATGTAACCTGAGATGTTTACACTGAAAAATTTATCCCGAACAAACGAAAAATGGATATACGTGAGTATAACCACGAAATATAGCATACGCACCATAAGTACAGGGGCCCATAGTGCAATAACTGCACCATAGTTATTTTGAGCTGCGTAGACCAGAAATACTAGATCAATAAAATTAACAGGAAGTTGCTATGGACTCATAAGAAATGTGAAGAAAACTACCTTCAGGGAAGAATTCATGCCAAGCATAATCAACATGCCGAATACTCATTATGTCCTTAGTTGGCTGAACCAGAGGTTTGATCTGAAGAAAGAACAGTTATAAAGAGGCTCAACAAATTCACAAGACATAAATAAAAAAATAACAACTACAACCGTTGTAATAATTACCTCTACAAAAAAGCTGAATGAAAATTTAGCAGCCAAAAGAATCACCCAAAAAATAGTGTATCTGAAATTTTAAAAGAAATAGATGATGAAACAATTTCGAACAAATTACAGGAGCACAAACCTTAAGTAACTTGGATAACATAGTATTCTTCAAAACTCACTTTAGAAGAGCAAATTGACTCTCATGCATTCCTCTTCCCACATATATTCTTGGCTGCATGATGATTATCAATTTAAGTTAGAAATTTAGTCAATGATTCAAAAAAATTGCTTCCAACTGATTTCTATAATAAGGTGGGTATATGCATTAATTTCAACATTGAAACAATAAAGTACATTGAAACAATTAAGTGCATTGAAACAAGTATCACACCACTAGAATAATTTCAATTTATAATGAAGAGAATTAGTTAAATCCGAAGTGAATATCAAATCCGAAGACAAAAGTACCTGTGACCACCATAAGAGAAATCTAACTATGTGCCAGTCTGAGTTTTCAATCCAACGCCTAAGCATTGGGAAAAGAAAGAGAACAGCTGCTAGTAAATTTGGAAGCAGATAAACTGCAACTGCAAACATATAAAATGGTGGAATCCCCTTTATACTATCAAGAAAGGAAAGCATATCCTTCATAAAGTTAGGGGCATCCTCGAAGGAATGCACATAGAAGAGTGGAAGAGCAATAACCCAAAAAAGGCTAACAACGACTTTGAGACAACTTCGTAGGACATCAGTGAATCTCCAACGATGATAGCCAGGAAAGTTCAAAGCCAGGTCCAAGATACCTAAATCAAAATAAAAATGAACAAATGCGATGTCACTTCTTCAACTACTAGCTTAAACAAAAACCAGCAAAAAAAAAAAAAAAAAACTACTGAAACTAGTGGTTCTGGTTAATAGTATGATAAATTATACAGAGAAACTTGAGTCAATGTATCATACTTTGAAGCAAGCGCAGAATGGCTGCTGTGATGAATATGCTAGAGAGCTTATATAAGACCTCTTTCTGAAAGATATCCAACAATGAAATCCCTTCCCAGGCAATAATGAACATCATCTGTAATAAGAATGTTATGATATTTTCAGACCAACAATCAAGGACATGATGACATAATCCCTTCTTCTGTTCAAAACAAATACCTGCAAAACTAGCAGATAGAAGGTCCAAAGACGATCAAAGCTGCGGAAGATGTTCCAGAATGATCGGGTCTCAACAAAATTTGTTTTGCCAGTTCTTCCAGATGTTTTTTGAACACCCTTTCTTCCCTGATATAAAATTCATTTAAGTATTAGACTAAATAAATATCTTGCATTCAGGCAAGTGACTCCTAAGAGAATGAATACCTGTGTCATATTAAATGTTGATCTAAAAAATTCACCATCATCACGCATTGGCCATCCCAGAGAAAAGCAATCTGGTGACCTGAAACGAAATGCAGCCCAAGTTAAAACAACAAAGGCAATAACTGAAAGATGAAAGATGCGAAAGGAAGTCAGTTTCAATATTAAATAAAATCCAAAAGGCAAACGAACCAGAAATATTCATTTAGATCATCATAGTTGCACCAGGCTGAGTGAGGAGCTGCTCCATGTTTGCTCTTCTTGGCTTCCTGTATTGATTAGCTTGATAGTAACTTATCACCGAGAAGAAAAAGTACCTCAAATAAGTTGACGATCCAATATCAGAAAAACCATACCTTTTCTATTACTCGGTATATAGGAGTTATAACCTTGCGCAAGAATGCCTCATCACCACCACCATAGGAAGGTTTGATGTTTTCACCAGTAACAATGCTTACATTTCCAGCCAATAAACCATGAAGTTCATACGCCATCTAAAGTTATAGTTGACTATTATTAGTACGTGCAGAAAAATAACTAACAAATAAAATAAAAACGTTACAGTTCACAGCAAACACATTCTGGCAAAAGATATTGTAACACTTGAAAAATATGTACCCACATTATGAAATATGTAGCAAAGACACTCTGGCATGAAGCGAACATTGGATGCTTCACCCCATATGAGAAGATACAAGCCCATATAAAGTAACTTTCTTTGTTGTATCTCTTGACGACCTTGAGGGTATCTGCATGAAAGAATACCATAGCCACTTTAGCATTAATATTTTCAGTCCTATCATATTAAGAATATGATAGGAAAAGGTAGGAAATTGTTTGGTAAAGGAGAAATTGTTATATCTTACCGTAAGCTATGTCTTCGTCCCAAAAATTTGCACCACATTCTGTAATTCTTAAACAGTTTATTCATCACTGCATCAATGGCGCGATCATCAAGCTGCAGTTGTTTAAGAAAATAAAAAAATACAGTGAAATTTAGCTAAGGCTCAAGAGCAAAGCTGGCTACCCTATAACTAAATGAAATTTTGATAGGAGTTCTCTTTATTTCTGGTTTATCTCTATTAAACCTATAAATGATTGGCTAAGTACAAGAAGATGCAATATATAGTTACATACCTTGCTAAGGGGATCAGGTTTGGGGTTTAGCCTTATGTGAGCATTAGCAAGAAGTAGAATTAAATGCTCTCTCTGGTTCCTGACATTGTCCCTCTGAACCAAAATAAACCAAAAAGATTAACAAATTCGGGGCTATAAAAAAGAAGAATCAAGTCATAACATACCTGGAACCCAAACATTGCTCTAAGCCAATCAAGCAGATCCAAATCACCATTTATCTGCCTTTGTTGCTCAAATGAAGTTGGCCAATTCAGGCCATGAGTATTCCAGAATGCCGAAACAGCTGCCTTAATCTAAAACGCATAAAGATAACCACAGAATTCAGTAAAGCTAAACAAAATACAAACTCTAAACATCATCGCGGCAGAAGGGATACCTCTTCAAGCTGCATGATAGGCTGAGAAGCCCCTGCTGAGTCCAACGGAAGAATGTTGAAAGGTGCATATATCTCCGTCTTTTCCTGGACATCTCTAGCAGCAGCAATGATCTGAATGCATAAAACTTACTCCTGTCATTTACACCCTTCCAATAAAACTTATACGGCAAGCTACTTCTGTCACAAGATGAAAATGAAAATATACTGTGCATTAATCAAGACAGACCTCAGGAGCTACTTCTTCGACCTTCTCGGTCTTGTTAACTGCACAAAGAACTTCAAAAAGCACCCCAGCGGTCTGGTAAGCTTTCCCGAGCTGTGCTCTAATGATGAAAATAAAAAACGGAGAGATACAGAGGAATGTTAAGTATGGAGGCGATGTCCTTATCTTAACGAGACATAAAGCTTAAAGAGCGTGTAGTGTACCTGTCTGCTCGTTCTCCTTGGTCAAGAGCTCTGACATAATGCTCATAGTATTGCTGATAATAAGCCTGGATTTCCCTTGCATCTGTCTTCTTAACTCGAAGGGCAAGACTGTGTGCATTGTCCTAGAGTCAAGAAATCATGTGAGAGAAGCTCGAGTAGAAAATAATAATAATAATAATAATAATAATAATATTATTATTATTAGTTATGCGGTGCTTAGTTCACCTCCAGAGTTTCATATTTCTTTTTCTACTTCTTATTTATCTATACTTCTAATTTAATTTTAAAACATATTTATTTATTTATCATATAAAAGAATAATGATAATGATAAATAATAATGACTTTGATTTTATCCCAACTCATTTAAAAGTATAAAAAATAGTCACAAACTTCCACGTTAAATGAGAAACTAACTAAGAATAAGAATAAGAATAATAATAATAATAACAGATTTATGTTAAAAAGAAATAAGTAATAATTATTTATACACGTGAATATATTCTTGTTTTAGTAACTGCAATAATGTGGACATCACTAAAATACAAGAATTAAACTTTGAAATAAGCAATTAAGAGAGACAAGTCAATTTTGGTAGCATGACATGCATGTATATTTGACATCAAGTTTTTTTAGCTATTACTATTAATTTTAATCTAAGTATACTAGTAATATAAAAATTTACTGTAACAAGTTAAGTATGTGAGATAAACCAATTATATTTCATAATAAATACTTTAAAAATAATACTTAAATTGATTTTATAAGTTGATAGTTTAAATAACCTAGAACATCTACAATACATACATATGGTTACTCAAGTAAACTACTTATCTTAATTTTGTAAGTCTTACAATCACAGATATAGATGTAAGCATTCTATTAGAATTACTTCAATACGCAGGGCTTTAAATTAAGTGTATAACCTAATTTAGTATATCTTATAACTCAAGATTAATACTTAAAATATTAATTTTTCTCGCTCAAAGTATGTTATTATATATAAACCATTTTTTTAGACAAATAATTATATCTATATAAGTAATTTCACAATATTTTTCTGACAATAAAAGTTGTTAAACAATAACTTTATTCTAACAAACTATATATGATTTGTAAAAGTAAAACTATTGTTTCTATAACTCTTTGGTTTGTTATAAGTTAATCTCTTAAATTGTGTGAGATAAGTGAAAAATATATATTTGGGATATCAATGATTTTTAAGATAGAAAAATAAGAAAAAGAATGAAATATGTTTATTTATAATTTAATTAAATTAGTATACATAAGTTAGTTTATAAAAGTTTTCTTGTTTACTTTTTTAAACTTTCATTCTTTAATTTGCATAAAATAATTTTAGTTTATAGAAAATTTATTTGTTTTCTTTTTCCTTCTAAAATTTTGTATGGAGATTTTTTTCTAAACAAATGCTTTGCTGAAAAACCTAAATAAGCGTTGGGATTTAGTTTGGTATATATATATATATATATATATA
>Ga0214542_1000601_pt1 | contig 66348 bp, 31 predicted proteins | sample CNSS1metaG_FD_160096 | JGI IMG/M metagenome (GOLD analysis project Ga0214542, IMG submission 160096) | Root nodule microbial communities from cowpea collected in UCLA plant growth center, Los Angeles, California, USA - CNSS1 | ecosystem: Host-associated > Plants > Roots > Nodule | place: USA...
AAGTTATAAAAAAAAAAAATATATTTATTTTATATATATATATATATATATATATATATATATATATATATATATATATATATATATATATATATATATATATTCTCCTAACGTTAAATATTTAACTATATCATTTCTTTTATCATTTTTATTTTTCATATAAAAATATTTAAATAATATTTAAAATAATAAAGAAATGAGTAAATATTTATACAAGTATATTTATTTCTCATGAAAGATAAAATAAAAATTTCATACTCGTTAAATATAAAAAATATAAAATTAAATTATCACACAAACAATAAAAAGAATATAATCAAATTTACATCTCGTCCCGTCATCCCCTCTAAAAATATATATATATTTGAAAATCACATTATTTTTGCGTGAGAAGAGAAACTATTATCACATACATACATTGGATGCTGACATTTATTTCATGGTGAGACACATGGTTGGAAGGACGAACGCAAAGGTTGTAACACAAAGTGACAACACAATAAAAAATAAATAAAAATAAAAATAAAAATTAATTGATTTCCCTCATAAAGATGTGATGTGTTGTGTCTATTATATATTAAATTAAACCTATTATATAAGTTCAATTCAATTAGATTGATTTTTATATTATCTGATGCAAGGCATACTTTTACCATATAGACAAATAATATTATTATGTGTGTAATTGAAAGGAAAAAAAAAGATAAATGGTGAAATAAAAAACAATTAGAAAAAAAATTGTGGTAAAATGAATGAAATAGAAGAGAAAAAAAACTTATAATTGAAGTGAATAATTGTAGCAAAGTATTAAGAGTTGTATTGGTATCTGGGTTGTAATGGACCACAGAATGAAAGAAGTGAAAGTTATTAATGTATGTTATTGATGGAAGGCTACTTGGCAAGAGGTGCATTAAATATAGTTTTCACTACAAACAAAAACACCCACCATTCAATTCAATGTATTTTAGCCCATAAATATGTTTTGCAGTGTTGACTATAACCTGCCTACTATTTACCTCGGATCACACCCACATAATCCTCCCCACACTTTTTTGTTTCTGAAAATAGTCTTTGCGTGAAAGCAAAGCAGATAAGGTGCTGAAAAAAATACATATAAAAAGTTTTGATCATAAACATGTGTTTACCTGTGTTCAGAATTTAGATTTCAGTTTAAGTAAGAGGTGAAGTTTATTTCTACATATATATTATAAATGGATTTTATTTTTATTCAATGAGATGACAATTCTAAAATACTTCCTTAAGTCTAAGTATATAATTAATTTTAGGGTTAAATATATTTTTGGTCCTTAACTTTTAATAATTTTTGGAATTAGTCCATTTTAAAATTTTGAACAAATTTAGTCCTTATTTTTTGGATATATTTGGATTTAATCCTTTTAATCAAATTTTGTTAGCTTTATTTGATGTTTCGTATGCATTTCAAGATTGTATTTGAATCTTTTACACTGTTTGATACATTTTTGCTTGTTAAGTCAAATACTATTATGAAACACGCTTGAAATGTCACATAAACTTAACAAAATTTGATTAAAAGGACTAAATCCACGTATCTCCAAATATGAATGATTAAATTGGTCCAAAGTTTCAAAATGAACTAATTCCAAAATTTACTGAAAGTTAAGAGACCAAAAACATATTTAACCCTTAATTTTAAGTCTAACTCAATTTTATAAAATCAGACTAGTAAGACGAGATTTCCATGCTCACATGAAAAATGATTTTTTAATAATTAAATTTTGACAATTTTCTCTTGAAATCTGAGATGACATCTTCTAAATGATCTTTCATTCCATTTTTTATTTCTCTATATTTCAAAACCACTTAGAATATGTCACCTCAAATTATAAAGAAAAGTTGTCAAAATTTAGTCAGGAGAATCCTCTCAGTATTGTAAGTAGATCTTTCCCACATCTCTCCCAATCAGCATTCAGTTCCCTTGGCAACTTGAAGTTGGCAATCATCCCTTTCTTCTGATACACCTCATGCTTCTTTGAGGATCGAGATTTGGCAGCCCAAGACACAAGTTTTCCCATGCATTTGTCTAAGAAAAAGAAGCCAAGGGAGTTAACATCGCCACCAATGTCATATCATTTAGTTGATATTGAGACAGCGATAAAAATTCTGACATATGCAGTGACTCAAATCTTGTTTTCACATTATATTTCCATAATTCAATATCACAGTCACACATTTCAGTTCTCTATGTCACTATGTTACATTTTCCCACATGCATTGCTTTAGCTCAGAGAGAGAGAGAGATAGAGAGAGGATAATGGAGATTTTACAAACACTAAAATCCAGTGACATAGCCAGCAAGATAAGTTGTGCAGCTAAATAGGGAAGCATGTATATCGAACGAAGGGCCCTTCCCTTGAATTCATAAACACCCTATTAGCCCCACAGGTTTAGGTGGCATCATTGATTTGTTCCTACCAGCACAATGTTAAGTAGACTTACAACACCTTTAATATTGATCAAGCTTCTTCTGCATGGAACTACTCGGTCTTGTGGTGCATCATGATCCTCAATTTCACAAAACAACACCAAATAATATACGCTAACTTTATCTTGTTGGACCTTATGCATGTATATCTTCTGATTAAATGTTTATCTCACTTGTCAACATTAGGCAACACTCATCTCATTCCATTCTAACTCTAGACTCAGTTTATTATCTTTGTTCACACCAAGAAACTGAAAAAGTTAGATTTGGGAATTCTGGAATCTCATCAAAACATCATTTTCATAACAAAATTACTAAATCTAACATTGAAGCTATAAGGTTGAACTAGTAGTAAAGTTTTGAAGAGAGGATGAGAGTGATTATAGGTTCAACTCTTTCATTGACATTTAGGAGATTAGTTTGAAGGATTTGCAAAGGAAAATGATCCTAATAATAGCCTTATAAAACAACAATTGTAACGGCGAAAAAGTGAGATTGAAAAAGAATTCTAACAAAAATTGATCACGTATCAAAAGAAATGGTGGAACAATGAGTTATGTGTCGGTGGTGTTACTAATAATAAGGTTCTGCCACCAACAAATGATAGTCAATTGCATGAAGAAATAAGGAATGGTTTTGAAACTATGATCGAAAGGATACATGAAAATTACATGAATGGAGTATTATTAGTTTTTCTGCACCATAAACCACCTGCAGAGTTGGTGCAGCCATGATCTTACAAATAACATGAAATGAAATCAAATTTAAAATCAATCTCAATGAACGTTTTAGATCATAATTGAGTTACATTCTAGTTTTTGCATATAATATTACCTTTACCTAAATGAAATGTAGAAATAGATATAATACACGGACTAAAAAAATTCTAATTTTTACACACAGTTGTTACTTTTCATATCATACCTTTTTCTTTTATTTGTATCTCTTATTTAAGAAAAATATACGAATTCCATTTTAAATCAATAATAACTCTCTTAACTTAAAAGGTTAAGACAATAAATTTATAGTTCAGTCACTTATGGTATTCAATTTTCTCATTTCTACTCAATGTGAGATTTAGACTCACTAGTATTCTCACCCACATTAATATATATGTTCCTGCGGAAATAAATAAGAGATATTAGGGAACACAAACAATGTTTTACCTCGATCCTTGGCCTCTCGAGCAGGCTCCTTCTCAACTTGCACATGTCATCTTCTAGCGTGGACGGTTTGGACCCTAAGAGGATTACTTGTAGAAAGGGCTCCGACGATCAAGTCAGCAAGAAGGTTTTCCAAAGTCAAATCTCAGATTAGGAAATTAATGAAAGTGTACCCCTTAATTGTTGAGGTCCATGCGTATTTATAGAGTTATTAATTATGTATGTCATCCTCATGGGCCGAGCCCCCTTACCTACGTTGGGCCAACATTCAGATTCTATATGGGCCTGGGTCAAGCCCAAATTCTTTGTTAGCGTGTCGGTACTAGAGGCTTTGTTTTCCATATCTTAAGTTTGGAGTTAGCGACTCATCATTATATATTATTCTTTGAAGTAGGCGGCCTGGACCGCTATGTGATATGTTTAACCGGTTACTCATGTACTGTTGCTATTTGTGGGACTATACTTAGGCAGTTTTGGCCGTGTAGTTATCCTAGTATGCAAATATATATATATATATATATATATATATATATAGATATATATATATATATATATATATATAATTTGCGATGCTTCCAATGGAAATGGTATTTAAAGAGAATACAACAACACAAAGAAATTATGTGTTCACAAAAATGGTCCTGAAAAGTGAAACCCATTTAGCTGAATTCTGACCTGTGTTATGCATGCTTGATATATATGTTCAACATATTACGTTGGACCTCACTGGTGAATCTGCAGTGTTCAGTTTGGTGAGGAATCTCATCTGGGTACGTAGTTATGATTGTTTTATCAGCTTATCATTTTCCTTTACCAGCATGCCAAGCAAAGAGAAGCTTTTGGTTCTGAAAATATGAAACTTTGTGAGTAAAAAATGTAGTTATGGAATTGCCACAACCTCTGTAATATATCAAACTTTATGCAGAGAAGCCATGGTTGAGAAAAAGCAGTTTATACATGAATTCGAGATTTTGAATGATGTGGCTTATTTCTTTAGAGAGGAAGGACCAGCAAGAGACATAAATAAAATAATTGACACTGCCACTTTGCCGGTGCCAGCTTTCACGTGATGGGATCCAAGAATCAAACAACTTTGTTTTTAAATTTCTCTCTGAAACTCATAAATTTCTTCTTTTTCTTCATTCTTTATGATTTCATTTTGAAGATAAAGGAAAGAAGAGTATGACAATACCTAGATGAAGTGCTTAAGGAATGTGGCCTTTTTTAACTCACCTTTTTAACTATGTTATTTACCATGAAGTTAAATTCACCTTATACATATCTAGCCAGTGTTAATTGTTGTTTTGTTTTTGGATAAGAGTTGGTAATGAGTTTTTGAAAAGAATGATGTTGTAATTTTGTTATTGAGAATGTGAGTTAAATATATTTCTAGTTTTTTTAAGGTGAAATTGAAATTATTTTTGGTTTAGTAGAATATAATTTAGTTTTTAAATTTTAAAAATAAATAAATATAATTTTTTAAATTTGAGTACGTGAAACTCCTTTGTCGTGAAATAAAAAGAAATTATTTATTAAATTTTGAGAAAAAAATATATTAAAGTTTAAGATATACGATGAATTCAATTTTTAATTAAGAATTAAAAGCATTTATTGTATTAATCAAATGTTTTTTTTAAATAAAATAAAATGCATTAATTGCTGCAAGAAAGAATAAGAATAATAGTTGAAAGAAATTACTTAATTAAATATTTTATAAAAATTATAAAAATAAAACATGATTCAAGAAGATATATGCAAAAAAAAAAAGAAAAAAATTAGTAAGAGGAGATCGGATAATGTTTCATCTCTTACAAGAAAATGTCATAGTTTAAAATTGTATAGTTTCAATCAATGACATTTTAGAATAAAAAAAAATCTACCACGCATAATTATATTTTTATTTAGAAAATTAGTAAAAGTATTTGGAATGTTAGATTACACTAAACATTCGCTTAGAAATTCTTAACACTTATATGTAATTATATATTTTTAATAATATAATTCTTAAAATTTTATAAATTTGGATTCCAATTAAATTTACGTCAAACTTGTATCAAAATGTGGATTTAAGGAAAGAAATGTTTACTGTACTGTAGAATGATTTCCTCAACCTTCTCCTTCTAAAATCTTGCCCAAAAATCACCAATTATTATGCATTCACTCATTCAGTTTCATGGATCATATTTCACCAATTATTGTTGGAGAATATCGAATTATTGTTACACTTACAATGCACATTCACAGATTTTAAGCGCGAGAAAAAAAAAAAAAAGCACAGTCCAAAAGCACAGAAAAAATATATTTTTATTGTTACTTAAAAAAAAAAAGTATGCGCTCTCCAGCGAGATTGTTGGATCAATTAACATGTACAGTGAATCACAACTCTCCACAAGGTGATTTTGTCAAGTTTGTTTTTATTTTATAAAAGTTTTAGTTTCGCAAATTAATATAAAATATCACATTTTTTTATTTGTTATGTTTTCAAAAAACGTATAGGAACAGTGAAAATAACTAAATAGATTTTATTATTTATACAAATTGTAAATAATATCTATTAATTTCCTTTCTTAGAATGAATTACACAACATCATCTACATGCTATATTAACTCTCAATAACTAATATTTAATATCTATTAATGTTACATTTAATCTCCCTTAATTATTATTTCCTATATTATAAAGAAAATTCAAAATTACATTAACACATAATCATATCGTTTTGATGAATATAACCCGTATACTAAATGATTTGTTGTTGTAGATGAGACACCTCAAAATTCATTTCAATTTCCTATTCATTTGTGAAACAACCTAATCAACAATCAATTTGCAAAAAGCATTAAGTTGAGGAGTTCTTTTTAACACATAAATACTTGAAGCTTATACAAACGCCTAAAGAGGATCAAAGCAAATCAATGAACCAAACAAACGAGAGTGAATGCGCCACAAAAGCAATACAAATTTTGCTTAGTTCTCCTCCGAACAATCTTTCTGATTAACAGTGTGAGTGTCACTTTCCAAAAATAAAATATACAAGATTCAGGTTACACAAAACTGAAGTCAAGTTTCAGATTAACTAAATTAGAAAAAATTAAAAACAAAAATTAATAGAAGCATTCAGGAGAATGCACAATAGGCTGAGAAGCCACAGATACTTCTAACTCCACACTGTCCATAGAATAGCAATCTCAGGAATAAAAAACATTTGAATCTCAATAACTATTTACACACCTAGAGTTCTTGGGGTAACAGATTGTCTGAGACTTCTACTAATGGGTAGGTGAACGTAAACCTCATGAACATCTTGTTTACAAACCTCTCCTCTATCACGGTCAATCGCATAGCAGATGTAAATTGTGTCGATTACATTGTCTAGCACATGCACCAGGTAACCCAACACTACTATCAGTAGCACCCATGCCATTGCAGCCACAAAATATGAATCACTCCCAAGATTGGTACCAGCTTTTAAGATAACACAGGCCTGGTTATACATAAACAATCAAGACAAACATTGATATGGGAAACATAAAATAATGATAGAACAGTTAAACAAACTAGTAACAATGCATTAAATGGAGAGAATAACCAAATCCATTAATTAACCGACGAGCTTTTTATCTCAAAACGGAAAAGAACGGTTCATATTAATTTTTAGGACATTATTTCCGGGAGCCTGGAGTTTTATCAGAAAATGAAGTTTCAATCAAACTGACTTGTATCCTCCGCAACCTCCTTTTGACCTCAAAACAATTACGAAGAAATGAAGTATAAATTGACATCAAGTTATGGCTACCTAGTAAAAGTGTAGAGATGTTAATGGACAAAAATGTTGTAACTTGCAAGTTGTCAAACAAATTGTCACACATTTGGTTTCCAAGCTATCCAGTATCATGACCGATTTATCAAAGACTTGATCCAATATGTCAACAATTTATATTTGAGTGGCATTCTATTCGTAAGTGTGGTAGTTTTGTAAAAGCTCAGGTTCCTACTGGTTGGCCTAATTCCTATGAAGATACAATCCTCTGTCTGGAGCCGAGGATGATATACAACGTGGGTTGGTATGTTCCAACTCAATGGGTTGGATTTTACCCGAAAGTAAACAACTTCTCAGTTTCAAGTTGATAAGGAGAAGAGTGTATACAATAGGGTTTGGTATGTTCCAACTCAATGGGTTAGATTTTACCTGAGGGAACAGAGGTAATAAGATCCCAAAGAGTTCCAAAACATTCTTCAAGCTCTAGAGTTCTTGGGAAAGGATCTTGGAGCAAAAATACATTCATTCTACCCTTTCCATAATCCATTTTTTCCTTGTGTAACCCACTCTAGGCTAAATAAGGTTAATGAGCTTAAATTGAATCTTTATGTTATCCGAAACTGTTTATACAAGTTTAGTCCGTGAAATTTGTGCATCTTTCTTGTTACTTTTAGTATTTCTTTAGTTTTTGGGTATAGCAAATTGATCGTAGGTTGTGGCAACTGGAACATTGGGCATAGACTAGAACTGAAATTGTTTGCCAAATGTATGGGTGAGTCTAGGTATTAGGATTTGTGAAATTTCATGGAGTCCCATATTGAGTAAAATAAACTACTTGATACAGTACTTAAATCTTGAGACTCTCCCACCTAATGAACTAGTTTCTTTGATTAGACTCTTCTCTTGTGCTTAAGTCCTAATCAAGTTAGTCATTGTCTAGGGAATTATAAATATTAATGAGTCATGGTCTTCAGTCAAGGAACTGAGCTTTAATTTAATTTCGTAGGTTCAAACCATAATTTCATCATTTGGCTTGCATGAATTGAACTCAAATTTGTAGGATGAAAAGAATGGGATTGAGTCCTAATCGAATTAGACATTGTTAGGGAGAGTTATAACTATTAATTTGAGTCATTGTCTTGCGTCAAGGAGCTGAGCTTAATCTAATGTCGTTGGTTCAAACTATAATTTCATCATTTGGCTCGCATGGATGGATTGAACACAAATTTGTAGGATGAAGAGAATGGGATTTTGTACCCTGTTTCTTTCATTTTTTTTCTAAACACTAGCAAGAATTCTTTGTCTTCAATTATTTCCATCTTAATAAATTACTGGCTGAAATAGTTTACATTGGTATTAATTAGCACTTATCACAGTCTTTATAGGAGCATTAACTCTACTAACTATCTACTATTGGCATGATAGAAAGTTTCAATTTCGTAAAATTTTTATACCAAAACCTAACTTTCGTTACTACTATAGAAATTATTTCATGCTAAGAACATATATATCAGTGGACATTTCTAATACAAAATACGATATCATCATCACGTACCACTATTGTGTATGTTGCAGAAAAGACAAAAACAATGCCCGCCAGAATACGAGATGAGATGGTCTCCACGAAAACAGCAGAGAGAAGATTGCGTCTCAGTAGTTCATATGTCATCCTTGCAGAAGAGCAATAGGCTTCACCAGTTATTGCAGCAAAGTTTATGGTGAACTTGTTGAGAAAATCAACTGCTGTCATTAAGGCGTTTACACAGCACCGCAGAACAAGGTTCACTATCCCGGTAATATCCTCTTGTCTTGCACTGTCAACCGCAGAACGCACCATTCGAACAACAAAGATAAGCAACCCCGACAAACATATGGTGCCAGAAGAAGGACCAAAAGCATTTCTGCAAGCCAAATTCCCACAGTCAATGTCTTCCTAAATGAAAAGCAACCAACCATTCAACACAGTTGAACACTTCTTTCCATCAGTAATCCTATCAGCCAATCAACGAGTACACACCAGAGGGAACCCCTATAATATATATTCAGAAGCTAAAAGACGCACAACAGGTAAGAGCAATCTTGAACTGAGAAATTTTCAAAGCAACCAGCAAGAGCTAAACAATTACTGAAAATGGAATCAAAGAAAACATTTCAAACCAAGCACTTTAACAATGGGCTTCCGGAGTAAGAATTTCTGAAGTGAAAATTTATATATAAAAAACAAAAGATGTATTGTAAGCAAATCAAAGCACGCAATTTAATCCAATCTAACAGTGAAGTCCAGATGAAGCATGATATAAGCAAACAAATGTAAGGTAACAACAACAATGTTGACCTGAGAGAAGTTCGAATACTCCGCTTAGGAGTTTCATGATCCTTAGTGAAATACCAATTAGCTATAGTGCCACTGATGACATAAACTTGAGCTTCAATCATAGCTGCCGCAGACCACAACATGGTGAGAATAGCCAAAGCAAAATAAGCAGGAACCCACGAATCTTCCTTCCACACACAAGCATATCCGCTCTCCAAATTCTTCACCGCAATCTTCCCATTAAACTTCGAAAACACCATGAAAACCACTATTGGCACGTAATACGCGAGAAGCCCGACGATCAAACAAGGCAGCACCCCGAACAAGTTCAAATTCCTGGAAAGTGCGTGGGAAGCGACCCCGATTATGCTGACAGTGAGCTCCACGCGATGCCAATTCACAACCAAGATCCACACGACGACCCCAATCACCAAGAAGACGAAGACCATGACGATAACCCGATACGCGAGGGGGAAAGCGGTGCTGCAAGACGAGCCGAGGGTGCATGCGACGAACCAATAGACGTTGAGGAAAATAGGGATGGCGATGAAGAAGGGAATCGCAGCGTAGACAATTTGTTTGGTGTAATGCTTGAGTAAGAGAAGCAGAGCCCAGCACAAGGGAATGCTGAGAACGAAGGTGATGACGAGGGTCCATATGAGACCCTTGACCAAGTGCGAGGAAGAATCGAGGGAAAGCCACGAGGAAAGGGAGGAAGAAGTGGAAGAAGGGTTTAGGACGCAGGAGGAGGAGGTGGGGTCGTAGGAGAAAGATGAGAGAGAAGGGTAGTTGTCGTTGCGGTGGAAGACGGCGAAGATGCCGAAGGCGAAGGTGGAGATGACGAAGAGAAGGAAGAGGATGAGGAAAGGGAGGTCCTTGAAGGAGCGAGGACCTGAATTGTAAGTGATGTGAAGGTATTGCTGGTTTGACTCCGATTCTTCTTCCACCGCCGAAGATGCCGATGAAGGGTACGAGGGTTTCGACAGAAAGGGTTGCGTTGCCGAGGATTCGAATGGAGAATCGCCTTTGTTGTTCGGATCCTCGCTGCCACCCATCATGATAATGCACCCCAACAACACACACACACACAAACGGAACAGAGAACACAAAAACAGAGTGAGAGTCTCACGTTTGAATGGTGGCTGGCTAAGGTGATGTTCTGTTTTTTTGGACTCAATTCTGAGGTGTTTGGTGGCACTCTCAGAACAGGACTCTTTCAACTCATAATTTCCATGTGTAGATTCTTAATTTGTTATGTTCAATCCAAATATACAGAAAAAGAAATTTTGTATGAAGTGAAATTCTCCTCTCCAATAATATACTGCAGATTTTGTTTTTGTGATTTAGGAAAGGCCAGTGGATCTGATGGTGCAATAAAGTTTTGAATTTTGTAGTTTCACTTACGTATTAATCTAACTGGATTTTAATCGAATTTTTAGCATGCACAATAAATTAAAACATCATATTTTATGTTTTCTTTTCTTGCAAGTGGGTGAAATGAAATGTTCCTTGCATCATTGTAATTATTATTATTAGTATTAATTGATTGTGAGGATATTCTCATATACGTTTATTGAGATGCTGAATGTTAGTTAATGTGAAATAACGCTGTTTTTTTTTTATCATTATTATTATTATGGAAAGGACATGGATGCAAATTGGACAGGCCAAGCCCAATAGAAAATGAGACAGCAAATCAAAGGATGCCACGTGCAGCACATGGTTGATCGTTGTGTTGTGTTTTGCGTTACGACAAAAGTACCTTCGATTCGGAGACACTGCGTGCTCTGTTCAAAAACCTGAGCTGCAATCCACATGTTTTCAGTCTCTACCTTTTTACTTCGATTCTGTTCAGCACTTGCAAAACTAAAATCACACTTTTTCTCTTGCATTAATATTTAAAAAATAAGAAATATTATATCTCAAATTATGTCTGTTTATTCAAAAAAGGAGAATTATCTCTCCGACAACTGTTAAATTGTGTGCTATACTGATAAAATCTTGAAATCTTAATAAATAATAATATATGTGCAGAATCCTACAGAAAAAGCATGTGGGGCTTGTGGCTTTTCTTGTGGTTGTCGGATATCACCCCTTCCAATAATACAAATCATTTGTTGGCTTTCAATTCTAAAATTACACAAAATTATATGTGATCTGATTCTAATGAACTGCTTAGTGGTTAAGTTTATTCATTTATTTAGATGTAGGTATTTTTCATCGTGACATATAGCATTAAATAAACTTCCAAATTAAATCATACTTCTGAAAACATTTCCCCAATTTTAAAACAATATGCTCAGCATGTGAATTTAACTCTTTAGTCAAATAAAATGTTAAGAGCAAACATTAGCCTCTGACAGCATCAACAACTTGGCATCTAGTGAAAATTAACTGTCGTGAAAGCTACTTCCAAGATAGATAACTTATAATTGTGTGTTACTTTCGAACATTTTTCTCTTACAGTGAAAGAGAAATAGAAGGATGGAATCAAATCAGCTATGAGATAGTTATAAAAACTGTGGCAAAAAAAAAAATTAATAAAATAACTCTTCCCCTTGTTCTACAGCAGACGGCTGTATTAATATGAAGTGTTAAATATAAATACACAAGAATGGCCTTTAAAAAATATAATAAACAGAAAACATAAAACAGACTAAAAAAATACCAAATACAGCATGTTGCTAAGATCGTCACATATAAAAGAAACTGGATTTCAGTATATTTTTAACAGTAACAATCTACCAATTCTCTTTTAAGTCAAGTTGGCATGTTTGAACTATGTTTTGTAAAGCATGGTTTAGACCCTGAATGAAGCCAAATAATAGTTTTACAATACCATAATCGAAGCATGATGTGGTAGTGTTAGTTACCAAAAGGGAGAAAGTTCAAGTTTCATCATCCCAGTGGCTCTTATCTATCTCCCCAGAATCTGCTATCACTACCTTCTTTCTGGGTTTTCCACTGTAGGTTCCAGCTCCCCCTTCAATTGCATACACAATATCCATGCCTTGTACAACTTTGCCAAATACAACATGCTCTCCATCCAACCTGCAATGTTTACATCTAAATTGACATCATAACATAACTAATAAGTACTAACTATTGATAATGACCCAATGAGCATATATTTTTCCTTTATAAAAACAAATTCAAAGGTAGAGTCTATTTGTTGGAGTCTCACATTAGGTAAAATCAACTAATTGATCCACTAGTTAGGCTTCATGATTCTCCCACCAAATGGATTAGTGTTTTAAGTTAGGCTCTGCTGTTGTGCTTAAATCCTAACAATTAGTGTTTCCATTAAGAGTTGAGCTATAGATAGTCATTTATGACCTGGATTAAGGTGCAAACCAAATATTGATATTTGAATAAGTCTTGATAGTGTAAAAAAGTTGTCGTGAACGTGACCCCTTAAAAGGGTGACAATGCTATGAATCTCGCATTAAGTCTTGAGACTCTCCTTCTTAATAGACTACTCTTTTTCGGTGTGTGTGCAAACCTGAAAAAGACTGTGCTTAACCTATGAGAACTTTATCCAACTGCATCTGTTCCCCAGTCTAGAAATTGTCCAAACCATGCACTATCAGGACAAAAATAACTTACCAACTGGCCTTCACCGTCGTAATGAAAAACTGTGAGCCATTGGAATCAGGTCCTGAATTTGCCATAGAGACAACGCCTGATATCATGGGAGTATGATTTCATATAAAAAAAGTCAAACAAGTCTTACAAATGACAGAAAAAATCAAGTTCTAAAATATCTATAATAAAAATTGTACACACCAGCATGAGAATGTTTAATCTTGAAATTCTCGTCAGGAAAGGTGCCACCATAAATAGATTCAGATCCTTTACCATCACGATGAACAATGTCTCCTCCCTGAATCACAAAACCAGATACTATCCGATGAAATGGTGTTCCTTTGTAATGAAGCTTTAAGCCATTTTCACTCTTTCCTTTCTGCCCTACACAACATGGAACACTCCTAATCAGTGCAAGGACCAGTCGGGATCAAATTAATACACAAGATGAAGAGACTACAGCTACCTGTACACAAAGCTCTAAAATTTTCTGCAGAAAGAAAATTCAGTCATTAGAAATTGCACTGCTGTAAAGTATGAGTAAACATTACAGCATGTAAATAGCTATATATCCAACAAGAAAACTTCATCAAGCACATTTAAGTCTGAGTGTACAGAAATAACTGAGGTCTAGACACCCTGTACAAAAGTGTGAAAGAAAATGACTATCCACAAACATGACATTTTTAACAAAGAAGCTAACTCGTGGTTCAGGAAGAATGAAAATTCATATTTTTTTTAACAATTAAGCTGCAGAAGGGAGAACTTGAAATAGAAGGACATTGACATACCCACAGTTTTCGGTACAACTTGGCCGTATAATCCAATCACTATCCTACCTGCAGGAGCTATTTTGTAAGTCAAATTGATTCAAATGATTGCATTGGGTAAAATTTCTAGAAATATTGCTAGACAACCTAAATGCTGTTTGTCAATATCAATGTCCAAGAACACTCTGTGTGTAATTTCAGGAACCGGTTCAATTTTCTCCTCAACAACCTACATTAGAAAAGGGAAAGGTTTATCAGTTAAGATGGAAATCATAAGTTGGAAAAATTTACAGATGACCTTATGTTGAAATTACAAGGTTTTACAGAGAAAGAGAGTTGAGAAAACGAAAATAACCTTGAAATATGAGTATAAAAATTTGATACGATGATCTTATTCAAAGACTAAAGAAGTAACTTGTATTCATACAAATTAATAGACTCCTAATCTACCGCGGTATTATAAATCTAAATCACTGTCTTGAATGAAAATATTCTTAGATACTATTCCTACATTAGAACGTTTTTAGGATTTACTCTTAAATGAGATAGTTTTTGACATTATTCTCATTAATACATGAGTCATTGTTTAATTTTCATGGGTATTTAGTGTCAATAAATAATGCTCTCAATACAGGTTCACACATGATAAAGTGGATAAAAAAAGCCTCATATATTCAGAATGTGATGTGACTCGAGATACAACTTTAACCAATGAACCTATACCAAATAGAGAGCTACCACCACAAATAAAGAAGCAAGTTCCAGTTTTAAAAAGACACGAGTCTAAACTGAAATTCATTCAAATATAAATGAGGGTAACACCCCAAAAGCAGGGAATGCTCATAATAAGCTGCGAACGAGGAAGTTTGAACACAGACATGATGGTTTGATTTCAGCTGAAAACTCAAACTGAAATCAAAGGATAAAGTTAACTCTAGCAGTATTGCTGGCCTTGGGGCTACAACATTTTTCATATTGCTTTTCTCATCAAAAGACCGTCCTCTTTCTATTTATGTCACATTCTTCCACCCATATGCTATCCTAACCTAGTACCCTGTCTTCATCAATTTCAATCATATTTCTACTGATCACAGCCATCAATGAGCTCTAAATGCATCTCGTGATTTGGACCTACACCATAGATACATTTCACTAATAATTAAAGGAATCATGTGAAATAACAACCTCCGTGTCTCGACCCTCCATTTGAATGTCCATTATCTTGTTCTTTCTAAAACCAAACAAGGCACGAGTAAACAAAATCGATCTACAGAGATGGATGCCTTTTCAAACTAGCTAATATTTGCATGTCCCACCCTTGATGCAATTTGGCAGCTAAACCCCATTTTTCTCATGAAGCTACTTAGTTTTTCTAGTCTGCGGATGGAACTTGAAATACCTTACCTTGGTTCATACACCTGCTAGTACCGCATACACTAACCCATCCAAAAAAATCCTTAAGCAACTTATACTCAAAAAATGAAGAAGGAACAGATCATAATACATAAGCATGTTACACAGCTCCAGCACAATCCACAGAATCGAGCCATGAGAGTTCATCACCAATCAACTTGTATAGAAGAAGCCAACAAGAACAAAAGTAATTAAAATGGAAAATTTTAAAATGCATCCGAAAGCAAAACCATTATATTACATTAAATAGTTTTGCTTAAGAGGCGCACTTCCTCGGTGGACATTACAGATAATGTAAGCAAAATTAAAAAGACAAAAACGCGCATTTTAATTTCATTCTATCAGAAAAAAGAAAGTATAGATTCAAACAACGCGGCAAACGATTGCAATGGAAGGTTCAGATCAGTGCAAACAAACTGAAAACAAAAAGTACCAAACACCATCATACTCACACTAATACCATCATTACGCCTGAAACCAGGCCCAATTGCCCAAAACAGATCCAAATAACAACAGTATAGGAAGAAAGAGTTAAATTGCTTACCAGTTTTGAAGTAGTAGAGCCATAAGTAGTAGTAGAACCAGTATATGCGAAAATGAGGAAAATTGAGAGAACAAGGAAAAGAAGGAGAAATCGTGGGTGAACGAGAAACGCGATCGCTTTACGCATTGCTTCGATACCCTCTTTGCTCACTGATGCCCAATCAAAGAAAAAGCGAAACTTTCTTATCCCCCATGGCAGATGACATACTGGGTTCGTTTCAGACCTCGTAGTGTAAACGAAACGTTGGAAAAACCGAAAGTAACTGTAGCTGGAGCTGAAGATGATTCAAGCTCGCAACAGAGGGCGGTGCGCAACGTGAGCCACAGTAAAAAAAAATATTAATTATTTATTTTTTTAAAAAAATAATACTTTTACAGCCTTAAAAATTACTCTCACCCTGTATTTATGAATATAATATGGTATATTGGAATTTTTAATTAAAAATAAAATAAATATAATTGATATATTATTATTTTGTATCATTAAATGGAATTTTTATTTAATAAATATTAAAATATCATTATTCTATTTTAAAGATGAGGAGGTCGTGGTTCCCAAATTTTTGAACAAGTGCTAATATTTTGAATTCATTGAATAAATAATGTTTAAGTAACCATTTAAACAATATTTTTTAATTATATTTAACTTTTTTTAATATAAATTATCATATTTTAAGAATGTAATTATTTAAGAAAATGATTTTTTATTATTAATTTTGATAATTTTTTTTTATAATTTTAGATATTATTTTTTAAATATTTTTTTATTTTTTTTGTTTTTAATATTTTTAAATTATTTAAGAGATACAATTTCATATAATAATAAAAAATTGGTAAAATTTAGTAATATTTGTTTAAGGTAGTGTAAAAGTATTATTTTACACTACCTTAAACAAATATTACTAAATTTTACACTCGAAAAGTCTCATGGTCACAAACCGACAAAAATCAGAGTTAGTGGATAAAATAATTTCTGAAGGGAAAAACAATGTTAGTAACGTTTTATTGAGATAAGATAACAGGTTAAAGAATTTAAAATTCAATTCATTTTTGAAAAAAAAATTTCACCAGTTTTCTTTTATACCTACAAGTTTAATATATGAAAATATATCTTACCTGTTTATTAGAAATATCTTTTAGTTATTTATATAATTCTCTTATTTCACGTTATATTCATATATTATATAAAAAAAAATTGATTCATGAATAGAAAATGTAAAATTCTATTTTTTTTTCTTTAAAATATATAAGATTACTTCGTAATCAAATGTTCTAGAATCATCTTTTTTTTTTTTTATTTTCTCCTTTTTTAAAATTTAATATTTTTCTTTCTTTTCGTTAGAGTTAACAACATAATCATGGGAAGAGAGTTTTTCCACTCCGTTGTTTTCTTTCTTGTGTATGTTCTCTTAAGTTGTATTTATGTTTCTAGAGCCATTTTAGAGTTTCTAGATCTTTGAACACCTTGAAGAAATAGTAGAAATTTGTCCAACACAACAAGATGACTGAAGCTGGGATTTAAAAAATTGCATGATGATTTTTTTGTCAAATTTGTTGTTGCTTGTTGAATTTGTGTTACGGGTACCGTTGTTATGATGCATAATGACTTTTTTGTTCCATGAGTTATTGATTTTATTTAGAAAGGAGAAATACCTAATTTTTACGTGTCTTGATGTGTATGTGTTATGGAAAAATTTTAGAGTTTTGTTAAATGCATGTTAATTGAAATACGTTTGTATTATTAAGGGGTTGCAACTAGTTAAAGATTGTTTCTGACATGGTATAATTGACTTTGGCTCTTGTAGTATGTTGGGCAGTGACGAAACTGCAGATTCTAAGCTTCTCTATCGTGCAAACTTGCTGGGTGACGACTTGCTCAGTAAGTGCCAAAATTAATTTTAACATAGAGTTTCTCTCGTTGGGCGAGCATTCTCGTTGGACGAGTTGAGTTTTTATGCTCTTAGTCATCTCGAAAAAAATTGAATTCTTACTTCATTAACCATGAGATCGAGCTGAAAGTTTTACAACAGGTTCTAGACATATGATGTTTTGTTTTGACTGTTGGAATCTTTGTTTGAAAGTCTAAAATGGACAATTTCTCATATATTAGGTTATTGACAACTTTGACATCTGTCACTTGTTTAGTACATAACTTTTTTATATAATTATTCAACTGTGTTGATTCTTTTTGTATTGAGTTCTTGAATAAGTTATCTTTAATGTGAACGTAAGAATATAACTTTTGGAATTTTGTACAAGCTGCAGTTTTATTTTTAAAAAATACCTAACTAATTTTGCATGTGTGTTGTTAAGTTATTATGTAATATACTTGGTGATTATGTGAATATTTGCGGATGAACTTTTATAATATAATTATGTATGAAATTGTGACGATGATGACCTTGTCAATGGATATGTGTGTTGTATATTGATGATTTAATGGACGATACTTATTAAACTGTGAATTGAGGATGATGAATATATTTTAAAGGAAAAATCATGTTAAAGTATACTTGTTTTGGTGTATATTGATGTAGAAAGTCAAAATTTGAAAATTTATTCTGAAATTTTACTAATGATTCAAACTCATAAAAGAAAATTAATTATGAGTGGAGAATAGCATGAGGTTATGGTTAGAATAACCATTTATAGTTCTAGTGTGTTGTAAATTAAATATTTTCAAATATGTTTATAATATGATGGGAGAAATGATTTTCCGTGAAAGTCCATACATAGAGATAAGAGTTGCACATGAAAGGGATTGTTTTTAGATAAATTCAAAGAAGAAATAAAAAGTGCTTTCCAGTTTTTGTTTAAAACGAAATGTTGAACAAGACGTGGAAAATTGAAATCGCTTAATAAATATTTATTTTACAAATGTTAAATGATTATTAGATTAGTATAACCAGAGTATTATATAGTTATGAGAAATAGCTGATTGATTCAATATAATTTATCAAATACGAATTTTATTTGTGACTTTGAAAGCGAGACGGGAGTATTACGAAGAAATTATATTATAAAGATTAAATATAATAATGAAAAAAAAAAAATATATATATATATATATATATATATATATATATATATATATATATATCATTATTTATGTTATTCTTGCCGACGGACTTTAAGAAGGGCCCAATACCTATGAAAGAGCTATCAATTGAGATGAGATATCCAGAATTTGTCATTTTTGTTTGATTATTGGCAAATTATTTTTTTATTATATATTTTGTTCGTTTAACTTTTCCAATTATTTTTAATTTTCAATTTTTTTCTGTCTTTTTTTTTTACTTTTATGTATTATATTTTTCATTTAATTTTTTAAAAACAATTTGCTGAAAATAGGTGAAACATAAAAAATAAAGTTGAACTGCGTTTTAAAAAAATTCTATAATTTTCATAAATATCATTGATATGTAATCTTACGATTGTTTTAGGACTTAGAAAAAACAGTTTGTCAAAAGTCGTATAACGATATGTCCCAAACTTTAATAAAAAGTCAAGTTTGAAAATTTATTCTTCTTATACATTTATGCGAATATAATAACATGTAATTTTAATTTAAATAGATAAGAAAAAAATGGAACTGTTTATGTTTATATACTTGTTTGGTATACTTCAAAATCTCAATCTCGAGTTTTATTGTGTAAATTAATGTTGTAAATTACAACATGAGTACTTTTTACTAATAATCGCTCTTAAATCACTTATATAAATATTGGTTAATTCTAAGTAACCTGTCATGTTTTACTTAACTTTTATTAATTTTAAATAAAATTTTAAGTATTGTTTAACACATAAACATTCGTAGGTCAAACAAAATCATCTAAGATGTGATTTAAAAGATTATAAGATTGTTCACGTGTAATGTCTTTTAATGTTTACAAAGTTTAATTCTTGTCTTATAGTTTGCTAATGAAAATAATCATGTTGTTATATAGTTTCCAATATTTTAAAATAAATTAATAGTTGTTGGAAGTACTATATCTAAAGATAAAATCAATTCATAATAAGTGAATATAATATTATTTTACAAATCGATTTTATGAAATTGAATTAAGTTTAAAACTTATTTCTAACAATAACATTTCAGCATATTGATAAAAAATACTACAAAATTACTGATCTTATTACAAATCCCGTTATTGATTCTTTCATGGTCATTGAGAAGTTTCAACATGAGAATATCTTCCATGCGTATGACAAACTTTATAAAACATTGATTTATGTAGTTAACAAAGTGAGCATGGGAGAGTTATTGATACAAAATGACTTGTACTCATTTTTATAAGATAGTGTTGATGTGACATAAGAACAAATATTAATTGCAAAATGTATAGAACATTTATAAAAGTATTTGTGAAGTAACATTTTGGTTTAAAATATTGTATTGATTTGTAGTTTGGTGTTTATATATTAATTAATGAAAACAAATTATTAAACTTTTATTTAACAAATTTTAAATTTTAGATATTTTAACTATGCTTTTTTTTAATTCTTCACTATAATCACATATTTAAGATTTATTTCAATATAAAGTAAAAAAATAATGTTTCAATGCACTGTAAATATTAAATATATCCCTTAAAAATATATATTATAAAATTAAATTTCTTTGATATTTAAATTATTTTAATGTATTTAAATATCAAATCTTTATCAATGGCTTATAAAAAAAATTACCAAAACGTTTTATCTATTTTTAGTTGAAACAATTTATTTATCTATAACAATATATAAATGGAATTTTTTTTGTCCACTTTTTAATTTTCAATTTTACTCTTAATTAATATTTTAAAAATTAATTATTTTATAATTAGTTTATTTTTAACCGTTTTTTTTAAATCTTTTTTATTTTGACCGTTATTTTAAAAACCTTTTTAACAATTATTTTATTTAACAACTATTTTAAAATTTATTATATATATATATTAAAAATAAATATTATTGATCTTATAAAAATTAAAAAATGCGAATACATAGACGCGACATGTGTGTTCGCTAATTGTTATTATTATTAAAATTCAAGACTTCGTTGCCGGTTATCGTAGATGATTTTGAATTAGGATTCAAATTTCATATTACATTATTATTTTTTAAAATACCTATTTAAATTTTGGATTTTCTAAGAAAAATACAATTGGTTTTTTATTTATTTTTGTGTGTACAATTTTTGTTTAAATTTTAATGTTGATTTTAAACTCAAGCTCCTTAAATATTTACTCCTATGATAATGTCTACCCTCTTCTCTTAATCATATTCAATTTGTCAATATAACATAATTTTTAATAATTTCATTTTAAAATAATCGTCATTTCCTTCCTTTATCTTCTCATATCATTAAATACAAGACCAAACTAAACGATGTAAAAAAAAACAATGATGTCCTTCCCTCCCTCACTCTTACTTATTTTTAATATATTAACGTAAAAAAGATTTTAATGCACGTATTATTAATTAGTTGCCATATTTGTATAGAAGAGAAAAATTAATAACAATAATAATACTAAAATATTTTCTCTGGTTTATTGGGTTAAAAAAAATAAAGAACATAGTAATTTATATTATTTAATTTTTTGCACAGTTTAATAATTATTTTTGTTTTCTCTCTGATCATCTTTCCTTTCTTTTTCGTTTTTGCCGTAACAAACACAATGAACCGAGTTTCGTCTTATCTTTAACGTTGTCGTTTGATTGTTGATAGGACAAGGCACTAATGTAAGATATGTGAACCATACAAACTCTCATCTTATCTTCATTCAAATTTCACTATTTTTTTAATGTATAAATTATCTTCTTTTTTTTTCTGTTATCATACTTTCACTCTATTTTCTCATTATTTTACTTATGAAGTTAAATGTTTTTTTCTTCTCTCTTGTTTGTTATTTTTGGTTCAATCCATATTTTGAGATATTATTTAATGACCATATAGTTGGGTAGAGAAAAATGAATTTAAATATTCATTAATGAAGGTTAACATAATAATTACTGTTCCAAACAATGGACACACTCGTTATCATGAATTGGTGATTAAAAATAAATTGCAGCTTTGTGATGATTATGTGTTGAATATGACATTGTTGGTTTTATAGGTACGACATCTTATCCTATCAGTTATCAAAAGCGATGAGAAAAACACAGTCAATGATCGATAAAGTTAGGCGTATTTATTTTTTTTAATTATTAACTTTGATTTCAACTTCACAAATCCAATTTCATTTGAATTTAATATTTTAACTTTGTTTGGACGTGTCTCAGTAAAAGTTTTATGATAATCAGAGATAAAATTAATTTTTACTATATAAATAAATAAATAATTTATTTTATAATTCTGTTAAAAAATTGAATTAACCATATCTTATTAAAGTTGAAGGTTCATTTATGTTGGATTATTTTTTGAAAAAAATAATTATTTTTGTTCTTATTTTAAATAAATAAATTACATTATTCATAAAATAAAACTTGTAATTTCAATAATTACTTTTATAATAGATAATGATTTTATGTAGTTTATTATTAAATTTTAACAAAAAGTTATCATATGAAAAAAAAAAATAAAGACATAAACAAATTTTCTTACTATATTTTAATAAAAGTTGCTAAAATGACAGTAATTGAATTGGATTAGGTACAGATGAGTTTTAAAGATCAAATTTAAACCTTACAGTATTGTTATGTCATAAAACTCTCCATTCAAAAATGTATTTACATACTTTATTTCATTTACTTCCCAAAGGGTCAGTGTTATTAATACCAAATATATTATTAGGTTTCACACTATTAAATAAACTTTTTTAGAATTGAATGATATATTTTAAAAATAGTTTTAAGGGTTAAGTATGATTTTAATCTATTTATTTTGACCCAAAATCGAAATTCGTTATTGTCAGAAACTTTAATATATTTTGGTCATTAAATTTTAAAAATGAATGAATATAGTTTTTTTAACTCAATTACGTTAACTTTTTTTGAAGTGTCGAACATATTTCTCGGTAGATATTAAACAAAGAATGTGTCAAATAATATAAAAAACTCTAATACTAATATGAAAAATATTTGAGACGTAAAAAAATGTTAACATAAGTGAATTAAAAAGACTATATTCATTTATTTATAAAATTTAAAAATTAAAATATATCAAAATTTCAAACAAAAATAAATTCAAATTTTGAATCAAACTTCAGATATTAAATTCGTGCTTAACCCTAATTTTAATATCACTCTAATTACATAAATTCTATTATTATTATTTTAGAAAAATCAAATTATTAAACAGTAGGGTTGTGGTGATTGTTTTTTGGCTCTATCAGACAGGACACAATCCGACACAACATGCGCTGTCTTCACACCCGTACGGTACCAAGACAGCTGTTTTTTGGCTTTTTTTGTTTTTGTTTTTAATTTTTTTCTCTCTCGTATATATTCAACTACGTCATTTTTCAATATCATATCAGGTAGGAAAAGTGCAAGTCCAATATTTTTAATAAAACAAAAAGTAGTATATAATATTTAATAAAATATTCATAAAACATAATAGTTTTTAATTTCTTATGCTTTCCACCATGGTTTCTAAAAAGTTATATATAAAACAACACCCGTTCCTTTTAGGTGGATACATAATTATTTAACATATTTTAAAGAGAGTGACACGTGTCGACAGTTGACCCGTGTTAATACTGTGTTTCTATTTATATATAAAATATTTTAAAAAATAAAATGTATAGTAATAAATAGTAACAAATATCTTAAAATATTATAAAAATAAGATAACCACTATTTCAAAAGTCAAACAAACAAACCACAGATCACGAATCTTCAAAAAGGAATAAATACTTGTGACTTGGATCCTTAAATTTAGGACCGGGATTTGATTTACAGTTTAAAAATTATAATTTTATTTTACAATGAACATGCCAGAAAATTTATTGAATCTCATTAAAAGTTTTTAGATTCGTTTTTATTAAAAAGAAAAAAAAAACAAAACAGAACATTGGTATACGACATGTATTACTAACATTATATTTGTTTAGCAATAGAGAAAAATAATAAAAATAAATAAAAACATGATATTTCCGTTGCCGGGACTTGAACCCGGGTCTTTCGGGTGAGAGCCGAATATCCTGACCAACTAGACTACAACGGAATTTTTGCTAAAACAGGTTCACAAAATACGAATATAATTAGAAACGAAACGAGAGAAAGGAAAAAAAAGACAATTGAGAACTTACCCCACACACTTATGCGCTGAGGGAGATAGAGGAAGAGAATTAAAGTTGAAATTCAATTTTTTCAGACACTTATGGTGCCAACTGTTCACACACCCAGATTTCTAACTCATTCATAAATACCACAAAAAAATATCTGCAAGTTAAGGGGGAATAATGGTCCATGTAATGTTAATAAATAATTTTTTTATTTATTTAGAAAAACGAAGTTCAAATCTTGCTGAAAGAAAGGTTAATTACTTTAATTTCTTCACCAGGTTGTTAAATTTTCTATTATTTTTCCTTTTAAATTTAAGAATCTCTCATGGAGAAAATTTAGACCAAGAATTATGTTGAACAGGTTTACGTTAAGCAAAGCATAGATCAATGTTTCCACGAAACATGTCTCTCTCACATAACATTCTAGGTCACGACGGGTATTTTTTTTAAGATTGTGACAAAGATATGATAAAATCTTAGGGGAGGCAACAAAGAAATTCTTGCTTGCACTTCTGTCAACAAAGGAAGAAAGAAAGAAAAAAAAAAAACCGTTGCTTGTACTCTGAAAAACATCTTTTTTTGATTGAACGATTATTTCATTGCTACTTAAACCAAAATTTCTAAACTATACGTGTTTTTATGGTTAAACCTAAAATTTAATTTTCTAATTAGTGAATATAATTTTTTTTTCTAAAATTCAATTTGGCTTGGGATGAATTAAAGAAAAACTCATTAATATTGCAATTGTTTTTTATGAATATGAATAAGTCGACTTCGTAAATAAATGCGAAGGTGCACGTCGTTGAAAGTTTTATCGTTTAGGAATTAAATTCCCATCGAAGAAAAAGTTAACATTGATAGATTTGAAAATGGAAACCCTAATTTCCACAAAAAAGTGGGACATAAGTAGGAAGAAAAAAAAGAAAAACTCACTCACTCTCACCTCTTTTCTCCACCAATTTCCGCATCACTTCTTACCAAATACTTGGACTTAATTGTTGATAAAGATGGAAAATTATTATTTACTTTTATCCTGGGTTTATTAAGATTAATCATTAATTTTTAGAGTATTAATTAAAGAAAGAGAATATAGATAATCAAAGATTTAAAATTTATACCGGTTCCTTACATGTACTTGTACAGCACATGCGCCACTTAAACAGTACATACGTAGATAAATACTTATACGGTAGATTAGACAATGAATTACGTTGGACCTACACACCGACCAAGGTGGTCGTACCTTACACATGTGAAATGTCAAATATGGCCACTACGATGAACATTGTGAAAATTGTTTCTATAAACTATAAACTCTAGTGTATCCCACACAAGAATATAGTAAATATATTTGCAATAGAGTAAAAAAGTTTCTTTTTAGTATTTTATTATTAGCAATAATTGTTTTCATTTTAAACATGAGATGAGTTAAATTGATCATAGAATATTATATAAAATTGAAAAGTTTGCTCCAAGTTGCCGACTGCAGATGAATCAAAACCTTTATTTGAATACTTTTAATTTAAATATTAAGTCACCACAAAGTGTATTCCTTTTTTTTTTTATCTATTTAAGTGACCATATGCTGTAAAGAAACAACGATCATTCAACATTTACCTACCATTTTTGGAGAATGAGATTGCTTATTAAAATACCAATTGTAACTTATGGGTAAATCTAATCATATACTTCCACGACAATTTTAGAGAAAATGTGATAATCACTTAATTAACTATTTATAAAATTATTATTGCCTGATTCACATGTTAATTATACAAGAATTATCACATATAAAAAAAGATGTCAAGATATAAAGTTTGAGCTTATTATAATATATATACTGTTTTTTAATTTTCAATTCTAAGTTGATTTACTCAAGTGATCTATATTCTTAGACGTGTATCATGTTTTATTGCCGAAAAACATGTTTGAAAACATCTAGACAAATTTATTATGATGTTTTTATTTACTGTTGCTAACAACGAGTTATTATATTTAAATTGTGTTTTCCATTCTTAAAGGTCATGACGTCAACAGTGATGAATAAAAAAAACAACTTTAATAATAATAATAATATAAAAAAAAACAGCCTTTATAGTCTATTCATGTTCAACATCAGCCATAAATGACGTTGAAAGCAAAAGAAAGAAACCTATCTATTTAAATTTAACCAAATAAAGCCTGATTATCTTTTATGGAGGATGAGTGGAGCTGAAAACAAGGGTGCAGACTACACTTGATTGAAGCATGCTTGAGCATAAAGGAAGAAGGAAAGTGGAATATTTTATTCTTTTAAATTTTATTTTTTTCAGATTGGGTATGCTCTATTTTAAAAATATTAAATTTACGTTTGTATACAATTTATTAATTAAAAAATAGATTTTACAACAGGAAAATAAGAAAAAAAAAGTTAGGTGACTGACTCTGTGTTGATGATAGATGAATCATGTTCTTCAATTCTGAGTTTGAAAATATCAACAACTACTGAATGTGTGATCAAGTGGACGAGTTGGTCCCATGGTGGATCTCCATTGAAAACAGTGAATATTAAAAAATAATGTGTACGATCTAAATCTGGTAAGGACCATAGAGAGTACATTTCTTTTTTTTATTTCACACTTTTCTATCCTATATAATATCAATTTAATAGTAAAAAAAAGGTAAGAAAACCTCTACAGTTCCCGTCCAATTGCAGCTACAGTGATTGCACCCTCTTCAACGTTAACGTGTTCAAACTCGGGAACACAACACTACTATAAATACATCACAAACGTTTTCGGTTTCTCCATGTCCAAATACTCAGCACCGTTAATTCTATTTTGATTGTGGTCAATCCGATGGGCACCGCAACCGTCTTTTCGTCTCCCACTGTTTCAACCACCGGTAAATGGCTGGGCTTCGTGGCCGCCGTCTGGATTCAGTGCATCTCCGGCAACAACTACACCTTCTCCAATTACTCCGACGCGCTGAAATCACTCATGCATCTCACGCAGGTGCAACTCAACAACCTCTCCGTCGCTAAAGACATCGGAAAAGCCTTTGGGCTTCTCGCGGGCCTCGCCTCCGACCGCTTTCCGACTTGGGCCATTCTCCTGATAGGCTCCGTGGAAGGCCTGATAGGGTACGGAGTCCAATGGCTCGTTGTCAGCCAGAGAATCCAGCCCCTTCCGTATTGGCAGGTATAATAAAAAAGAGGTTTTTCAGATTTGTGTTTGGTACTTGGAATTCAAAGTTCTTGTAATTGATTTAGTAATGGTAAAACGACGCAGATGTGTGTGTTTCTGTGCATGGGAGGGAACAGCTCGACGTGGATGAACACTGCCGTTTTGGTAACGTGCATACGCAACTTCCGGACAAACAGAGGACCCGTTTCGGGGATTTTGAAAGGCTTTGTAGGGTTGAGCACTGCGATATTCACTACGCTCTGTTCTGCGCTTTTCGCCGACGACCCTGCCTCCTTCCTCGTCATGCTCTCTCTCGTTCCCCTCGTCGTTTGTCTCACCGGTATCTTTTTCCTCCGAGAGCTTCCTCCCGCCGTCGCCGCCGCCGGAAGCGCCGAGGAGGTCAGGTATTTCGGCGTCTTCAACGTCGTTGCCGTCGTCGTCGCTCTCTTCCTTTTGGTGTATGGCTTCGTCCCCAGCCCTGGGGTCCTGGTGTCGCGGGTGTTCGTCGCCGTTTTGCTCGTTATACTGGCTTCGCCGGTGGGGATTCCGGTGTACACGTACTTCAAGGGACGGCTCGGAGCGGGGAATGACGTGGAGGGGCAGAGAGCGAGTGAACCGTTGCTTCGGAGTGGGGAAAAGGAAAACGAAAGCGTGGCGGCGGTGGCGGCGGTGGAAGAGGAGGCTTTCGTGGAGAAGAGAGCGCCGGAGGTGGGTGAAGAGCACACGATAATGGAGGTGCTGAAGAGCGTGGATTTTTGGATCTTGTTCGTGTCGTTTCTCTGCGGGGTTGGAACCGGTTTGGCTGTGATGAACAATATGGGTCAAATCGGGTTGGCTCTCGGGTACCCGGATGTCTCACTTTTCGTCTCTTTGACGAGTATTTTCGGATTCTTTGGACGGATCATCTCGGGTACCGTTTCCGAGTTCACCATCAAGTAAGTCTTATCATTCCACCTCAACCAAACCAACTTGCGTTTCTGTTATGTTTTCGTAGATTTTTATTATGTTTTCATACTATGTGTGACCGAAACAAAAGCATTTTGTTTTATCTTCAATTGTGAATAATCAAATTTAATATAGAACATGACGGCTGAAGAAACATATAGCACTTGGAATTGGAATTAACACGAAACAAATAAAGTAAAATGAATAGCAAGTGGGATATCCTAGTCGCAATCTTGTGGATCATTTGTCTAATCATACATTTTACTTTTGCTTGTTGGATTGTCAAAATATTATAGTACATATGCTTGATGTTCACTCACATTTATTTTTTCAATTTTTAGTTTGCACTTTTCTTATACCATAACTTGTTGATTGTCAATATTATAATACATATCGGTGACGAGACAATAAATTATTGCCCGAATTAAAGTAGTTTTTGGACAGATCTTAGTCTTAACGAACTTTTTTTGTGCCTCAAGGCAGAAGAAAGTTAGATTAATTTGATTTGGAGCATGATTAGTCTATTACAGTAAGTTAGGTACTAATTTATCAGAGACTTGATTTCGTGCATGTTTTGTCTATTATAGTAAGAATCAATTTGTCTTTAAAGTTTAATCATCTATTTTAGGGGGTATATTTGCAACCAGAAAAGCAGTGTTAAATGTTGGTGTTGTTAGGACTTTGATAGATTATTTCATGAAGTTTGAACTGTGTAGCTTCATTTCTAATTCCAAAATTGATCTGCAGAAAAGCAGCAACACCAAGACCTCTTTGGAATGCAGCATCTCAGCTTCTAATGGCTGTTGGTTACATACTGATGGCCATGGCTATGCCAGGTTCTCTATACATTGGATCAATTTTAGTTGGGATATGTTATGGGGTTAGGCTTGCAATCACAGTTCCAACAGCCTCGGAGTTATTTGGTCTGAAATACTATGGTCTCATCTACAACATTCTCATCCTTAACCTTCCTCTGGGCTCTTTCCTTTTCTCTGGTTTGCTTGCTGGCATACTGTATGACATGGAAGCAACGACAACTGAGGGAGGAGGCAACACCTGTGTCGGAGGTCACTGTTACAGACTCGTCTTTGTAGTCATGACAGGAGCATGTGTTGTTGGCTTCTTCTTAGACATTCTCTTGTCCTTCAGAACCAAAACTGTTTACACAAAGATTTCCATGAGCAAGAAACCCAACAAATCCTTATCAGCATCATCAAGTAGCCGTTGATTCATTATGGGGCCACTGAATCACATTCCTGGGATTGATGAACTCTATATGCTCAAATGATATCTCAATATCCTATCAATTAACTCATTTTTTTTAAGAAAAAGGAGGCTCATTGTTTTTATTCCATTTTTGCCTCCGTGGTGTGCTTTTATTTCCTTTATAAATGTGTTTGGAAGGATTAGTAAGAACTGTTTAGTATCGATGTGATGGGTTTTTTGGTAGATTAAAACACTATATATATATATATATATATATATATGTTGTTTTTATCATATTCTTTATACCAGTGTTGTTTGGTTACTAAAAGTATGAAAGTGACTGTATTAAGGTTGCAATTCTTGGCATTGCATCATGTGTTATATCTTGTTCTTTTGTATTGCATTGGCAGCATGTTTGTTCAATGAAGGAGGTTCCATTGATGCATTATCAAATGTTTTTTGCTGTTTACAGAAAACAGTTGGCCCTTTTGAGAACTTCAGCCAAGATTTTTTTTTAAAACTTTTGCTTTCATCAAAATTCAACAGTTTGTTTACATGAAAATAAGATCGGTGATGTCTTGATGATTTTAGTTAATACTACCACTATATTTAGTTACTTCAAAATTAATTTAATAGTTCAACGAACAAATATATGATGAATTTTTTTTAATTAGATACCCCTAATATACAACTTTAAGATTTGTTATAATAATTTTAATGTTAAATAAATAAAAAATTGTAATTATTTCACAAGCATAATAAAGAACATCATATGACTCTCTCATGCATACATTTATTAAGAAAAAGAAATAAGCATAACAACAAAGTTTAAATTAAAACCAAGACTAAATGCGCATCCATACCATATTAAATAGTGAAATTAATAAAAAAATTAATGAAAATAAGTTAAGATGTATCATTAATTATATGAAAAAGAAGGATGAGTCAGAATTTATGTGAAAAAGAAGAATGGTTTGATATAATTCTTAAAGAAATTAAAAGGAAAATAAACTTAACCTTTAAAAAGGCTTTAATTTTGAAATTGTAAAAATTTATTTCCGTTGCCAGGACTTGAACCCAGGTCTCTCGGGTGAGAGCCGAGTATCCTAACCAACTAGATTACAACGGAATTTTGATGATAGTAAATAAAGTAACTCTCCCTACTAAAAAACAGGAAAGAGAGATAAACAAATTAATTTCTCTTCGTTCCAAAATAATGTGTCCTTTTTAGATATGTTCGTCTCTGAAAACATCTGACAAAATAATTTAAGTCAATATCTGACAAAATATTTTAAGTCAAGGAAAGCATCATAATAATGTTCATTGAGAAAAATATACAATTATTTCACAAGCATGACAAAAAAATCATTCGTACATTTATTTAAAAAAAGAAATAAAAATAACAAAAAAATTGCTCAATATATTAAAATTTCAAAGACAGATTAATGCTTAATATACATTTATACAATATTAATTTTTAAATAGTGAATGTAATATAAAAAAAAAGTTAAGATGTACCATTAATTATATGAACGGAATAATGAGTAATAATTTATGAGAAAAGGAATAATGGTTTGACATAATTCTTAAAAAAAGTAAAAGGAAAATAAACTTTCACCTTAAAGTTAAAAAATTTATATTTCAAGTATATTAACATTGTATTTGTTTAGCGATAGAGAAAAAAATAAAAAAATAAAAAAAATATAAGATATTTCCGTTGCCGGGACTTGAACCCGGGTCTTTCGGGTGAGAGCCGAATATCCTGACCAACTAGACTACAACGGATTTCATGCTTTAAAGTTTAATTAAATTAATCAAAACATAATGAAATACTGGTGTCATTTTTCAGATGAATATGAAGTTAAATATTCATTTCTAAGTTAAAAGAATTTTATTTCTTACGTATCAAAATATAATTGAAAAGTTCAAACATCAAATGTAAAACTGATTTTTTTTTTGGGTTCCAAAATGGTGATCGTAAACGGGGCAACAACGCATTCACACAAGGTAACAAAGCAAATAAATTAACTTGCCTTCCCAGGTGGAGAGTGCAATAAGGATTGAAGAAAGTGGTTTGGTATGAAGAAAAAGTTACTTATTTTCAAATTGATTGAAAATTGAGAAAAGCGAATTTTTTGACAGAAAATAGAGAACTTCTTTTACAATTTCCCAGCTTGTCTTTCGAAAATAAAATTCTTATCAATTAAGTGTTCCCACCTAAAATTCTTGAAAATAGGGTCATCAATACTTGGTTAGTTGATTAGAATTATTGAATCTACCAAAAGAATAAAAAAACAACATTATCACAATTAACAAAAAGGTAAAATACTAACACCAAGTTCCCAACTATCACATGCTGAAATGGTAATCAAATACCACAAAAACTTAAATTATTGTTGAAGTCACTATATGTTCGAAACTGTCTTTGTGGTAGGACCCCAAAACGGCACCATTTGGACGATATGATCCATCTTTTTGAAAAATGCCCAACAAAAAGCTCATTAGATTAGTTTTAACACCAATTAAAAAGCATGCCACTTAATGCACTTTCCATAAGATATGATCTTCTTGTAGAACATTATTCTCGTTCTTGATGACAGATAAATAAAAAAAAAAAATCAGGAAACGACACTTCAGAATTGAACCTAGTCTTCCGCTATGTTCCATGAATTAACCTTTGATAAAACCAGAAAAACGCATATCAGAAATCCGTCGTACCAGACAAACAAAAACATCAAAAGCCAAATAAATTACTTGTAATAGCCGCAAAGTGAACCTTATTATGATGAAAGATCTGTTTTTTTTCTCTTATATCATACTGATATTTATGTAATTAACATTACCACGCATGTGAAACCAAGAAAGCCAGCCCAAAATTGCAGAAATGTGTAAGCTTTTTAAAGCACAGCAATGATAGAAGCTCAGAAAAGCTTGGATGAGGGAGATAAATGCTCCCGAGATTAATTAACAATATAATAAAATAACCAGCACTTTAACGAATGAAACACGGAATATTTTTTTTTGCCGAATCTTTTGGTGGGTGGTTTTAATATCAAGGAGAATCTGCCAGCTTTACTGGCAAAGCCAAAATTCTTGAACCCACCACGAAAAACCCCGAATTCTAAGACCCATTTACATTTAACAAACAAACAGAAGACACAGTGCTGGTTCAGCTAAAGCAAGAAGGTGAAAATAAGCAAAAAGCTAGCTGAGGACACAAACGCCATGGAAACTGTTCTTCTGGGTGAGGCCTCTCCCATGGCCAATCCTGCTAAATATGACCCATCTGCCAGCATTGTTTCTCCTCCGGATCCTGTACTTGACCCGGAATCTGTAACGGAGTTATACACAACTCCGTTGTCTGCACCACTGTACACCACTGCTCCTCCTTCGGATCCCATTCCCGTTCCTGTTCCTGTTCCTGCTTCTGTTCCTGTCACTGTCCCTGACCCTTGTGATGATGATGATGTTGAAGGCATGGGGTTGGTGGTGGTATCTCGTGAAGATTTCTGACTGCAAAATCAAATCATGCACACATTGAGACCCTCATCAATTTCTCAAGCAACCAGTGTTTTATCAGTTTCTAGTCAGATTCTTGTTAAATGCTAATATTCTGGAGTGAAGTTATTTATTGGCACCAAGCACCAACCATCATCAATGCTCACTTAAACCATCTACCATTTATTTATTAGTAATAACATGAGCATTAAAAAGTTCTCCTTTGGCCATAACAAAACCCACCTAACGCACTCATGCTGGAAATAGTAAAATCTTGCTGCTATAACAAGAAAGTGTTAAATAAAAAAACTTAAGAATGTCAAAATAAATTTAACCTTAACCTACAACAGAATATAAGAATATCATAGAATTATACTGCAGAAATTCTCAGGTCAGAATAAAATAAGCATAGTACGAATATATGGCATGTTGTTTGTGACATTAAACTAAAACAAAAAGTAAATCAGCAGAGACAGATTTGTTTGATATTAACAAAAAAAAGGCTAAATATGATGTTTATGTGACATTAAACTATACAAAAGTCTTGCATCAGACTTTCACACTCGACTAAATTAGGGTTAACTATTTCTTTCAGGAAAATGCTATAATATTATTTACCGTTCCTCAAAATAAGTTAATAGGAATATCAACTAAACCATCTGCATAAAAATAGTAGCAGGTTCCAGTTTCAAAGATGCGATTTTAAGGGCAGAGAAAAAAGACAAATGAAACAATTGGAATCAGGAAAATACAGCATAATAAAAAAAAAAAGTTAGGTGGTAAATTGAAATGGAGTGAATAAGCATGAAACAGAAACATGGGTGAGCAAGAATGAACGGAAGGGCTTAAGAAAAGAGAGAGAACAGGGAAGAATAATGTTAACCTTGGAGAGGATGGACAGAAGGTAACGGTGTAATCAGCGCCGGTACACGTAAACGTACTGGTAGCGTCATCGTATGCGTAGCTATACGATCTGGGGCAAGCAGCCTTGAACATCTCCGAGTAAATGGAGGGCCGACAGGTGGCGGGTGAGCCATACGCGCCGCTGCAGCAGTACTCGGGGCTACCAAAAGCCTCACACGCGCTCTTGCACGCGCTTCCCTCGGAGGCTCTCAGCTCCGCGGGGCATTGCTGGTTCAGATCCGACGTGCAGCCCGTAGTGGCGCATAGACCCGACCCGCCAGTGCCCTCCACGATCATGGGAAGGTTGTAGCCGTCGACGAGGCTGACGTCGTAGAAGTCTTGGCCTCCGGTGCCCAGCGTGAACTCGGCGAGAGTGGCCGGCGGGGCGGCTCCGGCGCCGTTGCATTCGACTTGGCCGGAGCCGCAGTCGCCCGTGAGGCAGGAACCGGATCCGGATCCGTCGAAGGTGCAACCGGTTCGGGCCCAGAAACGACCGGACCAGCCGGTGGAAGCTTGGAAGGTGCGAGAAGTGTCCTTGGGAAGCTCGAAGCCGGTGCTCTTGAGTGGTGGGCTACCGGCATTTGCGAGAATGCCAGGCCACACCGTGTAATCGCATCGGTTAACGAATGTGAACGTGGCACCCAGAACCTCTGAACAACGTGAACAAGAAGAAGTTAAAAAAAAGTGTTCTTTCTGAAGTTTAACAGTGAAAAACATAATGTGATGATATAAAGATAGCGTTTTTACCTGGGGGAGTGAAGAACAGAAGAACAATGAGAGTGAGACACGACAGTGGTGTGAGATCCATAAGTTAAAGTTGGGTTTTTTGTTGGTTGGGTATGGTGTTTGTTATGTTATGATCAGCAACACTTCCTCCGCTACAGTGTTAGTGAACGAGTAGCAGAAGAGCGGGGTCTGGGAAGAGGAGGAGTAGTGTTTGTTTGTATTGAGGAGGCAGAAAACGACGAAAGCGATTTAGGGGTAAAAGTGGAAGGATGAGTTTTACTAAGGACATTGTGGGTCAAAAACACAGTCTTTTAGGGAGTGCCTAAATAAATAAATAAAATATAGTGTGTTTTAGTGACAATTCATCCCTAATTAATCGGGTTGATTTAACAACGGTCATGGACCTCTCTTTTGCTGCCAATTGCACTTCCATTTATTTAACCAACCATTCGCATTCTCTGAATTCTATTCAATCATAACACACATATTTATCTGCATTCATTCATGTCTCAGTGATCCTCTATTATATTTTCAGTTTATCTTTATTTAATTGGATGAAATTCATTATATTTTTTTAAAGTCGAATTTTGATTTTAAGATGGAGTTTAAAATCAGTTTTTAATCGTAACTAAGTGTGTAGATTAAGTTAAAAGATGTTTCACAAAAATGTCTTATTCTATATTGACAACAAACATTCTAATATAGGTTGATTAAAATATGTCTTAGTTAAAGCTAACTCAACGATGTTTTAAGGAAAGCTAATTAAAGAATATCCAGTCATGTGAAATTAAAGTGAAATATGCAAAAGGAAAATAATGTTGCATTCTGTGTAGTTGAGAAACTTTCTATCGAGATATTTTGTTAAATATAACTTAAAAATATAAATTTATTTTTATTATATTGAAAAATAGTTTGTTTATATGTAATTTAAAATAATGTAAAGGAAAGAAATATTTATCATTCAAATTTGTATACTCATTTGTTTATGATGGAGATCAAATGTGATTCTCGATTAATATTGTATATGTTTGATTTTGCGTCAAATTGATATAGAATCGATTTTCTAACGCAAAATTAATATGTGTTTGGTTTTTAAATGGATGAAAAGATAATATTGAATAAGAAACAACTAATTTTTGCTTTTGCGTTAAAGGATTGATCAAGTTGGAATCAATTCTCCAACCTAAACCAAACACACCTTTTATCAAATTATCAAAATTTACCAAATATAATAATATTACAAAATTTAGATGATTTTTATTATCTCATTATCCTTTGACTATACAAGAGTATTGTTTGAAATAACTCACATATAGTTAAAGTAACGAGTATTCCTTAATAATTTTTATCAGTATAATAAATATTTTTGGGAATAATTATATTGCTATCGAGACTAAAATACTTTATTACGAAACAAGTTATTCAAAAATCATACATTATCTTGAGATTAATATAAAGTTTTGGTTCACTTCTTTAAATTACTAAAAAACATCATAGTTCTTTATTAACAAATTATATTATAATATTTTTCACTTGATTTTGTTTTATCTGTCATATATTTCATGAGCATAAAATGAAAATTATAAAGCTTTTTTCTTAAGTTATATATCTTATATTAATAAAGGTCTTAACATATAGTTGTTGCAAAAATATGTGTATAGTCATTGTGAGTTTTGATAAGTTTTTCATTAATCAACTTACATATGATATGTCATATATAATGAGGGTTCCAATAAATGAATGTTTTTCATGCAAGATTTAATGTAATATTTTCTTAAAGGAAGATGTTGATAATCAACATGACTTATCAAACTTAATTTTCCTCTTTTAGAAATTAGAACATCTGAGTATACAATTTAAGCATTAATGGCTCCATGCACACTTAATATCTCAGCCGCAGCAACTGATCAGATATTTAATGATAAGGTTAATTTCAAAGATTAAATTCCTGTAATATAGAAAAAATATACAAAGTATCTTTTCTGACGATTACTTTTCTTTTTTTTTTTCGTTTCTTTTAACCGTCTCCTCTTTTTTTTTTTTCGAAAACTTATCGTTATTTTGATACTCGTGCTTGTATTCATTGTTTCATAATATAGTTTCTAAAAATATTAAAACTTAAACTTTTTCAGAAATACGTAAAAGCTGTTTAGGAAACTAATTTTCTACCATTACTATTGCGACACGAGAATTCAAATGGTATCGTTCTTATTTCAAATTCTTTGAAATTTGCACAATATATGAGTTCATTCGGTCAAAACCATTCACCCAACCACCTTCTACATGCACATGTCCCATGACAACTAATCAATAATTAATTGCATCTTCCATCGAAGTTAAGGTTAATGACAGGATTACGAGTGTGTGTTTTCATTTCAGTTAGAAAATTACTTCACAGTTGGGTTTATATATATTTTATATATGATTATAGTTATATAAAGATTATATTTTATAATATAATAAATCTTATTTCACATTATTTTTATTTCAAAATCTTAAAATAATGATATTATAGATCTTGAATTGTTTAACTTTATTTATTTTATTTAATGTAAGACTTTTGACTTACACTTAGATTATTTTTAACATTAAATATAAGTTAAAAAAAAATTATATGTGATAATTTTTATTTTATTCCTATAAGCTGAATCTATTCAATCTTTACCATTCTATTTTAATGATAAATTAAGGTAAGATGAAAAATAATTAAGTGTTTAAAACTTGGTTGTTATTGTCTACGGTTCTTACCGGAGTGGCAGTAGCAATTATGTTAGAAACATTGGATTCCATTGTCTTCTCTCTTCTTTTTATGCAACACACTGTAAACTGCAAATATTGACTTTCAAACCTTCATAAACTCAATGAAGGAAAAGGCGGGAAATATATATATATATATATATATATATATATATATATATATATATATATATAAATATATTTTTAAAAAAAATTATATTTTAACTTTATTTTTTAATCTTTGACATAATTTTATGTGAGTAATTAATTTTTTCAAACAGAAAAATATTGATATATTAATTAACAATTTATACTAAATTAAATAATAAAAGACAAAAATAAAAGAATGAGAATCATAATATCAATTGTATATTTTAAAAAAAACTTATTAAGTTTTTCAAAACATACCGGATTAAATGATTAACGTAAAAACCCTTCTCCACCAAACCATCAAAGTATAGATAACTAAAAATCAGAGATTAGAAAGTTGAGATTGAGATTTGTGGGTTATATTTGGCTACAATGACAGGAACATAAAAGGAATTGAAACATTGGAAACTCTAAAACACATGATTTTTAATGGGGGCATTTAAGCAATCTTTCCAGACAAAGCATGATGGATTTATGGCCCATTTGGCTAAAATGGAAAAATAGGCAGAATAATTATAAAAAATAAAAAGTTACTTGATGGTTATAAGTTTTCACGTTCAAGATATAGAAAGAGTCCCCACTTTGTTCACAATTTTAAGCTGTGTAAAGTTAACTTTTTTTTTTTTAAATAAAGAATTATTTAGCCAAGAATATAATTCAAGAAGCAATAATTACTTAACGAAAGATAAGGTTGCAACGGTTCAGGATTAAAATTGTAGTGATAGATAAGGTTTGGAGAATAATAAGATTCCGAGAATTTAAGAGGGTTATCACATCTCTTTACTAAAACAAATTCATTTATTTAGAATTTAAACCTTAAATTCATACTTAATTTTAATTTATCAATGAGAAAAATATGTTTTTAGAATTTAATATGAATTTTGACCGAAGAATATTTTTTATAAACTTTGTAGTTTAATAATAAAATTTTTAAATTCAATTTTTAAATTTTTTATTAAACGTTTTCTTTGTTTATTATATTATTAATATGTGAAATGGGTGGAATAACTATTCTAATTATTAAATATTGTTTTTTTAGTTCACCTCTTTCCCATCTCTATTATCCACGGACAATAATATATAATTATTAAAAATATAACATTTTAATATCTCTCGGACAATACAACGAATAAATTATTTGAATAATTTGATAAAAGATGGTTAAATGTTTTTTTTTACTTAAGCTGACAAGTGATGGGTTGAATTTTCAAATACATTTTAGAAAATCATAAATAAAGTAAACAAATAATTTAATGGTTATGATAAATTTTATCCAAACCATGTAAATAGTTATTTTCAACATCTGTTTGACCGTTACGACATCAGTACTTTCTTAGTAATACGATTTGTTACATATCTAAAGTCATTACTAATGCTGCAACCTTATTCTATTTGGTTAAGTTACAACTCATAAACATTTTTCATCTTTGTCTATCAAATATTATTTTTAAACATATTTTGAATAAAGGTACGTTTATGATTGCTACTTTACCGAAAGCTAATTAAAAGAAATGTCTGATTATAAAAAAAAAAGGATGAAAATAGTTTTTTTTTTTTATATTATAACAACAATAATATTGTTTTTCAATTATTATCATAAAAAGCACACATAATTGAATACAAGTGTCATGTAATCGACAATAATTACAAAAAATACTGAATTTTTTTTCTTATTTTATCTATATAATTATTATGTGTGGGATATCAACAATTAGGAGTGGTGTTTTTGTTTTGTTCCTTTTCTTCTCATATTTGTGTTGAGTAATAGTGACGGTCCCATGCAATTATTTTGTTCTTCTTTCTTCACAGATATCAGGTAGCAAACTTGTCCTATCTCTTCTTCTTCTTTCTTTGCCCTGATTCAACTGCAATCTTAGAGAAAATTAATGAGAATAAAGAATTTTCATTCATTATAAATAAATTAATTTCAAGTTTTTAACTCATAAAAGAGTCTCTGTTTTTACCTTTTCTTCTTATAACTACATTTACCAAAACTTTATCTTCACATTATTAGTACTTTTTAAGTTTCTTCACAGAAGTAGAAAATATAAACAAATAGAAAGGCAAAGTTTGGCAAGCCCACTCCACTTACGAATGAGCCCATTCCTGTAATTTAGTAAGAGAATTGAATTCCACAATCAAAATGTAGCGATTTGGCTAACTACTCGATCCAAACTAGTTACGACTAGTCCTATCATAAAAAAAGATAGATGGATAATTAACTGCACAAGACATCAAAACATAACGAAACATAACGGCTAAAGCCATTTATCTCAAAGAATAGCGCATAAGAAAAAACTACTAATATAGGACTTGGGTTTAGCCTAGGCCCATTTAGAACCTGAACATTAGCCTAACGCAATAAAGAAAGCACAACCCATAAGAAGGAAAAAACATAATTAATAATTCTATAAATACATGTAAACCCCAACAATTAAAGGTACATTTTCATTCATTTACTAATATGTGATTTGACTTTTGAGAGTTTTTGCTATTTTGATCGTCGAAGTACTTTCTGCATGTAACCCTTTAGAGGTCCAAACCGCCAACATTAGGAGAAGGCACGTCTAAACCAAGAAATAACCAGTCAGAAAAGTCAGTAATTGGGATAAGATGTGATTTATGTTTCCTGATATTCTATTATTATTTCCGCACAAACACAACAAAAAAACAAAACTTAAATAATTGAGTTGGACAGAACAAAACCAAAATTGTGCACGAAGCTTCATAGTGATCATTTCATAAGCCTATTCTCATTACAATCTATCTCTCTCAGAACAAGTAAAATAACATTAACTGCAGAGAAGTGAAGGATCGCCAGAGAACAACTACTGAAGTGTTGATGTATTAAAAGTGAAAAAAAAAAAGAGACAATATAAACAAAAAGAACAAGGATTTACAGTGTTTTCCTATATGATGATGAGAATCATGATTCATGAGTAGTTTACACAGCTATTTTGGTGAAACTATGTGTCCAAAAATGGTGTTAGAGAGGGCAGAACAGGAACAGAGTCACTAAAACAGAGGCAACATAAGCTATGCTCTGCATATGAACCACAACGAATGGAGAAGAACCACTTGACTGAAGCCTTGACAAGTACATCATAGTTTTGTTTACCAGAGGAAGTTGTGCCCCATCTTTACGTGCTCCCAAAACTTTTTGGCTGTTCAACACCATGCACATGTTATTAACAATTATATATACTCAAAAACACTACAAACTCCACCCCTACTAAAAAGACCTAGAAGACGACAACATGTGCCGATAAAAGAATGTCTAAAAGATGAAAAAATCTACATCGTTCATCTGTTTCTGTCCTGTTACGGGATTTAAGGGTGAGATGTCGGCATGAATGAAAAAACACAAAGGAAAATCCAAACTCAAAAAGGAAAAGCGAGGGTTTTGTGGGAATTAAGAAACTCACACAAGAAAAGTTTAAAGTAAGGAAGCACGCTCACTTTTACATAAATAGTGTGTTCATTGGAACAAGGAAAGATAATATATACAAGAATTTGTCTTATAACAGTGATCACTATTTTCTACAGGTCTGGTTAGATTTCACCAACAACTTCTTAGAACAGTTAAAAAATTGTCTTCAAAACGTAAAAATATTTTCTTTATTTAATAGGGTATGATAGAAACTCATGCAAATAATATGGACCACATAACATTTAATAACAATAATATAAATTGGACAGCTCAAGAGCAAAAAGAAGAAGACAGAAAATGGATAAATAAAGCAATGGTTTCTACATAAGAACATGTCTGTGACTATCCATTACTTAATCCCACTCTACATAAAAAATTTCCATTCAAATCATGCGATATAACGAAAAGTCATAATTACCCTTACTTTAGCATGAAAAGAAGCTGAAAGTAATGTTAATGGGTGATGGTGAAATAGTAACTGTACCTGGTGTAGGGCAAAGGGCAGAAAATGATCAAATAGTTAGCGGAGGCACATGTGTAGGTGCTCGTCTTGTCATCATACGCGTAGCTATACGCGCGTGGGCAAGCGTGCTTGAAGAACAGCGAATAGGGAGAAGGACCACACGTGTCAGGCGTCGAGTACGCGTCGCTGCAGCAAAACCGAGGATCACCGAAGGCCTCGCACGCGCTCCGGCACGCCACGCTCCTGCGGCTGCCGTTCACGCGCGCCACCCTCAGCTCCGCCGGACACCCGCCGTTGAGGTCGACGAGACACCCCGTGGCGCTGCACCCGCCCCTGGTGCCGTCCTTCGCCACGATCAGCATCGGAAGGTTGTAACCGTCGACCAAACTCACGTCGTAGAAGTCCAACCCGTCGGCGCCGTTCAGAGTGAACTCTGCCAATGTCGCCGGCGGCTTGGCCCCGCCGACGCACTCTACTTTGCCGGAGCCGCAGTCGGCGGTGCCGCAGGAGAACTTTCCGTCCGCGTCTTGACCGCAGAGGGTCCGTGCCCATATCCGACCCGACCAGGATTTCGGGAATTTCAACGTCTTCGAGTCTCCACTCTGGAGAGTAAATCCGGTGGTGGGAAGCGGCGGCGAGGTGGCGCCGGAGAGTAATCCCGGCCATATCGTGTGGCGACACTTGTTCACAATCTGGAACGATGCCGATTGTACCTCTGCAAGTTTCAGCAACCACAAAAAGTGCTCAAACAAATTTATATTTAAAATTTTATTTTTTTCTACAAATCTGTGATTTTGGAAATTACCTGAGAGGAAAGATAATGCGACAAGGCTGAGAATGATGAGAAAGAGAAGCCAGCGACCCATGTGGATGACTATGAATAACCAAAGAACAGAGATTGATTCGGTTTCAAAAAAACATCAAATAGGTTTAGTTTTGTTGTGAAGCTGAGTGCGTGATTGTGTTCTTTTTGGGTTCTTCTTTTGCTTTGCTTTTCTTTTTCTTCGCCACCTCTTTCACTTCACTATTTCTTAAGCCAACAATTTCCCTTACCACAGAAAAAAACTTTCCTTTCCTTTTTCTTTTTTAATATATAGTTTCCCTCTCAACTTTAGGACATAGCAGGAATTCATACACTTGTGGAATACAACTCATGTGAAACATGCTTCCACTATTCCACTGTACTCATATCCTATCTTGCCTTCCAGATACAGAAACGGATATGAATACGATACATATACAATGCGGATATAGATATGAAAATATAATTAAACTAAAAAATATAAAATACTGGACACGGCTATATATATATATATAAAAGTTTAAAATTATCAATTAACACAAAAATGAATTTAATTTATTTATATAATATTCGATATATGAAAATTAGTGATAGTATAAAATTTGTTATTATTTTTAATTGTCAAAATTATGTCAAAAAAGAAATCTTTTAAATTAAATATAGTATATCCTATAAATATTGTACGAATGTCGGTGTTTAATACATAAACACACCATTTATTAAAAGTGTGGGAGCATCATAGCTCATATAACATCACATTAGGCAAAAACAAGTAACTAAAGGAAAATCTCAGCCAGACAACATGTATCATTGTATTAAGGTATTCTCTTTTAGGTGGCGAAAGTCAGGTAGAGTTGCTAGTTTGGAGGTTCCTTAGAAAAATCAAATTCACTGTATTATTACTATTTTTTCTTAATTATTTGATAATTATCCTATACAATTATAAACCAAATGATTATATTTTTCGTAAATGAACTCATTTGAGTTGGTTAAGCTGATTTTTTGAGTCATCAAAAAGTAACTGAAGTTGAGTTTACTCACTTTTAAGGAAGGTGAGTAAACCTCAGTGGGTCACATTGTCTCATTCTGATAACTTTTATGAATTAATGGAAAGTTTGGGCTTTTGTTCTGCAAAATTGAATTGGGCTTATAAGTATATTGGACAGAGAAGTGTCAGAGTGGTGAAAGCCCAGGAGGAAATAACACCCGATAACATTTGGGGTGTTTCTTCCTGCACCCCATCAAATTTCTTCCTACACTCCATTACAAGTTTCTGGAAAATTTTATCCAGAATAAAGGTGGGATGAGTGTCTTCCAGAAAAAAAAAAAATTCCCTGACTGATTTAGTGTGTTCAGGAAATCAAAATCCAGTCTGGTGGGGTGAATGAAGAAAATTGATGGGGTGCAGAAAGAAGCACCCTAACATTTGTCCAAAGCCTAGTTTCATTTTTGTACTCAAATGTTGATATTTTCATTTTCTCATTTTTCCACATTGAACAACTCAAATAATTAAACAAAACTAATATGATTTTCAATTAAAGAGCTTATGAACAAGCATCAAATGCAATTTCGTTTTTTGAATCGTTTTCTCATATATTTAGCCAAAGCAAATATCATTTTAACAATGGATCCTACCAGATTACTGTGACCTTGTACAATTGATGCTACTAAATTGGTTTTAAAAAAGTTATTTTTATTTAGATGATTGTTATTAGTTGTGCTGTCATGTAATCTCATAAAAGAATGCTGTCACACACGCGTAGTCATGCTCCTAAAGAAAACTGGTTACGAAATTCAGAGATGGGCCATTTCAACAGTGAACTCAAAACTGTGTTCTTTTAAAACGAATACTATTCTCATTCAGCCGTAAAAAGCAAAACTTTAATTAGGAAATAATGTCCAAGGACAAGGCCTTGTAACATGTATTCAACAAAGTTGCAAAAATGTATCAATTACTATGACAATTTAGCTGGCAAACGTAGCAGAATATTTGTTCGATCTTCACAGTGCAAAAGAAGGCACAAAAGTGAAGCAAAAAGCTCCATTTATGATGGGATTCTTTTGGTGACAGAAGAGGCCCAGTTCCAGCATGGATGCAAAAAAGATGACCAACCATGATGGTGTTTGTGGATAAATTACATCACACCAATTATATTGCATATGCAAACACAGACATGCATCTTTGCTAACAAGGTTGACCACCATTGCATCAACAATTACTCATGCACTAATGTTGCAATAGTAAGTGGCCACGTTATGCAGTGGAATCACAAGTCAATGCTGGTTTTGCTGCCCCATGCCTTCAAAAAGTGCTAACGTCAATCTTCCATGATCAAAAATACCACACCAAGAAAGGAGATATAGATGCCAAAAAGGATCAAGCATTGACCCACATGAGGAGTTTTAATCATTGCAGTGCCTAATCATCTTTTTTCTCGCTATGTTAAGATAAATTAAGTATAACATCAGATTTCATAGCCTCCATTAATGGCTAGGTATAGCTGCTTGCTTGAAATTCATACATGATTATGGTATGATCATGTTGTTCTACTCTAATGTAAGTAAGCTAAGTGGTTAAACATCAGCATATACTCTTTTTCAGACAAACCAAATTCAGCTATGGATTTTGATTTTGATTGCTCTTTATTGGTTTGACTTCCCAAAATCTCGAGCAAGTTCACCACTAAATGGTGTAACATGCTACCAACTTTAGCAGGCACACTAGATACTGTTAGTTTTTTGTTGAGTCCGACAGTACAAACATTCAGTTAAAACTTCAAATTCTGTTTCTGTTTCAACATTATCATTGGAATAAAAAATGTAACTTTTCATCCATGGTCCCCAACCACGATTGTGGACCGTGATATGATTCAACTAAAAGAACTGTCTCTAGCATGACATACCCTGTCTTCCATGTTATAATCCAAGCTTCATAAAAACTGTATTCGTTCACTTTGACTGATTTATGCAGAATCAACTTCAAACAAAAATGTCTCTAGAATTAGCATCACAATTCGTCACATGGCCAATAAAGTTCAAGAGGCAGTGGTGGCGTAAAAATGAAGCAAAAATTTCATGAAAAATACAACTGTTGGAAACCGGCTGCTAGAGAAGAATCATAATTGAAGCAGAAAATGGAATCGTTCCTAAACATCATTTTGCTTCGAAATTGGTTCAAAACGTGCAGAACAGGCTGAATGTGCTAATTATGCATACACCCACGTTAACCACCAATTGATCTGACAATGAAGGTCACTAGAAAGAAACCTTAGTTGATCCAACGTTGGAAACAACACAACAAGGACATTTCCCCGCATGGGTAAAATTTAATTGAATGAAGAGGTGATAGTAATAAATGGGGGGTGCAAAGGTGTTGATTATGCTAAGAATATATTTGAAGAAACTAGAATGTAGTAGGCAATAGAATGAAGGTGGTCAAGGAGACACTAGCCACAGAGAATGTTTCTGGTCCCAGTGGCTTGAAAGTGTGACTAAACAAGGAGTGGGAAGTGGGTTTCCAACACTCTTCATGAATATGTTTGGTTGCCCCTCAAGTCCTGCATGCTTCACTTTTTATTTTAATTTCTACCCTCAGCATGATCAGCAGCACCATTGGGTAAATCATGTTCCTATCTTAATTCATAAAAAAGACAAACTCATCATGGTTTATCATCATGAGCGGAAGGAGAATAATCAGTGAGCTCTTTGGCCAACGCATTCAAATTTTTAAAAAGACAAATATGAAGGCTGGTGACTTTTCCCTGCACTGTTTGGACCACTGTCAGAAAATTTCATCACAGTGAAAACGGGTGAAACAACAAATGAACCATTTTACCCCCACCCTAATGTATTTCATAAAGGTTCAACATTGTTGAGTAAATATTTGACAGAACTGAAGAAATCTTGTCTCTATTTGTTTGTTTTACTACAAGGTAAAAAGTGCTGGTGTACTAAAAAAGAATGAGAAAATCTTAATGATAGCAGTTAGAAAGAAAAAAAAAATTCCATCTTTCGGAGGAGGGTAAAAAAAAAAGAGAATCTATAGGATGAAGATAACATATAGAGAATAATTGTTTTTTGTTTCAGGGAGACACATGAGAATATTAGAGTACTACAGAAAATGAATATTAGAGTTGCAGCTGGGCAAGGGCACATGATCTAATAGTTCTACCAATGTTTTGTCTATGTATTTATCTCCTATGGCATTATATTATTGTGCATTTGGAAAAATAAGCAAAAATAAACTGCATGTGGAATATGTTCTAATTGGGGTTTGAGCATGGAATTTGGTGGAAGGGATTCTCGAGTCTACAAAGAGTTGGCCATGTGAAAAAAGCAGCTTTCTTCGACTTGCAAAGCGACCACGCCCGTTTGGCTGCAATCATGTGGTCTACAATGCTATTATTTCCCACACTCCTTCCTTTGCTTATTTCTTTTTTCATCCTCCAAAATTGACCTTCTTCTCCAACAAACGTGCTTTTGCCAACACCATAACCAAAGGGATAAATATGTGAGCCAAAGATTAAGGTTGAGGCAGAGAGAGGTGTGGACAAGGTTGGTCACACTTCCATTTGTGTCTGCTATAAAACCATCAACTGTGCTAGATTCAACTTTGGCCAATGTAAAAACGTTCAGATTAAAGGGTCAAAACTTTGATTCATGAACATTGGAGTAAAATTACAAATAACTGCACAACTCTGTGCTCTCTCTGATCTCAATTAAAAAATGATCATAAATTGGCAAATTGATGAAAATTCAAAGATCAGTGAAGTTGGGTAAAGGAAAATTGCAATTATCATTAGCTCGGGAAGCGAGAGGCCCGCTCGTGCGGACAAGCCATCACGCTTCCTAAGTAGGTAGTAAAATATGTCATTTCATAGCAATTTACTCATTTTTATATCAGATTTTTTCACAACTCATGCTCCAATCCAAACCAAGACGTGAGCATTAAGGTAAATAACAAAAGTTGTAATTACAAAAAGGGTCTCCTCCAGAACAGAACCAAGGGATTTTTCGTCAAAGCACCTCGGGAGCTTTTACTTTTTGTTCTTCAAAAAGTGGATTCACTCGCTTCCCAAAACCACTCTCTACAATAACTTTCATACACACACACTCTCTCTCTCTCTCAACCTTCGAGAACCCTTTTGTGTTCTGTCCTGTATATATACCACCACCTCAACACTCTTCTCCTTCCATCTTCTCTTCCATTTTCCAACCTCAACTCACCCCACACCTACTTTTGTTCCAAGTCTCAAACCCCATCACCGCAAACATTAACAACTCACCACATCAAGGAGGTAGAGTCACTGAATACAGTAAAGTCTCAGGCTTGAGAGAGTGGAAGTGATCCAGAAGCCAAAAAGATGGCATCGGATAAGGTGGTGGAAACTGTAATAGCAGGGAACTACGTGGAAATGGAAACCGAAGGACAACCGAAGGACGTAAAATCACGGTTGTCTAGCTTCTTGTGGCACGGTGGTTCTGTTTATGATGCTTGGTTCAGCTGTGCTTCCAACCAGGTTGGTGCTTGGTTTTAAGAACATAAACCTTTCCATGTTCCAACATCATGTGCTTCCTTGTTTGTATGTTGTTGTTAACGTTAATGTTGTGCTTCTACGAGAACCATGCTTACGTTATGTTATGTCCTTAACATGTCAGGTTGCTCAAGTGCTGCTCACGCTGCCATACTCATTTTCCCAGCTGGGAATGCTTTCAGGCATTCTTTTTCAACTCTTCTACGGTTTACTCGGTAGCTGGACGGCTTACCTCATTAGCATACTCTACGTTGAATACAGAACAAGAAAAGAGAGAGAAAAAGTTAACTTCAGAAACCATGTCATCCAGGTTCAACTCACTAACATTGACACAGTTTATTTTAATTTTAATACAAGTTCAAAGTACATTCTCTTAATCAAGTTTTAAATTTGATTGTCGTTTTAATGGCATAAATTATGCAGTGGTTTGAAGTTCTTGACGGGCTCCTCGGGAAGCACTGGAGAAACGTGGGTTTGGCCTTTAACTGCACATTTCTTCTGTTTGGATCTGTGATACAACTGATAGCTTGTGCAAGGTACCTACTCCAACTTAATCTGAGTCTCTGACCCTTCCTTTAACTCTTTCTTCATTGTTTATTAGTTCTGGCTAAACACATAAATTCTTTATTATAGTAATATATTTTTTATCTAGATTAAGCCAAGGAACCAGCATCACATGCATGTCCCATAATAACCTTACCTGCTGCAACCTCATTGGGGTCTGAATAACCTTGTTTTAATGTTGTTCAGCAACATATATTACATAAATGACAACCTGGACAAGAGGACTTGGACTTACATCTTCGGAGCTTGCTGTGCCACCACTGTCTTTATTCCCTCCTTTCACAACTACAGAATCTGGTCCTTTTTGGGCCTCCTCATGACCACTTACACTGCTTGGTACCTCACTGTTGCATCTCTCCTTAACGGTCAGGTAAAACATGTTCACAAAGTTACCGTTAATTATTAAAATCCAAGATTACTGTTTTTTATGACATTAAACTGTTATAGTTATAATGGTTTGCTTCTCTGATTACAGATGGAGGGAGTTAAGCATTCGGGTCCGACCAGATTGGTTCTATATTTTACGGGGGCCACAAACATTCTCTACACATTCGGGGGACATGCTGTTACTGTGTAAGACAATCTCGGATATATATTCGTGTCTTTTACGTTTTCGCAAATTTGCCCATGCTTTTTTCTTCCACTTGGCCTTGCCTTTGGACGAATCACTAGCTACTACTGTCTAATTAAGATGATTCCAAATTGGAAAGCGAAATAACAATGCAACAACTCAGCCTTAACGTCATTTGCTAGTAGTGACTCAACCTTCACTTCTGTCGACATAATCTGAACATAGATCTAATTAATGACCCATCTTAAGGTCTCTTTCTTTTCTATTTTCATTTCAGAATACCCAGAAGCTTTATTTTCAACTTATCTACACTTAATTGTTTTTCAAAATAAAAATTTGATCTTTCCTGTGACAGGAATATACATTGTAATACAAACTATATTTATTCTGTACACAAGTTTTTGGGTGAAGGAAAGTGTGGAAAATAAAGGGCTTTATGTTGTTTAAAAAAACAAAAAAAATGCACTTTTTTCCATTGGAAGGCGTGGGAGGCAAAAAAAAAGTGCCTTGTTTCTTTGTTATCCTTGAGTTTTGGAGAAAGCCTAGACTCTTTCTCTTAAATGTTTGGATGCTTTATTGCTTTATATCATGAAAAGGGCCCTCCCTTATAGATCCAGCTTTCCTCAGAGAACGCTACTTCTTAGCTTTCAGGTCTCTTCTCACAACTCAGCAAAATCAAACCTTGCGCCAACAAAATATTCCCTTTTCTTTTTACCTTGGGAAAAATTATCAGCACCTTTATTCCTTATACGAAGAATTTTTCCTCATTGTTCTTCATTCACATTTTGGTACATTCTTTTCATACCTCATTTCACCCTCAGTTAATCAATCACTATGTATGTATGTACTTTTCAACATTCGAGAGAGACATCAATTGTGGCTCACAAAAGTGAATGCAGAGAATGCATGAGATAAAACAAAAACAAGAAATAATGTAACTTTGATTGCAGAATTGTAGTAGCTGTGATGAGGATGATATGATATATAGTACTGTTAATGAGAGAGTGTATTAATGAAAGTTGTACTACTGATACAGGGAGATAATGCACGCGATGTGGAAACCTCAAAAGTTCAAGGCTATATATTTATTGGCAACCCTGTATGTGCTGACACTGACGCTTCCATCTGCAGCAGCAGTGTATTGGGCATTCGGAGACATGCTTCTCAATCACTCCAATGCTTTTGCTCTTCTTCCAAAATCACCCTTCCGTGACATGGCTGTCATCTTAATGCTCATCCACCAGGTTTTTCATTCTTCATCTCTATCAGTAAATAAATACTTATGCTATTATGTACCATTGTAATTGAATTGAACGGTTAAATAAATACTGTGACTTGCAGTTTATAACATTCGGGTTTGCATGCACCCCATTATACTTTGTGTGGGAGAAAGCAATAGGAATGCATGAGTGCAAGAGCTTATGCAAACGTGCTTTGGTGAGATTACCAGTGGTGATACCTATATGGTTCTTGGCCATCATATTCCCTTTCTTTGGTCCCATCAACTCCACCGTTGGATCTCTCCTTGTCAGCTTCACCGTTTACATCATCCCTGCTCTCGCTCACATCTTCACCTTCAAATCATCCTCTGCCAGACAGGTACAATATTTTTCATCTTCATATCATAGTTCATAGTTAAACTAAACAAGAAAAAGTTTTTATTTTTATGGTTATAGAAAACATAAGAAGGATAAGAGAGAAAGATAGTCATGTGGGTCGGTCATCCAATCTCTGAAACATCACTGTTCGGTTTTGACTTTGTGACAGTGTTGGAATTTATTCCATTCATTGTTTTTGTTCTAAGTAATTTGTTACTTACTGTTTGCTTTCACTGTGTCTAAAACAAACACAAAGAATAGGGATGAGGAAAGGAAAGGAAAATTATGATTGTGATGTGAAGAGTTAGCGTATGGTCACCGTCTAGCAGACAGGACCCGGGATTTTCTCGATAACCAAACACTTTTCTATATTCTTTATCGCCATTATTTTTTTTATGAACTACTATCTTCATATATTAACGTAAAGACAAGTGCATAAATATTGGAGTGCGCAGAGAATATTGTGTTACTAACAGTGATTAATTTTTTGACGATGCTGCTGCAGAATGCGGTGGAACAACCTCCCAAGTTTGTTGGAAGATGGGTTGGAAGCTTTATCATAAACTCATTTGTGGTTGTGTGGGTGCTTGTGGTAGGGTTTGGATTTGGTGGGTGGGCCAGCATGGTTAACTTCATACACCAGATTGACACCTTTGGACTCTTCACTAAGTGTTACCAATGCCCTCCACCGCTTCTGCCGCCGCAACAGCTCAACGCCACCGCGCCTTCGCCGCTTCGCCACCCTCATCACGGCCACTGAGCTTTGCGTTGCACTCTTCAAGTTGAAACTCGAAGCCACGCTGAAATGATTAACTGTGATTGTTGATGTGAAGAATTATAAAATGAGAGTTGGATCACATTCTGAATTTAGTAATGTACTTGCCATGCCATAACCATATAATGTATTCTTCTTCCATTTTGCTTCACTTCGTAGCCATTAATGTAGTTTTCAGCACTTTGTCACCAACAATTGTCATAAGAACAAAAACATAAAATAAAACGAAAAGGTTTGTGAATTTTCATGAGAAAAATATGCTGTTTAAATCATACCCTCTAAACAGGGAAACAGAATTTCAGATTCCATCGACCATAACCTTAAATGAAAATCGTTTTGAAAAAATTTAGATTTGGATAGGATGAAATGTTTGCAAAAACGAGAAATGAAATATCCATTATTAAGTGTCTTATTTTCATTAGGTTGATTCATGTGTCTTAAATTATGATACAATTGTTCTTATTTAAAGAGGGTAAAGCACTGGTCGAATAAGTATTATAAAGACAACAAATGAGTAAATATAAAACAATAGAAACTGACCTTTAACTATTGAAATAATTTCTTTGAAATCAATATTTATAAGGTTAAAGAAAATTTACAAACTGGTAAAAGAAAAATTAAATACTAGTTAAATAGTCTGGCAAAAGTAGACTTATAGTAGTACCAATTACCATACTCGCTGTTCAAAAAATTAGTTTACATGGCTTTCCATTATTGCCTCTTTTTATTTGTTTTTCTTCTTTGTACTTTTTTTTGGTTCAAAAATTATGTAAGACAAATTTTGATAAAAGCTCTAAATTTGCCACATTCATATTTTTTTTCCCTTCTTCCTTTTTAATTGTTCTTTTTTCTTCTTCAAATTCATGTCTTCCGGGTGTGGATTAAATGATCCCAATTAAAAACTTCAATTATTAAGTTGCATTTTAATAAGTACATATACAAGAAATAATATAAAATAAAACTAAGTTATTTTTTTGTTTGTTTGTTTCTGTAGCTAGTCATACTTGTAACTTGAAAAATCATCAAGTCCATAATTTTAATTTTTGTGCTATATCCAAATATATTTTCAAAAAATAAAGTTATCCAAACAAAATGTTTATAAATCCTATCATCGTCTATTTAAAACATTTAAAACAATTTCAATAATTAACACAATTAGTACATCACTAACATTACATTATCATATTAATTAAGAAGAAGAAAAACATTACATTATCATATTAATTAAGAAGAAGAAAAGAAAAGACAAAAAAGAAGAATAAGAGGAAGAAAAAAGACTCCACTAAATGGCTTTTTTTTTCTTTTGCAATAAAACACATTTAAAAAAAATCTTACATGAAATTTTGATAAAATTATTTATTAGAAAGGATTTGTTTATTATTCATAATGAGTATTTAGTTATTAAAGAATTAAATTTTTAATGTGAAAAAACATCATCATGTAAATATTGATTGAAATTTTTAATGAATTGTGAGAAACGAAAATTTTACTCGAAATTTAATTTTTGAAAAGCCAAATTTTAAATTTTTAGAAGTGTCAACTCGACCAGAAATAATATCTTATGTAAATATCACCCTTATAAACTGATTTTCTACAAATTTAAATATTCTTATTGATCACTCCTTAAATTTTGGATATAGGCCCAAAATGTATATAACTCTTAAGACATTTTTTTTCAAAAATTAATGAAAATAGAGATACAAAATAAAAATATATCTCATCAAAATTTTCCTATATAACAAATTTTAGCCAATTTTTCAAACTAACAATACTATTTCACCTTCCAAATCTAGTTCTCCGAATATTGAATTTTCTGAATGAAAGATGAGCTAACATGACGATATATATATATATATATATATATATATATATATATATATATATATATATATATATATATTGCAGTAAATAATATTGATATATGTTCATTTGCAGAATTTTTTAAATGGTTTATTAGGGGAAAAAACCTAACATGACATAATTTTCATCAACGAATCATGGTTCATGTCAACTCGTAATTCTTTTTTCTGTAGGGTCTATTTGGAAGCACAAAACTTGCCAGGAAATGATTTAGAATAGAGAAAGCACGCTTTTCGATACATCTTTTCTCTATTGTTTACATTTAACTCGAAAGAAAAAAAGAAGAAGTAGCAAAATCAATCTTCTGAAAGGAAGAAAGCAACTAAAGAGCATAAAAGTAATTCAGATGACAGTAATGTCGTTATGTTACTTAAATAATAACTGTCCTTCTAAAAAACTGATGGGGCTTTTTATCAAACAAGAACACACACACTTCATACATATAACGCAACTAAGAATGATAAATGAGCATCTTTTTGCTCCAAAACACACATTTCTCTTCATCACTACACTTAGCCTATAAATTTTTCCTGACATGAAATTCAAGCACATTTTTTTTTTCTGATAATAAAACTGAATTTTCCTAGACTGAAACGTTTCCAGAATTGAAGTGACAAAAGCAAAGGAAACTCTCATGTTCCATGTCCTCGGAAATGCAAACTCAGAATGAAAACCAGCACACTTTTTCTTGTACAACAATGAGTGAGCAGGGTTGAAAATGATTAGAGATGAAATAAAGGTACTTTGATGGGAGAAGATAAGAGAAGAGAAGAATAGTTCCAAAATCCACAGCATCTATCTTTTCCTTTCCACCTAGTTTCCCAGACGTTTTCAATGAGCAGCAGAGAAAATTGCAGACATGAGTTCATGAAAGAAAAACAGAACCCCAAATCAAACAAAAGCAAACCAAGCAGTATACGCTAGCTGGCGTATCTGCTGTTACACGTACATTAACATTATACTGAACAACTTTGCCAAAAAATAAGGCTGCTACACTCTGTAGTAATTGGCACAACACATACATGTATTCATGTAACATAATGTAACACATATATAATTATAAATATATGCATGCAGAAATGGATTTGGGTGGGGAATCTAATAATTGTGTATCTCCTTCCCTCGAAATGCTAGTGGAATAAACAGTGACTGTGCAATCTATAATCTATCTAAAGTAAACAGACCTTTCATTTGAGTTCTGAGATGAGTTGCAGCTTTTCATTTATACAAACACCAGGCATGCAAAAAACCTTGCAAAGAACCAAAAGAGAAGAACAAGGGTTACCACCATAATCACAAAGCGATGAGTCTTTTCAGTTAAAGGTCATCATCCTCTCTAATGCCTCTCCTTTTTTCTCCCAAACAGAACAAGATGATGATGCTGTCAACTTTGGAGACATGCTGCTTCATTCGTTTTTAGTTTCCTTTTAGCACATTTTCCTGCTTCTTTTCTCCTTGATCCATGTGAATTTCGCCTTTCTTCTTCAAAAGAAAAAGTGAACTTTATCTACTTTTCATTGAATGGAATAAGACAAGAGTAACCAAAACCAAGCATTTCATTCTTCTTGGAACTCGGAACCTTTTGTTCTATTTAGATTCAATGCAACCATTATTTGCATGCTTGCAAAATTCTCACAGCTTTTCATTCCTATACCTACCTCTGTTTTCGTTAACATGCATGCTTAACGAGAAATCAAAGTGTTGGTTAAGTATAATAATATTTTCACTAGTAAATTTTGACAACTTTTTTTTATAATATGAGATGTTATATTCTAAATGATTTTTGAATATCGAAAATGAGAAAAAGATAAAATAAAAAATCACTCAAAAAATGACAACTAAGATTATAAAAAAAGGTTATCAAAATTTGTTAGTCAAAAAATCATTAGCTATTGGTTAAACAAAATCTTCTTGAATTTTGCTTGTTCATTATTTTTAATATTTATATATTAAAAATTTGTGAAAATAATAATATTTTTATGATAACTAGATGATAAACACAAAGATGAAAAGAAATTGATGTTGGGTTAATTATTAAAAAAATAATTGTAAACTGCATTGCTTCGACATGCTTTTTTCTGAGATTTGGAATTGGATTGTTTCTGGATTATGATAATAAATGTGACTATACACTTTATCAATTTTTCCACTACCTTATATTCAATGTTTTTTCTTGATTCTTTTTTTTTTTTTCACTTCCTTGTAATAATTTTATTACTCTTGACAAGTGGTTTTTGGAATGGTTGATGGGTAAGAAAAGATATTTTACAAAAGATAATCATAAAGTACAAATTTTAAAATTCATGAAAATTATTTTTCAAAAAAGTTGAGAAATTTCAATTGAAGTACAAATAAACTTTATTTTTTCTTTTAAAAACACTGAAATGTTGAAACTTCATATGTCCAAACGAATTCAATACATGGGTGACGTACTTATATATTTTTCGTCAGTTATTTTCTTTAGAATTAATGATTAATCACTATTACCACCTTTTTTTCTCCTTTGTTACTTTATTTTATTTTTTAGCACATTACCTTATTTTCACTTTCTTAATTTTTTATTTAAAACCATTGTAACTCGAGAAAATTGGCTTGATGGATAAATCAAGTGGGCCATCAAAGTGGGCTCACAAAGTCACACCCAACTTTGAAGCACTGTAATACGGGGGATTTCTTCCTTCACCGCCATGTTTGTTTCCTGCACCCCATACTTTCTAAAATTCTAATTGTACCCCTATTAAAATTAATGAAAAAAATTGGTGGAAGATTCTTTTAGTATTTTAATTATAGTTTTGCACCGGAAAATTCGTTAATATTCGGATGAAAAATTCAAAATTCAAAAATATTAATTTTACGCATTTTGGATATGAAATACAATCAAATATAAATTATAAATTATGTTCGGTAACACAAAATTATCTTATTACACCAAATTGTAGATATATCACCATTGATAGTGGTGCAATGGTGTTGTGTAGAGGAACACAATAAGAAGTGGACGATGAAGTGATTTCAGATTCTTTTTAATAAATTTTTTTCATCAAAGATAACGAGATCATTTCAATAAAGATTTGTGGATGGAGAAAGAAAACATGGGGTGGAGACAGAAATGCTCTAACCATGGAGTACAAATGGCCCATGTGTAAGTCTTCAGTATCCACCTTATTTCTTAATTGATTTCTTTATGCAACTCATTGTTTTCTTTCCGCATCCCTAAATTCTTTAAAATGAAAAAATTATTCATTGAGATTGACTAAGGTAAAAACCCTATTTTTTACCTTTATCCCTCACTTTGCACTGCAATTTCTCCTTGACAACTCATCTACTTCCTTCACCCCTCACTTTCGCTCCCTTGTAGATGGCAAAATAAGTTTCTCTAACCTGTTTTAGTCCGACTCATCACTGATATGTCAAATACGAGTTAGGTCGGACTGTTCGCATCTTCAAAATAATCTTAAATGTGAAACAAGTCCTCACATATCTAAGATATATTATTTTTATCACAATCTTTGTTTAATTATGATCAAGTGGTGTACTTCAATTAAATATTTTTTTATATTTTATATTTGAATATTTTTACTTTTTTTATTTTATTTATTGTATGTTTTTTTTCACATAAGAATGTTAAACATATCAATTTAAATGTTTAATAGATAAACCGTTCATTTATTAGGTAATATAAAAAATTTACTTTTTATTTTATTATTATTATTTTTTGTTTCATTTAAATAATTCTTTTATTGTTAAAACAATTTTTGTTATCTCTCAACAGTTCGACTAAGATGATATTTGAAATATACATTTATTTTTTATTATCAAATTATTTTCATTTGATATTTTGATATTTTTTATATAATTATTTTTATTTTTTAACTAATTAGTATAGTATAATTTTACTATCATAATTATATAAATAAATTTTATTTATTATAGTATAATAATTTAATGTAATACACATATAATATCATTATTCAACTGTATGCATTTCGCCTCCCAAAATAAATTTGTCTAGGTCTGCAAGCTCTCCACTAGTTTTCTTGGCAGAACATATTTCAACCACTAATCATAATACTGTGTCTGTGTCTTTATTAATTAGCACAGTAATATTTAATTAATGGTCCAGATTTCACAATATAATAGTTTTGAGATTTGTGGCAGTAAAAAGTTCATTTTTTATTTTCAATTTTGAATTAGGCCCACTTGAGATATAATAGTGTGGTATAAAAAACATTTAAATTTAAAATGCTAAATTACAAAAGTAAAAAAAATAAAAAATAACATGTCTCTACAAAAACATATTTGTATTAAAATATAAATATAAAATTTTATGTCCCAGTTTCAAAATATCATTTAATTAAGTTAGATATAAGATACTAAAAATTATATGGAATAACAGAAACAAAATTAAATAAATTAAGATCTGCACAAACATGAAGTAATCACACAATACTTTGTACTTAAATCTTCAATATTTCTTTGAATTTTAACATATTAAGATTCTCAACATTTAAAAACCTTCAAATATGATAAAGTTTTGTCCAATTTTAAGAAAAATTGTTAGTAAATAAATATTAAAAGTTTCTGTATAAGAAAGGGGACAATTTAAAAAACTGACTGACTACAGTAATCTTAACAAAAAACAAATCAAAACTATACATTTTAAAAGAACTTAAATGAATCCTTAAAATGTCAGCATTTAAAATTTTAAGATATTTGATTATACCCTAAGTTGATAAAGAAACCAAATTTGAGAAAATAAATAAATAATATGATAAAAAAATCAAAGCTTTTCTGATTCTCCCACCTTTTCATTCGTAGCCCTGACCTCAACTACTTTTGAACTCTTTACATTTTCCTAGTATTCAAAAGATGTTTATTTGGATCACAACCAACAGAAGTATGAATGCATGTTCGAATAACTCAAGTAAAGACTAATCATAGGTAATGCACAGAAGATGTTTAATGAAATATTTGAGAGCTGATTTTTCACTGTAAAATAAAACAAAAAAACAGAACAGATAAATAACAGTATAACAACATTTTTCAAATATTATAATTTCATTCATAATGAATAACACTCAATTTGTTATCCCATCATCACAACATTTTTCAAATATTATACTACCATTCATAACTTAGGTTAGCAAAGAATAACACTTAATTTGTTATTCCATCATTACAATGGTCCAAGCCACAATTAGCATTTGAAAAGAAGGATTTGGGAATTTTGATTACCCCAATTTCATTAAAGTTCACCTAAATTATGCTTTGAACATAACAATATAAGACCTGCTACACAACATTTCATTAAAGTTCACTTAAATTATGCTTTGAACAGAACAATATAAAACCTGCTACACAACATTTGCCGCAAAACAGTTACTTGATTATTTATTGTAAATGATTCTCAATAAAGAATAAAAAAAAAATGTTTAAGAAAACTAAAAAGCTAAAAAGATTAATATATCAGACCATTACCACTGCTACAACCATTTCCAAAGAGAAATCAGTCATATTGTCAGGATTCATAGTTGTGTTTTTCTTGTTAAATAAGATGAACATTAAATGTTCATCCAAAATCATTAAACACTCTACCATAAAAACATGGTCTATCACAATAAAAAACATAAAACTGTTGCAAACATACATGCAAACAAATATACAATCATTCAATCTTCATAAGACTCTGAAAAGAATCATATAAAACCAGCAATAATTCACCATGCAACACAACAAAATTTAATTCCATAACAAAATGTAAACCCAGCCAGATCTGATCTTGCTTGCAGATTTGTAATAAGACCACATGAACATCATGAACATCTGATTGCCAAAAGAGAAACAAAACCCCACACACCTATTCTACTAATGAAAACTCATAGTTTGACACATGCCACTGAAACCCTAAACATCTTCGAGTAAACTTAAAAGCAAATCATAAACATAAAACCCTAAAACAAACTTCAACGAGCATTAGTTGGGCATTCTCTGGCAAAGTGCCCTGACTCTCCACAGTTGTAGCAGCTTCCACCGCCGCCACCGCCGCCGCCACCTCCTCCATACCTTCCACCACCACCTCCTCCTCCACCGTACCTGCCACCACCACCGCCTCCTCCGTACCTGTCTCCACCACCGCCTCCCTGGAAGCAATCCCTAGCCAGGTGTCCAGATTCGCCGCAGTTGTAGCATGCACCGCCACCACCGCCTCCACCACGTCCACCACCGCCGTATCCACCGCCTCCACCATATCCACCACCACCACCATATCCACCGCCGCCGCCACCACGTCCACCGCCATATCCGCGACCACCATCACCGCCACGACGGGTTCCCTGGACACTGGCACCGTCAGGACCGGTGACATCAACAGCCTTGGCGCGTCCATCAGCGTCAGATTCAATAACAAACTCAACGGATTCTCCCTCAGCTAGGCTTCGGAATCCGTCAGATTTGATCTGCGATTGATGAACGAAAAGATCCTCAGAGCCATCATCGGGGGTTATGAACCCAAACCCCTTCTGATCGTTGAACCATTTCACCTTTCCACTCACTTTTCCACTCATCTTGTGTTCCGTCGTCACAAACCCTCAGCACACAAACACACTCTATTCAGGGTTTCACTTCAGGGAAAGAGTCCCTTATATAATTACTTTTTTATTGGGCTTTTCTCATTGTGGGCCACGCCTTTTCTACCCTTTTAATTATTTCAGACTCACTATTACAATTCTATTGACCAAACACAATAACTCTCACAATTACAATTTCTGCTCATCGTGTGGTTGGGGGACGCTGCCTTTCCTTATTCTCACTATCCACCGTTGGATCACCCTTCACTGTAAGTGGACTGGTCAACATCTTTTCTCTCTTTCATTTTGTATGACTATTTTTTTATTTTTATTCATTTATTGGTCTCTCCTTTTTTTTTTCACCTTTCCCTAAAATATCTTCCATGCCGTTACACTGACCAGTGCAAAATTCTTGAAAATGAGAATGGAGTGTCCATTTTACTGGTCAGTCAAATCAATTCTTAAAACTCAAAAACCCTTCATTTACTTCCCATTAAACTTTCTCTATTCTGTAATTGTTACCGTTACAAGTTTATTTTAAAATTTGAATACTTTTTTTTTTATCAAACATTAGCTTTCTTCTTTCCTATGTGTCTTTCAATTATTCGTTTTTCTCGTCCAAAATAATGCTTTTGTAGAAAAAATGTCACTCTTTTCATAAATTGTCTCCATAAAAATACTATATTTATTAATATTTTTAAAAAATATGTAATCATTTTAAGTTGTGATTTTTATACAGGGGAAGAAGTATATCAATAGAAATGATATATGAAAAGATGTTAATTTAATTGTTGTTATTAAAATCAGTGAAAATATTTATGCATATTTGTTCATTTTTTATGATAAAAAAATTATTATTATTATAATTATAAAATTAAATGTAAAATTTTATAATCTTATTGTATATAATATTTACTTATTTTGTATGCAATTTTTTAATTAAAAAATAATTTAATTTAAAAGTTGTTAAATTAAAAATTCAAATTTAAATTAATAATTACTTAAAACATAATATTGATAATATAATTATCTTAATTTAAAAATTAAAATTTAAAAACAAATATAAAAAGAGGAATCTATAAATTATAGATGTATAAAAGTTCAACTAAAATCATTGTATTGTGTATGATAAAAAACAGACCTCATTAGGGTATTCAAAACATATACTTATAGTAATAGTTACAACAAATTGAAACTAATTAATTAATTTTTTAATTCTTTCATAAAATAATAAATGCCCTTTAAGACTTCTGAAAAATAATAAATTCTTTTTTAATGTAATTTCTCTCATGCTTGACTATAATTGTTTTTTTGCTGTATTATTCTTTGGAAATATCACCGGTGTTATTTAACAATTAATTAATAATTAATTAATTTTTGTTAAAGACGTTAAAATGAGTTTTAATATGTAAGTTGAAACGGTTCGATGGATGGGCTAAAAAAGAATTTATTTTTTTTAACATGATCAATTGAATTGGATCCACTTAATTTAGGCTCTGTTCACTTGAGGAGATGAATTTGGAGGAAAGTGTGAAGATGAATTTGTGTTGATTTTTGTAGATGAATATGTGTGTTTCTTTGAATGGATTTAGAGGGTGAAATGAATGGATTTGAAGATGAATTTTGTGAAAGTTAATGAGTGATTTGAGTGATGTGAAAGATAAAATAAAAAGTTATAATAGATAAAATTTGAAAATTATTAAAATACCTTGATGATAAAAATATATGAAATAATAAATTAGTTAAAAATATTAAATTTAAAAAAATATATATTAAATTATTATTATTATTTTTATAATAACTACTATTATTTAAAATTATTATTAATTATATATATATATATATATATATATATATATATATATATAAGAATCATATTTAGCTGTTAAGAGGTGAGGATATAAAAGTAAATTTATTCCTCATTTTCTCAAATCTTCACTAAACCGAATGATGTATTTTGAATGGAATCCCACAAATTCATCTTCATCCATCTGTGCAAATCCTCTAAAACGCACACAACTTTTTTTTATAATCCATCGTAGTGAATCAGCGTATTAAATCAATCATTTTATATGAACAGAGCCTTAGAGAATAAGTGAATTTGGATCACATGGAAGGTAAATGGATTGATAAATAAGCCACAAATATTAACCATCTATTGGTTTTTTAATCAGTTTTTTGTTTTTCTGCTACAGGTTGACAATTTAATTTTTGTAAACACTTTATTGTTGTTGAATGAAGTTTAAATATTTATTTTATTTATTATTATTTTTATAATAATATTTGATAAAATAAATAAAAATTTTAACTATAAAAATAAAAAAATTAAATAAGATTATTTTGTTTTTATTCTAATAAATATATAAAATCAATAAAAAAATCTTAAATGACTTTAACCATCCAACTTAATATCTATCCTTCTCTCTTTAAATTTAATTGTAATGGATTGTTTTGTTCACGTTTACTTTCAAAAATCATCCTTTAAATAATTTATTTAAAATCAAAATAATTATTTTATCAATTTGGTCATTTTCCTAAATTTAATTGAATCTTTTAAGTTTGATATTTTCTAAGCTGTTTTTTAGTAATAAAACTACTTATAAAATAAATAAAAATTATTTGCAATAAATTTATAAAACTTATTTATATTTAATTCATAATTATAAAATTAAAAATAATCATAATAATAATTTTATCCATAGTAAGTCAAAGGTAAGAGATATTAATTTCATCGTCTCTAGGTTACTGAGTTAAATATGTTTAAATTATTGATTATTGATTTGAGTGATTGTACTATGACCGCATGATTTGTTGAAATGCATGATGAGTATGACATGTGGAATTGGAGTAAAGTTTCTAAAATTGCATGATTTTGAATTATGATTGTTTTTTTAAGAAAAATTAGGGTTGATACTGCAAATGTAATGGTTTGGATAGAGCTCAAATGCTAAATGTTGAAATGGTATGTTGATATTATGTTTGAATCGCATAATAGCATAATTTTGCTTTTTGCAATTATGCAGACTCGATAGACAAAGGGTTGTGTCGCTTTATAACTCCAAAGACAAGGAAGCCACTAACTTGTAGTTGTTGGGACGAGGATATTCTTGCTGAATGATTCTAAAGTCAGAGAGTTCACTGACTCAGTTGTCACTCGCACTACAAGTCCTTGTTGGGTGAATTATAGGTGATTTAAGCTTTGTGAGTTCCAGTGTTATTGTTGTTGGGCGAGACACCTAGTTGTTGGAAAAGTGGGCCTTCAAACACTACTCGTTAAGCGAGTGGATGCTCTCGTTGGACGAAATTATCAGAGTTTGTAACTATGTCACGTGTTTACTGTTTTAGGTGTTTAATGTAAATTAATATCTGGTTAAGAGAATTATTTGTGTATGTGATTTATATGAATATGGTTAGTACTGATCCAAAGGAAGATTTGGATTGAGTGACATTATGTATGCATTGGTATAAGGGTTTAGTATTAGAAGTCATCAAAACATACTAATAACCATTCAATCTTGTGTAAAAACATGGAGTATAACGTGATAGAAGCAAAAGATACTAGCATAAGGGTTTTACCTTGGTCAAAGATGATAATTGATTAACTTTGTGTGTGATAAGTTGAAACTCATTGATAATGACTCTGCAAAGTATAATTTGATATAAATGCATATGTCTAGATAATTAAGTTTTGGTATGTGGTATGTTTGTTTTTATGAATGAGTAATATGTAGTATTAATTTTTTTCCATTATATATGAATCTCTTCTTCACGTTAGGTTTGGTTGCATATAACTCTTTTGACAAACTTTGATGATCTCATTTTATTTAAGTTAAGTTGAAACAACTATGAGTTGTAAAGAACATTTTATTTATGATTTTGATATTATAATTGTACTTGAGATAACAATATTATTTTTTTCTTTAGATGTTGAATTGCCTGATTTTTATTATTAATTTTGTGATCCTTATTTTAGTAGTATTATTTTATTAAAATGAGATGTTACACAAATTTTTTCTATGCATTTTGAGTTGCTTTATGATTAAGTTTTTTGAAATAAATATAAATGATGATAATTTATAAAAGTAATTCAATTACATAAATTACAAAAAAAAATACATATATTTTATCCTCTAAATTCATCTTTTATCTATATTGTTTTTAATTCAATTTTTAGTAATATGTTGAGATATCATTCATCTAATATAATTTTTTTTTCCAAATTATGCTGCAAAGTATAATTTGATATAAATGTATCTGTCTAGATAATTAAGTTTTGGTATGTGGTATGTCTGTTTTTATGAATGAGTAATATGTAATATTATTTTTTTTTCATTATATATGAATCTCTTTTTCACGTGTTAGGTTTGATTGCATATAACTCTTAGGTTTGGTTGCATATAACTTTTTTGACAAACTTTGATGATCTCATTTTATTTAAGTTAACTTGAAACAACTCTATGAGTTGTAAAGAACATTTTATTTATGATTTTGATATTATAATTATACTTGGGATAACAGTATTATTTTTTTCTTTAGATGTTGAATTATCTTATTTTTATTATTAATTTTGTGATTCTAATTTTAGTAGTATTATTTTATTCAAATGAGATGTTACACAATTTTTTTCTATGTATTTTGAGTTGCTTTATGATTAAGTTTTTTGAAATAAATATAAATGATGATAATTTATAAAAGTAATTCAATTACATAAATTAAAAAAAAAACATATATTTTATCCTCTAAATTCATCTTTTATCTATAATGTTTTTAATTCAATTTTTAATAATATGTTGAGATATCATTCATCCAATATAATTTTTTTTTTCCAAATTATGTCAACAAAAGTTTCTTTATCGTAATATTTTATATTATCATTATGTTTTTTTATGATTTATTTTGACATTAAATAATACGTTTTAAATAAAGTTAAACATAATTTTTTACTGACATTAATAAATATTATTTTAGTTTGTTATCCAACCAAATTTTGAGTAACTTCAATCAAAATGTAGATCTAAATTTCCTATATATCAGTTAAAGTTGTTTTAATTGGCATTCATAAGACTATTTTTTAGATTAACTACAAGTAGCCTTTAACCAGTGAATCCATAGAAAAATTATTTTTTTATAATTGAATGTATCAATTTTTTATATTTAATTTACTTTTGTAATTTCTTATTATATCCTAATGATAATGAGGAAATTGCCTAAAATTTTGTTTCTTGTAAAAGATAAATTTATATTTAGCTGAGAGTAAGAGGGTGCAAATTACCATCTTCTCTATTAATAGGTTAGGTTGCTATGTGTTATATTTCTTTTGAGAACTGAAATTGGTTTTAAATATTTTAGATGATGAAAGTAACAATTATGTTTTTTAAATAACTCGTGTAACATCCTAATTTCAGCCGTTTAAAACTAATAAAAATAGGGAGTTTCATCATAGTTCCAAAACAGATAATCGAGTGTACCCAATATATTAATACAGTCTTACAAAAGGTATGACTATAAACATATATCATTTATACACTTAAACTAAACTAATAAACTCTGTACTACTGACCACTGCTAAAGCTCCCACTGGAAACCTCCTTTTTAACACTAACACGATGGCTCTTCATCCTCCAAAAGTGCCTTTGACACTGCAACCATATATGCTCCCACCGAATAGGTGATCATCGCAAAAGGAAACATACAACACAAGACAAGAACACAAAAAGCAAGGGTAAACGAATCTGATTAAGGAATCATGCAGTTCAATTATAAACAGAAACCATGCAATCTTTCTCATTATCACCAGAATCATATAGACCACCATAATACATTTACATGACTTTAGACTCAATATCCGGATTATCTAAGCGACATCAGATCTCTTGGTGACTTACACCTGTGACGGTTCCCAAACTTTGCAGAGTTTGGACACAAGGGGTTATCACCCAACCACTCCCAAGGTAAGTCCCATCACCTCTATGACGGATCGGGTTCATAGACCAGGACCTCCTGCTACTCCCCCCGACGTAATCCATCATACTCTACATGAGTCTTAATGGTTACTAGGAGCGTCAGGATACCAACCAAAACTGAGTCCTTATGTCTTTACATACACTAAAACATTCCTCTTAGAATTTTCCTTGAAATCCTAGTTCAACCACTTCTTCTCATATTCCAACTTCATGCAATTTCACCACACATATTATCAGTCATAACAATTCATGCATATCATAACTAAGTTCATATTTTAACATTCAAACATAGTTTCATCCATTAGAAACAAAGAAATAACACTCAATTGTAGGGGTTCTCGCCCAAGCTAGAAGGTCTCGTCTAGGCAAAAAGGCTCTCTCGCTTAGGCGAGTCATTCTCTCCTGAACGAGGCTCAAAATAGAGAACAACCCAAACTCTGGGCGAATTCTCGCTCAGGCTAAGCTTTCTCGCTTAGACGAGAGTGACTCTCGCTCAAGCGAGACTGGCTCGCCTAGGCGAGATCTCGCGCAGAAACAGGGGATGAGTTTCTGGTGTTTTCGCTCAGGCGAGAGCTGCTCGCTTAGGCAAAAATACCAGATTCTCAATCTGTTCTCACATGCAACATTAAAGAAATCTAGCACAATCCAAGCATACACTCAATTACGCAATT
>Ga0214542_1000610_pt1 | contig 66177 bp, 42 predicted proteins | sample CNSS1metaG_FD_160096 | JGI IMG/M metagenome (GOLD analysis project Ga0214542, IMG submission 160096) | Root nodule microbial communities from cowpea collected in UCLA plant growth center, Los Angeles, California, USA - CNSS1 | ecosystem: Host-associated > Plants > Roots > Nodule | place: USA...
TGAGACTCAATTTAATCTTTGTATACAACTTATGATGATATTTTTAATAAAATTGACATTTTTATTAAATATTTATAGAAATATTTTTAAATAATTTTTTTTAGTTTTATTATTAAACAAAGTTAAACCCCAAACTTAATTTTAAAAATTAACAACTTTGTCATCATATAAAGGCATCAAGTGTATCATATTATACAAACTTGGTAAAGATTAAAAATCAAATAACTTGTCACGCATAAATTTAGGAACTAAATTTTAAGTTCAAAACAAAATCAAAGTCTAATGTTTTGTGTAGAATTTAAAGTTAATTTAAAATATTTATAGAAATATTTAATAAAAACGTTAATTTTAGTAAGACTGTGAAGTGACATGTGTCAAAAAGAAAAAAAATTTAAAAAAAAATAAAAATAAGAAAAAATCACAAATTGACATGTGGCGTTGATTTTAACACCGTCTGGTCAAAGTTAACAATGAGGACCAAATTGAGTCATTTTTAAGAAAATGAAGACAACGAAAAACGTGAGGAACAAAATGAAATTTCATGATAAATAGAAAGACCAAAAGGGTAATTTAACCTTTTTTTTACACAAAAAAAAAAATCTTTGAAAAAATATATAAATGATAAGAACTGTCGTTTAAAATGTATTTTATTTTCAGAAATATTTTTACTAAAATTTTTATTTTAAAAATTAAAATTAAATTACTTAATTATATTTTAATGGTTATAAAATTTGAAAGTGAAAATTAATAATTAAAACAGAAGTTATGAGTAAGGACAAAATATTTAGCACAAATCATGTGATAGATAACATGGTAAGTTACAAATAAGATTATAAGTTTATTTACTTTTAAAATAATCATTTAAAATTTGTAAAAAAAATGTCATTAAGCGATGTTGTATAAAATGCATCTTATCATTTTTATTTAAAAACGTTTATTTTAGCTTTAAACAATATCATCTGGTTACAATTATATTATTTTAATTATTTTTGTTATTATTGTCTAAACTGGTAACACAATTAATTTTATTTAATAAATAATTTTGTATTTTATTTACAATGAATTTAACGTTTTATACCGTTATAAAAATACCATTATTATTCAATAAATTTTCTATTAAATTATAATAAATGCATAAATACTCTTTAAAGATAAGCACATGTTATCCCCTTTCACTGCACCCAATAATGAATATAGGGAAAAAAGTCAAAATGTTGATATTATAATACTGCATGTATAATTAAAAGCACATTTAATATTAAAGTTTTAAAAAAACTGGACTGGATATTTTAAATTTTACTAGTAAATAAGTTTATAACTGTATGCAGTTTGGGAATGATATATTAGTAAGAATAACACTAAATATACTATTTTTAAAAGGAAAATAATTTAAAATGAGACATATATAATTTTTTGAAGTTTAATTATTTCTATTAAAAAAATATCGTTTCATTTTACAAAAATAAACACCAAAACAAAATTAAATCAATTATTTAGAAAGATAGAACAATCACATCTAATAAAACATAATTGAAGTTCCATAATTTTATATTTTCTTAATATATAATGATATTTTATTTAAAATTACAAAATAAAATAATTTTATCTCCAATTAATACTAAAAGCTTAATTTAAAAATATGCAAATATTAAATATTAAATATCTTATATAAATTCAATCCTTAAAATTACTCAAGTTTACCAAATATTCTTATTAAATAGTTTTTTATTTTTTACATGAAAATATATAAAAAATAACAATGCAAAATAATAAATATATTATTTAATTTCAAATAAAATGAAATATACCAAAATTTAATTTAAAATAAAAATAAAATAAATACTAAAGAAAATGTCTTCAATAAAAATTCATACAAAATATTTAAATTTTTATGAGAATATAAAAACAAAGTTGAAATAAAGAAAAACAATTAAAGTAGAGAGTTATGAATAATCGCTCGCAGCATTAATAACGTCCCAGACCATGTTGATGATTTGGCATAAACTCCATGGAAATACCAGTGCAGCATTAAGACAGTGTTGAAACCTCTGTGTGTGGTTTCATTGAACAAAAACAAAAAACAAAAAACACAACACACAGAGAGATGAGGGCTTTGAAGCAGTTTGAGACTATTGAGACCATCTACGAGGAAGAACACTCTTTCTCTTCTCCTTCACCCTCCTCCTCCTCTTCTCCTCCTTCATCACTCCACCCCATAGTCAATGCTTGGTTCTTACCATTTCTCTCCCATCTCTGTTACACTTTTCTCATACTTCGTTTTCTTCTCTTAAATTAAATTATCCATGCTTTCAGGTCTCTCCACTACACCTCTGAACCCAACGTCTTGATACTTGTTCAAGGAACCTGCTTTCGTTTGCACCAGGTTTGTTCATCGTCTTTTTCCACCATTTTCTATTCTTTTTCGTCAAAATTGTTTGCAAATACAATAAATGACATATAGTGATCAATGTCTCATATATTCTGGTATATACCTTAAAAATTGGTTGTTCTGTTTTTTCTGACTTTAATTAGGATCGTATGATATCACAAAGTTCATACCTGAAACAGCGCCTCATGGGAGTTTCTAACGTAACAATCTCCCCGCCGTTAAACATAACGGCGGAGACTTTCGCCACGGTAGCTGATTTCTGTTACACCCACAAAATCCACTTAACGCCGAGCAACATTGCTGCGATAAAAGTGGCGGCGGAGTTGCTGGGTATGACTGAAGGAGAGAATCTATGCGAGGTGACAGAATCATACTTTGAGAGAGTTATTGGCGTTGATGCATCGTTGGTTATTCGTTCGTGCGTGACTATGCTTCCCGAAGCCGAAACGACAGCGTCGCTTGTCAGCAGGTGCATTGAAGCGATGATCTGGAACGGCGACGTTTCGTTTTTGGACGATGTCATTGAGATGCCCTCTCAAGATTTTCAAATGGTTGCCTCTTACTTGAACAAACGGTTGCCCAACCACGACGCTCTATACAAGATTATTGATTTTTATCTTAAGGTACGCCACGTGTCATCATCTCATGCCATAGATGGACCCCTCTTAATATTACTGAGAACTGTGACATCTGATTTTTTTTAGTAGAATACAAATTTGACTGTGTGCATTTAATATATAATTTATTAGTAAAATTAATTTTGGATGAATCACATTAAATGTTAGGCTGATTTAAAAAAAAAATAAAAAATATTTTTTGACTACTAAATTTCGATAATTTTTTGTATTGATCTTGTTATTTTTTAAGTAATTTTTCATTTTCTTTTATTTTTAATATTTTAAAACCGTTTAAAAAAGGACGGTTATTAAAATTTAATAGGCAATTGCCTTTACAAAATACATAAGGATACCTTTTTTTGACTTGTATGCATTAATGTTTAATATTGTATTATTAATGGCTTATTTAATGCAGTTTAATAAAAGGATTAAAATCAATATAAATAAATTAAAATATGAATTTGGTTTTCATCACTAAAAATAATCATCAAAATTCTATTATTTGTAAATTATTTTAACTAAATAAATACTCTGTCAAAAGCTTGAATGTGATTTTTATTATTAGAATGTTGATATGACTGATTATATAATTTTAGAGAACACTTTATTCATTATTGACTTCGAAATATAATAGATAATAGATATCTATTTATTATTTATCAAGGTAATCGTCCCTATCATTTTAGCCAGCAAGGACAATGATTTTTAGCCTTATTTTCCTAAACATTTAAATATCCTTTATTATTATTTTGATTATATCTTAAAATAAATATTTTGTAATAACTAAATAATTATTATATTTTTATTTTAATATTTTTTGTGAACACTTTAGTTGCAAAAAATTCAAATAATTAATTTTAGTTCCTATGAAATGGATAAAATTAGTTTTTCTTACTATAAAATGTTTTCTATTTTATTTCATCCAAAGTATGAATATAGTATTTTTGTTCCATAAATTTTGTTGAAAGATAGACAAATAGTACTGTTTTTTTGTTTTAAGGAGCAATCTTTTAAAAGAAAAAAACATCAAAAATACACTCTATTATCAGTTATTGTTTTATATAGTAACTTCACTTTCCCTTCAACATAAGTATTAACAAATATGATATCACAATATTAAGAATTTTTTTTAACATCTTCCAAAATCTCATGTTATTATATCATCGCTATAATAATATTTTACTTTGTAATTTTTATGTTTTTTTTCTTTTTTTCTTATTTCTTTCATTGAGTGTTTTTATAATGGTTAGAATATTTTGGGTGTTGAAATAGTATGGTTGATGGAGAGAGAGATTGGTGTATTTGAGTGACAATAATCTTTTAACATTGGTGAAGGAAATCAAGTGTGACAAATTAAGAGAAGAACAACAAATAGATATATGCAACAATCTAGATTGTTCTAAGCTCTCACATCACATCCTAGTTGAATGTATCCAAAATCCGCGAATGTCACTCAAATTCATAATGGGAGCGATACTCATGGAGCATCTCAAAACTCGTGATTCCCTCGTTGCAGCAACTACCACTATTACCCATAAAACAGAACGAACATCATTGAGGCAAATTCTTCAACAAGACACTACTCCTTACCACACAACAAATATAGAAGAGGTCATGGATTCCACCTACTATCGTATTCAGAGCCTTGAGAAAGAACTAATTGATATGAAGAACCATCTTCAACATCATCATGACTTCATGAATGGGAATAAAAATAATAATGTGTTGAACCAAGAACGTTCGATGAGTTTTCATTTTGAACCACCAGAGGATAGTAAAATACAAAGGGGAGGAAGAGGGTCCATTTCGTCCTCAAGTTTTATGCTTGATAACAGAATAACGAAGAAACATAACAAGTTGGAGATGTTTGTTGCAAACAAAACCTCATTAGAGATTACTAGGTTTTTCCCCTACAAATTCATAAATAGTCTCAAAAATGCATTTGGATGTCGAATTCAACGACAAACTAAAAGGAGTTAGAAATTGGAGAAATTAGTCTACTCATTAGTGTGGAGATCATCAATAACTATGACATGGAGTATAAAACTATGTATGACCGGTGAATATTCAACATAATTATATATATATATATATATATATATATATATATATATATATATATATATATATTTTTTTTATATATATATATATATATATATATATATATATATATATATATATATATATATTTTTTATATATATATATTTTTTTTATATATATATTATTTTATATTATATAATTATATATATATAATTATATATATTATTTTTTTATATATATATATTATATATATATGTGTATATATTTTATTTTTATATATATATATATATATATATATATATATATATATATTGTTTCTTCATAAATATATATTTTTTTGGCTCTTTATCTCATTATTGTGTAAAATGTCCGAAATGTCCATTTCGTGGGATTAGTAACCATAGTTTTTTGTTATCAATACCAATTGTGTTAAAAAGTGGAATTTAAACTTAACTCAACGTTATAAAATTGACCTGTAAGATTAAGGTTTACATCCACTTGTATGTTGTAAATTGATATTTTCTCTAATCAATGTAAGACTTCTAACACTCCCTCTCTAATAAGACAGTTTTATGGGGTTGAGTTAGGGTTAAAATTTATTATTTATTGTAGTGTCAAAAAATGTGTCACTGTTTAACATGATATCTCATTTTTCTATAAATATTTAATTAATAAACAAATTGAAAAACATTTGTTATAAGTTAAATTTCTTACTTTATTAGTATATAATTTTGTAAATTAATCTTTTTTATTTTTTCTTCAAATTATTTAGAAAAGATATTAATCCAATGATAATGCAAATATGATTTTTATATGCTGATTATAGCAGAAAAAAGTCCATTACCCTTAAATACCAAGATTTCTTTAAAAAAAAATCAATGGATGTTGTTGACAAAGAATAAGATGGCGCTGCAATATAGGAAGCACTGAAGCAGTGACCAACATTAGCAGTGCACACCGTCTCCACTTAAATCATAATTATTGATTTAACACAATCGTTGGTGCTAAGTTTGCTATCAATTCATTATTTCCTTAAAGATAAAAGGATATACCATTGGTTTGGCCACATCAGAATCCATACCAAACGAGTAATGACAAATCACAATATTCTCAGTTTTATCACAAATCAAAACTCTTTTTCTTATGCACTTCTCTGTCTCTAATTGGTAGTATTAAAGAAAAGCAATAATTGAGAGCAAGTAGTTACCATACAGGTTACGAAAGTTCTTTAGAAAAAAAAATTAAAGAAATACCATATATTTTCTAATTTTAATAAAGGTTTAAATACCTTTTTTTCGTCTTTATTTTCGTAGTGTTTGTTGTGGATGATTCTCATTCTGACAGGATGTTTAAAATAATCTTTATTTTCGCAATTCGTGTTTTATTTTGTTATTTTCTGTGGACTGATTAAACCAGTAACGGAACACTGTAGAGGTAGTACCGTTTGTATTATGTTGCATTGAAGTGTGTCAAGACAAGGACCATCCGCATCGAACACTACGAAAATAAGGACGAAAAAGGTAATTAATCCTTTAATAAATATCAATAAATATAAATTAATGAAATATCAATTACAATGATATAACTAAAAGTAATAATCAATATTGTCTTAAAAAACATAAAAAATAACAATGAAATAAAATTGTTTTAAAAAAATACATACCTAAAATTGGGATTATTTTAACGTGTTTAGGCACAGCACAACAATTGGACACAAAAGTTGAACATCATTATTAAGACCAACAACAAATGCTTGGGTTGTGACTACTGACGTGGCAGCACACATTACTTTTGAATATCCGATGCACCCTACGTAGTTCAGCTCCGGCCACTACCACATGATGTGTCTTCCCTTCGCTTCTGCTTCAGTTGTCTGAAACCACAACACTCACTCATTGGCATAAATTTTGTCGACTATATAAATTTCACTGCTCCAGCAAATTTCTTCTACTAACTCCATATATCACATTTCACAGGGAAATCTACCTTCGCAAGGTACTTCCAGTTTCTTAAGGATCTTTACGAACTAGCAAATTTGTGTGTATGTTATTTGATTTAATCACTGCTAGTGTATTCTATGTTTTCGGCTCTAGCTTTAACACAGTCTTCATTTTTAATTTTCTTTTCTGTTGGTAGAGATGATCAGCGTTGTACAAGCACTGTACCCGCCGTGTACTTGCAGAATGTTGCAGATCGTCGAATGCGGACATTCGGCGGAGAAGTTAGGGTTCACAAGATTCTGTGGAATCGAAGCCATTGGATTAAGCCGTAATCGTAAAAGTTTGTTGAAGCCGATTCTGGCAAAGGAAGATAATGGCGCGTCTCGGATCGAGGACGGACATCAAGTGAAGAAGCCGAATGGCCTGGCACCTTTGGCTAATCACTCTGCTGCATTAATCGGTACTATCTCTATTTTCAGATTCTATCAAGATCTTGAATCTGTTTTTTTAAATGCTCTATTTTTTTATTACATTATTCTTGTTATTTTCTGTTGTTTGTCAATGGAATCTGAGATTACGTTTTTAATCATTATTCGTAGATATCACTGTGCAAAATGGTCACATCATCACATGTTCAACGTCATATACTATTTTCTGATTTGTCGTCCTTTGTCTGCCACATAAAATTCTTCAGTAAAATTTTATTTATCCACCCGATAATGCTTTAAAAGGCTAATATGGCACGAATTAAAGGATCAAGGTGTGATAATTTTTGGTTTGAAGATGATCTGGTTTATAATGTAAGAGAATATTTTGACGATATTTGTGTTGTGTGTAAGTTTCTCTTGGGCTAAACGGCAAAGTTAAAATCTGGGCAAGTTCACCAATATTTTTTAGTTGTAAAACATAAAGAGAGTAAGTGGTTATTGGAAGATGGAGAACAAAAACTTCAGAGTGATTGATTTGTCAGGGACATCTGATCCTTGGTGAAACCTGAGCATAGATCAGGGAAAATTTAAGGTTACGAAGGTGATTGTCCAGATGAACATAATTTGGTTGAGAAAAAAAGAATTGTTTCTGTTCACTGCAAATTTTGGAAACCGGAAATCTCATGGACTTCATCAAAAAGCTGTTTAAGCTTTATAAATGCTGTTTACGAGGCTTTGACAACATATTTGTAAGAAAAAACTGAACTTTTTAATATCTACTACTAGTTCTAAGCAAAGCAATATGTGGCTATAATTAAAAAATAATAATTGAAATATTTAACCTGTTTATTATCTATCTAGGTAAAAATCTCAGCGAAAAGTCTAGTATTGGGAATTCGATGAACATTTTGTGGCACGAATGTCCTATCCAGAAACTTGATAGAGAGCATCTTCTTCAGCAAAAGGGCTGCGTCATTTGGTTAACGGGTCTCAGTGGTTCAGGTTTGTGAAATTTTAAATATACAGTGATCGTTTCTGAAACCTCGCTTTAGTTTATTGTTGTTAAGCTGAAATAAGCGCACAATTGCGAGTAATGGAGTCCTATCCTCCTTTTATCATTCTTAAATGCATCCTAGATTCCAACGTGTTCTGATTGCTCGTGTTTGATTTTATTTTTGATACGACGTTCATTGTTTCGATACACGCACAGGCAGAAACATTGAATATTTAATTTTACATACGTAACATTCTCTGTCACTTCCTATGGTACAATCTGAACTTCTATTAAAGCACAGTTAATCACTTGGACTCATAAGAATGAAATAATGAAGAGAAGCCAGTCAATTCAAATTATTTCTTCGCATATGAATGCTTTAAATAACAGTCAGGTCTTTTATGAATCAAAGTTTCACGTTCTTTCCAAATAAAATTGTCTCTGTCTGCTGTAGAATATACACTTATAGTGAACCAGGAAAATGAAAGCAATTGTCTTTAGTTTCTTTACATTATAAGGATATCCCCTGACCTTTTATTCTTCAATTCTAGACAGTGGATATCATCACCCTCACTGTCTCTGCTTAGTTTGACTCTTAAGAGACATTGATTTCAGGAAAAAGCACTCTGGCATGTTTTTTGAGTAGAAGCTTGCACTCCAGAGGAAAGTTGACTTATATCCTTGATGGGGACAATATGAGACATGGTCTAAACCGTGATCTTAGTTTTAGAGCAGAAGATCGTTCAGAGAACATACGAAGGATTGGTTAGTTACTGCAGAAGAACATATATACATACACACAAAATGTTATTTTTAGTATTATAACAAAATGACAAATAAATTTCAGGTGAGGTTGCCAAACTCTTGGCAGATGCAGGTCTTATTTGTATCGCTAGTTTAATATCACCCTACCGAAAGGATAGGGATGCTTGTCGAGCTTTATTGCCAAATGGAAATTTTATCGAGGTACTTATTGCGAAGTGCCAACCTATATGATACTTGTTTCACATTTACTAAGTGCTAACAATGGTGAACATTCTGAATCTGTGAATCTGTTATCATCAAACAAGACAGGAGATTCATTAATTCCTTTGCAAAGTTTACAATTCTCATTACCCATGTTGCAGGTTTTCATAGACGTGCCACTAGAGGTGTGTGAAGCAAGGGATCCGAAGGGACTCTACAAGCTAGCTCGAGCTGGAAAGATCAAAGGTATCTTGGTTTAATATTTTAATAGGTATCTTCTTGGACTATTGGTTATGTTATGTGTAATAGTCATGTATGTACTGGTATTTGTTATTTAACTATACCAGCTTCACCAGGTTATCTGCTATGATTGGTCTTCTTTCTATTTTTATTGTTGATCGAATTTGTATTAGTCTTGAGTTATTATTTCCGAAATTTTCAGGTTTCACGGGGATAGACGATCCGTATGAACCACCGTCCAGCTGTGAGGTGGGTATTTATTGCTCAACTTGTGTTGCACTAGCGTTAGATTAACACATAGTGATTGGTGTTGTGAAAGAAGAACAATACGAATAAATCTAGCATGCTAAATTTACTTAGTCATAAAATTTTATCCAACTTTGAGATGTCAAAATAAATTAGACCCTGCTTTCCCTCTGAAACTTAAGCAGAAGTTTTGTCAAATTGATTACACTTTCTCATTCTCTTGCAGATAGTTTTACAACAACAAGGAAGTGAATGTACGTCACTGGGTGATATGACAAAAATAGTAATATCGTACTTGGATAAAAATGGATACCTCCGAGCCTGACATTACCTGAATGGGGTTTGTCTTCTTCCCTGTTTCTTGTCGTAGGTATTAATGTATGTAACACAGTGTGAGGCACAAAAAATCTGCTAATTCCAGCAGCAAGGAAATCATCGTTTCCTTCTCATTTGCTTCTATCTGGTAGCAAGGCCCATGAAAAATTGTTATTCACAACTCCATTGTATTCGACTTCATTATGTAGGTGGAAGTAGTTGAGGTAGACATATGAGTAAAGTGTTGGTGCTGATTGGTATTGGGGTGTAGGGAAAAGGAAGTAAGAAGTTAACGTATATATTCCTTTAGCATATTTTTCATTGAATGTGTACTTAGTAAGGTGGTAAATGCTCCGTATCCTACCGTCCAATAAATATTCACCTCGTATTTTTATTTATATTTGTATGAGTTATATGGGTATTCATATATTTTCTTTAATATCCAACGGATATTTAAAAAAAGAAATATTTAATATTTAATAACAAATTTTAGTGATAAATTCAAATAAAAATATAATGCATAATATTTATAAATTTCAAATAAAATGCATATAATTTATTTAAATAATGTTGAATGATAATTTACAAATAAATGATTTATTTTTAAATCAATCGATACAAAATAACTCATTTAAATCAATATGTTAATATTTAAAAATCATTTTTTTTAATTTTTTAATTTAAATTAGAGTATATCGGATATAGATATTCACAAATACGAATACTATGATACCTGTATCCGTTTCGTCAATATGCAGGTATACAAAATACTCATACATAACCTGCGGATATTAATTTTCAATATCTATTTATTACTCATTGCGAGTTTTTTCACGTGCTAATATTTTCATACTTCCAACCAAGTATCATCTCAAACTACAAAATCTCAGTTGGCAGACCCAAAAAATAATCAGAATATATATGTGAAAAAATATTAGAAATATTTAACCAAGAAAACTTAAAGAATTAAAGTCTCATTCTCTAATAATCTATGTTAATTTATAATGTAAAGGTGGGAACACGAAACATTTGTAATAAATAATTAGCATTTTTATAATTGCTAACGCATATATATATATATATATATATATATATATATATATATATATATATATATATATATATATATATTTGAGTGTATAAATTAAGCTCATGATAAGGTATCATGTTATTGTCAAGTCAAACAATAATTTATTCAAATTCAAAAGAGTAAGGACTATTTTATAATTATACAATGCAAATTTTGAATTGAATAAAAAATAAATATTATATTATATTACTTAAAAGTATAAAAAATTATACATCATATAAAATTATTTATTTTTCTTTTATTTAAAATATTTTATCTTTTTAAAATATAAAATATTTTACTTTTGACAAATTCTTATAATTTTTAGAAATTTTCTTAGATAATTTAATGATGAAATGTAAATGAGTGATTGATGATAAATTACATGCAATTTTCGATTGAATCGATAATCCAAATAACATAAATAAATTAATAAAATAATGAAAAATGAACAAAGATTTGCATTAACAATGCAAGTTTGAGAGGTAACTTACCTTGTAGAAATTTTTAGAAACAATTGTCATTAATAATTATAGTAAAGTTACACATACTCTTCAATTTAAAATATATTAGCCTTCTTTTTATTTGTTAGTCACTAATAATTTTCGTGTTACAATTAATAGATAAGTTAAAATGAGTTAGAATCGTGAGTTAATTTGATTTATTATGTGTTTGAGTTAAATTAACTTATTTTTTTTTTATTATGGAAGAGAGAACGGATTAAACTTACTTAACTCATTGATTATGCGGGTTCGAGTCAAATTGAGCTCACTTAACCTACAGTCCACTTATTTTGTAAAAAAAAAAAATTCTTTTTGAACAAAAGAAAAAGAAACATTGATTTCTTTGTATTTATCTGCATTTTATATATTTGAGATCCTACAAATTTTAATACTCGAAAAAAGATAAAATTGTTTATATCCTACAAATTTAAATATGCAAAAATAATTAAAAAAATATTTTGTATTTTTATGTCAGTTAGTGAGTTAAACAACTGAACCTATCAACTTCTGATGGGTTGAGTCGGATTGTAAAACTTTTAACTTATCAAAAAGTGAACTAGTTTTGACTTACTTATTTTTAGCTCAATCAGTAATGAAAATCAATAAACGATTAACTTTGACATATAATTGAAAATTTATTTAATCATATATAATTATGTAAGAATATTATATAGTCGATATAAAATAAGTAAAATAATCGATGTCCACAACATTCAACAAATATTTATTTAAACATTCAATTATTTTAGTTAACTTACTTTATATGTTTTTCTTAATTGTTATAATTATGTTTATGAAAAAGAAAATGGTAAAAATTTTGTTTAAGTGTTTATAATTTTAAATATTTAGTTTTTTTTTTAAAGTAAACATATCAAAGTATTATGTAAATATTATGAATAATAAATTTATATATTTGAAAAAAACATCTTATTTTAGAATGTTATAAAAGGATAGACAAACGGTAATTTAAATTAGAATAAAATAACACACTACTAGTAATGTTTAAAATCAGTCGCAGTAAAACGTGATTTAAGTTTAAAGAGAAGAATATAGTCATAATATTAATTTAAGTCTATAAGAATTGCGTAAGATTTTAAAATCAATGTCGCGTTCGTAAGTTTTATTTAAAAATTAGAATAACAATAATAGTATAAAATGCGAATTAATAAGAAGGTAAAGAAAACCACTCTATTTTTACAAGAAAGTTACTCACCGAAACAAGAAATTCTGGCACGATTTTTCTAAATAAACAACTTTGATGATAAATTTTATTTTATAAAATAGCGGGACCCGTTTCATTTTTGAAATGTCAAGAAAGAACTATCCAACCCAAGAGTAAACCCGGCCCAGGAACGACTTAACGGCGGTGTTCGGTAAATCGCGTAGCCCTGCCAAGGCGGTTGTGAGAGGGGAGAAAGATCGAGCGGCGGGGTCAGTTTCTGAAAATCGCCAGAAAGTGAAGCAGAATCTTACGAATAGTCGCGTTCAATTGCAAACAGAGTAATTTATCAGTGATTGTGAAGAACCCTAGCAGCAACTATGGGGAAGAAGCAACACAGTAAAGACAGGATGTTCATCACCAAAACGGAGTGGGCAACGGAATGGGGAGGCGCTAAATCCAAAAACAGTCGCACTCCCTTCAAACGTCTTCCCTTCTATTGCTGCGCGTACCAATCCTCATAACCTCTCTCATTTTCGACATCTTTTCGACCTCTTTTCACTCCATTTTTTATTCATTCATTCTTTCATTTTTTTCTTCTCCTTGTTTTAGGCTTACGTTTACGCCCTTTGAAGAACCTGTCTGCACTGCTGATGGCAGTGTTTTCGATATCATGTGAGTATTTGTGCGATCCCTTAAGCTTCTTCTTTTGTTACCGATTATTTAATTGATAGATTGATTTTGCAGTTCTTTTTCTTCAGGAATATTACTCCCTATATTATAAAATACGGTAAACATCCAGTCACTGGAACTCCTCTCAAGCTGCCGGATCTCATTCCACTAACTTTCCACAAGAATTCAGAAGGTTATCACTTTTTCTTTTTCTTTATAATTTTGTGTTAAGTTGGGTTTCTATTTTCTCGTGTTCCTTCTTTTAAGTCAACTGCTTCATTTATCTGGGTGTTCTATTGGTAATTAAAGTTCATCTCTTAACCGTACGAGTGTATGAGTGTGTTTGACATGCCAAATAAGCTAATCTGTAGCTTATTATATTTCTTATAAAGTTGTTTGATCAAATAAAGAAGTTTGGTCAACAAACCATTTCACTAACCTGTGACTGATAAGCATTAAGTTTCTTTTGGCACATCAGTTACAGTAAATGACATGGTTCTGAAGAATAAACATGGGCAGAGTTTAATTTGACAGTGGCTCCAAATATTTTACCCAATGGGTCAGTGCCAAACGTGTTGAAGAAGTTCGATTTAAAGGACCAGAAAATTGGAGACTATGCCAAGCAAACTCATTCTTTGACTTAATTGGCAGAGGCCAAGCCTATGGGGAAAAGCACCACAATGCTACAAAAGGACATAGCAAAATAGGCCAGATTAATCTCTAAGCTTATTGTTGCATTTGAGTTCTTCCAGTTTAAGGAGACATTTAGAAAAAAAAAATTGTCTGGATCGAGCTTCCACAATTTCAATCTGGAGGACAAGGTTGATTATTAAGATGATATTGTTACTACTATTAGGAAGGGGGAAGTTAGAACTAGAATATTAGTTAGTTAGTTAGACTGATTTAGTGACAACTAAATATTATTGTTGAAGGGGAGGGATGGAATTGGAGCATTTGAGTTTGTAGGTATAATAGAGCTCAAGACTTCTTCTTTGTGAGAACACTAAACGTTTAGGAGTGGCTGTCTCTAATGATTAAGAATAACACAAGATTTATAATGATTCACCTTAAACACTTGGTCTATGTCAGAATTCTCATTTAAGAAACTTTTAAAAGGGTTCCACTAATAAAAAATTGTTTATGAAGCAAGTACATAAACCACTCTGGGTTATCATGAATATACAAGTCACTTTTGGCTATCCTGTCTTATTCTCCCCCTAAGACTAAAATCCCCAAGTATTTTTAAGTGTCACTTCTGGCTACAAATAACAATGAACTTACGAAACAACTCTTGGAAAAAAGATATACAATGAATGTTTTCTTCCAAAGGTGTAACTTCACATAGTGAAGAATATTACAAGATCTTCTTTGACTATATGGAGACTAAAACAGAGAATGTAGGCCTGTAAGCTTTTTCTAAGAAAGTAGAATTGTAGTTGTGTGTTAGAATGTATTTTGTGCATTGATTTTTGCCTTGTATTTATAGTTCCTCAGGAATATGGCTGTTGTAGAGCAATCTTCATTTTTATATTATTGAGTAATTATGATATAGTTTTCCTTTAATCTAGATGTGCAAAATCACTGGAATTAACTAGACTATTATCTCTTGCGTCACAAATAATATATTTTCTTTTCATCTTAGCATCGTGTGATTAAGAGCTCATTTTGTTTTAGGTGTATTCTTTCCATATATTGCATAAACAAAGTCATTGTAAATATTTATTCAAATATAGAACGAGTTTTGGATGCTAATTTTAAACTACTGATTAAATCAAGTAGTGTGAATAAGATAATTGTGTTCCAATGTTTCCTTTATTAACTATGTTATAACTGTTAGATCGTATGGCTTTGTTCAAGTATAGAAGGTTTATTTTAAATGTACTTATCTATTAACTTTATTAAAAGATATAAGTAAAAATGCATAAATATATTTAACATGATATCATAATAGGATATTTCATTTAAATTTTAGCTATATAAATTATCAGTAAAATTCTTAATGCAAGGGTTGTCTAGTATTCCTAAACTTCTATGGGATTTTAGACCGTCGTGGTCTTTACAGAGTTCAATTTCAACCAACATTCATCATGTTACCACAATATCTAGTTGAAGATGACATTTAGAAAAACTATTGGGGGGAATCCGACTTGCACAGTCTCAACCATGATGAGGACAAGGTTGATTTTAGGAGGGGTGGTGTTGTTAAGTATAGAGTATGTGGGAATTAGTTATGGCAGTTAGAAATAGTAGTTGGTTAGATTAAATGGGAAACCAAAATAAATAGGACTGAAGGGGAGGAAATTCATGGAGATTGGTTATCCTTTGTAAATCGAGTGCTAGCTCTTTCCATAGAGGAAGCTCTTGGAGGAGAGTGATCTCTCCTTTTGCGTGTTCTTTCCATTCAATCCAATAAAACCTTTATCTCATTCCGATTTCTATTCTCGGTTCCGAAGCATGGTAGTTTATAGCTTATAAACTTGTAGCTCATTTATTTTTCTTCCATTCCTTGAATATTTAAATACACCACCCTTTTTACCTTCACTGAATAATTTTTACGTTTGCCTAACTATTTTTATTTTCAATAAATTTTTTATCTACTTTGCTAGCTATTTATTATTGACCAACCTTTGTTTGTCATCCTGCAGGAGAATATCACTGTCCAGTGCTAAACAAAGTTTTCACTGAATTTACACATATTGTGGCAGTGAAGACTACAGGAAATGTGTTCTGCTATGAGGTTTTTATTTTCGGGATCCTTTACTTCAATAATGCTAATTTCTTATGTAGATGCCATTTATATTTATGTATGTTGTCGGAATTAGGCTGTTAAAGAGTTAAACATTAAGACAAAAAACTGGAAGGAGCTCCTCACTGATGAGCCATTCACAAGGGATGACCTTATAACCATTCAGGTAAGTTGGGTTTGAACAAGAACATTTTTTTTCTCTTGCTTCATCTTTCGGTTTCTTAATATCAAGTTGTGGTGTTTGTTTACTATGTGCAGAATCCTAATGCACTTGACGACAGGGTTCTTCTGGATTTTGATCATGTTAAAAATGATTTGAAAGTTGATGATGAGGGTATGCTAGCTCATTTATCTTATGTGAGCTATAAATCTCATATTGGTCTTGAATCTTGATGTTGTCTTTTTTTTTTTTTAATGTTATTAGTATTGGCTTTGACACATTCTATTTTTTCTACTTACCTTCAGAACTACAGAAAATGAGTTCAGATCCTACCTACAACATAAACATGTCGGGTGATATCAAGCAAATGCTTCAGGAGCTTGGAACTGATAAAGGAAAGGAAACTGCAATGCATGGGGGTGGTGGTGGCAAGGCACAAAAAGAAAGGGCTGCTGCACTTGCTGCCATCATAGCTGCAAGGTCCCGTGTGGATGAAGATTCCAAATCAAATCCAAATAAAGAGGCCAAAGCTCCTCAGGCATTCAGTATAGTAGATGCTGCATCTGCTGCAGTACATGGAAGAAGTGCAGCTGCTGCTAAAGCCTCATCAGGTGATAAAACTGCTGCTAGGATAGCTATGCATATGTCTGGTGACAGGGCGCCAGTGAATGCAAAGATGGTGAGTTTCTTAGATGTAGTACCCTCTTTTTCACCAATACATATTGAAATCTAACATTTGCAAATTAAGTTGTCCTTTCAATGTACATTATGCAACTGTTAGAGATGTAGTATAAAAGAGTTCATTAATGCTTCTTCTCTTGACTTAAAAAGCTTATAGGTGGAAGATTCACTTGAATGTTTCTGTATTACATCTGTGACTGTGACTCATGGTTTTATACTAGAAAGGGCAAGGGATTGGATCTAACTAACCCCTGATACCATTAATGTCTTTTCACTTAACAACTTCAGCTTATTTATTGGTAAAAATCATGAATGATTTTATGTTGTACCTTTTTATATTATACTTGTAACACATGGTTTTAATACTAGAAATTACAAGGGGTAGGACCTAGGTCACTCAAAAATTATTAGCTCAAGGTGGGAAGATTGTCCAGGGCTAGTGACAAGCCAACGTGAGCTTAACCTCTCTCCCCACCCACCCAACCAAGGATTGAACATTTTCAGGTAACCAAATACCAATTGGATAGACTTATAGACTTTGATGACACTGTATTAGAAATTGAGAATAGATGGGCCCTAGCATAACACCAAGAGCTAACTCAGGGTGGGGATTGCAAGTATTATAAAGTACTACTTTTTCTATATTTGTTGCTAGCCGGTGTGTGATCTCAACATATTGTAAATGTAACATTGAACCAAAATCATTCATCTGTCTTTCACCTAAAGCTTTAGTGGTTGAGTGATGTATGAGGGTGAATGAATGTTTCACGTACCTTTACCTAAACACTTAAATTCTCAGGTAAATGTTTTTATATGACATCTCTTATAAAGATAGGGCAGTACTCACTTTGCTATGTATTATGAACTTCTAATGAAGTTACCTGTTTCAGGTAAAAAGCCGTTTCACAACTGGTGCTGCTTCCCGTTCTTTTACTTCAACATCATTTGATCCAGTTACAAAAAATGAATTTGAATATGTGAAAGTTGAGAAGAATCCGAAAAAGAAGGGTTATGTACAGCTGCATACGACACATGGTGATTTGAACATTGAGCTACATTGTGATATAACGCCTAGGACGTGTGAAAACTTCATCACTCTTTGTGAGCGGGGATTTTATAATGGAGTTGTTTTTCATAGAAGCATTAGGTTAGGTGTAATGACATCCTCTGAATCTTTCTTCCCTTAGTAAATTAAGCCTTAGATTTATGGTCTCATAATCCATTTTTGTGCAGGAATTTTATGATACAGGGTGGTGATCCTACTGGTACTGGTCGAGGAGGTGAATCCATATGGGGAAAGCCTTTTAAAGATGAACTTAACTCCAAACTAGTTCACTCCGGAAGAGGTGTGGTAAGCATGGCAAATAGTGGCCCACACACCAATGGTTCCCAATTCTTCATCTTGTACAAGTCTGCAAATCATCTAAACTTCAAACACACAGTTTTTGGAGTAGTTGTAGGTGGCTTGACCACACTTGCTGCCATGGAAAAAGTTCCAGTTGATGATAATGACCGACCTCTGGTTAGTCATACTTTCGTTTTATTGTTGATGCAAATCATTGTTCCCCTTTTTTTTGGTTTTATTCTTCTCAAATGCATAAAGTCTCAACCTGTGTAATTGCAAACATATGATCACAAAATACGGATCTGCTTTAAAAAAGTAGATTCTTATGCCCTTGTACATATTTTGTTATCTTCTGCATAAATATATTCTTTTCCCAAACATCTGTCTAGTTTGGACTTCGGGTTTTGTGCATTAATTTTTCGTTGTGGGTACTGTTTGTACTGCTACTACAACTCCATATCATTGTATCGTGTGGGATTACAATGTTTGCGCACTTTCATTTATTACATTCACTTGTAGACTAACTCGACCACAGTATAATACATTTTGTGTTTCCTTGTGCCTTGAGTGCTTGTTTGTTAATGGTGGCAAGTTTTTACTGGTTTGAAGAGTTGATATAATATATTAACAATACTTGGTTTAATATCTGATGTTTCCTAAATGAACTATACACTATTATCTAGCGTGCCATTCTTGCTACTTCAAACAATGCGTTATGTTCCATACGTTTTTCATACTGCAGGAGGAAATCAAGATAACGAGTGTCACGATTTTTGTCAATCCTTACACGGAACCAGATGAAGGAGAAGAACAGGATAATGCCACAGAGAAGAATGTAGAGGATGAGGATAATGTAATATTAATGATCCATAATAGTTGAGACATCTCTCGCCGTTTTTTTTTCTTACTTGTGAATGGTTTTTGTTAACTGTCCTATGTTTCAGGGTAAGGTAGGCTCATGGTTTAGCAATCCTGGTGCTGGAACATCTGAATCTGGAAGTACGGGGGTCGGTGGTGGTGTCGGCAAGTACTTGAAAGCTAGGAATGCTCAAGCTACATCTGCTAATCTTGATACCAGTACAGCCGTTGTAGGAAAGAAAAGAAAAGTGGGAGTTGCCAGCAGTGACTTCAAAGATTTTTCTGCATGGTAACAATCCCAATTTCGTACAATTTGTAAAAATATGTAAACTTCTCCTGTAACTTATTATATTTGCAATGGGGGAAAATTGACGGGATAGCGAGAGAAGAAATTTTGCTCGCCATTCAGGTTTTGTACAATATATGTAGCGTTTTCATTGGATGCAACCAGAGTAGAATCATTGCGCGGGTTGTCTCTGGTTCCGTCGCTGCATTGTCAGAATTTCATAATTTGGTTATGGATTTGATAGATTGGTTCTCACAAGATTATTAGGGCCTTAATATACATTGTTTAGCTCTATTATACATCTCCATTCGAAGAAAGAGTTACGGTGTGTACATCTTTTAACAGCTCTGTACTCGCTTTCTGGGGGCATTATCAATCCGATCAACTTTTGCTTGCTTGCAGGGAACTTAATTTATTCCTGCTCAGTAATCAGTTGTCTGGCGTGAATGGTAAGTTGAGGCAGGGTAGGGTGGCATTCCCAAGGGCACTTCAAGTTATTGAGCCTAGCTAGGTTTTCATTGACTTTAGTGACGGACTCCTGGTTACATTTTGGCATCATATGCAGCTACTGTACAATTCATAGTACAGATATGACACTACATTTATTTAAAGTGAAAAATGAGGAATCTAGGTATCATGCTACCAAGGAGAACAAATGGAAGGAATCCATTTGATGGCTTAGCAGCAGGTTTCATGCCAGAATCATACGATCCTGTAGCTTTGCAACAATTGTCTTACTATGGATACGGCCTACCCACTACTGCCCAATCCATGCACATGTCTCACCAGTCAATAGTTTAAGTGCCTGACTTGAAAGTGTCGTATCAACATAATAATTTCTTCTATTCACGTAATGCTTCAAAATCTAATCTCTTTAAATTTAATAACTTCAAATACACACAGTTACGTAAGATACGATGGAACAGCTCAATTTCTTAAATGTTGAGTAAGTTTGTTTTATACTTATTTGATTAGACCACTCTATGTAATATTTTTATTTCTTATAAATCAATATTAGCATTTTTTAAAATCTGTAATTAAAATTTTGACTAGTCTATCTTTCTTAACTTACGTCTTCTATCTGTTTTGTAATTAACGAAATAATGTAAGCTGATAACTTGTCACACCAACTTAAAATTGGATGAAATAGTCGTATAATTTTTATTATATATATATATATATATATATATATATATATATATATATATATATTTTATAAAAAAATATATATACAACAAATTAGGTCCATGAAGAAATATTGGACTGACAGAACAAAAGTAGGTACGTGTAAAATTGAACGAATTAGTTGGTATCTGAGTAAAATATAAAAGAATTGTGACATATATAACCAGACCAACACGTTTCAGAATCCCTGCAATGTTTTGGAAATCTACAAAGGTAGAAAGATAACTTTAGCATCATGATCATAGCTTTGGCACCCGATGTAGAAAGATTGTAAAGGCAAGGGAAGGGGGTTTCACTGCAGTTCAAAATTTCTGCTTTTAGTGTACTGGACTCTCATAATTCTCATTCGTTTATTTTGGTTCCAAAAGCCTTCACTTTTGCTTACTGATGATGATGATAAGAAAAATATATTATTTAAATAAATAAAAATAACCAAAAGATAATTTTTTTTCTCGTCGTACGGTTGAAATTTTGAAAGAGCGTGAAAATGAATACATTTAATGGAAACATTTTTATATTTATGAAAATATTTTATATTTTCTTTCCTAACATTCAAACTTTTCATTGTTTGTTAATTTTTTTTTTCAAATAATTTAAATACACGAGAGGAATTTGACCTTTTTATTTTATTAAATTTGACCGTTTTAATGATAAAAGGTTGAATCAAGTTTTTTCTATTTATGAACGAAAATAAGCATACGACTCTTCAATATTCAATCAACTCCTTAATTTTTTTCTTCTAAAAATCTAGCAATGTGACATTTGGGTACATTAAAATTAATTTTGTTAATTTTATAGATTTTCATCTTCGTTACAAATTGAATTATGCTTAAAATAAAATTATCAATATTTATTTGTCAACAATTTTACATTATTTGGATGGAAATAAATCGTTACTTTTAAAATTGAGAAACTTAATTGAATATTTTACTAATAGTGAAACTAAATTGACAAAATAAATAAACAATTGAAAAATAATGAAAATTTTCAATCCAAAAACATTTTTTTCAATAAATTGTGAAAAATTAATATTTTTATTTAATATCTTTCTATGTTATTTTTTTCACTCAATTTTCATATAAACAAATAAAGTGTAAGAGTATTGTCTCCATATATATATGGAGACAATTCTGTAGAGACACGTTTAATAAACAGTGGTTCAACATTTAATTATGTTGTACTAGTTTTTAAATTAGAAGTACATAGTATACTCTTTTAACTGAAGACATTTATTAATCAATTGTTTTACGGGTTTTTTCAGGAATATGGGATACTTTATGGTGTCAACCATTTTAATATATCTGTAAGAATATCAACAACACCTGTTTCTTGTAATATTAAACTGCACACAACTACGATTGAATTTACGATACTGAAATTGGTATATAAATTTAACTTTTCGGTATTCGACAACGGAAAAAACAAAACAAAATTCACCCAACCACATCTGCATGCAGTTAAGAAAAACACTGATACCTCAGTACCAAAGATACAGTAATTCAGTACCATCAAAATGCTACAGTTGTGACGTTAAAAATGAAATCCAAAAGAACTTGACTATGTTTTACAATGTTTTATTTACATAAGAAAGTATGTTAATGTAAAAATTATAAATTAAATTAATACATTATACTCTTTCGTGAAAACATATTTAATCGAGTAAGTTCTTACTTTGATTCTTAAAAATATATACCGTCGTCACATTAATGTTTAAAATTCAGAAAATTTTAAATATGTTTATGAAAGTACAATCTGTTAATAATCTGTGTTATGAATGAACCAAAATAAAAAAAAAAATTTATTCATTTAATTCGAAAAAGTAAATATATAAATATCATAGAAATGAATTCATAATTTAATAACCTTTCTTTTGGGATGATGTCAAATTTAATGCCAATATTATATCAACTTATTCATGTTATATATATATATATATATATATATATATATAAATTCCTTAAAAAGTGTTATTTTTAATTTTAAATTTGATAATATTTCACAGTGATACAAAAATAAATATATTTTTATATCAATTTGATTTTAAGTAACAATTGTAAATGTTAGAGTGAACTTTAAGCCTAATTCAACTTCATAACACACCCAATGCATTTCTTCACGCCGAGATATATATATATATATATATATATATATATATATATATATATATATATATATATATATATATATATATTTTTATGTAATATATATTTCTAAGTGAAATAGAATATTCAGAAATTTCGCTAGGATAGACTTTAACTTGACTCTAATATCATTTAGAAGTGAGCTTAAAAACGTAAGATAAGGTGTGCACCTTACTTATATATTATAAAATTGTCTTATATGTGAGACTTTCAATACGAAAGACTTCGTATTATTCGTCAGAAACCACATTAAATATAATTTTTAAAGACATCCTCACAAAATCAGGAATCTATGATCAATTGAAGTTATTTTTTATATCATATAAATGTTTCTGTAAATGGGAAGACAAATATTCTTACAGGTTGTCGGCAAGTTAAACAGTTGATAATTAATATATGTTTCAGAAAAATGATAACGAATAAACAGTTTGTGCTGTGAAATGGAGAATGAGTCCAAAACTATATCCATGGCGATATCCAATATATAATAAATGAAAAAAAAAATGTTGGTAAAAATATTTAGAAGAATGCCCCTGCGTTGCACGGGTTCCTTGAAAAGTAATTGTCATATTTCATAACTTGTTTTTTTCCTTCTATTGAGTCGAAACTGTGGCGCAGAGTGCGTCCCATGTGTTAAACGATCATAGGAAACACCACAACAACATCATCCATCGATACATCGTAAAAATCATCTTTTACAACGATACAAATTAAGAACAGCACCTGTTTCAACAAGTAAAGTAAAATATACATAGCATTATTTCTTTTTCTTCAGAAATTCTTAGATAAACACGACCAGATCACTTTACCAAGTACGAGTGCATTGATGAAGTTGAATTTACAGTGATGAAACGAAAGAAATAAATTAGTATCTGCGAAATGACGTGTAGCGATAATCGATTTAATTTTATTTTTATCTCTGCTACAGTCCAAAGGAAAATAAACTAGTATTTTGTAGATGTGGCAGTGACATAGCAACTATAGGCTTTCTTACAAATGTAACAGCTTTTTAAATAAAAAGAAAATGGATATGGGGCTCACCTCAACAACAACAGCAAAAAGAAAAGATAAAAGCCGCCAATTATGCAGTTCTTTTTTCTGCTTTTTTGTTTATTCGTTTGCAACACACAGAACACACAGAAGAAGAGGGTCTTCACTTCACCTCTAGTATTCATAGATGAATTTCATCAGCTACAGATACAGTTCATTGAATTTGAAAGTGGTTGAACTTTTCGTACTGCATATATAATATTGGACTAACCGTTATGTGGGGTTGAATTTAAAATATGAAATAAGTATATATATGATGAAAGATGAATTATTATTGATATGTTGATTATTTAGAGGTGTGAATTGGAAAATAGTGAATTTGGTGGTTGAGGATGAAAGCAAAAACTACATGGATAATCGGTGATCCCCACCAATTTACTCTTAGAGGAAAGAAGGAAAAGAAAGAAAAAGGGAAAAGGTTCTTGGGACTCCCTTTTCTGTTTATATCTATGGATTTCAGCATGGCTAATATCCTGTCTCATCTTGTCGGGAGCTAGCTAAATGGCTTAGAAGAAAAGAAAAGAAATGAAGTGATTAAGGTGATGGAGAGGTCAAAATATAAAGTGATTTTTTCCCCCCTAATGATTGAGGAAGAGAAAGAAATTAAAGAAGCCGTGCAGCTTTTGAAAGAAGACCCTCCACACAATAATCAAATGGTGTCTAATAATAATTATAAAATAAATGGGGAAGTGAATCGGTAATTGAAGAGGAGAAAGAGAAATGGTTATAATGGTGTGGAGATAAAGTTGGAAGGCATGCCCTAGAAGTTGGCATGAGAAGGAAAGAATAGTAAAGAATAATAGTGGGATTATGTAAATGGTTATAGAAAAAGAGAAAAGTTGGTGAGAGTTTTGGCAGTGTTTGGAGAAGGATTAGGAGGCAAAGGAGTGTGAGTGCGTTATGGTGAGATAAGAGAAGATAGTGGGTTTGTTTGAGTTTGAGGAAGATGATGATGATACACGCCGGCAGCTTTACTCTTTCTTTCTTTCTTTCTTTCTTTCACTCTCTCTCTCTATCTCTATACATCTCTACATACACAATTCGCACGCCTGCTCCCACTCATCCAATACAAATACTCTCTCAAACACCTTTTCCTCACACTTTCTTATTTTTCATCTTTTGTCAGACACAATTCTATTCTAAGCATCAATCCCATATCCTTATTATTTTTATTTTATCTTTCAATAAACAACAATAACCTACAAAACAAACCCAACCCCTCGACTTTTGTTTCCACCTCACCCCCAAAAATTAACCCACATAACAATTACGTAACTTTGTATATACACATCTATGGTAAGTATGTAGTGTATGTGCAAACCCAATCCATTCACAATTTCCTATTCCACCGCCACACCACCGTTAAAAAATCACGTTACGTCCATTCTCTTTGGTTGGTTGAGTGGGGAGGACGTGAGTGATGTCCATGCGAGTCAAAGGTTGATAAACCTTAAATGGATACGACGTTGTTTGGGGTAGTGAGATTCCAACATCGGGTTCAAGGTGATCAAGATCAATCCCTCAACAACTCCACCACCACCAGCAGCTCTCGATCCTCCAGACAACACAACAATAACTATCCCTACCCACAAGAAGACGAAGAATGCTTCAACTTTTTCATGGATGAAGAAGACCTATCCTCGTCTTCTTCTAAGCACTACTATCCCTATCAACCCCACCCTCACTCCACTACACCAACCACCACCACCACCGACCTCTCCTTCTCCCCCACTCGCGACGCCGCCTTCCCTTTCCAGCTCTCCGCCAAGTGGGCCAACGACATCCTCCTCGAAACCGCACGTGCCGTCTCCGACAAGAACACCACGCGCCTCCAACAACTCATGTGGATGCTCAACGAGCTCGCCTCCCCCTACGGCGACACAGACCAGAAACTCGCCTCCTACTTCCTCCAGGCCTTCTTCAGCCGCATCACCCAGGCCGGGGACCGGACCTATCGAACCTTAGCCTCGGCCTCCGAGAGAACGTGCTCCTTCGAATCCACGCGCAAGACCGTGCTGAAGTTCCAGGAGCTCAGTCCCTGGACAACCTTCGGACACGTGGCGTCCAATGGTGCCATCTTGGAAGCCTTGGAAGGCGAGCCCAAACTACACATAGTTGACATCAGCAACACCTATTGCACCCAATGGCCTACGCTCTTCGAAGCCTTGGCCACCCGAAACGACGACACCCCCCACCTCCGTCTCACCTCCCTCGTCACCGCCGCCTCCGCGCACAAGGTCATGAAGGAAATCGGCGCCAGAATGGAGAAATTCGCCAGACTCATGGGCGTGCCCTTTCAATTCAACGTCGTTCATCACTTAGGTCAACTTTCCGACTTCGATTTCAGCGCCTTGGATATCAAAGAGGACGAGGCTCTGGCTATTAACTGCGTCAATACTTTGCATTCGGTCTCCGCCATCGGGAACCACCGTGAAGCGGTGATATCCTCGTTGAGGAGGCTGCAGCCGAGGATCGTGACGGTGGTGGAGGAGGAGGCGGACTTGGACGTGGGATTGGAGGGGCTGGAGTTCGTGAAGGGGTTTGAAGAGTGTTTGAGGTGGTTTAGGGTTTACTTCGAAGCGTTAGAAGAGAGCTTTCCGAAGACGAGCAACGAGCGGTTGATGCTGGAGCGGGCGGCGGGTAGGGCGATGGTCGACCTGGTGGCGTGTTCGGCGGCGGATTCTGTGGAGCGGCGGGAGAGGGCGGGGCGGTGGACGAGGAGGATGCATGGAGGTGGATTCAATACGGTGGCGTTTAGCGAAGAGGTGTGTGATGACGTGAGAGCGTTGTTGAGGAGGTATAGGGAGGGATGGTCAATGGCACAGTGCTCCGACGCCGGAATATTCCTTTCGTGGAAGGACCAGCCGGTGGTGTGGGCCAGTGCATGGAGGGCCTTGACGTAGCGTAGAGGAGAATGACTTGACGTGAGTAATGAGTTGAGGGACTGAATCCCACGTGCTCTCTGTTCTCAAAGCACGTGCCCCTGGCTCAGCTGAGGGCTTTTTTTTTTCTTTAAGCTAATTCATGTCTTTTTTTCCAGTTTGGTACGTAAGACAATGGGATTAATCGGAGGGTATGAGGATGATTGCAGCAATGGGATTTGCCTGTATTATTCAAAAAGGAATCATCGACTAAATTTATTTTCATCATTCACTTTTTTCACATTTTCCTTTTCATTTTTCAGAATTCCTGTTGTACACATACTTTATATATATTATATATGGCTTTATGTTTCAGCAGTATCATCCCTGTATCCATTAATCCATTAATGTCCAGAATAGAATTGAAAAGAAGAAGCTGTTGCTTCGTTATTCTGGCAGATAAAATGAAAAAGAAATTACAATCACATTTGATGGCTTTTTTACTGTCTCCTAAAATCTGGGACCATTTCCAGCTAAAAAGAACGTTCTTGCGTGACCATTCAATAACTAGGAAAAATAGTAATGAATTGTCAATGATTGTGAAATTGTATATTCCTCTGGAGTATATTTGTTATTTTATTTTGTCATTAATAACAAATTGCTAACTTGTTAGGCTAAAATATAAGTTATTGTCGCAATCCAAATGTGTAGGTTCAAGCATATTGATTATTGACTAAGTTAAAGCAGGTGGTAGTTGATAATTGATATAAATTATAATTATATATTATCCAAGCTAGTCCAGATTTGACCAGAAGCATAATTGTTGTGCGTTTAACTAACCGTTAAGCGAAGGCATGAAACATAACTTAATTAAGATGTTGAATTCCGCGATAATCTAGTATTTTACATTATATTCAAGATCATGAACAGACATAGCAAAAGATTTAATTCATGTTTGGTCGAAAAGAAAAAAGGATTTGGTGTTTTGGCGTATGAAAGATGATATTGAAAGTAAAGTGAAGGAAGATAGAAGCATAAATAAAATGAGGTCGTTATCTAGTTAATGGGCAATAGAATCTTAGGACGGCCAGCAAGTTGCGTTATTGGTTGGAATATATGTCATTAAAAGGTGCATAGTGATTAGTGGGTTTAAAGGTTTTAGTGGACAGCACGCTGTGTTTGAATTGGTCTTCTTCTTTGTTTATTTTTTAATTTTCTTTGTTTCTGAGAGGCTAAACTATACTATACTATAATATGTATTATATATATATATATATATATATATATATATATGGGAGGTGTTTTAACTTTAGGGTGTGCATGGCCCCCACAAAACCGTGAGGGGTAAGAAAGATAAGAGGGGGCTCATCTTTTTCCTAAGAAAGCGAAGAAATTGGTAAGTACATAAACAATGAAAAGGAAAAAATATGAATAGTGGGTTCATCTTTTAAGGGTTGCACATCTTGAACTTCTGATGAGACTTGCCCCCTCCACGTTAACATATCCACTCTCCACTCTTTCTGCATCTTTTCCCTCCTCATTTTAAAACATTTATAGCTTCTTTCTTTTGGTTTTTATTAAAGGGAGTTTGATGCTGGCCCATACCTTCTTCTGCAGGTTTAAGCTTTTCTATCCTTTTCTATACCAATGACAATGACAAGCTCATGTCTTTATATTTTTATGGGGCCAACTTCATGTACAATGCTAACTTCACTCTATTCATCTCTCTCTCTCTCCCTATTAATCCCTTTTCGTCTTAAACATACATTCCTATACATTATACAAAAAATATATATATCAAACTTCAAACTCAAATTAAAAGGATTTTATGCTATCTTTATTATTCTACACCTCTCCTGAATGACAAAGAAAACAAGGATCAAACTTGAAATTAAACGGATTAATGGCATCTATATTCTAGTTTTATGTACTTTGGTTGTAATTGTAGTTTTATGTATTTTTAGAGTCCACACAAGACTCTGTGTTTGACATGTAAGGGCCAGCTACTACGAACTCCATAGAGTTGGGCTACAGAATTGGGCCCAACGTTAGGAAGAAGGAGAGAGAGAGCGTGTTAAAAAAAATTATTGTAGAAAGTTTATTCTGGAACCCATTACGTGTGTTTTAGAAAGTTCGTTCTGGAATAGATTACTATATTTTGGAAAACTTGTTCCAAAAAATTTATTCTGGAAAGCCTATTCTCTGATCTAGAAATTCTATTCTAAAAATTTTGTTTCAGAAATTTTGTTTTCGAAATGATGTTCCTAAAAACCAATGTTCTATAGTATACCCCTTCCATCTTCTATGAAAAAATCTCGGGCTCTGGGCCGCAATACAACTATACTTTAAATTTGAGTTTGACTTCAATAATAGAAAAAAAAAAAAAACTTGAGTTCCTCTAATCATGTTTTTATCGATCCTAAACACTGTGGTCGATATTGAAAATATTACCGAAAAAGTGTCGTTCCCGTGAAAAAAATAATCTGAGCTAGAGGTGGGTCATCTCGTGATGCTATTAAATAACCCAACTTATGACCTTCACTTCTACGCAAGTACGTGAAGCAATTCGAACCAACTAACCCAAAAAATGAAAATAAAAAAGATGGACTATAGAGTTGTAAAAAGTACACACGTGAAAGAATCATTTACATAAGTAAGAAATAATTACATGATGATGATGCCGTGACACAGGTGATGAACAATGCTGGATTATTAGCAAAATTCCAATGAAGTGGATAATCCTTCTCGGTATACATGCGCTCCCTCAATCTAATCTCAACTTAGCCTAAATTAAAGTGAGCAAATTATTGAGACACAGGCTTCCTTCAAGTGCGATAATCCTCAAAAAGTGAGCTTTCCAACAAGTGCTTGACATGCAACACGGTAAGGTATATATAACCGTATATCAAATATTTGTATATGACAATGTACAAAGAGAAGTTACATTACATTACTTGAAGCTGCTCCAGCCGTGAGGCAATCTCCATTTTCTGTGCCAATAGATAGACACTCTCGACCACAGAGGGAATTCAAAAGTGTACTCAAGAGGGTGATCAACAGGTCCTGCCACTATCATAGGCAACCACACATATCTGGAGTCTCTTAGGTCGGCCGGATTCCACCGGTCCGCCATGAAAATAAACGAACCGGGTAAGCCGGGTAGAGGAAGCACAAAACTGCTCTGAGCAAAGAAGGTTGTGAGCCTAAACATTTTGTTTCCTCCAATGCAGGGATTCCCAATTGTTTCCCAAGGCCCCAAAATGGACTCGGCTGCATGAGCCAGCGCCTCATTTGGCGCCCACCCTGTACAACCTGAAGTGATCATGTAATATGTGCCTTCATGTTTGAACAAAGCTGGAGCTTCTCTGTGTTGTCCCACAAGAATCCTTCTCATCACAGATGTCACGTTCAGATAATCTTCGCTAAGGGGTCCAATGTGCAGTTCACTGTTGTCTTCGGAGGAGTAGATAAGATATGCAGTGCCATCATCGTCTTTGAACACTGTCATATCCCTGCTTTCATATCCGTGGGGTCTTTGGCTGCCAAGATAATCAAATGGCCCATCGGGTGTGTCACTGATTGCTACTCCAGCAGCTGCTTTCGTGTAGTTGGCATCATCGATATGCATCCACATCACATACTTTCCGGTCCTCTCGTTGTAAATAACTTTTGGCCTCTCAAGCACATTAGATGTGTGCAGATCATGGGTTTCATTTGTTTCATCTGCTGCTAATACAATCCCCTCGTGTTTCCATGTCCACAAATCCTTCGAAGAATAGCAACCAACTCCAATAATGTCGACCTAGTGCAAAAAGGAGAACATGACTTCAGTTTGCAGATACTGGAAACTGAGATTGTAAAGAGCATCAAGAATTATTTCAAAAAATGCAGACTTAAAGAGCATACTAATTTCCAGAAACAAGTTTACTTTTCATAAATTTGAGGGTGAGAAAGCAAAGGCACAGATAAAAATAAATAAACCATGTGGTGCTAACTATATCTTTCATATCAGCAGCATCTATCTGAGGAAGGAATAAAAAGATTGTTCATGCAAACTGGCCAGTGATACAATATTATGCTCAAGTTATTCCGTACAAGATTTTTTCCTCTGTGATAGCTAACCACATGTATATGTCAATTAACATGGTAAATTCTGAAAATTGTAATTGCCATCACTTAAAGTCTTACCATCTGGATGAGGTAAGGGAACACAACGTGGAAGGTAAAAAGTCTGGATCATTAAATTTCTTTGCTTTTGAATACAGGAGCCAAGTAAATCACTGACTCTAACTTGAATAAATTGAACTATTTGGGTGAAACTTTTTCTAGGATTATCAAATTGCAGAAAAACTCCAATGTTATGGAAGTATAAACTTTTACTCAGTGACAAGAACTATATTCAGTGGATTCCTGAGAAGTAACAATAAGAATTCTGAGCATTGATTATGTAATTTCAATTGTAGCAGGCTTCATGTTCAATGGAAGGAACCACCAGGAATTCCATCTTCAAATTCAAACTATTATATGAACTGCATCTTAAGGAATTCAAATCCATTGGGTTAAATATCAATCAAGATGACCTTTTTTTTCAAATAAAAGCTCTTACTATCTTTGTATTTGATCCAAACTGAGAAGACTCTTACATTTATTAATATCCCCATTCGCGAAAATGGAAGGACACTTATATATTCATATAGACCAACAAGAATATGGAAATTTTGGACAACTGTAGCATAATAAGAAAAAAATGAGACTTTTGAAACATGACATTTCTCTGCCAAAGACTCCAATACAATTATTAAGGTAAACAAGACATGTTCAGAAGCAAATGGAGGTAAAGATGTATCGAAACAATTACAACAATCAAACATGCATCTCTAAGCTGCCGAGTTCTTGTTAACCGGCCAATCTTATTCTTTTTCTTTCCAAAGATAAACAAAAGATGAAACCATCTAAACATTTCACTCACTTACAAAAATGACAGACACTTTCACAACCACTAAATGTTTATAAATTATGATAAGCTACATAATATACTACAGCAAAGACGACAATTATTAACTTACAAACAAAAAGAGAAGTTCAATTGAAAAAATTGAATTACCCGAGCAGCTCCTTTCTTGTGAATTTGGTAGGTAGGCCCATCTTTATATTCACCGTACCAATAGTATGTTCTTGATTTTTTATCATAGAGAATGCCTCCTCCATGAGCTTGAATAGGATTTCCATCGGTATCCAACCAAATTCTCCCAGGGTAATAGTAAAAACTTTCATTTGCAGGAGTCTGTATTGGATCTATAGTTTTTTTACGACCAGGAAAAAACACATGTCTCAGTTGGGAATTTTCGTCCAGGAATTCGTCTATCAGTGTTGTTGTCCGCTTAGGTCTACGTTTTGCCGCTCGAGGAGACCTCTTCCCCTTTGGTGGGGGGATTTGAATGTTCTCCTCTTCAACCTCTTGAAGTTCAATGAATTGGGGATGATGGTTCAAGCGCAGTTGAGACTCTCCACCAGTTCTATCTGTGTGATGGATATAGGTATATAAATGAAGCAAAAACAAGCATCCTAACAAGCTCAATACCACAACAGACATTGAATATCTGCTCCCTGCATTGCAACCTAGTATCGTAGGTTTCCTGTATTTGTTCCTCGTCCTCATTTTCCCTTCCTTTTTATCTTCAAAATAAAGCTGCAGCTAACCAAATGCAACCTGTGGAAACCTGATAGATAACACAACCAGATAGAAGTCAAAAACATAACTTCCCTATACTCTTAACAATTTCATAAACCAAAATCAGTTCAAAATGACTAACTGGGTTTATCACTTTATCCCCTACACAATAGGAGTTTCATAAATCAAAATAGGTACAAAATGAAACTGCAAATAACGACACCGTATAGGTTTATCACTTTATCCTTTTTTTTTCTTCTGGTATCCTCTTTGGAAGACAATCCAGTTCTCGATGTTCAGTTGGGCACCATTTTATCCCTTTCCAATTTCATGAACTTTACACATACAGTAATAGAAAAAGTAAACTGCAACCAGTTTCAACGCTTTCGATTGGATACAATAAATCACCCTCTCTTCCAGGTTTGTTAGAAGTAATTGAAGTTGAAACCACTATTTTTACCCTACTCTGTATCTAAATACTATAACAACTACCGCCAATTAATCATTCTAATCAACAGAGTTACACCCTCATGGGTCAGATCCATTAAGAAGAAAAACCTAATAGGTGCACACAATAAAAGCAACAGAATAATCAGAAACCAGGGAACAAAGGCAAAGTGTGAGAAGAATGTCTCTGACCTGGTACCACCCGAACTGTGGAACAACCAAAACACCCCGTCATGCGGTTTCGTTGGTGGCTTTTGAGGGTCACAGACACACTGGCATGACGCAACCACCGAACTAAGCTTAGTCCAAATACGAGGTAAGAGAGAGAAAGCAGGAAGAAAAAAATGAGATGATGTTGGGTAAGGTAAGGGTAGTTAAGTTCCGATGCAGTTTGGATCTGAGTTTGAGGTTATGACATTGATTTGCAACCAAAGTTGTGCTTCCCTGTGTCTTTTGGTACCGACCCCAGCAACAGTTCTATTCTAGAACTTCTCTTTTACCACAAATGTCTCATATTGCACTCTTTCCTTTAACTAATTTCTTCTCTTTCCTTATTGTTACTTGTCTCAAATATGGAACCATTTTATGCCATTTATGTTCAATTCTTCACAGTGAGACTATGTTTTTATTGTTCCATAGTGACACCTTAGCGTTTGAATTCACTTTATTTAATAACCTTAGAGCAAAACGGGATAATGATTTGTAATCTAACTCCACTCGTCTGTTAACTTTCCCATGCTGTGAACACCACAAGAGATGTTCAATAAATTGAACTTTGGGGTGAAAAATTGTTATGGTGAGACGTTGCTATGTGATACTGGCACTAACAATGCTGGTAAGCAATAATTAGTAGTTACAGAAATTATAGAGAAAACACTTCTTTTATTAATCTGAGATTGGCTTTCCTAGATTTAGATTTGAGTGAAGTTTTGTGGAGCAATATAAAGCAAAATTTAAATAATTAGAAAAATACACCAAAGGGAAAGTGGTGAATCTGAGGATTTTCTATTTTGAGAAATGATAATGATGACTATATTTACGTGAATTTATTTATATCCAACTTTCTCGCCAAATTAATTGTAACATAACATGTTGGTAATATATTATTTCGTTAACATAAAATCACAGTACAACTGTTGCTAATATTACTCATTCTCGTATTAAATAAATGTATTATTGTCTCATGATGACTTTTTGGTATTGGTTGAAAACGCACATTTCATGTGCAATTGTTTAATTACTTGACTTAGCTGGTCCTTTTTTAATGATCATAACTATGGATGACTAACAAATTCTACCGCTAGATATATGCAGATACAAGGATACAATCCGTAACACGCACGGAATGAATATTATTGATGAATAACTGTGAATAACAAATTCATATATTTTTTATATTCGCCTATTAGGTTGAAAAAATATTTTTAAAATATTAATAAATTAATTTTAAATGTATTATTTTTTATCAGTTGATTTAGAAAATTTTCATTTTTTTTATAAATTATCAGTCAAATTATTTAAATAAATTATTTGAACTTTATTTTTGTTTGAAACTTATGAATGTTATGTATTGTATTTTATTTAAATTTCTAGTTAAAATATACTGTTAAATATTAAAAAAATAATAAATATCCACGAGTACCCGTGGATATCGATGAATATTAAAAATTATATATGTATAGCATAATGGATATCCACATAGATATGAAAACAAGTATGAGACAGATATTATCCAACAAATAAAGTAAGAGAGCCGCCGTGTTGGCATCTCTAGTGAAAATAGTCTTGTTAACATGTGCCAATTAGAAAAATAAATAAAAATTTATTATAATTCATAAATGAGTGTATTTAAAATTACGGAATAATACATTAACATACAATAATAAAAAGAACCCCATTAACTCGAAATTAATTTTAATTTTCACAAAAAAAAATTAGGGACTAAAATATTTTTAACTATTTTCTTAATTATGTTTGACTCAAGCCACTCATGGTTTAATAAAATGTTTGTAACAATATTTGATAAATTAACATTCTTAAATTATTTAAATCTTGACATGGATATAAAATTACTCTTAACTAATTATCATTTAAAAATATTTTATATACAAGTTATAATAATTATTTTGATAATGGAACTTAACTACCCTTATATATTTACTCAATCAATATTACTTAAATGAATTCACTTAAAAGGATAAAAAGTTTGCATACTAATATTTATATGATTAAATCTAAAAATTGATTATTAATTAAAAATTCACAATCAAGAAAAAGTTGATATAACTTGATTGAGTATTTCTATATGATTTTTTTATGAAGATGACTAGAAAAACAAAAATACAAAAAAATAAATAAATAAATAAATGAAGTCGTAATAGCTTTCTCATATGCTTTCTCTCAACTTTTATTTTTAACTTTTGCAAAAATTATTTTGTACAAACTTTTTAAATATTTTTTCCAAAAAAAAAAAATCTAATCCATATATAAGATCATTTTAACTTATAACGAAGTCAGATACAATTTGTTTTTCATATCTTTCCTTAAATTAGTGTTTATCGAAAAAATGGTTCAAATACTTTACCAAGTTTTTATACAACAAACACTTGAATAAAAAATCTTATATAAACTATCTCTGCCTCTCTCCATTAAAAATAACACTTTTAAGAACCATATATCCTTTGAGGAGTGCTAGTAATTGTTTTTTACTTGATTTTATGTTTTTAATAAATTTTAGTGGCTAATTTTGAAAAAAAAAATGCGTTAACATTTTTCATGCTTTTAAAATAAAACTAGTAATGAATAGATTTTTTTAATATTTTATTAAAATAGCTTAGTTTGTAATGTAACATAGGGACAACAGATATTGTTAACTTCAGATAAGTGAAGAAAAACTCACGATAAAACGTAAAACCAGTACCATATAACTCATACTGTCGTTACACTGAAATATATATCTTTATTTTTTTTCTCACATGAAATATTCACAATTAAAACAAATCATTCCAATTATTTACATTATTCTCCAACTTTGTCTTACGACCAGCACAATGTTATTTTCTTTGATAGTATGGCTGAAATTGGAAAAACTAGAAAGGAAAAAAAAAAAGCAAAAAACTGCACCTAGCTATATCTGATATTCTACCTTTTTAACTTTGAAAATGAATAAAATTCCTATGTTGATGATGGTGGAGTCCTAGAATATATAGAAAGTGGTCTTCCCCATTGAAGAGCCTTTGCCACCCAGGTGAATACCAAGACTACCATAATAATGGAGAGAGACAACATACTTGACCATAACAATTTAGTTGAAACTCTCATCGGTTTGCATTGATTTGAGACAATTTCAGCAACTTTGTTCTTCACAACTGTGCATTTTGACAGTCTTTGCAATTCTGGATATATATCCAGCAAATCCTGGATGGATCTGCTGTAGGCATGAGCCATGTTGTATGAAGCTTCAGGAAGAAATCTTCCCTCTTTTTTGCATTCTTTTCCTGTGCCCTTTTCGTGACAGGTGAACTTTGCAAGAATCTACACCAAAACGCCTTTTATTATGAATGTGGAAAAAGTAACAAGAGAGTAACTAGTTCAGTGAAGACTTACTTTTGATAAATCACCAATCCTAATGGCATTCTGAGGGCAGTTTTGTGGAATGTAGTTAAGGTTTAAGGGTCCAGGGAAAGGGTCACAAATTTTTATGACTCCAATTACTTCTTCATTTTCTGCACTAACTCCTAAGACCCGATAAATCACTGACATATTTGAATTCAACTGAGACACAACATCATTGTATTAGAACGTAACAACACATTAGAATTGGAAGGAATTCATTGATTCCCTTCTATAATTCTTAATGAAGAAACCAAATTTTCTACCTCAACTACAAATCTGTGGATGGTGTCGCCAATTTGAGCTATCAATTTCCCAGAGAAAGATTCATTCATGCACGGCAACATCGACCCCAGGCTACTGTTTTGTGGGTTTTTTTCGAAGTCTTCGAAAGCAGTGCATGCATCTTCTACAAAGCTGCATGCATAGTTCACACTGCGTCGTGAGACTTGAAAAGAGGATTCTTTTTCTCGCATCAGAATTTGACTCAACAATGATGAGAGGTTAAGCTACTTACGTGTGAAGGAAGAAATCAAAGCCAGTCAAGAACCAGCACAGGCTTGTTAAGATCCAAAAGAAGAAAATTATGCTGAAAATAATGCAGAAAATAAAATTCATATGCATAACGTAACGCTGAAAAGAGAGACTACACTGTTTATTAATTAAGTGTTAAGAAATTACGTGGAAAATGATACTTTATCTTACATTATAAACCAAGGACGCCAATGCAGCAACATTAGAACTGAGTCAAAAAACAGCAAATTGAGAAAATAATTAATCGATCTCAACCAATACTTTAAGGAAATTAGCATCGTAACCAATTGTTTAATGATTGGTACCTATTGCTGCAACCAGTGTCACCAAGTTGACAGTTAGAACAACGAAATGTGCTACATACCTATATATATGTCACATTTAATTATACGAAATACAAAAAAAAAAAGTTGGAATTAATTATTAGAGAGCAACAAACACAATCAGCATAAATGAAATTAGGGATGTTCAAAGGGAAAACATATATACGATGTATGAGTGGCCTGGTCGAATGATTGTTCACTTCTGTCAATAAAACGGCGTATCACACGCGAGTTAGTTCTGAGGTTCTGAGTGGTGGAATTCAAAAACTCAGACATTTGCGGATTGTACGGAAGCAAAAGAAACTGCATTTGATTCGTTGTTTTTAAGACTCTGCCAAGGGTCCCAAGAGCATCTTCTCCTATGCCTACCACAGATTCTTTCAGTTTTTCTGTCCTCTTTAGGGTCTTCTGACTCGTTGTGATGACAAAACTTGAAGCAATTCTGTCACACCACCCAAATTGCCTCAATTGCAATTTTGTGTAATAATATTACGTGCTTGTTTGTATAGTCTAAATGGATTTTCATGCCACGATTTTTCAGTTTGTCAATTTACAATAAAGAATGTGGTGATGTTGAAACTATAGAAATGTTGGATAATGAAATAATTTCTCTAAAATGGAGAATTAAAAAAGGGAGACTTACATGGCGAGAGATGTGAAGAAGAGAAGAAGAAAGAAAATGTGGAGATGGTAATGGTCGAAACAGGTTAATGAAGCAGAGCCACCGCATAGACACTTCACTATAAGGAAAATGGCCAAAACCAAACCACATAGCAACCAAACGCAGGCAAATGCGTATCCATGGACTCCTGTAAATGCCGCAGACTGAAAAGGATCAGAAAGCAAGTGTAGTAAACATACATATCATGGTCACAAACACGTTATTGTTTTCTAAAGTTTAGATTAAGATAAAGATATAACACAGGATTTGAAGTGAACAACTACTGACAGCCACGTAATGGTTGTTTCGGAGGTCGAAACCTCCATTGTAGTCTTTGAAATGTTGTAAGGGATCGGGTCTATGGAAGGTTGTTTCACCAACGTGGGACCCTGAGGAGAACGATGTTTGTTGAAACATGAGGAAGAAGAAGAAAAGAAGAACTAAGAAGCGGTTGGTTGAGTTGAACATGGTAGAGTTAGTCTCTTTTCTGGTTTTTTAGCGAAGGGGAAAATAAAAGACGACATTTGGTGACTCAAAATAGTGACAACTTTTTGTGTGAGAAGTGTGACTTACTAGGTAAGGTAAGAATAGAATAGCTTGTGGCATGGTTTAGTTCAACATTTTTGTTAGAGTGAAGGAAGGACAAATGGCAGTGTTAGAGATGGAGGTAACGAATCAGAAGCCGAAATAGTTGCTCCATCAAGTGCAAGAAATTGACCACTTTTAATTGTTTGCTCCATGCATGCATGCATGCATGTCTTTACTCTATTTTTATGTATCGTTCCTTTTTTATTTTCTCACCTTTGCTATCTCTATTTTCGGTTCTCTTTTTACAACTTGCTAGTTCAAACTACACACATCACAGAATGAACAAAGTAAAGTAGTCTTTGCATATATACCTTTCTTTAGAATCTGACATTGCACTTCACTCCCCCCTTCACTTTACATAATTTACGTAATTTAAATGTATGAAAAGTTATACACAAATTCTCTTTTATTTTTTTAAATTAAATAGCTTGCGTTCTGCTTAAACTTTTATAGAGATGCTTAAAACGAACAATTAATTAATACTATTGAAGTTATGTATCGGTCTAATCGGATGTGTAATAAGAAATATGCTACGCAGAGACATAATAACTTTTAGAAGATAAATAAATGTTTTATAAATTGAAATTGACTTATATATTAATTAATTTGTAGAAATATTCTCGTATAACTTATCTCAATTATTGTTCATATTATAATTTTAGTTTATGGAATGTTCATTTTGTTTCTAAAAGTATTTATAAAAAGAATTGGAAAAAAAATTATGAAGGAAAGTCATATGTAGGTTAAAATGAGTTCAGATTATCATTTTTTTTGTGTTGTTTTATGTGGAGCATTAAAAACACAATACTTTAATATTTTTAAGATGTTTTTAATAAAACTTTAGAATTTCCGTTAAAACGGCGTTTATTTATTTCATAGTAATAGGAACGGATAGGGTAGGGTGCATTTAATTTACCATTCAATAACGTCGAATAACATTTATATGTAAAACACAAATATTTGAAAGAAGCCACATTAATTCAATGAAGGTGGCCACCACGTAATATGAATAATATAGGAAGCATTATTATCAAGAATGTTAGGAAAGAAGCAGAGATAAAAAAAAATCTATATAGAAAGAAAAATCGATAAGATATCAACTAAATTTTGACAATTTATTTTATAATCTAAATTTGTATTCTTTAAATAATTTTGAAATATAAAAAAAAATGGAAAACTCGAAACAAAGGATTGCAAATACATCCGAAAGTTATAAAAAAAAGGAGTAATCAGAAAAGTTATCAGAGTTTTTGAGTTGGTGTTTGACTTTAGAAAAGTTATCATGTGTATCGATTGGCCTATTAGACTTTTATTGAATAATAAAGCCCAAGACTGTCACTTCACTTGTGAACCAAAATTCATTCATGTTCAATTAGGGATTTCTCCATGCACCTCCAACTTTACTTCTATATCCCAACTTTTTTTTAAAATATCTAAAATAAATCCTTGACTTTTTTATTAACACCCCTTCATAAACAAATACCAAATTTCAAAATCCAATATAATATAAGTAATTCTAGATTTTGAATCAATTTAGGTAATACCATATTTCGAAATCGGTTGAGGGAATTACCGGAATCCAATTAATATAAACAACGATTTCAAAAAAAAGATAAAAAGATAAAAAATATATATATATATATATATATATATATATATATATACCAGATTTTGAAATCTGATACATGTATCTATATATTTCTTTTTTCTTTATTATTTTATTATTAGTTTTATTTTTTCAGTACATTATTTATAAATTAAAATATAAATAAATCAATATATATATATATATTAATTTATATTTATATTCTTTTAGATTTTTTAATTTAGTTTAAAGGTTAATTATTTTTTAAATTTTATTTATTTTTTAACTTTATTCATTTTTTTATTTCATCTATTTTCTTAATATATTATATACAAAAAAAAAAAAATATATATATAAATATATATATATATATATATATATATATATATTTTAAAATAATATATTAAGAAAATTTTAAAAAACTAATAAAATAAACAAAACATAGAATAAAAACAAAAGAATATATATATATATATATATTTAAAGGTTATTTTTTTGAGTTTGTAGTTTTATTTATTTTTTAATTTCATCTATTTTCTAATTCTATTTAGTTCTTTAATACCTACAGAAACAAGGTTAAAAGAATGAAAAAAAAAATATTTATATTTATCTGTTTCATATTTCAAAATTTGGTATTTTTTTTAAAATCTGTTTTAAGAATGCGGGTTGGTGAGAATAAAAACCAAAATGTTATTTTTGAAATAATTTTGAAAGTGTTGAAAAAATGTTTGGAGTAAAGGCAGAAGTGCCCATTCAATTCTGGGCAGGTTCTTCATCTTATCCGAACCATCACTGACAGAGTATTTTTTGTGGTACTAAAATAAGTGAAGTCGAACCCAAACTCAATGTAAATGCTTGTTTCATTGTGTCCAATAACATTGGTGCCGTTGATATGATTGTTATGGACCCAAATGACTGAAAAAAAGAAAATCATAACAGAGATTTATACTGGAAATATTATTTTATTTAACAGATTATATAACTATTAAAGAGAAAGATGTTGTACCAGATATAATATACTAATGTATAAAATAAGATAATAATAATGATACGATAAAGAGAGCCTGTTATTCTAATTGGAAGCTTAACTTTAGTCGGTGATTTTTTTATGTGTGTTATTACTTCGTTAACAAATTGTATATCAGTTTTAATGTTTGATAATATTAAATACATAAAGTTGTAAATAAAAGTAGGTATATTCTTTTTTTTTTCAAATTAGAAGCATCAAAATTAGTTTAAATTCATAAAGAACTATCTCTTATATTTGTTACCATATATATTTATTCGAGTTTAAACTTACCCATTATCTTCTTTAAGTATTTCAAAAAAAAAAATGTTATCAAAAGATAATGATATTTTAACTCACCTTTTTTATCTATTTTTAATTCACCATTTTCATCATCCTTAGATCATCACATCACATCATTACTAAAAATTAGAATAAATGATTTAATGGTAATAAAAATAGTAGATTAAAAATGAGTCAAAAAAAAAATGATTAAAATATCATTTTCTTTAATCAAATATTTTCTAAAGATCGGTTATTCTATATGTCTTGTTTACATATACATTATCCTATTATCCTATAAGTGTAATAACAAATTTATATTCATTTACTAAAGTTTCACCCTTTACTTTAATCAAAAGAAATGAAATTTTCTTAATTTATTATCTTGAATTAATATCACATTTTCAGTTATCTTTTTCTTTTGCGAGATTTTTTTTTCAGTTGATTTTGTTGTCAATTATTATATTAAGACATGTTTACTATTTGGTTATATTATTCTTTAAAAAATATTAAAGATGAATACTTTTTTTTTATAATTATAATTATAAATTTTACATATTAAATTTGGTATGTGTGATAGACATACTTAAATAATAACAATACAAATTTAATAGATAATAATTATATATAAATATATAATCATTATTAAAATAAATTATTTAATAAAATATCTATTTTATCGATACTAGTGGAAATAATAATGAACAATTAAATATTAATTATTCTAATTATTATTAAAATAAAATACTATTATTAATATAAATATTATTATTAAATTTATAAAAGATATATTGTAAGAAAACAAGTATAAAAAGACCTTATAAGATTAAAATATAAAATAATTAATAAAATAGTCTATATTTACAAAGATAAGACTATATATAAAAAAAACCGTTACCAAAATAAGAAATAAAGAGCGAAAATCCATATGGTGTGTTTACTTTAATTTTTTTCAAATACCAACAAGATAATAAATAATTTACTCTTTTGTTTGTTTTGTAGATTATTTTTTATTATAAATATTTATTTTAGTTTAAAAATAATTAGATTAAAAAACGTTATTTAGAAAGTAAAATTAATAAGTTAATTATTTTAATTTAAGAAACAGTCACTAAAGAGTAACATTAAAAAAACAATATATATATATATATATATATATATATAATATTACAGTAATTTTAAAATATTTTAATATTTAAGTCTAGTACGTTTTATAAGTTAATTAATTAGTTCCATTGAAACTGAATTGCAATCTTTTCAAATTTATTTTAAATTTGAATTTTGTAGTTAAAAAACGTAAAACCTCTAAAATAATTAGTTTTTATTGGATGCAACTTGTTAATATTTTTTATATATACGTACTATATTTGAATAACAATATGTGATTTTTTTTATGAGAAAATAACAATATTTAAAAATATAAAGATAATATTTTGATATTTTTTTAATTTAACTATTATTCAATTCATACTTCTTAAATTGAATATATACTTATTATTTGCATTATCCAATTATAAAAGATGGTGGGTTTCCAATGATTTGTTTGGGTATGGTTAATCCAGGTAGATTCTTAGAAAATATTAAACCATAAAAATAAGATATTAAAAGATATTATATTATTAAAGACTAAAGATAAAATGCGGTTGGTATCTTTTATATATAAGAGTGAGTTCGATAGGGAGTGAAAACGGAGGGAGGGAAGAATAGGTTTGAGAGAGAAAAGGTGAATTGGATTGCATTTCTCTCTCTCTTTTTGGTCTACCAAGAGAGAAATCGGAGATCTGATTTCTTTCTCTCTTTGCATAATTTTGCGATCAGAATTGTCTTCAACAAAAACCAATGGGATTGTGGGAAGCTTTTCTCAATTGGCTTCGCAGGTAAGCTTTTTTAACCAAAATACTCGGGCTTTTTCGCATTGATTGGCTCTTTGCATCACTCATGGTCTTTTAATTTTCAGGGTTCTTGTGTTTGTGTTTTTCTTGTTGATAGTTTGTAATGTTAATTCTATATGTATGGTTCTAATGTTTGAGTATTGATTTACAATATTTTTGTATTCAATGCAAATATTTATATATCATGTGAGTAATGTTTCGCGATTTGTAAATGTTTTCACCTTTCATAAGCTTCGTGAATCGTTTTGTTTCAAACGAGATATCTTAAATTTTCTAGTTATCGCCTTCTTAATCTTGGAGAAGTATGGGGAACTTCTGGATAGGAAATTTGTGTGTGTCTCTGTGTGTGTATAATCTTTTCATTTTTCAATTAATGGAGAAGGATGTTTTCTTGACCTTTTGGAATAAAAGGTAGATATGGAAATCACTGGCGAAAAAATGGACGGAAGCTTATTGGTATGGAAGCTGTATAGATTTTCTGTCCAACACTTCCAAATACCTTTATGTGTGAAACAGATTAGTGCTTTTTTAAATTGCTTTTGATTGCCCTAATATTGCTTTCTCTTTTTAATGACACAAATTTTTAGTTTAGGTTACACTTGAAAGTTGAATTATACATTTTTAGGTATATGAATCACTTTTATCAAGAAAACAAGAGCTTATTGTGTTGTAAATTTGTTTGCAGCCTATTTTTCAAGCAGGAGATGGAGTTATCTCTAATTGGACTTCAGAATGCTGGAAAGACTTCCCTTGTAAATGTAGTCGCTGTAAGTACAATAATCACATTGGCTTTCGCTTAGCAATTTAGTTGTTTATCTTTAAGGTTGACTAACTGACAATATCTCTTATACTTATTCTTTTTGTTTTATAGACTGGTGGCTATAGTGAAGACATGATTCCTACTGTAAGTTCACCAAATGCTTTTAATTTTATCTCCTCCATTTTTTCAATTTTATGGACTTCACTATATATCATGGGCAAATAACATCCTGATCGATTCGTTGTTCTCTGATTTCAGGTGGGATTCAATATGAGGAAAGTGACAAAAGGGAATGTTACAATAAAGTTATGGGATCTTGGTGGGCAGCCTAGGTTCCGCAGCATGTGGGAACGTTACTGTCGTGCAGTTTCTGCTATTGTGTATGTAACGAACTTCTTATCTTTTTCTGAATTCTTCTCACCCTATGTGCTCGCACCCATGCATGCATGTTTCTCGCAGGGGTATAATTTACATGCTTATACTAATACAAATTACTGATAAATGTTTAATGTATAAGTTGTATTGGTAATGAACTTGTGTGTACAGTCTTCATGTTGTCTATATGTTTTTGAATCTTTTCTAGTGATCAATATAAGGTCTATTTGTGTTTGTTTGTTGCATTTCATGGTTGTTTGATAATCAAAGTGCGTAGTTGTTTATTTGTGTTTGTTGTAGTTGGATACATGATACATCCAGAATAAGTCTCGTTTGATAATAACTAGTGGTTGAGATTATATTTTCTTCCTTGAACCCAAACAATGTTCTTCATTTATCTATGACAGTGATGCAAAACCACTTGTTGCTTAGATGCCTTAGTAAAGGGTTCCTCTCTGGTGTATTTGTATTTATAAATAATCACTTGTCCATCCATGAAGGGGTGTACGCAGACTTATTATCCTTCCATTACCATAGGTCAAGGACCTAAAACTTTAATCTGTATGCTTTTGCTATTGTTTAGTTCTGAAAAGACTTCGTTAGTTATATTTCAATGCAATGTTCATTGGATGTAAAAGTTGCTGCTGTTGAGAATTCTGTCTCTTAGATCCATTGCACTTGTATAATTGGATCTGTTCCTTGTTTTAAATTTACACTTTGAGCTAACAGTCTAATGCTGAATCTGTTCAACTTAGCAACTAAACATCATACCATATTTCTGCAGTTATGTTGTTGATGCTGCCGATGCCGATAATCTTAGCATATCAAGAAGTGAGCTTCATGATTTGCTGAGCAAACCATCATTGAATGGCATTCCTTTGTTGGTATTAGGGAACAAGATTGACAAACCGGGTGCTCTTTCTAAGCAAGCGTTGACTGACCAAATGTAAGACCTAATATAAGTATGAAGCAATAAAGGAGTAAACTAATTGTAGAAAGTTATAGAACTCTAATAATTCATTCTCTCCTTCAATTTTCTTTCCTATGTGTTCATACTACTTTATTGCTGAAAAATACTATGGTGTGCAGGGAATTGAAGTCAATCATTGACAGGGAAGTTTGCTGCTTCATGATCTCGTGCAAAAACTCGACCAACATTGACTCTGTTATAGACTGGCTTGTAAAGCATTCCAAATCGAAGAGCTGAACTGCTTCTTTCTATTTTGAACTCTAGTGTAATTTATTGGTTGATACATTTATGGATTTACTAGAGGCGTTTGCATGTCTAACTCAGTTGCTGATTGGTTTATTTTCCTTTTGTCAGATGCTTTGTAATATAATATCATTCTTGTCCGGTAGGTAATCAAACGGGGTGACATACATGTGAAAGGTTACATGATGAGTAAATCATAGTGTGTGTCATAGGCTTAGCCATATCATTAAAATTCATTGAACTGTATTTGCGGAGGAATAGATATTACCTATTTTCTAATGATGCAATTTCTTATGTCCTTATTTTAACTATCTAACATGCCCAAATTCAGCTGCTTTCATTGTGTTCAATTATTTGTTTCGAATGGTTAATAATAATAAGTTTGAGGTTATTCTTATGTTTCGCTAATTTCATATTGAATGAAATTATCGACTTATTGACTCCATGTATGATGATGTTTGGCGAAAAAGCATGATCAACCAAATACCTGGCAAATATATATATATATATATATATATATATATATATATATATATATATATATATATATATATATTAATTATTACACCAGATCATTGAGTTGTGGTACTCATCATAACTGTATCACGCAAGGTTGTAAATTTTGTCAATTAAGCACCAATATAATTTGTATTAAAAGTTGGAGGAAATTTTAGCGAAAGGGGGTCAGCCCTTTTAATAGAAACTATGTTGTTTTTTCTAAGAGTTACCTAATTCAAGAATTTTAAAAGTTGTTCTTTTCAATCCTTTAATTTCAGTGAAGTTTCGACTAGTTAACAATTTCATTATAGGAGTTCTAAATTAAAATGTAATAAATTATTTATTATTTTGTTTAAAAAAATGTTTAGAGATTATATTTTCAAGCATTATTTGTTTATTTAAAAAATATGTATAAAATGATAGTTTTACCTTCCATTCCGTTGCACTAAGCGCATACAATCATGTGTGAACATAAATAAACCTATCAATGTTGACAACCTTAAAAGATAAGTGTGTTTTTTTTTCTTATTATCTCCTAAGAATTTCCTGATTTTAAATTAAGGTGTCCTTGCGGATAATAGGTGTATTTTTATGGTTATCGGATTTTCTAACTTTAAATTAAAGTGTTCTTTGACTGACTTAAATACACCTAGCACCCTAGTATTGCACATTTTTTATATACGTTGCTAACTTATGTATATAGGAGACATCTAAAATGATGGTCTTATCTTACTACCGATCATGTCAAACTAGAAGTTGTATTGTCAAACATTATATTTTCAAAAAATTATATTTTTTTAATATAAAAATAAAGCACAATTTAATTGACACTTTCGTGTTCAAGCTCTTTGTAGAATACTACTTATCTAGCTTTTCTACAAATCTCAAAAAGAAGTACAAGTACAATATCAACTTAAAAAAAGTAAAAAAAAAAAGATTTGTATAACACCTACGAGAAAAAGTAACACTTCATATTGTCATCAGAAAATTCTAATAAAATCTGTATTCTTCCATTTACTATTATAGGATGTCTATCACACGGTTCCATCATAATACTCAATCACTACTTCCACTCTTCCACTAATAATTTGTATTCTCGCCTCATCGTCTTTCTTTAAAATAAGATAAAAAAATAATAAATACGCTCTTAAGGACTCCTGACAAAATGTTTCATGGATCAATCCCCACATGTTCCAAATTTACAAACCTAAATTATATACAGTAATTGAATACATGCAAGAAGTCTAGCAGCAGAATTATGAGCTCAAACTGATATACTGGTCATATCAGCAGTGCAGAAGCTGACACCATCTGCCCACATTTGCAAAATCAAAATGTTAGCTACAGAACAGACATTAACCAATTTCCTGCAGGAACAAGAATAATGTAGTACTAATACAAGCAAGGAGAAAACTTTTCTCCGTATTAGTTAACAAAACTGGGATCTTTTCACAATTGAGAGGGTTTTGGTTGGAAATTAAGATTAGGATCACTAGTAATTAGAAACTGAGTCAAAAGAGGGATGAGAATTTTAACTAAGATATTGTCACATGCTATTCTGAGGATAATCCTGGCACAATGATGAAGTTGTCCTTCGTGACTAGTTCTTTACGATTTCAAATTTGAAAACAGTTTCTGCATAAACTAGGAAAAGTTTTATTACAGTAACTATCCCCCATACCTTTGGGAAGTGAGGAGCCTTCTGACACGGTGTTTGCTAAATTGGATAGACAATAAGAAATGATGGGCAATTACATTGGAAATAGTAACCACTTTCCAACAGCATTCTAATTGAAAAGAATGATGCTGTATACACAAGTTTAGGCATTGATAAATTTTCTTGGTAGGGAAAAGGAAGCTTACCAAACGTGAAGCGTCTTGCATTTTAGAGCCTTTATTGCTGCTTTTGCAAACACTCGTGCAGCCTCTGCCTCGGCTTCTGCAGCGTCTGCCTCCCTAGCTGCTGCCTCAGCCTCCGCAATGGCGGCTTCCGCCTCAGCAACTGCTTTTGCAGCAGCAGCTGCTGCTTCTTGTGGTGTCACACCCTTCATTTTTGATAGCTCTGCATCAATTTCAGATTTTGAAAGAATGTTGACACCAGTCTTCTCAGTTTTTGGAGAATCTTTGGGCCTCCCTTCCAGGAGTAACAAGGAAGAACATCTTCTTTTCTCAGATATAGTTAAATTTGTTGCAATCCTGTACTTATGCTTTACCTGTCATTACTCGTTAGATATGTCTCACTCAGGATCAATTGACCAAATACTGATTTTAATCACATACCCAATGTTTACCTAAGATTAATTTAGCATTAGACGGAGGAATATTTTATCAATTCAAAATTTGAAATAGATTTATCACTCTTGCAAAAAACTGCCAGATATGCTTCAATTACTTCAAGAGAACATATTTCTTTCCATACCTGTACATACATGTAACCAATTACTTATGCATTACAAATGATTTTTTGTTCATAACCTTGGGTAAATAACATCAATAAGTTGTCAATAAAGTATCTATCATACAATACCTAAAATTTATCCATGCTGACTGTGCTTCATTACAAAGTTTTGTAAGTAAAAATGCCGCTTATTGGGAAAATAGGGTCCAATAATCCAAGCAAAAATACTGTCTTGTTAAGGATTTAACTAGCAGTAAAATTACCTTCATTAATTTTCCACTCGCCACCATGTGCTTCAGTTTTGTTGACAGTAACTTTCTGAGGGTTGGTGTAGAGCAGTATTGATCCTGATGAGGTGAAAAATTGTCATTATTTTCCATGCACTGGTATAGACCAGCACAAAATGAAACTTTTAAATTGATATTATTTACTGCATTTAATAATTCTATAAGCCAATCAGGATTAAAAAAAGCGCAGTAAATAACAAATTACTATTGGTTGATCTATGCTAAACATTTGTGAAACATGGGTGGGCAGAAGAGTTAGTAGCTTTTAATGCTTGACATGTGAGACCACCAGCTTGGACATGGAAAAAAGAAACATTTAAAACGCCAAAATCTTTTGATAGCCGCAGAAAGGAATTCTTAGTTCATGTCATAACAAGTTGAAATTGATGATCCATAATAAACAATTAGCAAGTTTGGTAAGACCAAAAAGCTAATTACAAGTTTATTTGACTAGCTTATAAACTAGTTTTACCAACACAAAAAGTGTTTGGTAAGGTACTTCAAAGTAACTTATTTTAAGTGCTTCTAGCTTTATAAGGTAGAAGTTCCTCTCCCTAGTTTGTACCTTATTTAATTTTCTTCTATTACTATCATTTACATTTTAATACATTTCCTTATTGTCCTTAATTTCTTTTTACCTATGATCACCTATTTTGAATGTTACATTGACAATTAGTCATTGCACAATTTTTGGTATTTGTTGAGTTATCTTTTAACATTACAAAATGAAGTAACTAACGTTTCTTTACATTGATACTATTTGAAAATCATACAATGAAAATAAGAAAAAAAAAACAATGCACCAGTCGTTTAATCAAAAAATAAAATTTAAGTTTTTGAAAATAAATAAAAATTAAATTTGATTAATACACATTAGATCAACTAGTATAAACTAAATCCCTTGTCTAAATCCAAAAAACATATACAACATTAAAAAAATAAATAGAAGCACTAAAATGTTTAATAAGAATTTACTTATTTGTTAAAAAATATAAATTATAATTACATATATTTGTCTAGAAAACACAAATCTTATCTCTACAATAAAATTTATGAAGTTATGTTCATTTCCAGCTAGCTTATCAGCTAGTAGATAGTTTTTGCTAAATACACCCAATATCTAACTCCATGGACCACCGAGAGAAATATTCCAAAACTTTTTCCTGAATTTTGCGTACTGCAAACTTGATTAGAAAACACGGGCACATACATTTCCTTTGTCACATATAAGTAATAAATCAATCAATGCAAAATGTCTACATGAAAAGAGAAATTATTTGATAGCAGATTAATGAATGCAGACAATTTATTCCTAATCTTAAATGTAAATCTTTTCATGAGAAATTAACAGGAAAAAAGAAGCCAACAATAGAAGAAATTAAATATTCTTTAGAATTGAAGTTTACATGCACTAACACTTGATCATCATTTGTTTCTTGAGATGCTTAGATTCTATGATCGTAAGTGAAGGAACTGAAGTACAAATACCTCTATATATGAAGCAATTGCTGCCCTGTCAGAACCCTTTGGCTCCTTCAACTTGATAATAGACTCTAATATAATATTATCCAACCTGACATTATTAAAAAGCATACAGCTGCTGTCATTGAAATGCATAAAATAGAATATAACTATTTACCAATAGGCAACTGAATAGTGAATCATATTTTCAGTGTATCTTTGCCTTGCTAGGTTCAGAGTCATCATGATATTAAATAAACAAAAATCAATATAAATGAAGAATCAAAATACACGATTCCTCATTTCTAGAAACTTGGTTTAATTTTCTATTCATTCAAAAAATTGTATACTAGTGCATTGCATTGTGCAATCTTAGACCTAATTACTAGCAAGTGAAGCATAATAATTATTCATGTTTCTTCATACAGTTTAAACAAAAAAAAAAAAAAAAACTAAACTAAGCCAGAATAGACTAATTATTAGTCAAGAGTAAATGACAGATATATTTAACTGGAAGTTCTGTAGCCTTGATACTTTTTCCTTTGAATTAGGAGATATTCCACCAGAAACTGCCAGAGGCTTGGGATCTGCTGCTCCTCTGTCACGTTGAACTGCAGTACTCAAGGCCATGTGATTATTGTCAATTTTGGGGGATGGTAGTAGGTTCTTTGTAAGAGCAAGCTTTGCCTTCTGCCTTGATCCCCATATTGCTGTCACATTTATGTTCCTCCATTTGTCCTGTTTCACAGTTTAAAGCACACATGATACACCTCGGTATGCTTAAAATTTGGAAATTTTCTGAAAGCCAATAGAACTCTGCAAGTATTGATGCAGTAAACAAGATTTCACATGTACAGAGTAGTAACATCCTAAGCCCACAAAAAGACTTACCTTGAGATCAACATTAGAACGCATGCGCAGAATGGAACTGAACTCTGGGTCGGTAAGTATGGTGCGCCATTTTCCAGCCCCGTGTTTGACAACTCCAGCTTTCAATGCCGCTTCTTCCTCTGCGGTCCACTTTTGCTTAGGAGCACCCATTACAATAAGCCCGCAACCTTTCTATCACAGCCAAATCTCTGCTTTTGTTTTAGTTGAATGCTGTCTTCTTCTGCATGTCCATCAACCAACAAAGAACTCTCCCTTATCTTACCTACAGGCATGAGAGTAAAAAAAAGTTAAATAAAAACAACAAGATAGTTTCATATTTAAACACATTTTCTTCTCCAAATATTTTCTTAAAAGAAAAAAAAAATGAACCCAAGATCTTCTTCATCAAGCACGGATTTCAATTCCTAATTACCTTCAATCTCATCCACAAGACATCTAATTTCTGACAAGTGGACAACTCCCGAAAGTCCAGTAACCACTTTTTCATATTAGGGAAAAGTGATATAAGTTACAACATTGTCAGAAGCATCTTGACCAGGAAAAAAACAATGCACATTATTGTTGCAATGGCAATACCATTAGACCAATCCATGCAAAAATAGAAAAATGGCACCGCATATACACACACAGAGAAAGAGTTACATGAACAAATACCACCTTTAGTAACCTCTAATTCTACATCTGATTCCATAACTCTCATAACATTGACAACAGTGAGGAATTACCTCCAAGGGTTATTGCATCGCCGCCTCAAATAAAAACCCAAGTGATGTTTTTTATTCTTTTTATTCAGTTTTAAATTCATTACGCACACATAAATCTTACATTAATTAAACAAAACACAATGACAAGGAAAAATGGGGACTTTTCAACTCGCACAGGGCACAATTAACAAAAACCGAGTTAATAAAAGTAACAGAGAGAATAATCGGTGATGCCTAAACTATATGAGTGCACACTAACTAACCTGGAAATATAGATGTCACAAAATTTAGTTAACTTGGGATAAAAAGGGAAGAAAATTAAAGAAGAATCGGCGGAGGAAGATAACGCATCGAAGAATCGCGAAGCAAAGGTGTGAATTGGGAGACGTTGGAGTACATACACGCAGATAAATGGAATTGGTACCTGCAAGGAACAGGAGAATAACAAGAGAAAAAATAATTGATGTCTTCTAGTTTATTTGTTTTAAAGGTTGTGTTTTCTCGAAAAAATAAAACACTTGCAATTCAATATTTTTTGAAATTACTAAAGGATCCCTTTATTTTATCTAAATTTGTTTTGAGTTTTTTCGTATATTTATTTTCTTTTAGACTGGATCTGGATCCACCGAATCCAATAAAAGACCAACCACCAAGGCTACTCGGAGTTTAAGTACAATTTAAAGGTGGTATGAATTCAAAAAATAATAATAATAAAAATTAAAAGGAGAGTGAATTATATTTATCTATCATTAATAATGTCTATTTATTAATATTATAATATAATAGATTATATTATAAGTTATAATTCATATTTGTTATGTTATAATAAATCTTTTAACGTTTTATTTTTTGGACAACTATTTTTTAAAATAAAATAATTATTTTATAAATTTTATTTTTTAATTTTTTTCTAACCTAAAATAGTTATTTATATCAAAAAAATTATCTAAAAAAATAAATAAAATATATTTATGATGAAATTTAAAAATTATTTATATTTATTTTTATAATTACAATAATAATTTGATTAACTTTTATTGTTATAAGAAAAAGTGAACATAAAATTAATTAATATATTTTCATTAATTATTTATATAAAAGACACAATCATTAACTTTCTATAGAAACGTTTTCATATATATTTATTTGGAAAATTCAAACTCGTGTATTTTTACAAATTGTTTCTATTAAAAATATCTCTTCTTGAGTACTCTTGAAAAATCATGAATTTACTTTCATATATTGAATTTGTCTAAATCCTCTTGTGTTGTTAATAATATAGTGTATTACAGATTTCACATTCTTCTTGTCAAGATGCATATGTTTCAAAGCATATATAGTTACATTTCAAGAAAAAATTATGTTAATTCAAGCTAATAGCTATTGATCAACTACATATGTTCATGAGAGGGTGATAGATTTAATAAAAAAAATAAAGGAAAAGAGAAAAAAAGACATCCATAGTCCAAAATGCAACCAAACATTTTACACAATATAAGATACACTTTTTTAATTCATACTCTCTGGTGTCTCTGTTATAAAAATACTATAGAAATAGACTTAGTTAACATTTAGTATATTTGAAAATATTTTTCAAGTTTAATTTGTTTGATATAAAAAAAAAAAGTGAAACTTCAAGGGGAGTTTTGCTAAGTTGCAATTTGATTTGAGCCTCAAAAAAAAATCTAGCTCGAAATGACTGTTGGAGGGAGATAGAAATTTTAAATATTTCCACTTTATTGTCAATTAGAGGATAAAAAAATGTTGAGAAAGAATGCAGAGAATACATTGAAAGTAAAAGGACAAGTATTTCTCTGGAAAGAGGTTTGATAAACAACCTTAAAAGAACACAATGTTGGATATAGTTGAATTCAAGACCATTGGAATTGGAAGGATATTAAAAGAGTTTTGGTTGCTATTTTGAAGAGTTTAAAATTGAAATTAGGGTTAAATATCGTTTTGGTTCCTTAAATTTAGTCTCATTTCTCAATTAATATTATAGTGAAAATGTATTAAACTGTGTAAATAACACAAATACTATTATGAGATGAGTTTAAACCATCAAATAAATTTTAAAAAAATTGATTTAAATAATTAAATTCATGCATTTATGAAATGAAGAATTAAATTGGATCAAAGTTTTAAAGAGACTAATTCCAATTTGTGCTAAAAATTAAGAGACAAAAAACATATTTAACCTTTAAAATTATTACGTGAAACTCCTGTAGCACAAAATGTCCCAAATCAGATGAATTTAATTTCAAGTTTAAGTTTTTTTGGATGAATTTCGCGTTGATGAAATATTTTCAAATGGTACATATTGTCTATTTATAATTCTTATTCTTCTTGTAGTGAAAAACCAACAACATTTAGGTCATTTCAGAATTATCTCTTCAGTTGATTATATATACAAAATTATAGTAAAAATAATTGCAAGTAGACTGAAAACAGTTATAGGGAGTGTGATTCATTAAGAGAAGTATATTACTTAGTGTGTCGGTGACAAATAAGTCCCTTGATTAAGCCAAAAGAAAAAATCATTACTCTTTAAGATGAATGGTGAGAAGACACAATACTCGATTTTTTATTAACTTTCTTCATTATATGTGCTTAGGAGATTGTGTTTTAGGAATAGATGAATCAGATACCTTGACACCTACTTTATTTTCTTCAAAAAGTTTGAGTGAGTGGTATCATGAAAAAGACAATTTTCAAAGACCTTTATTCTAGTTTTAGTTTACTGATGGTGAGAAAATAACGGAGGTAAATCTTTTGCAATATGGAAATGGTACCCTTTTCTTTTGTGAGACTTCTCCTAACCCTTTTCTTTGCATGTAACTTGGTTATGTAATTTTGTAAAGGTATGTCTTATGCCCTTTATTTAATTTATTGTTTCTGCTGATAAAAAAAATACAAACTTAATGCTACAAATGGAAGACCTGCCTGAGATATACACTAATGATCCAGATTCCTTATTGTTATAAGAATGTTTATAAAAAAGTACCTAATATATTGCATCCAATCAGTAAGTGAAACACAACATAAAGTACAGCTAGCTTGAAGCAGATTTTACACCAACAGTTATTCCACTTTTATTTGGTAGAAGCTTCTTCATATAATACTTAGAATTGCGAGAAAGATTGATCTTTCTCCTCTTCTTTTCAGGAATATAATCAATAGAACATTCTGAAAATCCACGCCTCACAAACCTGTCAAAAAGTTAGGAATCAATTGTCATAATTTGTATGCATCGCAATTCACAACTAATTCTTTCAGGAATTCCATGTATATCAACGTATCAACTTCGTAATTCCACTAATGTCCATTTTTGTCAACACAGTTTTTAGAAATGGTAGAAGAAACATGCAAAGACATGCCACCAAAATAGGATAACAAACAATAAGCTATGTTCAAGAATCAGTGAGAATGCGACAAGCCACTAAAAGTGAAAAATGGCATTTGTTAAAATCAAGGCTTGCATGACATGTATCAGGGGAGTTACTTACCAATCTGCTGTACGTGTAGTTAGCAGGAAAAGCATATTCAATCCAAGATACGATGCTTTCATCTCCACATAATCTGCATATATTTTATAGTGTAATTAAATAACTCTTCTGAAACATGTGGCAAGCATGATTACAGAACAGCATCAATGATTAAAATCATACAGCTGCTCAATAATATCAAAATCTGACGCCTACACCACATAATCTTGAGATTCCTGAGAACTTAGTGAGTCTTACACTACCCACTGAGGTATATATTTTATAAAAGAGAGAAGCGTATAAGGGAAGGAAAAGAAAGAGCTTTATAAAAGCTGAGAAAAAGATTAAAACATCATTGTTTTAAATCCCCCCTCAAGGTAGAGGGTATATAGATTGCATGCAGGGAGCATGGAACATACAAATTGAATTCAAAATCTTTCCAAGGATTTAGTTAAAATATCAACCAATTGATCACAAAAATTGACATTCAATTTCTATGTTTAGTTCTTTCATGAAAGACAAGATTGGAAGCAATATAAAGAGTTTTCTTTATCATCACATTACAATTTCATTTGTTGTGTTTAGCAGAATTACAACTCTTGAATGAATTGTTAACCAATACAAGGTCACAAGTAATTAATGTGATAACTCTATATTCAGCTTCTGTACCAAACTGGACAACAACATTTATTACTTGCTCTTCCAAAAAATAATATTTTCACCTGTAAGTACACAATACAAGGTCACAATAATTATCTAGGTCTATCTATAGTGTCTATCTAGAGTAGAGTGTCTATCTATAGGAAATCATCTCCAATCAACATAACAATATCCATAATCCCTTATCTAGGTACCTAATGGTTTCCCTTGTCCCCCATAAAACAATCCTTCTCCAAAAGGATGTTTGATATATCTAAGAATGCGTATAACAAAATTTTGATTCAATGAAAGAGGAAAATTAATTTGACCAATTACTCTAGAAGCAATTTTGGACCCATCTGCTAAGGTAACAAGGTCAGGAAATTTAGGGGATGCCATAGAAGAAAATAAGGAAGTGTTACCATCTATGTGATCAAAAGCACGTAAGTCAAGGATCCTGTTATGAAATTGTTTGTTAGTAGTTGGTGCCACGAGATAAGGAGTTAATTTTTCAGTTTAATTAACAATTATATAATAAGATAACTGCTATTGTAGTAAACAACTTGTCTGTAATAATTCATTTCATTCAAACTCTTCTTTGTATCTTCTTTCTAGAATAATATTTAGTTCAGGATTATTCTTGGCTAAATCCCCTACGTTTCTGCAATTCTTCGAAAAAGGTATTCCTAGAATTACCTTTTTGATAATAGATGGAGTTTTATTAGCAATTGATTGAGAAACATTGGTTGTTGAAACACAAGGAGTAAAGAATGATTGGCCTGTGGTTTTCCCCTGCTGGTTCTCTAAATAATCACATTCAAAGGCCTCTTTTAAAAATTTCAACCCTAGAAGAATTTTCAACCTTGGATAAATTTTGTTGTCTTTTCTAGAAAACCATGAAGAAATAGCATTTTTCTTGTCATATGATCCAGAGGAGGTCAATATAATTTTTACTTTTCTCTGTAACTTGTATCTAATAAAGAACAGAGGGATCGCTTTCATATTCAATTTGAGAAAGGATACCGACACCACAATCAAGAAAGATGAAAATGTGAGAGATAAGTCATGGGGGTTGATTGTCACATGATAAGATCATATTTGGGTTCCCATAATTCAGAACTCCAAAAAAAGTTCTCATAAAAAGAAAACTCAATTTTTTGTTTGAATTCATACATGTCTTCATCATATTACAAGTGCAACCTTTTATAGGATGAATTAGGCAAGACCCTCTTATTTCCACATTAATTCTCATTAAGTAATTTTTAATACCTACTAATGTTATCTTTAATTCTCATTATATGGATCACTATTTCCAATATTTAATTAAAAAGATAAAAACTACAAACAAAACTTTAAATTACATTGACCCCTCAAGATCATATCATCTTGAGCCTCTTGCAACAAAAACACCAAGGACAGCCACTTCTACCTCCAATAGACATCATTGCAAAAGATTTAACATTTCCAGCTGAATTTTCAATTTTTACTTAGTGGGATCGCAAAGAAGTTTGGTAATCAAGTTGTCTATTAAGGAACTTCCTGACAAGTTAAGAGTTGTTCACGAGCGGGATTAAAATATAAGTGCAAGGTTTGTAAAATCAACTCCGTATACAACCTGTCAAACTTTTCTCTGTTCCTTCTAAAGAGTCATCATCCAAAAACATCGTTAATGCTTCCACCGGAACTTGAGCTTCAGCAATATAAGAAACCATATCATGATTGATTTATTTGAGGGAGGCTAATGTGTGGGCTGCATCATTCGAACACTGAATATCATGAGCATAAATGCTTCAAGTGTTCTTCCAAAAGGAGCAAGAAGTTTCAAAGCTTCTAAGGGTTCCAAGATGTTGGGTTTCAAAGATTGTCATAGCAACCCAAGAACCAAAGTTCCATAAATGCAACACATGATATTTGTTTAGTTTCTCAGATGTAATAACGAAGTCCCAAAAATAGCCAAAACAAGGCCTGTGAAAGCCATAAAAGAAAGACAACACTATTTCCCTTTCTTTTCTTAAAGGGAAAGACTAGATACACCTGTTTGAGTTGTAGAATGAGGATCTTGAGGTCAAATTTGGGAAGAGAAGTGGCCAACGGACCTTTTTGGGCAGTTGCCATGGTGTTGCAATGAGTGGATGATGTCGTGTGGGCTTCATACACAAGAGAAGGAACTCAACATCGATATAGTGTGACTACGAATTTGGCCATGCAACTGGTTGGGTTAGGTTGCACTAGCCCAGGCACACAAACAATGTTAGATAATGGTTGATGGAAGAGAAAATGGATCATGTGTGCTCTCCTATCAACTTGAGATTTATGAGAACATAGTGTTACACTAGTCACTAAATGTATATATTTTATAAAAAGGAGAAGTGTGAATGGGAAGGAAATAGTCTATAACCTATCAACCTATGGCCCTTCATGTTACATACAAAACCTTATTTACAAAAGTTAGCAACAGATAAAAGCATCATTGTTTAAACAACTTTAAATTAAAAACATTGCTCTCGTTATGAGCTATAGTTATTACTAGCAATAATAAGCTTACCTAGGAGTTCTAAGGCCAAATCGTTAATATAAATAATGATGATTTCAGGCAGTCTTGATCATAATTTAGGCATACATAAAAAGGACTTTACATTTCTACTAATTCATAAGGCCTCAATTTGTGTTTACCATCAAATGAGTATACACAAACAATGAAAAATAGCCACAATATGTCAACGCATTCCAGTTGTTAGTCACTCACTAACCATCAAGCCCAAGAATCATCAATGAGAGGCCCATCATGAACGTATATAGGAGTAAAGGGAGAAAGGGGGATGAATAAGAGAGGGGATGGATGGGGCCAAGAAAAGGCCTGCTTGTGCATGAAAGAAAGAAACATGGAGCAGCAGCTGAGAGAGAACTAGAAGAGAGAGATGAAGGGCATAACATAATGGACAACTGGCAGAGAAATGTTAGAAGACAGGATGCGTGAATCATGCAGAAAGAAGAAAGAAGAGGGTATAGTGGAAGGGAGGAACAGATTGATGGGGGGAGGAGAATCATTTGTGTGTGCCAGGTTAAATGAATAACTGTCTGCCTCTGGGTGTTTCATAGTCTATACTTCTTAATTTAAAGTTTTGCAAAGGAGCTGTAATCCAACCATTGTTCTAGTTTTTTTCTTGTTGATTTAGTTCATACCTTGTTATACATTCAAAATTCTTTTTCATTTTGTTGGGTCCTATCTATCAACCACAGAAGAATAGCATACCGAGCAATTTGTCACCCTGTCCTTGGCCACGACAATCAGGAGATACTGCAATGCAAGCAACTTCCCCGCACTTCTCCTCAAAGTGAGGAAAAAGGGCAGCACAAGCAATTATGTGACCTTCTCTTTCCACAACAACGAATGAATCCAATGTTTGCAAGAGCTATAAACAGAGAATGATTAAAATATGAGATATCTTGATAAATTACCACGACCATGTAAGCCACAGTATCCACAACACAAAAAAAGATATAGCTAGGCAAACCTCATCATCAGTCCGCTTAACCAATATGCCAGATGCCTCCAAAGGCTGAATAAGTTGTTTTATTCCAGAAATATCTTTCACCTCTGCTGTCCGAGTGCCTTCATAAAGGTCACTGAAAATTTTATTGAAAAATAAGAGAATGAAATAAATGGAAATGGAAAAAAACTTTATTTAGTATAATACCATCATGAACAATATGCTGCAGATAGTATAATGCTAAGCGCATTGGAAACTTAGCTTATGTAAATTGATTTGTAGTAGTTCTCTCGTGTTATCTTCTCTAATATCAAATTCCAAACTTATGCATAAGCTTGTTTTAGTTTATGGATAAACTTATTTCACCCTTTTCTTCCTTTTTTCCCTAGAATTGCTGATGGGGAACTTTACGCAAATAAACCATGTCTACTAATAAACATATGAAGTCACACCTATTTATAACTTGTGTACTAACACTAACATAGTTATTTCAACTAAGCCTCCAACCATTTTTACCATATGGTTTCATAGAAGAGAAAAAGGGAGAATGCTCAGATATGGAATTCTGGTACAATCCACGTATTTCCAGCCTCATGCAATCAGAATCTCGACAGACGGCAATGTGATAATCAGCTACTTAGGGGGTTATAAATAAACCTGAATGTCACATTTGTGGCCTGTATGGTGGCCCCAGCATGAAATCCACTAGGATGCCTACCAAACTATGGTTAAAGTAGATGGACAGTATCATTACACCATACCTTACCACCTGTTCCTCTTACCAAACAGTTACCACCCCTTGGACAAAATAATTCACAGAAAAAAAAAACTTAGTTCAGAGGATTTCACGAAGGTTGCTTACCTAGCCACCATTGTTCCCATTCCGTCTCTTTTAAACAATTCCAACAACAAAACTCCACTAATAGTTCCATCCAGCAAGTGAACTCTTTGAACACCACCCTGACAAATGGCAGTTGGTATTATCAGCAACATGCAGAAATTGCAATTTTAAACCATATTTTACCATTTCAATTTCCAAGGAGCGACTTCTTAAAGAATATTGAAGTTACTCCAAACCAACCACCTTAAAGTAGCAATATTTTAAGAGAGCCACAGTTCTAAGATCCTTCCATACACACTACAGTTGCAAAAACAAATGTACACACAATATGTCACTCCTGGCCTGGTCAAGATTTGAAAAATGTTTTTTTTTTCTCTCAATTGCCGAAATATCAATACAGACTTAAAATAAGCACAGCACAGCACGTGTCATAAAAATAAGGTAATCCATGGACTCACTCTGCAAACGAAAGCGGCAGCAGCCAACTCTGACAGGTAACCATGCATTCGACTTAATCGCTCTTGACCTCCAATGGCAAAACCTTGCTCACTGGACTCTAAGCCATTTCCACTTTCAAAACCAACACCATTATGGAAGGTTGCTTTATGCCATTCTGTAAAACGCCCAATAGGTGGTGGTTTGACTATTCCATTAAAATTGTTATATTCAGGAGAGTTGAAACCTTCTTCATCAACAACTTTAACATAGTTAGCAGCTGCTTCACTTTGCTCAGCCCGTTTACGAATTAGCATGTCTGCTTCTTCGAGAGGCAAGAAACGAATTAAGCGTCCATTCTCATCAAGTATTGGACCATCTATAAGGCATATCAACTTGTCTGCTCCCATAGCCAAGGCACAAGCTGTTGCTACTTCATAGGTGCTGGAGGAAAAATAAAACATTAACAAATATCCAGGATTCAAGCTTTTGTTAGATTCAAGTCTAGCAACTCTCATGTGTCAGCAAGCAAAAGAATCAGGTGAGGCACACATGGTTTTTTTTGTCCATTTCTTCTTTTTATTAATAATATATTTTCTGTTGGATTATTAGACCATATCCAAGTATTACAAATTAAACAAAAACATACAATAAGGGGGAAAATAGAACTCATTGCTAACACTAGTAGTATTCTGATTTACATACTTGCCAAATAGCCGGTACCATTAATTTCTCAGTAATTGCTCCTCCGCATCTCACTTAATAAAACCTTCTATTCAACTCCTCTTATTCTTTCCTTGAGCAGCCAAAATACGTTTGTGCTTTTACAAATCTATTCACAAGTCTAATTCTTAAAACAAATCCTAGAAGAATTATCATTTTTAGGAGCAATATGGATATTTGATAAGAGACCAAATAATCACAAATTACAAAAGCATTAAGATAACAGCTTGTATTTCAGCAAGCAATCAGTTACATTAAGTTGTAGAAATCAATCATCAGAATAAAGCTTCAAAGCATACTTGCAATTTAATACTTCTCCAGAGCTGGAGTAGCCCAAGTTGGTTAAAATAACTACACAACCACCATCAAGTCTCTCACGCATGCGAGATACGTCTACTTTTTTAACTTCCCCAGTTGACCCAAAATCAATTCCACTGACCACCCCTCTTCTCTGCCAAAACATAAAAATAACAAGATGTACTAACACAGTAACACAGTGATAAAAACATAAAGGGAGGGACAATTTCACAAAGACCACCGTCACTGTATAGCAGTGACCAAATCACAAAATTCAAACCTTGGCTGCAAGAAAGTTACCACTGGCAACACTGACACCAACTTCATGCCATCGACTATTGTCGCCGTGTCGACGAATATTGCATATGGAAGGTCCAGGAGAAAGTTTTGCTTCGATCATCAATCTTATTCCCCCCGCGGCTTCCATCGCAGCTTCTAGAGATGCTTCATCGGTTATCCTATATCTACCAACATACTTAGGCTGGCACCCTACGAATAAAATAATAAGGTCAATCGCTGAGACACTGATCTAGCTGACAATGTCCTTCCATTTGCTCTTTTTAGGGAAAGGTTTATGAGAAAATCACTCATTTATATCCGAACACATTCATAATTTGTTATATTTGTGCAATAACATCAAAATACCATTTTCTCACAGACAACTAAGATTACATAGTTTGCCCTTTAAAGACAATTTGATTACTTTAGAGGAGCCTAATCCTGTTTTAACAAACCTCTCTCATTCAGAAGCTTGTCTATCTGCACATGTGTCCCCGGAACAAGAACAAACCGAATTCCTAGGTGATGAAGGAAAGCTATGTCCTGCACCCAGAATTAGAAAACATGCTTTAAGTTTAATGCTTACTTACTACATGGGCATAGCTAGTAGTTAATATAACAAAGAAAATGCTAACAGTAAACGATCATGGTTCTGTGAAAATAAAATTTGAAGTGCGTGCCTTGAGAATGGGATCTAGGAAAGGACTAGAAACAATTTCTCCAGAAATAATGACAACGAAGGTGCTGCCACGATAGGCCCACAAGTAAGGCCAGGCCTCGCGAAAGGAACGTACGAATTGCTTATCTTCCACCGACCCATGATACCCCTCTGCGTCTATACTCCCATAACCATTCGCTCCTTCGCTCGACGCAGTAAGCTTCCTTGAACTTCCCTTCTTCCGGTTACCCAGCGGCCGCGCTTCTGGGCCCCGACGAGGCTTAAATTGCAGGTTTGATTTTGGGGAGTGGAAACATAAATGGTGAGAGGAAGAGTATAGTTTGCAGAAATCAGAGAAGGTGGAAGTGTTCGGAAGGGATGGGCACAAGGAACGTGCCATTGAGAAGAAACTGACTTCACACCGTGCCGGTGATCGGTGGCAGTGGCAGAGAAAGTCTCAAACTTTAGCCGCCAAGCCAAGCAAATTATTTGCCTACTTCATTCGCATGGTGTGAATTTATTTTTCTGTTTTCTAACTTTTTTTCATTCATAAATAGTAATACCTACCGTTTAATAGTTTTTTAACCATCTTACAAAAAGATGGAGTTTCCTTCTTAAATATTAATTTTTTTCCTTCTAATTTATTTTGTAACTAATTACTTTCTTTTTTTGAATCAAAACAATACCTTTATTGAAAACGGGGATGAATAAATTTAATAAAACTCTTTAAAAGGTAGTATATTTATTATTGTTTGTGAAAAATCCTTACACAAAAATGAGAGGGAGAGAGTATGTTTTGGTCAAAACAACAATGCTCCTCTCTTTGAAAAATCAGTTAAATTATTAAAAAATACTATCTGTCTATAGTAATAATAAAAAAGAAAATTGTTCAGATAAATAGCTTCGTCTCTCTTTAAAATTTGTGTATGTTGTCACTGTCGCACTAAAATTATTATTAATAATAATACAAAATCATCACTTGTTCATAATTCCGAACTCATTTTTGTAGTATGTATTCAATGAGAAATAATTGATAACATTTAGAAAAGATTTATCTATAACTATATATAAAGGGGATTCCCTCTTTTGTGTCCACATTTCATAATTCCAACTTTACCCTTTATAATTTAATTATTTATTAAATTTTTAAAAATTAACGGTTATTTTTATAAGTTTTTATAAAATTATTTACTTATCTCTTTTTTCTTTTTTTCTCTTACTATTCATCAATAGTTATTTTTCTCTTATTTTCTTCGTACATTTTATTTTATTTTTTATAAACATACTTTTATTTTGTTTATTAAATTAATAACATTACAATATCATCAATTCTTAATATAATTCAAAAAATGCGTACACACAGGCGCGATAGCGCCTGTGTTTACACTAGTAATATCTAAAGCCGATAGTTAAATATATAAAAGGAATAATGCAAAAAAAAAAAAGTAAAACATATCTTACGAAGTCATGTCCTTAAAAAAAACAAAGTCATTGTCGATCATTAATTTGATACCTGAATGTTAGTGTTCCTATTGTATTTGATATAAAATTATTATTATTATTATTCATAATTTAATGTTAAAAATATATAACGTTCTATTTTTAAAAAATAGTTATATTTAAATAAATCAAATTTTATTGATCCTTTCCTTTCATTCATTATTAAAGTGTACGAATAATTTAAAAAAAAACAAATTATGTATATGAACTAAACTAAATAAACTGAATACACATTTATGTTGGCGTGTCCTACTTGTTAAATTCGATGTTGATCGATCATTCTGATAAAATTCTGTAAAAAAATAATACCTTACTATTTTATCATATTGCTAAGCAAGGAAGGGAAGAAGGAAAAACGTTCATAAATGAAAAAATATATTTTTAAAGTTTTTAAATTATACTACACTTCTTATTATTATTTATTTTTCAGTTGAACAATGTTTCTTCAGTTTTAAGGCATAAACTTTTGAAATAAATAAAATAAAAACATATTAACTCTAAATAAAATGAAGATAATTAATTTTAATAAACAAAAAAAAAATCTCACCTTTTTCTTAAAACTAAGCTAGAAACATGATAATTCTTACCGCAATAATTAATGAGAGTAAAGTTAAATATATTTTTCCTTAACTTTTTTTGGATTTTGAAATTAGTTAATTTCAAAATTTGTGATCAATTTAGTTATTCATCTTTCGAAAAACTTAGATTTAGTTCTTTTAATCAAATTTTGTTACGTTTATTTGAGGTTTCACACGCATTTCAAACTTGTATTTGAGTTGTTTATATTATTTGACACATTTTTACTTTAATGTTAAATCAAATACTATTATGAAAAGTGCTTGAAATGTCAAATAAACTTAATAAAATTTAATTAAAAAAACTAAATCCACCTATTTCAAAAGATGATGGACTAAATTAATTCAAAATTTTGAAATGTACTAATTTTAAAATTCACTAAAATTAAGGATTAAAAACATATTTAACCCAAAATAGAAAAAGAAAGATACATCATGCTTTAAAGTTAGGAAGAAAAACCATAAGGTTTTCTATTATGCATGTAAATTTAAAAATATTTTTAAGTTAAAATTACATGTAAAGAATATTTTTATTGCCCTAAAGAAATTTATATTGTGAAACTTTTACCTTTTTGATTCAAGATTTGTATTCTAATATTATTCGCACTTTGTCCTCTCCTCGTCATGACACGTCACTTCAACGTGTGGAGCCAAAAGTGACACCTGCTTCTTACCTGTTTCTTAATATTTACATAGTTCCTTTATATCGTCTCACTCAGCCTAGGCTACACTAAACTTTTTTCATTTGGAAACTACCTTTTATTTAGGAAAATTACCTTCTGACAACAAATATTTTGACAAACTTTCTAAAAATGGAATTAAAATAGATTAACTTTTAATTTTTAATTAAAATAAAGTAATAAAATAATATTTTTTTACTTAAATAGGAAACTTTGTTAAAAAACATTGTCAATCTATAATATAGCTCATTTATTTAAGTAATTGTTTATTTGCTACCACTATTATTTTTTTATTTTTTTTGTGAAAAGAGCAACGAAGCCAAAAATTTAGCATTTTTTTTTTCAAATCAAACAAGTCCTGTTAGTTGCGTAAATTAGCTTCACATTTTGAGTTAATTATATACACAGAACATGAAAACTTCAATTTGTTCGTTGCAGCATAGTTAAAATAACAAATAGAGAGAAAAAAAATATGTCTTTTTTTTTTTTCTTTG
>Ga0214542_1000612_pt1 | contig 66081 bp, 33 predicted proteins | sample CNSS1metaG_FD_160096 | JGI IMG/M metagenome (GOLD analysis project Ga0214542, IMG submission 160096) | Root nodule microbial communities from cowpea collected in UCLA plant growth center, Los Angeles, California, USA - CNSS1 | ecosystem: Host-associated > Plants > Roots > Nodule | place: USA...
ACTATCTAAAAAAAAAAAAAAAAAAAAAAAAAAAAAATTGATGAAACTACTCGAATTAACTATTTATAACACAAGTGTAAAAGCAGTAATTTATGTATCAAATTTGCCTCGATCGACATGGAGACCCTAATTAACAACTTGTGGTGGAACATCTTTTATTAAAATAAGCTTTTCTATACTGTCTTTTACATTGAGTATATAACACCAAACTAATGTATCAAGCTAGTGTGAGTTGTATTGCAAAATGATCTTTTGCATCTAGTAGCAATTGGATGAGTAGTTCAGGGAGAGTTTGCCATCAAGACTGGATGTGAGTAGTTGTTAATGAATCTTGAGATATTATTCCTTGCATGGTCAAGCCATTCTACCGTCAATTTCAGCATACCAATAGGTATTAAATTACATTTTTTATATTCAATTCACTTTATCAATGATCCACTAAGTTTTTGTATATTGTTTAAGATGTTATACCTCTTGTAAGCGAACAATCTATTATTGATAATGATGTTGGATGTAACATCCCTAAGCAATATTACTGATATTAAATAAATAAAATTGGAATTCTAACCAGTGCTGCATTTAATATGAATCATTTTCCAAAACACGAAAAATTTAAAACTTTAAAAATTAAAATCCATAAATCCAGGAGTCCATAATTCATAAACCGAATTAAAAGTCAAGGACTCCCAAAGGGGTTACATAACTTTCTCAAAGCTAAAAATGTAAACATCTATATACATATACAAAATTATCCCCCTGCTAGCCCTCGCTCCACGTCTAAGTGTCTCCTGGCCCACCTGTCACATCATCTGCTCTCGGATAACAAGTTATCCGATCATCGCCACACACACACAGAAAGGGTGAGCTATGCACAACATATATACACAAGACATGATATAAATATGTTTCCCAACCCAAAATAACATAACTAAATTTATAATTGCTAAATCACCCAAACCATTACCTCATAGTCTTTCATGAGTCATATGCATGAACTAAGTCTTGGGACTTCCCTGTGCTCCCACGAAACTAACTCATTCGTGGTCTAACCCTATGAGCCTATCTCGCTCATAGTCCTGCCCTACAAACTCCTCGCCTGTAGTATAAACATCCAAGTGTCATAACTTGGACCCTGACACGCATGCAATCATCATACTATGGACTCCTCACCCGATAGTAGCCGACGGGAACCTCACAGTTCCTTGCCTATCATGCGCCCGACACATGCAATCACCATACTAAGAATCCTCGCCCATTAGTAGCCGACGGGAACTCAACCAGTTCCATGCCCATCATGTGTCCAACCACCGAGCACATCCCAGACCCCTAATGGACTTAGTCCTTCAAGCCCACACACCACAACACATGCATATACAACCTAACCATAGTATAACAACCAAACCCACTCACAAGCACATAGAAACATAGTAAATCGCATAAACTCACTTAAGCTATGGACCTCTCGCCCAAGCTAAGCCCCCAGCCTCGCTTAGGCTAGCCCACCTCGCTTAAGCGAGCTTAAAATAGCAACAACACCAAGTTCTCTCGCTTAGGCGAGATCCTCTCGCTTGGGCGAGTTCATCTCTCGCCCAAAAACACAATTCAACTCGCCTGGGCTAAAATACACGCAAAACACCACACCTGACCATTACATCTCGCTCAGGCGAGGTCATCTCGCCTGAGCGAGACCCTAGTTCGCTCAAAACCCACAAACCCTCGCCTAGATGAGAAATCGCGCTCAGAACCCTCATGTCACTTCGTGATTCCGCTTAGGCGAGCGCCTCTCGCCTAAGCGAGAGACAATTCGCTCAACACCGATACTGGGTCGCCTAGGCGAACCAATACTCAACACGAGACCCTGAATCTCTCGCCTAGGCGAGATGGACTCGCTTGGGCGAAAATTGCAGGAACCCCCCTCTGATCACACGCGAAAACAACCAGAATACGTACACTCACAGCAACAACAGGACCCAATACGTTAAAATCAACAGCACATATTATGAACATGGTATATCTCCCATTTGATTCACCAAACCGAGAGGGTTTGACCATACACAACCACATACAGTACCAAAAACCCTCATAAAATTACACCAAACACAAAAAGACTTTATGCGCATGATCAACCAACCAAGTTCTCTCACACATTGCACCTTTTACCAAAAATTCTTTCAACACTTCAACCAATTGACAAAACGCAGATGCACATACAATATTCGTACAATAAACTCAACACCCCTAACCTGGATTATTGAATTAAAATTGGATGAAATTTGATGTTCCTTTGCTCACCACGGTTCTGCTTCGGACCTCACCCAATTCAACCTCTGAAACACCTAATTCACCTCTTCACTCTCTAAAATTTTGTCTCCCTCTCTATAGGCAAAATTCCAAAAACCCAATTCACCTCTTCACTCTCTAAAATTTCGTCTCCCTCTCTATAGGCAAAATTCCAAACAAGAAAAACGATTTGGACTTAAGTATGGGCCTAATGGCTACTCAAGTCACTTAGTGGAAAGGTTTCACAACGCCTAATAATAGTTATCCTTCTGCTAGGTTCTCTTTACCCCTTCACATTCATACCAGTCTAATAGTTAGCAAAAATAAAGCTTATTCTTTACCCTCCAAGGTTTGAACCCATGACCTTCCACTCATAAAGCCAAAGCACAACCACTATGCCAATTCATATTTGGTTGACATAAACAATCATCACAAGTTTACATTTCAAATTCCACATTCTTACATATTATTAAAACAAATCATAAAACAACAACACATAATTAGCATACATAGGACTCAAACCCAAGTCCTCTCACACAATTAAAGTACTCTCAACCATATGAACTAGCACTTTTCCGCGTCACCTTATACAGCAATTAATGTAATAAAGACGCCTTCTACCCGCATTTATTAATTAATTAATTATTTAATTAATTAATTTTCTCGGGTCTTACAATTTCCCCACCTTTAAAAGTTTTCGTCCTCGAAAATAAAACTTACCAGTAAAGAGGTGAGGATAGGACTTTCTCATGAGATCTTCCATCTCCCAAGTCATCTCTTGGGTTGCCTCGTCCTAGAGAACCTTCACGGTCCGTATCTCCTTCCCTCTGAGCTGTTTGACTTGAGAATCTAGAATCCTCACCGGTCTAACTCCAAGAGTCAGGTTCTCACGCACCTGAACATCATCCTGCTCCAGCACATGAGTAGGATCCGCCACGTACTTTCTCAACTGTGATACGTTGAAAACATTGTGCAGGTTTCCCAAGTGAGGTGGCAATGCAATCTCATACGCCACCGGTCCAATTCGCCTCGTAATCTGATATGGACCGATGAATCGAGGGGTCAACTTCCACGACTTCAATGCTCTCTCAATACCTGTTGTAGGTGTAACTCTGAGAAATACGTGGTCACCAGCCTCAAACTCGAGTGGCCTCCTCCTCTTATCTGCGTAGGATTTCTGCCGACTCTGAGTTGCACGCATCCGTTCCTGTATTACCCTTACCTTCTCAGTGGTATGTTGTTAGAACTCTGGACCAAGTACCTCAGCTTCCCCATCCTACTGCCAACACAAAGGTGTTCGACACCTCCTGCCAGACAAGGCCTCGTACGGTGCCATCCCAATGCTGGAATGGTTGCTGTTATTATAAGTGAACTCCACCAGTGGTAGCACATCACTCCAAGTCCCTAGGTGATCCAGAACACACGTTCTCAATAAGTCCTCCAGAGACTGTATGGTTCTCTCAGACTGGCAATCCGTCTGAGGATGATATGCCGAGCTCATCTTCAACTGAGTACCCAAAGTGTTCTGCAACGACTGCCAGAACCTCGAGGTAAACCGTGGATCTCTATCCGATATGATACTCTCAGACACACCATGTAATCGGACTATCTCCCTGATGTACAACTCTGCCAGCTTATCTAGGGACATCTTCTGATTAATAGGTAGAAAGTGAGCGCACTTCGTCAGTCGATCCACTATTACCCATATAGAATCATGCCCCCTCACTGACATCGGTAGATGAGTAACAAAATTCATGGAAATGCTGTCCCATTTCCACTAGGGAATCTCAAGAGGCTCTAACGTACCGCCTGGCCTCTGATGCTCTATTTTCACTTTCTAACACACTAAGCAAGATGCTACATAGTCCGCCACATCAGTTTTCATACCAGTCCACCAGAAAGTCGCCTTCAAGTCCTTGTACATCTTAGTCATACCTGGGTGTATGCTAAGACGACTCTTATGCCCTTCATCTAAGAGCATTTTCCTCAACATCCGACTGTTGGGTATACACACCCTCTCTTTGTATCGCAGGATGCCATCTCTACCCATCCTGAAGTCTTTTCTCTTTTCTGTGGCCAATTCACTAATGATATGCTGAAATTCCTGATCCTTACCATGTTCCACCCGAACCTCATCCAAGAATTCATTAGTGATCCTCAACATGCTGCACCGTATGTGATCTGTCTCCATATCCAATCCCAGATTCATATCTCGCAGCTTCTCGATCAACTCCAACTCCTTAATCATCATGACCGACACATGAGATTTCTTCTTGCTCAAAGCGTCTGCTACAACATTAGCCTTACCAGGATGGTATAATAGCTCAAAGTCGTAGTCCTTTAGGTATTCCATCCAGCGCCTCTACCTCATATTTAATTCTTTCTGATCAAACAAGTATTTCAAGCTCTTGTGATCACTGAATACCTGAAACTGTGCCCCATACAAGTAGTGCCTCCATGTTTTTAGAGCAAAAACCACCGCCGCCAATTCCAAATCGTGTGTAGGATAGTTTTTCTCATGCACCTTCAGCTAAGCAATGGGTCGTTTCTCCTGCATCAACACATAACCTAGACCCTGGTATGAAGCATCACAGTATACCTCAAACGTCTTAGCGGTGTCAGGAATAGCCAATATGGGTGCAGTAGTCAATCTCCTCTTCATATCCTCAAAGCAGACCTCACACTCGTCTGTCCAAGAGAAAGGCCGATCCTTCCTAGTGAGTTAAGTTAAGGGACTCACCAGCTTGGAGAATCCCTCCACAAACCGCCTGTAATAACCCGCCAGACCCAAGAAGCTCCTTACCTCAGTAACCGTCTGTGGTCTTTTCCACTTCACCACTGTTTCAATCTTCGCTGGATCCACTGATATACCTTGGGTTGAGATTACATGACCTAAGAACTGTACCTCATCCAACCAAAACTCACACTTTGACAGCTTCCCATACAGTTTATGCTCTTTGAGAATTCCTAGCACCACTCTTAGATGATCTGCATGTACATCCCGATCCTCCGGGTATATCAATATGTCATTAATAAACACGACAACAAACTGATCAAGGTACGGTCGAAATATTTTGTTCATGTAGTCCATGAAAATAGCAGGAGCATTTGTAACCCCGAACGGCATCACTACATACTCGTAATGGCCGTATCGTGACCTGAACGTCGTCTTCTGCACATCCTCCGATTTGACTAAGATTTGATGGTATCCAGACCTCAAGTCAATCTTAGAGAACACTACGACTCCCCTCAATTGATCCAACATATCATCTATCCTCGGCAACGGATACTTATTCTTTATGGTCAGCTTATTCAACTGACGGTAGTTAACACACAACCTCGAACTGCCATCCTTTTTCTTTACTAGCAGTACCAGTGCTCCCTAAGGTGATGCGCTCGGCCGAATGAACTTCTTCTCAAGCAAATCTTCTATTTGCTTCTTCAACTCTGCCAACTCTGCGGGTGCCATTTTATACGGCGCCATGGATACTGGGCCAGCCCCAGGGATGATATCAATGGAGAAATCCACATCCCTACTCGGTGGCAACTCGGGTATTTCATCTGGAAATACGTCGGCATACTCCTCCACGACTGGAATCATATTGATCTTCTCGGTGGTACTATTCTTTTCTGCATGAGCCACTATCATAAAGTAGGTGGCTCCGGCTTCTACTTCGTTTATCGCCCTCTGAGCCGAGATTACTCCAGTCCTTCATGCTCTAGGAATACCAAACTGCGCCGTCCACAATCAATTATGACGTGATTGTTAGACAGCCAGTCCATCCCCAAGATTACGTCTAGTCCCTCCAAAGGCAAGCACACCAAGTTCACCTTGAATCTGCGACCTACCACTTCCATAGAACACCTAACGCAGACTGAACTGGTAGCCACTTGACCTGAGGAGGGAGTTGAAACAAGCAACTCACATCCCAAATCGTGTGTCACCAATTGCAATCTCCCCACGCACACATCAGAAATAAAAGAATGGGTTGCCCCGGAATCAAATAATACAAGCACTACATTACCAAACAGTATACAAGGTTCAAGTATAAGATTACCCGACTGTGTAGCCTCTGTGGTGGTCAGGGCAAAGACTCTGCCCGCAGCTCTAGCTCGCTCTGTTGGCGATGCTGCTAACTTCTTCGTGCCAAGACTCTTTTTCTCTGGACAATTATTGGCGAAGTGTCCCGGTTTGTCGCATATAAAACACTTGCGACAGTCTCCTGACCCTCCTACTCCACCTGCCAGCTGTGGACAATTTCTCTTCAGGTGGGGTCTGCCACACTGGTAGCAATTGGGACCCTGAGATGTCTGAGGTCGGCTATACGGCTTTTTCATCTGCCTAGCCTCCGCGACATTCTTCTAATGTCGGCTCAAAATAGGACTGAGGCCCTTCTCTAAATGTTCAGCACTCTTGGCCTGTTCCACCAAGACCGAGAATCTCCTCTCTCTCAGAGGCGTCACCACCTTCTTCAACTTATGTTTGAGTCCTCGCTCAAACTTCAAGCACCTCCACTCCTCAGTCATATTTTGTGAGGAGTATCTTGCCAAATGTTCAAATTTGTTGACGTACTCCTGTACTGACATATCTCCTTGCTGCAGTGCAAGGAATTCTGCCTCCCGATCCTGTCTAGCAGTATTTGGAAAATATTTCTCCAGGAAACGAGTCCTGAAGTTTTCCCAGGTAGTCGGCTCCTCCCGAGTCTCCATCTGTTGTTGCATACCTGTCCACCAATACTTTGCATCCTCATTCAGCAGATAGGTAGCAAAGAGCAGCTTCTGCTCATCCTCACAATTCATCACCCTAAAAATCTTCTCGCACTTGCGGAGCCATGCATCTGCTTCATCAGGGGAGGCCTTACCAGTGAACTCTGCTAGCTTGTGGCGTAGGAAATCCTCCACAGTTGGCACCCTAACTGGTGCAATCGCCGTCCTAGGCTGCGCCGCTACAGGTGGCTGCATCGCATCCATCATCCGGTGAATCGCCTCCGCGATGTCATCAGCACCACTACTTCTCCTCCTCTTGTTAGCAGCCATAGCCTGGATACGCCACATTACAACTGTTAAAAATCAGTCGCTTAGTCAAACAAAACCACACAATTTTCACATTGAACACACAACATACCACAAACAAACACATCGATCAGCTCACTCCCCACTAGCCCCAAAATATTTTAAAAATATTTTCAAAACTTTTGCTCTGATACCAATTGTAACATCCCTAAGGAATATTACTGATATTAAATAAATAAAATTGGAATTCTAACCAGTGCTGCATTTAATATGAATCATTTTCCAAAACACAAAAAATTTAAAACTTTAAAAATTAAAATCCATAAATCCAGGAGTCCATAATTCATAAACCGAATTAAAAGTCAAGGACTCCCAAAGGGGTTACATAACTTTCTCAAAGCTAAAAATGTAAACATCTATATACATATACAAAATTATCCCCCTGCTAGCCCTCGCTCCACGTCTAAGTGTCTCCTGGCCCACCTGTCACATCATCTGCTCCCGGATAACAAGTTATCCGATCATCGCCACACACATAGAAAAGGTGAGCTATGCACAACATATATAAACAAGACATGATATAAATATGTTTCCCAACCCAAAATAACATAACTAAATTTATAATTGCTAAATCACCCAAACCATTACCTCATAGTCTTTTGTGAGTCATATGCATGAACTAAGTCTTGGGACTTCCCTGTGCTCCCATGAAACTAACTCATTCGTGGTCCAACCCTATGAGCCTATCCCGCTCATAGTCCTGCCCTACAGACTCCTCGCCTGTAGTATAAACATCCAAGCCTCATAACTTGGACCCTGACACGCACGCAATCACCATACTATGGACTCCTCGCCCGATAGTACCCGACGGGAACCTCACAGTTCCTTGCCCATCGTGCGCCCGACACATGCAATCACCATACTAAGGACTCCTCGCCCATTAGTAGCCGACGGGAACTCAACCAGTTTCATGCCCATCATGTGTCCAACCACCGAGCACATCCCAGACCCCTAATGGACTTAGTCCTTCAAGCCCACACACCACAACACATGCATATACAACCTAACCATGGTATAACAACCAAACCCACTCACAAGCACATAGAAACATAGTAAATCACATAAACTCGCTTAAGCTATGGACCTCTCGCCCAAGCTAAGCCCCCAGCCTCGCTTAGGCTAGCCCACCTCGCTTGAGCAAGCTTAAAACAGCAACAACACCAAGTTCTATCGCTTGGGCGAGTTCATCTCTCGCCCAAAAACACAATTCAACTCGCCTGGGCTGAAATACATGCAAAACATCACACCTGACCATTACATCTCGCTCAGGCGAGGTCATCTCGCCTGAGCGAGACCCTAGTTCGCTCAAAACCCACAAACCTTCGCCTAGACGAGAAATCGCGCTCAGAACCCTCATGTCACTTCTCGATTCCGCTTAGGCGAGCGCCTCTCGCCTGAGCGAGAGACAATTCGCTCAACACCGATACTGGGTCGCCTAGGCGAACCAATACTCAACACGAGACCCTGCATCTCTCGCCTAGGCGAGATGGACTCGCTTGGGCGAAAATTGCAGGAACCCCCCATCTGATCACACGCGAAAACAACCAGAATACGTACACTCACAGCAACAACAGGACCCAATACGTTAAAATCAACAGCACATATTATGAACATGGTATATCTCCCATTTGATTCACCAAACCGAGAGGGTTTGACCATACACAACCACATACAGTACCAAAAACCCTCATAAAATTACACCAAACACAAAAAGACTTTATGCGCATGATCAACCAACCAAGTTCTCTCACACATTGCACCTTTTACCAAAAATTCATTCAACACTTCAACCAATTGACAAAACGCAAATGCACATACAATAAACTCAGCACCTCTAACCTGGATTATTGAATTAAAATTGGATGAAATTTGATGTTCCTTTGCTCACCACGGTTCTGCTAGGTTCTCTTTACCCCTTCACATTCATACCAATCTAATAGTTAGCAAAAATAAAGCTTATTCTTTACCCTCTAAGGTTTGAACCCATGACCTTCCACTCATAAAGCCAAAGCACAACCACTATGTCAATTCACATTTGGTTGACATAAACAATCATCACAAGTTTACATTTCAAATTCCACATTCTTACATATTATTAAAACAAATCATAAAACAACAACACATAATTAGCATACATAGGACTCAAACCCAAGTCCTCTCACACAATTAAAGTACTCTCAACCACGTGAGCTAGCACTTTTCCACATCACCTTATACAGCAATTAATGTCATAAAGACGCCTTCTACCCGCATTTATTAATTAATAAATTATTTAATTAATTAATTTTCCCGAGTTTTACATTGGAAGTCTCACATGGACTAGAGATAAGACAATTTCATAGTATATAAGTGAGGTGCAAACCTCACCTTACAAGCCGGTTTGTTGGGCTTGAGTTAGGCTTAAATCACATTCTTTAACATATTAGAGTACTTAGAGTCTATATATTTAGAGTGTGCAAACACCTTAACTTAATTTAAAGTATAAATGTGTGGTTGCAAACCTCACCTTCCAAGCCGGTTTTTGGAGTAGATAATTTTGTTGTCTCATCATACATTTCTCTTGCAAGATGCATTGGAGATTATTAAAAGAACTTTCATGTTAAACTTATCAAGTCATGTTTTTATCTAGTTATGTTTCCTAATACATTAATAATTACATTTAACCAATAAATTTATTTCCGTAGTTACATGACAAATTGAGTATGGAGTATTAGAAATCATAAATATATAAATGTGTTGAGCATCGTTCCATTCAAAAGTTTGTAAACATGAATGTGTAAATCCAATAACACTTATAAATATGATGGAGTGACTCATAAAGACGTATATAATTGGCTTGATGCATAGATGAGTTTGTTTTGAATAATTTTTTATTTTGTAATTATTATACTTATATTACTAGATTGTTGTTATCATTGTATTCATACCTCATTAGAAATTAATTATCATTATACATGAAGAGTGCATTATTACGTGGCATTATTCATTAAAGAACAAACCTGCAAATGAAGTTAAAAGCTTATTAAAAGGGGCAAGTTTTAAATTATTTTTTCTCATATTTCATTTTAAACTACATAATTGATTTACGTGTGTATTTCCTTAATTAGATTTGTGTTCGGTACCAACATATTAAGTAGAAGGGAGACATAACAAGACCATAAGGTTAATGTTCTTTTTAATGTATACACTTATAACTATAGTTATGACCTTTGAGATAATTTTACGATTTACTACTCATTTTAGTGTAATGGACAAGAAAATTCATTTTAGTGTGACTATATTACATCTTGTATTATATATGATGATAATCATTGCTAACGGTATTACTAATTTCTGAACTGAGGTAGTATACTCTTACATATTGAAATAATTAGTATTTCATTTTAGGAAAATGAGTTTTTGACAAAAAAAAAATTGACAAAATTGACAAACTTTCTATAAATAGGATTGAAGTAGATTAATTTTTTATTTTTTAATCAAAAAGAAGTAATAAAAATAGTACCTTTTAACCTTATTTAGTAATTTGTCAAATTTTGTTAAAAAAAAGATAGTTTGGTATATTCAGCACTTTAGATTAAAATAGATAATTTAGCTGTTATAATTGTTTTGTGATTCAAATGGTCTAACTGTGCACATTATTTATTACATTTAGAGATTTTGTATTGATGCCCAAAAACCAATAGTTTAAAAAATGAAGTTTTTTTTATGTTGGCTATAATGAACCTATAATATAATTTTTACATTGGTTTTTACCTTAACCAACATAAAAAGTCTCATTTTTTTTTTTTACACCACTTGTTACTTTGGCTGAGGTTAAAAACTAAACCTTTTATATGCTTGTTAATGATTTAAACCTATAAAATAAAATTTTTGTGCTATGTGGTTAATTGGTGTACAATAAATCATGTTTACAACACTCATTATGAAGTAGGGATGTCAAAGTGGGACGAGTCGTGCTAGCGAGCCTGCAAGCCCACACAAAGAACGCGAGGTAGGCTGGAATTTTTGGCCAAATTTTGCTTATATGTTCCTTTTCTTGTATGAGTAGAAAAAATAATTGTTTTGCATTTTTTAATATGCTAAAATTTTAAGAATTTATCGTGCATGTCAAAATAAAAGTATAAATATCATAAAAATGTTGGATTATCAATTTATCATTCAACTCTCTACGATCTTTGATTAATTTTTTGAACTTGTACAATATTGAAGACTTTATCACAAGAAATAAATAAATAAAAAATGGACTGGCATGCAAGCCCACGAGCCAGAACTTATGCGGGACGAGCTAGTCTCTGCATTTTGTGTGATAAATGTGGATTATGCCCGTCCAACCCGCATTGCCACCTCTATTTTGAAGGTGGTATAATTTAGTTCAAATAATTAATGTAAAAAAATTATTTTGCAATAATGCTATAACAAAATCTACACAAACATCTCAAGTTCCCCATCCCTTCATCCAATTTCTATTTAAGTAATTTTTTTCTCCACACCAATTTAATATAATATGTATTTCCAAATTAGCTCTTGTTATATATATATTCATCTACTCTTCTAAGAAAGTGTTAAATTAAATATACAAAGTTAAGGAAATCCTAACTTGATTCATAAAGAAAACTTATTATATAAACCTAACCTAGCAAAGATTAATCAAATCATCTCATATCCCACATGTGACCTCCATACCCACAACAACATGCAAACATTACTATGAAAAGGGAAACTTGATACATGAAGAAAATAAAAACTCACCTAAAATAAAAAAGTTTGATCAAATCAAATCAATTGTTCTATTTTTTTTTTTATATCTCCTTAGATGTGCCGTTTTATTAGAGAAGAGAATGAAAAATAGTTTCAAAGTCTTTAAGAAAACGTAGAAAAAAAATTAAATGAGAAATTTACAGAAATAATTTATTTTTTTTTATAAATAAAATTGAATAGTTTGAAATTCTATAATCATGTTGAGTAAAATATGAAATTATTTATTTATTTATATTGACGATTGTGACTTGTAATTTTATACATAAATGAATGTTGTAATAATATAATGTTGAGGTTGTGTTTATGTAGATAAATGAAAGAAAAGACAATGATTGCAATGCAAATGGTGGTAAAGCATGAGAATTATGAAACATGATTAATGTGAAAAGAAGTGAGAAACGAGAGGAGATTAAGTTAAGCCAAAATTGGTGAAGAGAATGGGAAAGTTGATGAAGAAGAAAAGTAGGGTAAGATTTGATGGTTGAAGTGTTATTAAATTGGGGAGCACAGTTAGGTAAGCATGAGAGTATTAAAGAGAAAGTTATGATAATAATAGAAATGAGAAAGGGGGACCAATGTAGAACCCTAATTAGGGTATAGAGTTGTGTTATAGGAAACAAAAATAGGTAACTATGAGGCTATTCAACCCTACAATTGCTACCTCATTAGTCATTTCCACTGCATAAAAGTTGTTCATCTTTTTCTTCTTTCGCCAACCCAACTGACATGGATGTGGCATAATCACCCTCCATTTACCTAATTATTCACCCATTTTGTTTTTCTCTTTTCCTCTCTCATCACACATCACATCACTTTTTTTATTTTTTTTATTTTTTTTTTCATAAAGATTTACATGTCTTCTATAAATTCCACTTAACATTATATCTTTATACACTACAAATTAGGACATATTGGAAGCCCATAGTAGGGATCAATTTAGAATTTGGATCTTTTAAACATTTCATTCTACCATCATCAAATTTAAGATTACATCTATAAAAATAAATCATTTTTTTATAAAAGTAAAAGTGTAAGTAAAAAATTATTTAAGTTTTTTTTTTTATCGATAATGAGAGTTGTTAACATTTAATAGGAGAGTTAAGTTTATAATCTTTTTTGCCTTTCTTCCGAACTCATCAAACTAATCTTATATCTCTCAAGTGTATTGTATATGATTTGAATTCACAACCTCTCTCACCCTCACCATTTCTTATTTGAATATGATTCCTAAACAAATTTAGAATAAAAATTAGGGTTAAATATATTTTTGGTCCCTCAAGTTTTAGTGAATTTTGGAATTAGTCCCTCTTCGAAACTTTATACCAATTTAGTCCTTCATCTTTAGAAATGTGTGGATTTAGTCCTTCTTATCAAATTTTATGAAGTTTATTTGACATTTTAAACGCATTTTGTGATAATATTTGAGTTAACATTGAAGTAAAAATGTTTCAAACGGTGTAAATAATTCAAATACTATCATGAAATGCGCTTGAAACGTCAGATAAACTTAACAAAATTTGGTTAAAAGGACTAAATTCACGCATTTTTAAAGATGAAGGACTAAATTGGTCAAAAGTTTTGATGAGGGACTAATTCCAAATTTCGCTGAAACTTGAGGGACCAAAAACATATTTAACCCTAAAAATTATAATGTTTTGAAAAATTAAATAAAATAAGATTATGTAACTTTTACATTTGACATAATGTTAATTAAATTATGTATTTAATAACTTTATAAGACGTAAAGTTAATAATTTTATGTTGAATTTAATGTCATTATTTCAATAGGTTTTATATAACAAATTTAATTATCAACGAAATTTAAAATGAATTTATTACAAAATAGTCAAACTACAGGATTATTGACGAGAATTTTGATAATCATTTGATAGATAAAACTTTCAACAAGTTCTTAAAACATTCGATTATTAACCGATTTTACAAACAAAAATATTTGTTAATAACAAATTTTACATATGGATATCAATGAAAATATTAACTAATAATAAAAAATTTAAATTATTAACAAATTAGTTACCGTAAAAATATCCGTCGATAATAAAAATTTTAAAATCTATCAATAAAATTTATGTTAGTAAAATTTTATTAATAAATATAAAATTTATTATAATATACTAATTAAGATTAAAATATAACTAAGATGATTTTAAGGATAAAATTGTTTTGAAGATATTATTCAACTCTTATACTATATTAGAAAACGTTATGAAACTATAAAATCAAAGCAAACAATATATTAGTGTAGATAACTGGTTCAATACTTTAATTTAAAAATTCATCCAAACACAGAAAAAAAATTATGCATATAGAGTAATAATAACATCTCAAGTTGTCCTTAAGGAAACAATATAAAAATTTGTTTTAAAGATTTTTAATTAAATATCAGTGAAAAAAGAACTCTTTATATTCATACTTCTTAAGCAAATAAAAGTAGTTATTGTATAAAAATAATTTTAGGTGGTTTTAACTGGATATGTTATTCAAAGATGTAAATAATTTATATTATATAATTAGTTTTAGTAATTTCTATTTTTTTTTAATTTTAAAATATAATTAAAATAAATATAAAATTTGTATAAAAGTATGTAAATGTTATTACATATGGATATAAATAAATAGAAGGAAGTAGTTGAAATAAGAGATTCTGATAGATTATTTTAGAAAAGATACACGAAGATTCGACATGAATTAGTCAACAAATCACCTCAAGATATTAGGATATAATTTTCAACCAAAATCTTAAAACAATATATTTATGAGTTTTTCTATTTATTAATCTTGTTTACTTTTTATCGAATATAAAACTTTCAATTTATCTTGAATTTTTAAGATTCTTTCTTTTAAGTGTGAGTCTCTCCACATTGGAACATCTTTCAAGCACTAGTATCTTACTAGTAATCGATCTTTAAACTTTAGTATTCTTCACCTACTTTATACTATACTCGTCAAGTCGTCATCTATATGAACTATCAATCATGAGTATCTTAATAGTAATCAATTGTTATAATTCTTCACTTACTTTATACTTATCGTCCAAATCATCATTAGAATAAACTATCACGCACAAGTGTCTTAGTAGTAATCAATTCTTAAACTTTAAGATTCTTCACCTGCTTTATATCATACTTGTCCAAGTTGTCAATAAGATGAATTTATCGACTTTGATATTATTGTTAGGTTTTTGGAAAGAAGAACTTGGAAGATTCAACATCAATAGATTGTGAACAAGTCCATATAAAGGAGCAAGACATCACTATCAATGTAAAAACCTTAAAACATTTGATTTATGGGATTTTCTACTTATATATTATCCATCTTACTCATTACTCATTTTTATCTAATGAGAAACTTCTAACTCACCTTGAAATTTTAACAAATTTTATTTACACCCTTATTTATTAAGCACACCCCCTGTCTCCTACACCCGAAGTGATTCTTTCTATTCCTCTGCAAACCCACTTCTGTAAAAGCAATTATTCTTTGTTTTCAATTCCTTTCGTTGAGGTTCTTCGGTCTTTCTCTTTAGTTTTCATTTGTGAGTGTTTCTTCTTCAGTGATTAGCAATGCAACAAACAAATTAACCTTCATGAACAACATATACCAGTTCTAGAAAGTAGTTTCAAAACCACGTTTTAACAAAATATACGTAACTAAAGTTATTACTGTCCAGGTAAAGAAAATATCAACTTTCAGATAGTAATTTCCAGAACTACATTTTAACAAATACACATAGTTTAGAGTATATCAATTTCCAAAAATAATTTATTGAACTATGTTTTAACAAAATACACAGTTTTGGAAATTACGTTTTGGAAACACATATCAATTATGAAAAGTAGTTTGCAAAACTATGTTTTAACATAATTTTGTATATTACTTCTTAAAACAACATATATCAATTTTGGAAAGTAGTTTTTGATAGTTTTAAAATAAAAATTTGAAGTCTAATATGCTTTTAGAGTCTCGTGTCAATAGGAAGCAGATATGCTATACTCAGAATTCTCAATAGACGAAACACTGCGAGAAAAAAAAATTAAAATCATGAAAATAGGTTTAATAGCTTCTTCTATTTCATTATGATAATTTTTTTAATTTTGTTTTATTATTTTAAAATATTCTTAATTTGTAAATAAATTAATTTAGTTTCTTTGGTCAAATTAATAGTACATGTTATTTGTTGTTTTTCACTTCACCTGTGAGTTTCTTTAACTTATGGTGTTGTTCACACTATTCCTACATTTTACAGAAGATTTTTTTTTTTAAATGAAACTAAGTTAAAAATACTGACAAAAATTAAAGAAAAATATAATAATCAGAAAAAGAATAACTATTAAACTTGGTTTATATATAATTATTACCTATTTTCTTTTTCTATTAGTTCCCTTTTATTTGTTGTGTAAGAAAATGAAGTACCGCGTACAATATAGTCAACCATTGACATACCTTGAAATGCAATGACCCTCAGAAAATGCACAGCACATATAAAGTTGATGGAACACACTTTTATGTGAGTAGGATTAAGAATAATGAATTAAGATAAAAAAAGAGGTTTAAACGAGTATTTTTGGTAATTAAAATATAGTATAAAAGAAAGTGAGTTGTACTTAGTAAATAAGGGCCTGTAGCCTTTGAGTTGTAGGTGCCGGTTATCATAGCTGACCCACTTGTTATCTATTGTTTTAAATTTGTCTGAAAATCTTATCAAATATTTGAATGATGATTGCAAATTATTTGTTTATGTGCTCATTCTTATTTGATTCTTCATCATTTCTTAACTGTATATCCAACTATGTTGTTGCTCCAGACAAAGAGAAAATTATTCAGAGTCATGAATTTTCATATATAAAAATATATTGTTTAGTTACCAGGAACTACACACAAGATGGGCCAGTATACCACATGAGATATTGTAATGATTATTTTAACACCATATATATCTTATTTTATTGGTTTACTTAATTAAATTGTTTTTTTAGTGTTTAATTAGTTTCAAATGAGTATTAAAACACGAGATTTTGTAAGTTTTACTTCAACATATACAACCCTAGATGCCTTAGCCATGATTTTTTTATTCTTTTTGGATTTTTTTAAAGTATTTTATGGCGGGTTTTGATTGTTAGTAAATCCATTTATTTTTCTTGTGTTAGAGAATGAGGGAGAAAGACTACAAAAAAACAATATTACTAAAGAGAAGATACAAATTCTCTTTAATGAAACTATTAAAAGGTAATAACTAATTATGTTTCACTTGTTTGATTATCTAATTCAACTTTTAAATTATAAATTTGTTTTTGAAATTACTCTATTCAACTTTTAAGAAATCATTAATCAAAGATGGAACAATGAATTGTTGCATAATTTTTGTTTAGATAGGTTGGTAGCAGATATTGATGAGATGAATAAGATTGGTATTCGCATCGAGAGTTTCAAGAGAAACTTTGAATTTTTTGATGGTCTAATAATTCAACATGCACTTAAAACTAAAACTCAAATACATTGGTAAGAATTATAAGGCGATGGATGTCTAGATTACAAAGGTTTGTTATTAAAATATTCATAACTCTTACGATTCAAGTTACCATCCTTATATTTTTTTTTATCTCCATTGACAACATTGATGTTTCACATATACAAATTTATAAAAGGGTTTTGACACCCTAATCCCTACTTGCTTGGACACTACTCAAATATATGACAAAATGCTGCTTCAGTAATAATGCTTCTGATATCATATCTCATTACTTTGTCAGAGGAAAAACCTGTTCAGTAGTATATACATGAATTGTACAGAGGAAATGTGCACAAGGTATACATACATACACAATTATATATAATTACTAAAACACGGTAATAGTACAGAATTTTCATAGCTACCTACATAATTATATGGTTGTTACCTTCAATCATCATATGTTTGAATCTTATATTGCTCTTCCTTGCACAATCTCGTCCACTTCAGCAGTTGCGAACACCCTTTTATTTGTATGGTTCCAAAGCATTCAAACTATTGCAAAAACAACATCTCACTCTTGGTGTCCAGAAAATACAACAAAACTTGCTGCCTCGTACCTTTGGTTTGATGCAAATGTTGTTCCATGTTGTCTCCATCAAGAATGAAGAGGAACGAACTACCATGGTTCAGAGTTATTACCAAGAAAATTCCTGGCATAAGATGGCCGAGTCCACCCTTGCTCCATCAGGATCAGATTCAAGCGCAGCATCAGGTTATTCACGGCATCTTCTTCCAGGCTGCTAAGAGACTTTGATGATAATGTCTCTTGTGTTGATGAATTCTGCACAAGTTTAATGGTAAAACACCTCAATCAGTAAACTTTGAAAAACAGTTACATGCATTTTATAGGGTAGTAATGGTAACCTGTTGTTCCCGGTACTTTTTCAGGTATTCCAGAGATTGCTCGTATAATCCACAGTGATAGAGAAGAATGCTGTAATCTCTTAATTCATTTGCATCATTTTTCAACAGAATAAGACGCTCACACGCTGAAAAGATAAGGAAATTATTTGGGATCATATCAAAACATAAGAAAATGTGTTAATTGCAGCTTAATATCAGCAGAATTCACAAAAGACAAATCCAAGGAATAATGTCCAGCAAACTTTTTAGAATATCCATAAAACATCTCAATATTAATTCTATGTTATAAAACATTTAGAGTATATCAAATAATCTCTTTAGGATTTGTCTCAGATTTCATTATATTTCTTTTTATTTCCTTGTTTTAATGGGACTAGTTGTATGATCAGAAAATTTCCACCGAGGGTATTGTTCTCGGACCGATATTAGAAACTAATTCTTTTTGAAACGTAAGAATCATCAAATTGAGTCTTATCTATCCCGACAAAGTTTCTTCCATTTAAATCTGCGAGAATCGAACCCTAATAATATGCTTAAGGAACCCAACCAACTGTGCTTAAGTGGATTAGGCTATTAAAATTAGCTAGTTCTTGACATAGGCCTGCCTGTTCAACCAAACGTCTCCATAAATACTTCTATAAGAATAAAACTAGCTTATGTGCAAGTTAATAACCTGATTTTGGAGAAGCTAACATGAAAAAGTTTTTATAAATCAGCTTATACATAGACTAATTTTATTTTTTGGAGAAGATTTTCTTCTTATTTTTCTTTTCTATAAATGCTTATGAAGATACTGACTCAAATAGGCCCACAATTATCAGTATAAATAAATAGAACAAATTCATTATTTCATATCACTACCAATATTTAGCATCTCTACACCTGACTTTTCTCTTTCTAAACAAACTTGTATGACCAAAGCCTTACAATGCTTTTACATCATTGAGACAGAGAACAGAGAAAACGAATCAAATGCATACCAGACAAAGAACGCCTCATGTCCCCAAAACGCACACTGGTCCAAACACCTCGGTCTAGTCTATGTTGAGCAGCCTTAGCTGATGCAATTTCTGAGCCACTGCAGTTTGACAAACTTTTAAACTATTTCTTACATAAACTAATTACATTAGAGAAATAAGAGATGCGCATGTCATCTGAATAAAAGTACCTTTCTCCAACAAAATCAGATCTGTCAACACAGTTAGCGGCAGTTGCTGCCCTTAAGAATAAAGTTTTGGTGTGATCATGTTGAAAAGGCCAGAATGCATGCTTCAGATCATTTAAGATCTGCACATAGGTCAACATAAGTGAAAAACGAGAATAAGGGCTAAAGCAGCTAAAACAACATAATAGTTGAGATTGGCATAGATAAGAATGATCCACTTTAACAGAAAGCCAAACAAGTATATCAGAAGATGTAAGAAAAGAAACCTAGAGTAAAAGGAAATAAAAATATAAGCATGCTCCTATGTCCACAGTACAAGAATCTGATTCCCAATGTCTAGCATATATTCATGCATGGCACCATTGCTCCTGGAGTTTATTACAGATATTACTGGTCGCACCATTGCTCCAGGAGTTTATTACAGATATTATTGGAACAGCCAGCAAGTGGAAAAGACACTCCATAATGTCCACAGAAAACCTCAGGAGCATAGAACTTATTTTGCTATGAACATACTTAAAAAAGATGCTCATGCAGCCATAGCCTAGTTGGAGGTTGTCTCCAACCGGTAGCACTTGTGATCTATGGCAGCAAAATATATTTGTGCCAATCCCTCCTAGTTTATCGCACAAGTGAACAGTTACTGCTGTAAACTAGGAAAATCTTCACATTGTTTGTTGAAGAGATACAGAGCAAAGTAAAAGGGAATGGAGAGCACACAATCAGACATTACCTCAACTAATAGGTTTCCTGAAGTCATTATGTGAGCTTGGTCTGACTCCTTGCTTTTCTGCTTATGATAGCCTTTGGGAAGGCTAAGAGCATCATGAGGGAAGAAAATTTCAGCATCAAAATACAAAAGGCTCCACAGACGAAGCATTTTCAGAATTTCTGAGTATATAAGCGATAGCATTGCAGGAGATCCCGAACGATGGGTCAAAACCTGCTCAGAACATCAAAGTAAATCTATCAAACGTCTACCCCTCACAGATTTCTCTTCACAAACAACCTGTAAAAATAAATATATGTTACCGAGTGGAGATAAAGAGCTCTTGGCTCCAATATATTTGTATTGGCTCTCCTGAAACCCTATCAACAACAAAGTGATCAGTAAAAGTAAAGAACACCAAGGTAAAAGGATGAAATTAGTTTAAAAGCATATAATTTAAGAGAAGTGAGAAAAAATAACTGAATATATTACAGGCTGTCAATACGAAGTTCTTAAAACAGCAACAAAAAAAAATACAGCAAAAAAAAAAATAGATCGTGAATATGATAATACATATTCTACTTTTCAAGTTTCTATGACCTACACTTATGTAGGTCAAACATAGTATAACACATTTAAACGAACTGATTGAACACCTTTAATGAACTTATTGGTATATATAAGTACTTAATAGTTCGTTATACATTACCCTGCTCATGACGTGCAGAGAATAATGGCATTATCATCAATGCAGCGGGCATTCTTATAAAACACATATACAAAGTGTACTTCTCAGAAGATATTTGTTAGAGCATTATCACAAGTTTATGATGGCAAAAGCTAGGATGCACTCTTCACGTGTATGAAGAGTCTTAAAGAAAATAGAATTTAAACTTAACTCAATCTCACAAATCAGTTTGGTAAAATGATGTTAGCATCTACTATAATTTGGTCACATATTAGTTGATATGAGATTTACAATATACATGGTCATGGTTAGGACTACACATCTCGAGCATTAGACTATGGAGCAAACTCAATAACTAGTGACACAATAGGTTCACAAACTTCACTAAGATAGACTCTGATATCATAATAAAAAAGTGAATTAAAACTAGCTAGTATTGAGGGGGGTTGCACCCACTTATATACTATAATTTAACTACTATATCTTTAATCAATCTTAGATTTCCAAATAAAAAAATAAAAATATGAGAATACGAGGAGCTGTCTTCACCGCAGACTAAAAAAACTAAAAGAGCAGGTTGTTAATAGCCACGACAGCAGGCATGAATGTAGATGGAGTGATTTTGGTATCAGCACCAATTTTTAGGAAGGTGATTGTGAATTGCAAGGCGGCAAAACGGAAGGAGACTTTGCTTATAATTGCAGTTTGGAGGAGATAAAAGTGTCTCTCAAAAAGGTGATATGTTCCTTTATTTTTGGATGATATATTGTTTAAACCAATAACCAACGTTTCCTATCTATGGGTGTTTGAGATATTAACAAGTAATTCCGCTGTTGAATTACGAGAAATGCAACTATGGTACGATAAATTGGACCAGTTAGGAAACATAATTGTCCGAGAAGTTTGGCAATGTGGAAGCAATGAAAATTTTGCAAACTTCCAAAAAAATAATATTAAATGCAAAATTTCAGAAATAACAATAAAGGAAAGAGAATCTTTAAATACAGCAAAACAAAATTACATTTCTCTGAACATTTCTTGACATTGCAACTTCTGAATTCTCCCATTCAAGATTAGACTTACAGCTAACTACACAAGCTTGACCATTTGTTCCATTTTTAAATCTAAAATGAATCTAAATGCTTGTTTGCATTCAAGCGTAAAAAAAACAATTGGAGGTTCTTTAATAAGCTGGGCTCAGTTTCTTATGCAGGATACTTTGCAGCTGTTGTCTTAGAATAATGCTTCAGAACCCTTGAGTGGTTATTAGCTAGAGTAAAATATAATGACATCTACTGAAATTTTTTCAGATAGCACCTAATACTTTTGATTTTTCAGTGTTTACAATAATCATCTTCAGAGATACACATGGTAAAAATTTTGAAAAAATTAAGGAGGGGAGGGTTAATGTAATGTACAAAGAGTGTCAATGTAATACTATTAAAACAATTAAGGGGTCTATGTCTCTAAAAAGAAGGGGTATTGAGCAAAACAAAAAGAAGAACAAGAACAAGAAAGGCTAGTCAAATGTAGTTTACTCTGTTAGCTATAACACTCTCACTTATTTTTGTCAAGCACATTAACTTGGAGCATGAAATCAAAGTACAAACCTTGTGAACATATAGAAACCTCTCGATGCTCTCTAAAAACTTCTCAGGCGATGATTCATATTTGGGGCTGTAGTGAGGACAATAGTCCATGGAAAGATCGTCTAATCTGGTGACGAAATCATCCACGGGAAGTGGAACTGATGAATGTGATACCAAAGAATCATCCTCTGCAGCTATGTAGAGAGCAGTTCTCCCCAAATCAACACACCTGTTGATACAAATGCTGGTTTGCTTCTCAATATCACTAAATCTCCCAATTTGTAAGCAGAATTGCTCTCTAGCTTCCTTCTCATTTACCAACAATGCAACAAATGAGATTGAATCTAGAACTTCAAAACCCAAAAAAGCTTAAAAATAATTTCAAACTCATCAGCATAAACCATTTTTGGGTCTAAACCAAAAATTTCAAATTACACGTACTGAAAAAGAAAAAGGCGCGTAAGAATGGCATAAGGAAATTCCAAATTATACATATTACACCATTTTCGATCAAAACGAGAAGAGACAAGACAAAACGACAAAACAAAATATAACAATACAAATCCACAGCAAACTCTGCAGTCCAAACCGTTCAAACCCTAATGCCTACGCTTGATTTTGGTTGAGGAAACAAATAGAAAATGTATGCTGAAAAAAGATAAAATTAAATTAAATAAAATAAAATATTTAGTTATTTAATAGAGTATAAATATATAATATAAAATAAAAATAAATTAAAACATGATTTAATTGATTACATAAGAAAATATAGAAAAAAACAAAAGAAAAATTAAATGTTTAGTTATTTAGCAGATTACAACATATAAAATATAAAGAAACCAAGGAATCAAATCAAATAAAATCAAAAGTAAAGTAAAATTCAACCAAAATTGAATTGGAAAAAGGATGTTAACATTTCAGCAGTTTGCAAATAAATATTCAATCATTAAACATTAACATAAGCCTTTCATAAGAAACTCGAATTCAATTAGAAAACAACAGGTAAGGATTTTTAGTCGAACAGTCTGCGAAACAAAGATTTCCATTAAATATGACGAAAACAAGAGAACTCCAACAATTGTGATTAGAATATTGTGAGAAAAAAAAATAATAATTATAGTGAGATGAGTTTGATCGTTGATATCGTGATTACTCTAGCGTGTGTGGTGTCGATTCCAGAAGCGTGGAGAGCGTCGTGAAGGACGAAGTTGTGGTCGGCGGCGAGGTGGCGTTGGGCATTGGAATTGGAACCGACGTGACAGAGAACGCGACACGAGGAAGAAGGGCAAAACTGGGATTTCGAAAATATGGAAGTGATTGGAAGCGGAGCGAACGAGAGAGCGAAAGAACGCATGTTGTTGGTGTGTTCAGTTTCTGCATTCTGACTCACATTACAAACCAATTAAAGAAGCCAAATAGAATAAATTTATTTTATCTTTATTATCCTGTCATGTCATGATTTTCAGTGTGTGGATAAATTTTTAAATGAATTTTCCCGGATTCAAAAATTAATTTGTGGATATGTTTACATTAAAATACTTAGTCCATGTTTTTGTTGAAAAATCTCAAATAAATTTTAAGATTTTTTTTAATTTTAATTAGGTCCATATTTTTGAAAATGTATAACAATTAGGTTCATTCTGTTAGTATAGAGTAAACGGTGTTAAAAATGTGCCACGTGTCAACTCCACATTTTTTTGAATTTTTTTTAATTTTTTTTTAAATTTTTGAATTTTTTTTGAATTTTTTTTAAAATTTTTTTAATTTTTTTTGAAAATTATTCATGCCACGTGTCATGTCAGTATTGTGCCACGTGTCAAGTCAGTAAGGTGACACGTGTCAAATGATTGTCTCAATCTCAATTTGGTCCATATATTTGTTATTTTTATTACATTTCAGTCCATCTTTTTAAAATTTTTTAAATATATTTATTTTAACATTTTACAAAATTGTTTTAAAATTTTATATTTTAATTTATAAAATTGTTAATTTTAAACCAACTCTAATATTTGTATATAAATTATTTAAAACAATTTTGTAACAAGTTAAAATAAATATTTTAAAATTTTAAAACAAAATATAAAATAAACTTAATATTATTAAAATGTTTAATAAAAATATCATTATAAAATTTATATAAAAGTTAAATTTGATCTCAATTTGGAGAAGATGAAATTAAAAATTAAAAACAAAATGGACTGAAATATAATTAAAATAACAAATATATGGACCAAATTGAGATTCAAACAATGACTTAACATGTGTCACCTTACTGACTTGACACGTGGCACAATATTGATGTGACACGTGGCATGAATAATTTTCAAAAAAAAATTAAAAAAAAATTTAAAAATTTAAAAAAATGAGAAGCTGACACGTGGCATATCCTTAACACCGTTAATACCATACTAATGGAATGGGCCTAATTGTTACATATTTTCAAAAATATGGACGTAATTGAGACTAAAAAAAATTTTATGACCTATTTGAGATTTTTCAACAAAAACATGGACTAAGGGAGTATTTTAATCTATGTTTGTATAAACTTTTTTGAAAAAAAAAAATCCAACTAAAAAGTATGTTTTATAACTAACTTAAAATTGAGTACAATATAAGTTAAAAAAGTAAAATTTAAAAAATACATTAAAAGATTTAAAAGAATTATATGAGAAGGTTTCTATAAATTATTTTATATATATATATATATATATATATATATATATATTTTTTTTATTTCGTGAAAAGAAATCATTTACTTTCTTTTATTTACTTTTTCTCCTTTAGAAGTTTTTGTCGAAATGTTTTGTCTTAAAAAGTCTTACATACATGTCAAAAGTATAAATTTAGGTAAACTATGATTATGTTTGACCAAATTTCCTTTAAAGGAACTAAAAGTTAAAATGTTTAATGTGATTAACTTATTAATTAGTTCAAAGTTGTAATGATAAGTTAGAATATATCCATACTTCAATTTAATTTATTTGTATTAATATATATCCACGTTTAATACTTTATTGATATTTATGGATGAAATATATAATTTATAAGTAATTATATTTTACGATAATAAATAATTTTTAGTTTTTCATTTAGAGAGTGAGCAATAAATACTTTAATTTAAATTTATAAAATAACAATTATATAATTATCGAATTATATTATTTTTCAATATACATGTATCATATACTTTTATATTATTTTCAAAATAAATAGATTGAAATATCATATACATATCATATTTAATATCATATTTAATATACGTTTATCTGTATATCATATATAATAAGTAAGAATATAATTAATTATTGAATTAGATTTTAATATTAGATGATTGTATGTTTTTAAAAATTATAAATTACATTTTAAAAAATAAATATTTAATCAAATTCCAAGTAATTTTGTGTTACAAAATTCATTACAATTCAAAATAATCACCATTTTTAATAAAAATAAATATTTTATTAAAACTAGAAAATTGAATAATTAAAATAGTAATAAATAAATATAATATTAAATCAGTGATCCAAAAATCGGATTCATAATTAAGGTTTAGAAATTGAGGTTTTTTCATATTATTGTAAGATATAAAATGGTAAAATGAAAGTTTTATATAACTATATATATAAAATATGCGTACACATATAAAGAAAAACATTTAATTGGTTTTCTCAATTATTAAGATGATTAAATGTCATTTTTCTTCTTTAAATATTTCCAATTAGAAGACTATAAATATTAGCTCTATTTTACCTCATCAAAATTTTAATATTTATATTTTTTTTTTCTCGAATCTTTTTTTTTCATGGTATGGGTGAGGTGTGTTCATGCATATGAGATTTGAAAGATGAATATTTTGTTAGTATAAAATAATAACGATATGTTTGGTTCTTGGATTAGGATTTGTTAGGATCAAGTTAGGACATTCCTAACTCATATTCTCTTTAGAATAATTCTTTGAAATAAATGAAATTTAAAATAAGAGGAGTTTACCTGAACTCATAACATTAATATCAGATAATCTCATAACATTAATACTCATGATAGTTGCTCGTATTAAAAATATTAATTTTACACATTGATAAATCGTATAATACTTAAATGTTTGTAAATTTATTAATATAATTCAAATTTATAAAAAAAAAATATACATATCTTACTTATGGTAGATAATTTATATTATGATACAAAGATATTGTAGTAATTGATGATTTCTTTTAATTCAATAAAAGCAACAATAGCAATGATTGAAGACCACAAAGATATTTTTGAGCAGATACATTTAAAAGAGCTATGATTTTTGTAACTACTTAGTTGAGTTCCCTCACTAACTCTATTGTTTGGCACCGAAAATATCAAGTTTGGTTGCAGAGAAGATAAAATATATGTGGATCTGCAGAAGATGCGTGTTCTCCACGTGGGTCTTCACAAAACCTGCTTTTAATTCTTTTTAATATCTTTTTCTATACATTTTTATTTTATAATTATTAATATTAATTTTCATTCAATAATTTCGTTAATAACTTTCAGTAATATTCTTTCCATTGTACTCTTGTATTCTCTCAGTGTTCGAATTTAATATTGGACAATGTTACTGGACAGTTTCAATTTTTCTATACTTATAAAACACCTGTTAAAAATAAGTACTTTTATTTTTATAGGTATATTTTTTAAATTATGGTATATTTTAAAATGAAAAAATTATGTTATTAGTGTTGAATAGGTGTATTTTAGCAGGTGTCTATTTATCTTCCCTCTTAATTAAGTACTTATGAAGATAGATAGTTTTCTCTATAAATATTTTTAAATAAAAAGGTAGATTTTTATAAATTTAAATTATTTTAAATATTATTTATTTTATAAAAAAATTATATTAGTTTTATAAATTTTTTATTTTTATTATTTTAGTTTATTAAAAAAATATTTTCCCTCTTTTCATTTTATTCTCTTATAGGTGTTTATAAATAGATTTATTCGACGTATGTTTAGAAGAGTTTCCGGATAGATTTACCCAAAGATATCTCTCAATGATATATAATTGATTCTCGGTACTCAATAAATTATTTTTTTTCAAATTATATTCTCAATAAATTATAAATTTTTGGTTTAATTTGTGCTCCTGAAAAAAGTATTTATTTATATTTTACTCATATTGTGTTAACTATTGTAATTAATTTAAAATATATTTTTTCCTTCACATGTTTCTTTACAAGTGTGAAAAATATGTCACTTTATTGTGTGGCCAAAAATTAGTGAAGGTGGATTCAGCCGCCATAATTAGTGGATTGAAAGCCTTTACCCATCCTCTCAGAGGTTACGTCGATTTGCTGTTTTTTTTTTTCTTTTATAAATTTTTGTAATTTTTAAATATAATATATATATATATATATATATTTTTATTTATATATTTTAACAAATTTTAAAAAAATTAATATATATAATTCAATAAATTACTGAGAGTTAATAATTTTACATATCAGAAAGACCTTGAAAAAATTACAACAATTATAAAATATATATCGAAGGTAATTTATTTTATTTTCTAATAATTTATAGTTTATTAATTATTTAAAATATTTATTTTATTTAAAAGATATATAGAGTAGTTATTATAATATAAGTTTATTGAAAGGTACATAAATTAATTATTATAATATAAACAAGTTATATGTGATGATTATTTATTGAATAAATTAATTAAAAAATATTTATATACGGGAATAAATGATAGTACAAGTGTTGAGAAAGATACAGGACACTAGGGAAAAGATTTATATCAGGAGGTATTTAAGATAATATTTTAGTCTTAGTTTTTTCTTTTTAATAAAGTTTATGATTGTAAAATAATGTTTTTCTTTATTGAGATTTTCAAATATGAGAGGAATAAAGTTTTATTTTATTATGAGCTCTAGTTTGTGCTACAGGTTTGGGAGCAATTTTTGCTTCAGGGCGCTGAGCGTTAAGTTGTGCCCTTGAATGCTACTTTTTTCGAATGCTTTAGCATTTAGCGTCAATTTTTATGAGAACTCTGACGTTGAGCGTCATCGTTGAGTGTCATGTTCGCTGTTTGTTTTGTTTTGCTCTTTAGATGTTTTTGGTAGTTTGTTGGTTCATTTATTTATGTTTATGGCCTTAGTGATTGTTTGATTTATGAATAAATATGCATTAATATAATGATGTATGAAAATGTAATGATGATGAGCTTGTCATGAGAATGAGCATTGTGTGTGTTTGGCATAATTCTAGGAATCTCGTGAAGAGATTCTATGATGGTGTGACTTTAGTATACATATTGACGTGGGAGTCCAAGGCTTGAGGTTTATCTTGACACTCTAATAATCATTCATATTCATGTAAAGTAAAATGAGTTATGTGGTGAGAGTAGCAAGATGTCCTAGTCTGAAGGCAACGTATTGGCCTAAGATGTGAAGGGTACTAATCTTGTGTGTGGTTGGGGTGATAACCCCTTTAGGCTAGGCTCTACATAGCATATAAACCACCACAAGTGCAAAACCTTCCAAGACTGCCATCATTGCATAAATCTGAATAATTGAGTATAAAATGATCTTGTTTTTGTGCATATCCTTATATTGTGACTATTTATGCTAAAATTGTATTTATAACATTACTTTATGGTATTAAATAACTCTTTTGTATACTAGCTTACCATTTTGTGTACTTTGTATTTCTTGTGTTTGTTTTTCTTTCTCGTTTGCAATGATCACCATATTGGTGTGAGCATATGCAAATGCAAGTTTAAAGACACCTTTAGAGGATAAGGAACCATAATGTTATAGTAGTGGAATGTCTTGATGAGCTTTAGTAGTGGTTAGTCTTTGTATAAAGCTTTTTTGGTTTCAATTGTTTATATAAATGTTATATTTTTATAGTCCTATCTTTTGTAAGATTGTGGTAATATACTTTATACACTAGATTACCTGTTTTGGATACTATGATGAAGTATCCTATTTTATCAGTTTTAAACTACTAAAATGAGATGTTACAATGTACCACAAATAATGGAATTAACTGATTAACAAATCTAATTAAGACTGAATACACAACTAAATGGATTTCACCGATTAAAGTGAGTAATTAATTGATTAAGACAGAAGCTAACATATGAACTAGGGGTGAGCATAAATATTCAACCCGACCAAAACCGTGATATCTGAGAAAGAAATCATGGATACGGATTGCTCTATTCGTATTCGGTTTGAACGGATAAGATAATATGGATAGAAACGGTCGAGTACAGATTCTATTTTATATTTTCGTGGTTACCCGACCCGACCCACAATCAATGACTTTTCCCTAAACCTAATTTGTTGCCAACGTCTTTAGAACCTTCTCCACTTCCAACTTTTGAAAACCAGCAATCTTTCAAACACAACTTCTCCTCTGTTTCAAGTTTCTTGCATCTCAACTGCAAGCATCTCCCCAACAAACGATTTTGCCTTTGGAAGAGATTTGTCATGGTCAATATGTCATCGTTTTCTACTTTAGGTGAAGCGCAATCTCCAACGAGTTGCAACGGTGGGTGATAAAGCTTGCAGTGGTGCAGAGGGAGGAGCTGCGGTGGGGGAGGTGACACACAATCTACTATGGAGTTCGCGTCTTCCGATCTGGTTTTGTGTCTCATGCAAGTGCGCGCAATGGACAACTTTGTGACGATGAACCCATCTACTCCGATCTGTGTTGTAGGTGACGAAATGGTCTCCGATTTGTATTGTAGGTGACGAGGTAGTGGTGTTTGGTCAGTCTGCGCGGTGACGTGGTGATGAAAATAATCAAGATTACGGAGAAGATGGAGGAAGCCATGGCAGACTGAAAGGTGATGGAGGTTACGTTTTCACATTTTTACAGTTCATTCGGATAAACCGCACCCATCCATGCCTGATCGGATCCGAATTAACCCTAACCCGAACCCGCCGAACCCAAAAACTAAAAAGGTCGGATATGGATTTCAAATATCAACATTCGAATTTGGTTGGATCGACCTTGTTGGATCCGAATCTGATCCAACCCGACTGGTGCGCAACCCTAATCTGAACACAAATTTAAAAGACAGAGAAGACTTATGCAGTTGAATACAGATTAAAGCAAGATCAAAATTGAACTAGAAGTCACACCACTTCGAGTAAAGGCCAAGATTAGTAGAAGTTGGATTCACCACTTGAGCTATGCACCCAAGTTAAGACTCAAAATGTAAGCAACACTCTCTCACTCGCAATCTCAATAGAATTTCTGTATTATATATCAAATATGAGAATACAATGAATGCAATCCTCTAATTATAGAGATGAGAGGTATGCTAGTTTAAGAGAAGAGAGTAAAATTAATTCAAACTAAACAAGATTAAGTTCCTAATTATGTGCCACTAATCAAGGGATTCCAGATATGGATGGACATTTAACATGTGCCCAACGTTGAATGTGTGACCCTTTTCAAGAAGCTCTCTTGGCGCCTTGTGTTCCTTGCATTCCAAATGTGCATACTCTTTCTTGGGCTAAGGCAATGTCTTTTCTTCCTTGTAATCCAAATCAGTGTCGCATGCTTTTTCTTGGGCTAAGGCTGCCCAATGTAATTGCTCATTCCTAATGACACCTCCCAAAATGCTGATTGCACCTCCTTTGCAAATGAAACTCCCTTTATTTTCTATTTACACCTTTGAGGGGATTATAATCTCATGGTAGATGCTCAAATGAGTGACTTAGTTCGTGAGGCTCTGAAATCCAAAGGGGCATCCTTGGTGTTGCCTTATTCATTGGTAAGAGAATCACAAATAAAAGAGAAAAAAAAAATGATGTCATAACTTTTATTTTTTGATTTTTATCTTTTTTTACTCTCTAATATGACTTAATGTGGGTCATTTATTAATGTATTATTATTTAAAAAAAAAAAATCAATGATTCACACTAAGTTACATAAAAAATAAAGGATAAGAATAAAAAAAATGACTCAAAATATAGTTTGTCATTTTTTTCATACTGCTAATACTGCTAAATCAAAATTTGAACTTCTAAATCTAAAATAATTCCTTATAAGAGAACTAATTTCAGTTTTCTTTCACTCGTAGTGAATCAGACTTTATTTTTATATTTTCTTCCTATTATATTAATGTCCACTACTGCAATGTATATTCTTGCATAGCAAAAGAGGAAAAGAAAAAAAAAAGAGAAAAAGCAACAATATATAAAACGACAAAGCCGAAGACTTGATATCAAAAGCTGTTGACAAAATATACAAAGTTTAATAATTTTGATGTTGTATACGACTAAGTCTCTTGTCCGGTGTTAAAGTAGTATACTTTTTAATATGTTCTATGAGAAAACTCTATTTATAAAATAATGTCCACATAACTTATATCTACTTGTTTCAAATAAGTTAAACTTGTTTTTCCATATCTTATAAATAGTTGATTATGTTAAAAAATAATTTATTATTTCTGTTCAAAAATGTTATCTCACTATATTGAGTAATAATATATTTTTATGTGTAAATTTTTTAATGTAATTAATTATGGCAAGTTTTTTCAAATACTATTTTTTAGAAATAATCGATTACTTTTAAATAATAATTAATTAAATTTTTACTAGTATTTTCTGATTTGCTAAATGAATATAATAAGTGTAATATCTTAAGAATTAAACTATAAATTCATCAAAGAGTTTAGATAACATTTATAGTAATACATAAAAAGAACCTAAATATACACCAAAACAAAGTGAATCAAGGAAAAAGATTAAGGTAAGTTCAATACAACTCAAATCACACATCTACATGTCAAAGTATGCAATAACTCTTCCGTTAGCTTTTCACCATCTAATATCTTAGTCTATGTGACTTAGACAATTAATGAAGATAAGGGATCCTTGATACAACATAGGTGTCAATACTTAATACTCAAATCATACAACAATTAACATATCATCCTAGATATGTGATCATTAATTCACATGGTTCTCATCAATCTTAGTAAACATGTTATACAATACAACTCATTTAAATAAAATAAAAATCAATCATGTATAGGAATTAATATTCAATTTGCATTTATAAAAAAACATTCACATTCAATGAGTTAAAGAGACTAAAACAAGATTATTTTTAGCTTGAGAAAAAATATGTTCGCTTGAGTGAAAATTTGGCATAAATTGGGTTGAGTTGCAATGCTATGTTTGCTTGAGCGAGAAATCCTTCGCTTAAGCGAAAATAAGGCCTAAAACAAGGTTATATTCAACTATTCGCATGAGCAAAACATACTTCGCTTGAGAGAAAATATAGTAGAAAGTAAGGGTTGGGTCTTTGTTCTATTTTCGCTTGAGCGAAAATGTTATATTCTTAAGAAAAAATATAAGAGAAATTAGCCTTAAGAAGAGAATCAAACCAGATATTTAGAATAATTCCATAAACATTTTAACACGTAACCCATTCCAAAACAATTTAAAATACAATATTTTCACAAAATATCTCTCATCACCCATTTTTGCCGCCCAACAAGACTCTCACTCACCCAATCACCAAAATCCCTTGCTCTTTGGACTTCAAATAAAATGTTTTCGCTCCCTTGGTTCATCTAAAGATAAAATGGCCCACCATGTGAAAAGAAAGTTGAGAGCTTTCTTTAAGAAAAAGGCTTTGTTACGCCCAATGACTCCAACGTCCCGCCTAGCGAAACTACATAATTCAAAATTTGATAAAAATGTATCAAATTGATATATTGGGTTTATCTGGGCCATTTTACCATTTTCTTGTAATAAGATGTGTTTAATTCAATTCAAAATATACTCATATAATATCAATTGATCAATTTGATGCACCCTACTCAGATCCAGACATTTACGTAGTGCCATTTCTATCAAAATAGTTCATTCACAGTCTGAATAATTACTTTACAAACAAAGTTCAATATCTCAAACACTTATCATTATCACCATAAACTAGAATCAATTATTACTTTTCCTTACCTATGTATAGCTTTCCTTCATAGCTAAACTCCCACAAACCAAATACTACTCTTACTAGAGACCTCGAGCAAAGTATCAAAACAAGATATAAATTCAGTATATAGTAAATTAAGTTAAGATGATCACTTTTCTCAACTATTCTTACCAATATTGATGACTAAACTAATACAAAAACTATAAATAAAAATGATTGTATAGAGTAAATAGTGTTTAGAAATCCTAATCAATTTTAAATGCTTTTTATCTATTCAATTTCTATTTGACAAATTAGATTCTGAAATGGATAAGAATCAAGATATGAAATTGAAAGGAAGAGAGAGAAATAATACATGGTGCAGACAATGAGAGAGAGGATGAAGTGGGTTATTTAGCTTTTTCTTCTTACCTCTTTTTCTTTTATTATTAAATCACTTTACAAAAGCTCCAAAACAACGATGGAATTGAATAAATCAATATAACACAAAAAAATATTGAAACAAAAGAACTCAAATAATGAAAATAAACAATTTTAGAAAAAAAGTTATTGTTGGATGGTGGGTTACTTTAGTATTCGAGCCATGCTTAGAATATAAAGAAAAACGATTTGTTGACACCCAAATCTTACCATTTTTTTACCACTTTAACTAGCAACACACATGGTTTTTTATTTGAAATTTTTAATTTTCTTTTAAATCGTCCATGTTGGCAAAGAGAATCAAAATAAATTGTGGGCCTTTTCGAAAAAAAAAATATTTCTCCTCTTCTCCAATTCACTTTGCAACCCAAAAACCCTTCTCCCTTCCTTTTCTTTGGTCTAAACTTTGGAAGCAATAACCCAAGGTTTTGTTCTTCATTTTTTTTCCGTCCTTTACCCGTGCCATTGTGGGTCTTGTGGAGATGAAGGTTGAAATTGATCTTCTTCCTTGCGAGAGATTGGGGCTTGTGTGCCATTGCATATGCTTTCATCTTCTCTGTCGATATTTTTGTTGTTTTCCCTCACCAAAGATTGAGGCTTTTGTTGTCGTCGACGTTTAGGGTTTGTAAACCAGGTTTAGGTGAATTTGGGGAAAACTTTCATGACACATTTTTAAACTTAACTTGCAACTAGAGACCAATTAACTTGTAACCCATGAAGAAGTTTTTGCACAAAATAAAATTGATAGATTTCAAAAGTGCAGGAGGAAACACAATTCACTCTCTAACTAAAATGATGGACCCCACCTGTGCACACCAATACCATACCCCATCTCACTTGGGTCCACCAACTCTAGGTACATTTGGAGAAAAACTTGCCTAACATATTTTCAAACTTAACTTGTAACTGAAGAGCAATTAATTTGTAACCCATGAAGGAATTTTTGCATAAAATTAAATTGACAGATTTTGAAAGTTAAGAAAGAAACACAATTTCCTCCCTAACTAAAATGGTGGACCCCACCTGTTCGCACTAATACCTGGTCTCTAATTGTGATAAAGATATTATATATATCTCATGCTTCTATTTATATTGCTAGAGATATCATATATTTGATTCTCTTTTATTATTATCAAATATTCTATTTTATTTAGTTTTTTACTTTTCCCTCTATATGATGAGACATTGTACTCTATATATTGAACGGAGTTCTAATAAATCTTCAAGCAAGCAAACTCTCTTGAGTTGATTTTTACCCAAACTTTTTTTGTGTGTTTTTTGCACGCATCTTTTCTTCTTTCTCTCATGGCTTATACATTTCTAACTTTTTGAATTTTTTGAAAATAATTTGTTTTTAAAATTTTTAAACTATGTGCATTTTTAAATATTTTAAATTATATATTTTTTATATTGAAAAATCAATGAATATTAAATTAGATATTTTTTTATTTTTTTATAAGGTATAATATAATAAAATATAAAATCAAATATAATAACAAAAAAAATGTTAAAATTTTTTATTTTCTCTTCCTTTATCTTTTGAGTTTATAATAAATTGTTAATCAGAAGAGTGGAAGAAAAGTCAATCTTATTTATGATAGGAACCAACGGTAATATATATATATATATATATATATATATATATATATATATATATATATATATATATATATATATAAAACACACATCCAAGTTAATAAAACTAGATTGAAATAGATTGACAATATTAAGACTAAAAATAAGGTAGTGACACTGTAAGGAAAGTCAAAATAATTAGAAACTGATTTTGAAATCAATTTGTCTACGTGTATTAGTCCCCTCAAACTGAAGAATGTATGTTAATAATCCCTAGTTCGTAAAATATGGATTTAAATGATTATGGTGTAAGAAGTTTTATATAAATATCAACCAATTGTCATGCTGAAGGAAGGGGTATAAGATGAATTGGTTTTGTTAGTTTCTCACATGTTGTACTCATCTCTCACATTTATATGTTTTCTTTTGTTAGTGAAGAAAAAAAAAATCTCATTATTTATGTCCTCATTTTTCATATTTTCTTTTCCATTCTTAGAGAAAAAAACCTAATTCTCTCTTGTCTCACTTGATAGTGGAATATTTGTTTAATATTGAACAATATTTTTTTATATCATGACCCTTTTGTATATTTATTTTTTATGAATACAGAATAACAAATAAAGTATTATGCGAGTTTTCAGAACCGATTTTTAATTGTGACTTGATTATCATAGTTTTTTTAGTAATTATGTCTCTTAATTTTTTATTAGATTATTATAAATTACTTTTTAGTCTTAAACTTCTTTTTTAAATAGGTATATTGATGAAAAATAAAAGAATAAATTCATTTTTAAAATTGATAAAAGAGAAACTATCGGTGAAGATGAAAACTACACAATATAGTTGCTCATCGCATAAATGAAATGGAAACTTGTGAAAACTTTTGAATCAATTTATCCACCTTAATAAAATGGAAGATGAATATTTTGCAGATAATATGATTATTTACATTGAAAAAATTAGTTGAAAGATTTAGTTAAATGATTCAATTTTTAATGAGTTAAAAATATGAAAAAATGATGGACAATATTTTAAATATGTATACTTTTTTTATAGTTATATCTATACTAAATTGTGTATTCATTTTCATTGAATTAGTGATAATAATATTAAATATATAAATTTTTGAGTATATTATTTTGACTCTCCACAAAAATTTGTTTAAGATTCCTCACTTATATGTTTGTATTTTTAATTTGTTCTGCATAAGTGAATTTGTGCATCAATTCGTATAAATTTTAAAAAGTGAAAACAATTAACAAAATATTTCATATTATTTCTTTATTATCATTTTAAATTTTATTTATCTTATAAAAGCAATAATTTATTATAAATAGAACAATTGTAAAAGACTTAAAAATTAATTATTTATTATTCATTATTAATTAATGGAAATGATGTGTGTGTGTCTGCTTGTGAAAACGACAAAGAGGAAGACTTGTAAACAAAAGCTACAAAAATGTCCTTATTCATCTTTTAACATTTTGCAAAGACCTTGACTTAATAAAAAGGCTACCGACATTAACTTTTTAAGTCTATTATTCTATAAAACTTTAGTCATTAAATAATTTTCTTCTCCTGTCTAACTCTATACTGCTACTCGAATCAATATATGTTTTTAAATTAATATATTATTTATAAAATAAATGGAGGTCAAGTTTTAGTATTCTATTCTAATTTCTAAGTGAATCAAATGAATGTGATTATGTGAGAAGTTAGAAAAATAATTCATAAAGTATTTCATGATGATAGGTTGAAAAACCATAGGATAAATATTAATAATTTGTTAAGGTGTTGACTTCAAATTTAACTCAACCTTACAAATTTGTAAAATAATATTTATACTTATTTTATATATTATGAATTAGTTTTATCTTTAATAAATTTCCAACAATTTAAATAAATTATAACTTTTTCTTACTTTTAATATAATTTCATGCGAAGATGGTGTGAATATGCATTATAATGTAATGTAATATAGAGCTATGCATGTTAACAATCATGCACTAAATTTGGGGTAAATAAGAGAGTGGATAGGAAAGTTTAATTACGGAAAATATTTACTAAAAACAATATAAGCAATTTATTTAGTTCATTTATAATAGTTTATTATTTTATCCTTAATATCAATTTTAAGATTGATGTTACTGAAATTGATAAAATATTTATCGTAGAAAGATAATATTTAGACGTGCACTATAAAGCAGAGGAGAGTAAATTTATAAAGTATTCATGCATGAAAATAGACATTGGATAAGGGATTGAAGAAAGACTCTAGGAAGGTAATTTTGATTATATTTCATATATATTTTTAACATATAATGGATATAAAATTGCATCTTATTTTTGTCCTGTTAGATAATAAATTTATTTGTATTTGTTTAAATATTTATTATTAAAATGAAAAATTATAATACATAAAATATGATATTATGTAGTGTATATCAGTACATAAATTTTTACATTGATTTTAATAAGAATATGAGTTGGGTAGGTTTGGTTTTTGTTGCAATAATTGACTCCATTATTGGGATACTCGCCTGCAATGTTTGACAATAAAAGCCATGTGTTACATGTTACCTAATACTGACTCACTCAGAAATGACTTAACTTTCTTTTTCATTTGGTTTTGTTCAAAGTCAAAAAAACGAAATTTTATTATTTTCAAATTTTAAAATACAAGGACTTTTTAACCATTTTCAAATGACTTTGTAAACTTTTATAAATCCTTTCAGAAAAAAAGTGTGAGAAACTAAATTTTGAATAATATTTATTCTTAACTTGTGACAATTAAGACAATTGATTAATACGTGTTTATACAAAATATAATTATTTATGGAGTTTTTTAATATATATATATATATATATATATATATATATATATATATATATTTATTTTTTTTTTTTATATATATATTATTTATTTTTTATATATATTTTTTTCTTACAAAGATTGAAAAAATATTTAAGTTAGAAACATTGAATATATGTTGTATTCTATAGTGATGATACTATATTTATACTATATTTATGGATAACATATGTTTTTAGCTGATGAGAAATTGAAATTCGTCTGCATCTCAAATTTTGATGTATTTTAGTCCCTAAATATAAGAAATGAATGGATATAGTCATCTTAACTCAAGTGCATTAAATTTTTTTGACATATCAAATACGTTTTAAGATGGTAATTGTTTGAATTGTTTACACTATTTTGAAAAGTTTAAGTTTAATTGTCAATCTAAAATACCTTTTAACAAGCCTAACAATATTAACACTATTATGTTAAAAGAATTATATTCACTAATTTTCAAAATTTGGAGAATAAAATGTATCAAAATTTGATAGTGACAAATTCTAATTTTACATGTAAGTTAAAAAACTTAAAATATATTTAACCTATATGTATGAACTTTTAGAAATATTTATCATCCACTTTATTACCTGAGGGTAATAGATCTTGTCCAACAAACTAAAACAAAATTAAGATTTCATATCTTAGGTCTTAGATCCAATACTAATATTCAAATGTAATTAATCTCTTGTTTTAAGATTAGTTATCTCGAATGGACCACTTTTAATTATAATGTTTTAAAAATTACAACATAGAACTCGTGTGAAAAATAAAAAGAAGTAAAGAAAATTACCATTTGTGCCAAAAATAACTTTCTATACATATTTTTATTTATCTTTTACTCCTATAATTAGCACTATTATATATGGATACATATTATATATGGTTATAAATATAATAAATAAAGTCACAAGTAAAAAATAAATTTAATGTATATATATATATATATATATATATATTGTTTAATATATTAAAATTAAAATTAATTAAAATATTAAGTTTAACCTATTAAAATAAAATATCATCGAAATTGCAAATTTACATATACATACTAAACAAAGCTTATGTTTTTGTCACTAATAGATAAAACGAAAAGGAGGTACCCGTTGAATTTATTATAACAAGCAAACTTATATTCTCACATTTATTTTATCATGTTATATTATTTTATTAAATTAAAATTAAAATTCATATTAATTTTAGTTTCATATATATATATATATATATATATATATATATATATATATATTTAAATATATATTGATTTAAATAAATTAGTTAATGTTTTTAAAATTTGAAATTTAAGATGATACATCACATATTAACAGCGGAGTAGATCTAATCCATCAGAACCATAATTGCATTATATTGTACAATATGATTATTAATTATAAATAAGAGTAAAGCATAAATATAATTTGTGGGAACGATGAAAACCAAAACAATACAATATTATATAACTTTTTTTCATGGACTTGGAGGACGACGAGGAAAGTTGTGGCCTATGGGATCACCACCTCCAAGGAACCGTTCATCTTCATGGTACCCAAAAAAAAAATATTGAAAATGAATAATCACTAATCCACATAAATTAAATATTGATACCAAAGAAATATAAATAATAAAATCAAAGGTTTTTTATGGTAAAAAATAATCAAAGTTTTAAATATAAATAATTTTTAGCATTTCTCTTAAAAATATTCTTATTTTTAATCTCAAGCATCTTCATCTTCGATGGAAAAGTAGATGAAAAAAATGAATTTAAATTCATACTCTTAATGAATGCAAAAATGGTTGTTTGAAAGATTAATAATTTGATGGTAGGTGACTTACTTGGTTTGTGAGGGTCTGAAATCCAAAGGGGTACCCTTGCTGTTGCCATATTCATTGATAAGAGAATCAGAAATAGAAAAATCATCTTCATCAAAACCTTCTCATAATAACCCATCTTAGAAGGAAAAAAAATTTCAAATATGTGAGAATATAGGATGGGAAGTAGAGATATATATAATAATAATAATAATGGTAAGAAAAATCTTGTGTATGGTATTTCAGAACCTGTCAATTTTATGAATACAAACATTACATTAATTTCATTCATTATTGTGGAAGGACTGATGTGATGTGACTTTAAATATAAAATCTAGTTTTCGGGGGAAGTTACCTTTCTTATTTAAAAGATGTACTTTTTTTTCTTTACAATAAAGAACTTTAAATATGAGTTAGCTTTCAGCCAACAATTTTACTTTTACCTCAAATTTCAAAGTTAATAGTTAATTCTGTCTTTCATTTGTCTGAATCTTTATAAAACAATATAATGTTTGATGCTCCTAAATCATTATAAGTCTAAATATATTTTTTTATTGTCGAAAATAATTTAATTGTGAGTTAAAAATTTTTGTATACAAAAAATATATATAAACCTATCAATAGAACTAATTTTATTTTTTTTTAACTTTATATTTCTAGTTTGGGAGAATAACTATCCGATTTTTTTAAAAGTAATTTAGAATAATTTAAGATTTTTTTTTCTCTAACGGAGGAGAATGTGTTTCTGATTTACTTGTTCTCTGTGTAAACAATTATCCTTTATTATAAGAATTAAATGTAAAAAATAGATAAAAAATAGTACAATAATAAAAAAAGTAAATGATGTATTTTTTTAATATTTTAGATTTTTAATCTCCTTTAAGCATTGACCGATGTATCCATTGCAAAATTTCGTGCAACTTTTATATATAAATCATCTCAATCTGACCTCCCTATCAAAAGTTATAAATGTTTAAAGTTTTTCTCCACCAAATTTTTGTATCGTAAAATATAGGACCGTTCTATCAAATGTAATTATTATTCTATGAAATATATATCAAAACAAGTTATCACAACAAAATTTAAGGCAAAAATCAAATTTTAACTATTTTTAATGATTTGTAGAAAATTAATTGTATAAATAACTAAAGTTGTGTTACCCCTACACAACTTCAGCTCAATTCAAATTATATTGAAGTTGTGCATTAAAGAAAAAAAGTGAAAAGTCATGTCAAAGTAACACAAATTCTTTATACTGAAATCATATCAAACTAACATGATTTGTCATAAAGATGTTTATCTTCAAAGAGTTGCATAATTCCCAAATAGGAGTGATTAAGGATGGTAATAGATCAGGTTAAGTTGTGAATATTTTTTTATCAAGTTCTCTTGACCTTCCTTAAAAACAAATAAATAAATTAGCTTATTTAATACGTAAGTACTTTTTTCATATAAAATTTCTAAAATTTTATTTTTAATTAATAAATAAACTATATTTTTAACCTCTATTAACCTTACTATTTTCATAATATAGGTCAAAAAAGGCACATCAACAAGTTCTGTGCATTTTACTAGTCCATTATTTTTGTACTCATAATTAAATGTTGATGGAAAATGTTCATATGCAACTATGGACCACAAATTCCATAAGATATATCCGTAGTTGAAATTTAGACACTTGTCCTCTTCAAAGTTTGGTGTCATGGAAGTCTTTTCCCAATGCTTTTTCAACTTAATCTATTAATAACTTATAAACAAGATTCTTTAAAAAGTATATAAGTTCAACCATTTTATTTTTAAAATATCTTAAGAAATGTACTTTATAAGGCTTATCTTAATCATATAAAATTGATTTATAAGAAGAGGTTTGAATCAATTTATATATGTTGTAAACTCATCCTATTTCTAGTAGTTGTGGGATCTCCAACACATTCCCTTCACATCGAGGTATATATATTTCAGGTGTGAGACTAAACATTAATGGGTAGTCTGATAACGATCTGATAACGGATTGCATAATAAAATCAACAAATAACAAGTCTTCGAATGAGTGACATAATAAGCTCAACAAACAACAAATTTCACCGAGATAGACTCAAACTTATGATTATGATATTATATTAAAAATTGAACTTTTTAAGTCTATCTTAACTCTACAAAATCAATTTGAAATGTAAAGTTTATATCCATTTATATATTATAAATTTGTTTTATCTCTAGTCGATCTTACGTATCTCAAAACACAAAAAATATAATAATAATAATAATAATAAAAATTAATATTATTTTATAAGTTACACGTAAATAGAAAGAAAAAGACTACATATAATTATAATTCAATATCATAAAAGTTTGCTTTTGACTATATGTTCAATATTAGAACCAGATTATGTTGGAGGATTAATTACAAAAGTGGTGTTTTTTTATTAAATTTACTGATATAGGCAGTTTAAAAGAAAAAAAAAAATACATAAACAGAAAAGTTGTACTTTAGAAATACGACTTCAAAATAAATAAAACATGTGTAATTTTTTAGAATTTTGTAATTTTTGATGAAAATAATATATAAAAAAACAATGGATAAATAATATATTCACTACATTCATTTAAAGGAATACATCAATTTTGTTTCTATGTAGAGAACTCACATTAAACAAAACTATTTTCTTAAGATTGGATTTTATGTTTAATAGGATTAATTTATGTATTCAAGATGAAAGTGAGAGTAGTATTAAAAAGACATAAAATGTTTATATTGTGACATTCGAGCCATATTAAATTGTTTTTTTTTAAAGGTTTTTGAAATGTTTCTTTATTATTGTGCAATATCACTCGTAGTGAAGATGAATATATAATGTCAATTCTTGTTATCTTGTCTTAGTAATCTTATTAAACTAAAAAATATACGTAGGTTTAATTACTCGGATGGTACCCACTTTGGTAAGAGTGTGTCAATTTGGTACTTGTGAAAAAAAAAATGTCAATTGCATCTCTATTTTTGAAAAAAGTGTATCAATCAGGTGTAACATCCCTGGCGCACCATGCCCAGAGCATGTCAGGTTACTACAGCCCGATGCACCCCAACCCCTCACCCTTCTCCGTCCATTTATACTGGGTGGGTTGTTGCCAGTGGGAATCGAACCCCCAACCTGACCTTTAACCCCTCACCCTTCTCCGTCCATTTATTTTATCTAATATGAGACTTTGACTTACACTTGAACTATTTTCAACCGTTATTAATAGATATATGCAATTATTATATCCATATGCTTATGCAGTGCAAAGTTTTCCTTCAAACCCAGAAGACTGCACTGTCTCTCTGACTTCTCATGGATGATGAGCATAATAATTATGGTCTCGTGGATCATCTGCTTTCAGAAGGAAGCGTCCATCTTCATGGTTCCAAAAAAAATAAAAATATTGGAACTTAATCAAAATTATTATACAAAAACTGAACTAAAATAAAATAAAAGAACTTGAGAGAAAGAAGAAAAGAATTGTTGGAACTTGAATCAGAAACATAAACTGGTTCAATTTCAAAAGATCTTAAACAATTTATTGTAGGAATTGTATGTTACTTACATGGTTTGTGATGAGATTGGGGTACCCTTGCTGCTGACAGATTCATTGATAAGAGTATCGCAAATATTGATACCATAACCATGTTTAAGATAATAAGCTTCTTAAAGTAAGCCATTTTAGTTTGAAAGAAAAAAGGTATACGAAGCCAAAGCTTATGTGTATTATTATTCAGATAAAAAATTGGTGCATTGTGTGAGGGTTGAATGGAAAGTAGCATACATTTATACTATTCACACAAAGATAAATAGATATAAAAGAAAAATCTTGTGTATACTATTCTAATATCATTATTTTAAGTCATGGATGTTACGCTAATATTTTATAAAACAGTGTAATATTCAATGTTGTGGGTGTTTCTTAATTTTTTATAAAAAATAATGTAGTTTAATTTTAATTAATAGTCATATTTAATTTAGTTTGAGATTAACTTTTAAATTTAGGTGTAAAAGATAAAAAAAATCATTTTGATTGAATATTAAAATTGTATTTTTTTTGTGAACTATGTTTGTTAGACTAATGATATTTTGATAACTAAATTTTAGCAATTTTATCTAATAACATGAACGGTAAAAGATGATTTTAGAATATAGAAAAATAAAAAATGAAAAAATGAAAATACACTTAAAAAATATCATTTCAAATCTATTGTAAGAAAAAATTATCCAAATTTAGTTGATCATATTAATTATATCGATCGGTTGTTTGTTTAAAATAAATTGGCAAAACAAATAAAATCTTGTTTAAAGGGTTAGACCAATTCTTCTAAACCACACAATAGTACATATTTGTCTTTGAACAAATGCTCACAAAGAATACCATTCTAAAGGAAAACCATTTTTTTTCAAAAATATTACAATAAATAATTCTCGTTGAGAGTGTCAAAGTTTGAACTTTTAAAGGAGAAAAGAAGAATGAGTAGCATTATATATAAACTTCTTTTGACCGGCATCTACTAATATGTTTTTAATTTATGAATATTTTTTTTATCAACTTCTCATAAATCAATTTAAAAATAAATAATTAAATAGATTAACTTGATTAATTATTTTTATCAATTTTCTATGTCAATTTTCTAAAATTTTATTTTTAATTTATATATAAACTAATTTTAACCTATATTAATTTTTTTTTTTATAATATAGTTCCAAAACTATACACATCAACAAGTTCCTTGTTCACGTGCTATTTTAGTAGTCCATTATTTCTGTACTGATAAAAATGTTGAAATTTAGACATGTATCGTCTTCAAAGTTTGTTGTCATGGAAGTCTTTTTTCTGAACTGATTTTTCAACTTAATCTATTAATAACTAGAAATTTTTTGAAAATTATATTTTTAATTAAGATTCTAGATAAAAATCAACCTATATTAAAATTTGTAAAAAAATTTAATTTAATCTGATTCAAATCTGTGATGAACTAGATTGACTCGCAGATTCTAATATATTTTGGCTGCCTTTTGAAGTTTTATATTTTATATATAGAAATAATTCGATGTTTACTTATATATTTATTATTACCAAAACTTTATATTGTATGAATCATTTTTAAATTATAAAAGTAGACCATTAAGTTTTAGTAAATCTTCCATTTTAATGACAAATATAATAAGTTTTTAATTGATTATTTATTTTCCAAAAGTATGACGTATATAAAATGGATTTTAATTATTAAAAAAAATAGGTCAAGATTGATTCAGATACACATAAGTAGATACTAAATTGAAACAAAAAAATATATATGTGGACTAAATCAAAATCAACACAATGACATTTGATAGTGACACTAACACGTGGCATTGCAATGCCACGTGTCACACACGGAACCTGACAGGTGGCATTTTTATTTTTATTTTCAAAAAATTTAAAAAAAATTAAAAAGAATTAAAAAAAGGAAAAAAGTATTAAATAACAATTCAAAAAAACTACAGACTGACACGTGGCAGGTTGACTAACAGAGTTGTCTAAAAAGAACCTAATTGAAGTACTTTTTCAAAAGTTGGGATGCAATTGACACTTTTTAAAAAACAGGTACCAGATTGACATACCTATACTAAATTGGGTATCATCCGAGTAATTAAACATTAAAAACATGTAAAAGATGACTTAAAGTGTGAATAATACATAATTACATTAAGTGAAAAGTAAAAAATTTTAATTTCATGAACTTGATTATTTATAAATTGTAAATGAAATAATTAGTGAAGTATAATTGAAATCTAAATAGTCACTAAGGAAGAAAGTCCACATATAAAGATTTCATGCTCATATTGGTAGGAGGATTGTGAAATATTATAGAGTAAAAATACTTATAAGATCGTACTCCATGTAATATAATATATTTATAGCTTTTTTACGCTTACGAGTATCAGGTTGATATTTGCCCTGATTCATAAATGTCTTCTAGAACACTCATTCCTAAAAAAATATTTTTATATTTTAGAATATTGGATATTTTAGAAGATATTTTAAATTTAAAAATATCTTTTGCAATGGCTATTTCGAAATACAATTTTAAACACATTATAGATTAGGTATTCTGAAAGGTATTTTCAGATCTAGAAATGATTTTCAAAACATTTATTTCAATTCTTTTTTATATTTTAGAATGTATGTTTCGGAAAATATTACCTGATCTAAAATCTATGAAAAACAAAATAAAAAATATTTAATTTGGAATGTATTTTTTTATATTTTTTGGATCGAATATTTTGAAAAATATTTTTGAAATTCGAAAACAGCTTTCAAAATATTTAATTAAAAAATAATAAAAATAAGGGTTAAATATGTTTTGATTCTTTAATTTTGAATGAATTTTGGAATTAATTTATTTTAAAATTTTAGACCAATTTAGTTTTTTATCTTTTGAAATACGTGGATTTAGTCATTTTAATCAAATTTTGTCAAATTTGACATTTCAAGCGTGTTTCATAATAGTATTTGACTTAACATTAAAACAAAAATGTGTCAAAGTGTATAAACAACTCAAATACAATCTTGAAATGTTGAAATGTGTATGAAACATCAAATAAACTTAACAAAATTTGGTTAAAAGAACTAAATTTATGCATTTTAAAAAATAAAAGATTAAATTAATTCAAAATTTTAAAATAAACTAATTTTAAAATTTCTGAAAATTAAAGGATAAAAATATATTTAACCGCATAAACATTTTTATTATAATTATAATAAAAAGTAATTTGGGGATTATAACTTTTTTGGAGTGCAAGAAGGAAAAAGGGGAGTGCAGGATGACCTGTGTTAGAGATATCCAGACACAAGTGTTCTACTTTTTTGTTGAAGAGTGACTATCTGTTTCCAGCCACAGAACAATACCGACAAGAAGTGATATTTTTGGTAGAAAAAGGAGCAGTGAGAAGAAGAATTACGCAGATAGCAGAGACAGCAAAAGAAAGTGTAGAATGGATTCCCATTACGCAGAAGAGGAAAAGGCATGCATCTCTGCAATGAAGCATTGCTTTGGTCCAATATATTGTGCAGTTTTGAATGCAGCAATTGAGCTAAACTTGTTCGAGATGATAGAAAAGGCATCTCCAACATCAGTTGGTGTGACAGCATCTGATGTTGCCTCTCAACTTCCGACACAACACCCAGAATTGGGTCGCAGGATTGATCGCATGCTGTCTCTGCTTGCATCTCACTCTCTTCTCACTTGTTCCACTCGCACAAACCAAGATGGTGAGACTCAAAGATTCTACCACCTTTCTCATCTTGGTAAGTTCTTCGTCAAAGATCACAGCAATGGCTCTCTGGCTCCCCTGTCAACTTTTTTCACTCACCCTTCCATCCTCCATGTCTTGTAAGTATCGCACTTCCATAATTTAACCTAAATGCATTCATATTTTTTTATAGTAATATACTAATTTTTCAGCTCAATGTATATAGCTGTATTTTACAAAATCTAACTTACTATAAGTTCACATAATAACTTCAACTCGAATAACATAGATTTATATTTTGAAATATTTTATTGACATTTTAGTAAATAAGTTTATCTCTCATCTAACTTTAGAAAAAGCCTAGCTTCTAAGCTCACTGACATGATTCCAACAAGAGTTATAGCTTGGGTCAACGCCTAGGTCCAAATCATGTTCAAGACCCAATCCATGGCCTACATGCATCTCAATTTCAAAGCCCACCAAGAGGTCCAATAACAAGGAGCATGCTCAAAAAGATCCAATTGAGTTTCATTCAAAATGGCCCAAACCCACATAGGCTTCTCACACTCTTCACATGGACTAAAGAAGATGTTAAGATTTGAGGAGGTGTATCAAAGAGCAATAGAATAACAATAAGATTGACACTGTTTAGTCCTTATTTTCTAGAATAATAAATCAAACCATGTCTAGTTGAATTGATAAAATTGGGCTTGACTAAGCCCAATAGGAGATTTGGCCATGAGCTACCAAAGGTCCAAGGCGGACTAAGTGGAAGTCAACGTTCCTTCCTACACCTTATGGATCCAATGCATCCAAGGGCTAGGAATGTTTCCTCCTTTTCCAAGGCATCATCCAACGGCCATGAGCCTTGTTCCTTCTCCAAGCCATCTTCCACAACCAAGATTAAATGCCTTTCTCATCCAAGGGCTAAGAGTGCTTATGTGTATTTACTTTCATATAAAAGTCTAAATTTCAAGCTATTGTAATCACTCTTGAAATTTCTAGAGCACCTAAGCTAGAGGTTTACAACATTTCCTCTAGCCACCTTCCATTAGCCTAGTTTCTAGTCTAGTTCTCCTTTCACCACTCCAAATTCCATTGTTACAAGAGCCTTAAATAATTGTCTCCATGCCATTTTTCGCTGCCTATGGAGTTCCTACCAGCCACCACACATTGGAGCTCCATCTAACTTTATAAACAAGTTTTTAAGGTCACTGTTATTTTATTGACCTTTTAGTAAATAATTTTATCTCTCATCTAACTTTATAAAAAGCCTATCTTCTAAGGTCACTATTATATCTCACTTATACATTAAAGTGGTCATATTTTGATAACTATCAAATAGAAAAACAAGTTAAATATTTTTTTTCCTTTAACTTTTATCTAATTTTGTTCTCTAACTTTAGAAATGCATGAATTTAATTCTTTTAATCAAATTTTATTAAGTTTATTTAATGTTTCAAACGTGTTTCATGATATCATTTTAGTTGTTTATATAATTTGGTACATTTCTGCTTCAATGATAATTGAAAAACATGTTTGAAATGTCAAATAAATTTAACAAAATTTAGTTAAAAAGACTAAATTCATGATTAAAATAACTAAATTCATATATTTCTAAAAATAAAAATTAAATAGAGATAATGTTTTAAAAGAGACAAATTTCAAGTTTTAGTGAAAGTTAACTGATAAAAACGTATTTAACCAAATAAATAAAAGATTTCATTTCACAACTCAAAATAATAATATTTTAATTATATTATTATTTTCTTTTTTTAATTTAAAATATTGATATATATTATTATATTATTAAAATGGACTATGATTTGCTGCAATTTCTATAAAAATGTGAAAGTATATTTTTTTTAATATCTTTTAACAACTCTTTCTTTCTTAAAAAAGTTTTATTTGTTTGGTTGAGAGATGAATAAATAAAAAAAATTGTTTAGTTAAATTTTAAGTTACTCATAAATTTTTTTTCTTATTTTTATTTGAGTTTTTATTAAATTTTTTTTGTCTATTGAATATTTAAAACTTTTACATTTTTTTAATGAAGTTTTTATAATTTACATTTTTTTTATTAATTGAGTGACGTGTTATTTGGTGTAATTATTTTGTTTAATTGTCTTTATGTTAATATATATATAAAATTTTGACTAGGTGTGTTCTTTTTTAGGGTGAACTATAAGGAGGTACTTTTGGAGTTTGAGAAGGGGTTGTACGAGAAAGTTCATGGAGTTCCTATTTATGAAGGCATATATTCGGATCCCACACTGAGTAATATTTTCAATGAAGCAATAACTAATCTTGGCACAATCGAGATGAAAAAGATTATAGAAATTTATAAAGGATTTGAAGATATATCTTCGTTAGTTGATGTGGGTGGTGGTATTGGCCAAAATCTGAATATCATAATCTCCAAGTATCCTTCTATAAAGGGCATTAATTTTGATCTGCCTCATGTCATACAAAATGCTCCCATTTATTCAGGTATCTTTCATTCTCAAACCATTATTATCAATATGAAATAGAACCTATTAAAATCATTGTACAAAATATTTTTTATAAGTCATAAAACCAGCATAATATTTTAATGTAAACAAGTCTTTTTTATATTAAAATACCATATGGAATTTATTGTTTCATTTGTTTATTTATTTGCAAGCTATAATGAGTGAAATATTAAATTCTTGTGAAGGGATCAAGCAAGTTGAAGGAAACATGTTTGACAGTGTTCCGCAAGGTGATGCTATAATATTAAAGGTTAGTCTTTTTCTGAAATAGTTTATTTAAATAAAATCAACTTTAAGTTACAAATTAATATCGAAAGGATACTAAATGGACTTGTAACACACTCCTTCACGGGTGAAACAAAATGTTCAAAAAAATTTGTTAAGATATGTTCTAACTTGACTTTATAAGGTGAAAGGTTTGCACCTCACTTATATACTGTAAATTGGTCTTATCTTTACTCGATGTGGGACTTCCAACAATAATTAATTAATTTTATTTTTTATTTTTATTTAAGTGTGTCTTTCGACTAATACTTGAATTTCCCACTTCAAAAACACTTTACTTTTTCATGGTTTGTTGATAATTGTAGGCAGTATTACACAATTGGTCGAATGAAAAATGTGTAGAAATTTTAAAGAATTGCTACAAAGCTTTGCCGGAAAAAGGAAAGGTAATTGTTATGGAGATCATAATGCCTGAAGCAATTCACGCAACAGATGCAGATAAAATGGTCACTGGCTTTGACAACCTTATGTTTTTGGATGCTGGCACCGAAAGAACTCAGAAACAATTTCAGAATTTATCCAAACTCTCAGGATTTTCTCATTTTCGAGTTGTTTGTCGTGTCTTCTCAGCTTTGGGAGTTATAGAATTTTATAAGTGAACATATGTTTTTGAGAATGAGTTTGTTACGTAAATAGGTGTGTGCTTTATGTGGTTGAAGTATCTTCTAAGACAGTTTCAATTCTTAAAAGACAATCTTCTAAATAGTAAGAATTATTTTCAGATTGTTATATATATTATCACAATATTGTTGTTGTTCATTCATTAATATTATTGATAATCAAGTTTGCTAGCTTTATTTCTTGATTGTTATTTCTGAAATATAAAATGTAATTTGAGTATCTTGAAATAGAAAGACCTTTTTTTTTTTTTCTAAATTGAATATATTTTCTTTAAAATTAGATTTTTAATTTGTGTAAGTAATTTTGATTTCTTTAAAAATTTAGTTCATATATTTTTGTTCAGCATGAAACGTTTAACCTTCATATATTAGTAAGGTTAAGATTTTGATCTATCTAAGCGATATTACACAACTGAACAATTGTATTTATATAAGAGAACTCGTGTTCTCATTTTTATACATTTGATTAAAAATATTTTAAAAGTTTTTTTTTTATATGTCATAATTAGTTAGTTAATTTCTCTTTATTCATCAATATAGAGCTAGTATTCCGTCTTACTTATTTTTGGATAGATATTTCGAGAAATAATCATATATAACACTAATAAGATATAAGCTTTTTTAATGAGGGACAATTTGATACCAATAATATTTTCTTCAAATGTGAGTTCGTTCACATAGTCCCTTTACATCGGGACTCCTTCCTAGAGCTAACCACAAGTACCTTTACTTGTCCCCCATTTATTATAATGGTACATACTTGCATAATCCTCTATCAAAAAGACTTTCGGCAAGGACTTGTTTAAGTCAACCACTAAGAAACCTTCAGCTTCTCTAATACCAAATGCTTTAGTCCTTAAGGCAACAAATAAGGTATATACTGTAGTACAACTATTTCAATCTTTCCTAGCATAACCTATATGTTTAGTTGATTCTATTTTTGACCCCCCCGGTACGAACTCTCAAACTCACCATACACTACTCAATTTTTAAGTTTAGATGTTAATTGTTTTGCATGTAACAACAGTTATATCAAGAGGAAAGTCCTAAACCTAAGAAAATTCCCTTATCTTTGGATGATCCTCTTAGTGCATTACAACAACTTGCTGACATCATAGTTGATGAGTCAATGACGGTTCCATGGGATTCTGATGTATTTGGGATATACATTGACATATCATTGTTCTTGCATAAGCAAGACGTCCTAAAGCTTGTGTCGAGGATAGAAGAACTGAATATTACCCTTATTTAATTATGAATGATGTAAGCCTATGAACCATTCTTTATATTTAATTGATTTATCTAGTTACTTATATCAAATAAATGTTTTGTGCTCAGGTATATATTTGGTATCAGTAACAAAGTGGGGTTGAGTCATGTATATGGGTTCATATACCCTAACTCATTAATGAAGGCGAAGGCGATAAGTTTGATTACATCCAAGCATACGTCACCATATTATTTGAACTAGGGAAGGAAATATATTTTGTTCCTTATGTTGTTGCCTAAGTGTAGTTTGTTGACTTGTAATTATAATCATTCATTTTAAGGTATAACAATGAAGTTATTTTGAATTCAGGCATCATTGGCAGCACTGGCGGAACTATTGAATGACATAGGGGAGCTATGGCTCCCCCAAATTTTTTTTTTGGAATTTATTATAATATATATATATATATATATGTATTTTTTAAAATTATATTTATATATTATTTATATTAAGTTTATATTATGGAAATTATAATAAAAGATAAAATAAAGAATTTAATGGAGATATTGATTTATAAAAGAGATTAGGATTTTTTTTGACTATAGGATTTTTTCATCATATAAATTATCATGGAAGTGTGTGAGAAGAAATAAATATAAAGAGATAGATTGAGAAACAAAAGTTAGGAAACACAGATTAAGATTGAAGTATACATTCTCGCATGATCTCTCACAATGTTAGTATCTTATTATGATCTATGTATGTTAGATTTATGATTCTTTTAGTATGTTTCTTCAAATTAAGTTTATCCCAAATTAGTATAAACCTAATTATGATTTTAGGGATTCTTTGATGAAATTGGTATGAACCCTAATTATACTTTTTCCCAAATTATTATAACCCTTAATTATGAAATTTAGGGATCTTGTGTTTTCCGCTTACTATGGTAATTTTTTTTTTAAGTTTTGAATTTATACTTATTTAATTAAAGTGGTATGAGTTTGGTTATGTTTTGCATTGTGGTAATTGTGATTTGTGAATATAAATTTTATCTTTTTTCTAAATAGGTGATATGTGATAAATTTATATTAGAAAGATTATGATAAAGAGTAAAAAAATTGATTATTTTTTTAAAGAAGAAGGTTTGTGATAAAGATGAAAAAAATGCATATACCTTTAACTTTTTATGAGAACCAAGAATTCAACACAAAGAAAAACAAATCTCTAAACTTCCTAGAGTTATATATAATGAATAATTTATGAGGTATGAAGAGCATCGTCAAATTTGACAATACCCACTAAATTAAATTGATGAGGTATGAAGAGCTTATCTAAAATGATATTCATGGTTTAGTATCATGATATAATAGCATGATATAATAGCGAATAATAGTCATATCTTTTTGAATTCTACTATTATGTGTGTTTTATTTTAAGAAAAGAAAATGAAGAGAAAAAATGAAAAACTTTTTTTTTTTAACTAAAAAAAATTATATATAACAAATCTAATTTGGCACCCCTAAATATTTTGTCCAAGTTCCGCCACTGATTGGCAGGTACTTGTGGTTTTCCTGAAGGACAACATTGTTGTATGGTTTCGCTACTTGCACAATTCTTTACTTAACCATTGCAATAGATTGGTATGAACCTCGATGATATGAACTATCTTTGTATGTGTTCTAAAACATTCATTTTTTCATTGTTCAATTGCTAGTAGAGGTGTCATATTGGCCAATGGCCAGTGGCCAATGGGCCAACCCTAGACCACACATCACTAAGCCCCTTTTTAAGGGCAAAAAAAAGCTCTAGCCTCCAAAGCCTCCTCTCAACTAGGATAGGACCCGGGCTAAGATGGGTTTGGCCCTACCAATTAATTAACCTTTAAAAAACCACTTTTAGTTTGATTTGGGACGATGATAAATGGGTCGAGTCGGGTCAACGACTGAGACGAATTAGGATAGGAAACCGACTGAGATGGGCCAAGTCGACAGCCGAGACCAAACGGCCCGGTCTAACGTCTAGGACTAGCTAGGCCAAGTCGAAAGCTAAGACGAGGCGGGTCGGGCCAACGATCAAGACGAGATAGGTCGAGTCGGGCCGACGACTGAGACAAGATGAGTCAGGTCGGTTTGGGCCAAAGGATGACACCCAAGACAGGTTGACATCTGAGACGACCCAACCCTATCTTATGGGCAAGACGGGCATGCCCAATTCTACGCTTGAGACGGGCTCGAATGGTCCTGGCAACAGATTGGGCTGTGTCGATTTGATGGCCAAGACAGTCAACTCGTGACGACGTCCGTGACGCACCGGTTCAAGCCCATTACAAAGACGGTTTGACCATGGCCAAGGACTGAGATAGTGCAATAATAATATTTTAAAAAATAATATATTTTTCATCTTCAAAAAGAAAACTAATGGGTTGATCATGACCCACAAGATTTTTGTGAGCTTTTTGGCCTCGTAAACTAGACCAAATTGACAGCTCTAATTATTGAACATAACATACAATTAAAAACATCAAATACTAAGGTAAAAAAACTTGCATGATTTTTTTCTCCAAATTAATAATTTAATTATAATATTATAATTATTTAATTTTTTTTCTTTCTCAATTATTTATAATTATACTAATATATTGTAGTATAATAAACAAACTGTTACCAAAACTCTTTCCTGCACCATGTATACATTTTTTTGATGTGTACCACCATAAAAATTCATTTTTGTGAAAAAGAAGAAAAAATTGTCTCTAACAATCCAATCACCGCATTGATCGAGGTTGTTATGATGAGAAGTACTAACATCGCAAAGGTGTTGTGGGATTCCACTAATTTAGTAGGGATACTATCGTACACGCAGAACAAAATAAAAAGAAACCTACTTACCATAACAATTTCTACTAAAATAGTCGTCGTTTTATCATTTCAAGAATATTTAATCATTCTGGAGTTTGCAACCGTAACGATGACCGGTTCAATTCTTGTTGAAAACTTAGACATCTTGATTAACAACAATTCCAAAATAAAGGTCATTTTTTTTTTTAACTATGATCAAAAGCTTTAGGTATACATTATTAAGATGTAGATGTATGAGAGAAGAAGCCTGAATAATCTGAGAGAGCGAGGATTTTTTATTTATTTTTCATTTAACTCACATTAGTCAAAAAGTATCATAAAATAACCTTGAACAATGACATTGTAAAAGAAACTCTTAACTAATGTTAACCAAAATAATCGTAGTCAACATTAATTTTAATATGTAAAATCAACATTAGCTAAAATAAATTAACAAGTATAAATTCCTTTTCTAACACGAACTAAAAATTACATATAGACTTTAGATTTACAATATTGATTAAAGAACATGACCAATTCATATTTTTTAAAATACCAATTAATATGAAAATAATTTTCTATATTTTAGTGTAATGAACTTGATAAAATATTAAATCTCAATACTTTTATATTGTTATTTAAACAAAATAATTATCTTTTAAAGTTTCTAATCAAATTTTAAAGGATAATTGTTGGAAGTTTCACATTGATTAGAGATAAAACAATTTCATAGTATATAACTGAAATACAAACCTCACTTTACAAACCAATTTTGTAAGGTTGAATTAGACTTAAAACTCATTTCTAACATCGAATCTATATCGTTCTGAATGACACATAAGACTACACTTCTTATGATCCATGTTCCAACACTAAACTGTTGAGAGACAACTGCCATGCCTATCAAATACATGTCTACCAATGTTCAAACACTACATGTCTCACACTGATTCAAAAGTTTTTTTTTATTTATTTTTATAATTGATCAAATAATTGTCCACTATCTCAACATGACAGCTTTTACATCATAGAAAATATTCATTTTTCTAGTGATCACGAACTAGTTGCAAATAATTTTTTGAAGTTACAAAACCAACAAAAAAAAACACATATTTTCTCACCATTAAGGGAATAATAATAATGATTAGTGGCTCAAACAATTTATATCTCCTTCACATGAGGGAAATGACATAATGAAAGCAAGAATGAAGACAACACCACTCATGACTCATCCCAAACCATTGGAAAGTATAAGAAACATCAATGTCAACCTACACATAGTAAAGTTTCATAAGTTGTCTAATTTTTCCTCGTCCATCAATTATGTTTCAAATCAAGTACTCTCTTAACATGTAGAAACAAGATTAGACAAATCCAAACCCTAATTAGATATAAATGTGATAAAAGTTTGAATGTGTGGAGCATGTGTATTGATTATATAATTAGAGGCACGTGATGTGAACCCAAAGGAATAAAGGTGGCACTTGAGTCACCAAATCTCTTATGGGGATATGGTGGGGGCATAACAAAGAAACAATGACCTCATCTTCACAATCATATTATTCTCTACTTCTTTTCCTTTGCAACTTTTCAAGCATGTGTAATAATTGGTCAACAAATTTCATTGGATTAACTTTCTTTTTTTCTTATTATTATTTCCATGAAGAAAACAATGTGGAATAATAAATTAAATTGTAATTTTGGGTTACACTCTAATTTTCATACGCAATTTTAACTAATAAGTTTTACACAATCAACAATTTTGATTTTATGTCTTAAGTTATTTCTGTTTTTTCCTTTTTTTTTTACTAAACTATTTATATCTATTAATAAAGAGAATTGATTTTGTACATCTCATGACCACTTTTTGGTTGTACTTACCAATTTTACCTTTATTCTATCCCATTAATAAAGTACCTATAAAGAGTTTTGATTCGGTGACCACCTTATAATTATTTTTTGATATACTTTAATTCTTATTAATATAAATTATCTTATCTTTTAAATTTTATATTTATTTTCTAAAATTTAATTAATTCGTTTTCATGATCATAATAAAATAAAATGGATACACATTTAGGTCGATGCATGTATAGTAAAAGCAATATTCATTTGAGAGATACTGTCAATAAATAATTTAATTGATTAAAATGTAAAACTAAATGTACAAAATTTAATTTTGATCCAAACTTATAACTTTTTTTGAATAAAAGTTAAATTTGGAGAAAAAATAAATTAAAAGACTGAAATTACACCTGAAAAATAAAAGGGTTGAAAATTGTAATTTAATATTTTTATTGTGAATATATACATGCCCAATATACTTTGTTTTATATATAAGTTAGAATTTTGTTTCAATTAATCTATTTTACATTTGTTTTTAGTGAAATATATAAGTGGTGTTTGCTGCTACATTTTTTTTTCTTTTACTCTATTTTGTAAAAGTAGGGGTGATCAGTGGCAACTATGTCAAAGATGAAAGCTTGAAGCCTCTTCTTTATTCGAGCAAGTAATAATTAAGGTGTATATTTTACAAGTCCATAAAAACAAAGTTTAAATTTTCTCAAAATTATTCTATTCTAAATCCTGTTTTTTAGTGAATAATCTAAGATGCTTTAGGTGGTACATCTTTCTTTCCTTTGTAAGAGATGGAGTTGGGTTTAGACAGCAATGTCAGACATGAACATGACTACTTAGTCTCTACTTTGTTGGAGACAAGAATAATTGAATTGTGTTATATATATATATATATATATATATATTTTGGCAGACTTAAAACAAATTTAAAAAATGAAATTTTTTATTTAAAATGTATTTTTTGAGTTTTTTTTATGAAAAATTATTTATTAAATTGTCATAATTAATTTTATTTAACATTTTTTATGTGGACTAATCTATTTGATCTTTCTTGAGACATGATTGATCTTAATTAAGTTTGTATTATATTTAGTTTTGAGAAACTCACTTCGAAAGAAGTAACTGATACGGGAATTGTTAATATTATTTTATAAATTATATATGTATTTGGAAAAAATTGATTTTATTTTTATAATTAAGAATGTCAATTGGTTTATCATTTTCCAAACTTGTAATTTTTCTTAAGATATTTAATTATGAAAATAAATCAAATCCATCAATATCAACCAAATTATCATGTTTTAAATATTTTTCAAGTATCAAGTATTTTTCTTTCAAAAATGTATAATCTAGTGACTTTAACTTTTAACACTAAATAAAAAATCAAAAATATCTTCATATATTGAAGGTTAGTATTATTTTAAAATTATAATGAAAATTTTAAAGATGACAACTAACACCATATATCTAAAATTTTAAAATTAGTCCTCATCTTTACAATTTTTGTTCTAATTTTAAACTAATTATAACCCTAAACCAAAATATTTAATAAAAATGTGAATTTTACTAAAAACATCATTATAACATTTATATAAAAAATTAAATTTGGTTTCAATTTGAAGAGGAACAAGATTATTCAATTTTAAAAGAATTAGGACTAAATTGAACAAAAATATCGAATATAGAAAATTAACGAAAATTGAATATAAAATAATGACTCTGACACGTGACACAATGTTGGATTGACACGTAAACATTTTTCAAAATTAACAAAAATTGATGAAAATTGAAAACTATTTGAAAAAAAAATATTAGGACTAAAATGACAAAACTGAACGAAAATTAAGATAAAAAATGTATTTTAATCAATTTTAAATACGTGAAGTGGAAAAGCGAGAAATGAAAAGTTAAAGAACATTATCCTTCGAGATCTCACTCTCCTTTTTGTTAATTTGGATCATCGCCAACTACGCTAATTTGGATCGACCTTTCCATGATAAAGAACACTATTATGAATTTCAAGAAGAGGAGAAGGAGCTGGAGATTCCGTGAGGAATGGAAAAACTAGGGTAAGAGTAAACCTAAAGATATTGGGAACTAATTTGTGCATTGAAGATCAAGCTTAAGAAGTTTGAGAAGCGTGATTCTTCTTGCGAGGCTTTAAAGAATAATGAATTTGTGAAGTCAAGTCTACCTTCATGTGTTTTATTGTTTTAGTAATTTACTTGGTTTGTAATTGATGGTAGGATTATTGTTTTAGTAATTTACTTGGTTTCTAGATAATGATAACACTACTAAAAAACTTAAAAAACTCACATTTTCTACCAATTTTGTTTTGAAATTTTTTTCGTTAGAAATAATTACAAGTTTTGTTATGAAAAATAATTTGCATGTTAATTTTTTTGCAAAATATTTTATGTAAAGCATTTGCCGCAAAAACAAATTATAGGAAATATTTGCAAATTTTATAATTTTGTAAGAAATAATTATATATAAAAGAATTACATGGCAATTAAAATGCTTAGAAAAAATGACAAGAAAAATCTCATATAATATAAAAATTCTAGTAGTGCAGGGTTGTGTAATATGGAGGGTCCTTGGTTGCAGCTAACTTTAAGCCAGGAGGAAGAACTTACTTGGTAGTACCATTGCATTTGTTCATGAAAATTATTTGCTTAGTTGGATTATTGGGGTTACAATTAGAACTTAGAGGGAGATTATTTGTAATTGTAATCCAATGTGAAAAGTTTATTGTATGATTGATTAAGAATTTTGCAGTTTAAAAAAATATTTAAAAAACACTAGCAGTGTGGGCTTAACGTAAGCTGAATCGACGTTGTACAATAAATTATTTGAAATTATAGAGTCTCTTTTGGGTGGATGAGACTGTCATTATTTTTCTCCCCCGTGAAGTTTTATTGAAATTTACCTCACTCTTTTTGGAAATTGACTGAATTAGGTATTTAGGTCATGCTATGAATGAAGTGCCTTCTTGTCCACTAACTTTACCTCCATTGTGGACAATAGAATTGGACTATTGATACACCACATCAACATCCTTCACTTGCAAGAGAAGCCTTTTCAACTTATCTTCATCACTATCATCATCCTTCACTTTTGCATTGCGATACACCATAATTTGAAATTTTTTGCAATGTTTCAAACTCCTTTTTATAACTTATACAATCATTTGGACTTGTATGTATTGTTTTTAAAACTCCAAACCCAATGGAAATAATATCTTCTTTGCCTCATAGTGACGAGTTAGTAATGTATTACCTTTTGAAAGCATTTCTTGCAACAACTCCAGCAATTCAATAAAACCTTTATTGATCCACTCATTTCTCGCTTTAAGATGAATTAATCTAAGTATTGTTGAAAAACATGTAAAACTTGAACAACCGAGATACAAAGGTTTCTCCAAGTTGTCTTTCAATGAATCATGCATGTGTGCTTGTTGGAAATTATCTTCTCCAATATCACGAATCTTATCTTCCATGAGATCTACAAAATGTAGACTGGACTCTTACATTGAGATAAGATTGAAAGGTGTACTACTTCACCATACCAAATTCATGTTGCATAACTCTTTAGAAAACTATCACAAAGAAGATGTTCTTGTATCAACTTAATTTTTAGTCGCCTCTCGTTCACATGATTAACATAGTGACAATAATATTTTCCATTCACATATTTTTCATTTCGTTAAACAAATTGTAGAAACTCTTCAATGTCATTATCATACAAATCACTAATTCAACTACCATTCATCCAACTTCGATCCATTGTTACACAACATAAGAACTTAGTTTCTGCATGAATATCTTTCATCGTTTAAAAATACAGATAGTATTTAATCTTTATATTGAATCTTAAAAGGGAAATTAAGTTTCCCTCAATGCAATGTATGACAAAGTTAAACTATAAATTGATTGAAGAACAATTATAATATCAACTTCTAAACACATTGTCGAGGGTCAAACACTCTAGATCTAGAATGAACACGTTAAACATATAATTTTAAATCATATCAAAAGACTTAAATACTGAAGTTAAATATATAACGCGAAAAGGGGGCCTGCCATGAGTTGGATTCTAGAATGGCAGCGAGAGAGGTCACGATACGTTGCAGCGGCTAGAAATCACAACTTGAGTCCATCAATAGTGAGAATTAAGAAGAAAATAAAGTGTAAAAGTTTCAAATTGCTACAATGGAGGAAAAGTGAAACAAAGAAGATGAAGCACGAAACGAATACTGACGAAAAAGGGCCAACGCTAGTAATGAATAAGAGGAGATACAACATTGGTTTTTAATAGCAATCGATGTAATATTTGTTTCTTTTTAAAATTTTAAACTTCAGAAACTACATACTACATTTGTTTGTTTTCCAACTTGTGTAATATCTATTATTTTTTAAAATGAGATATATAACATTGATTCTCATGCAACTGATGTAAAACCTTTTTTTTAATTGAGAAATTATATAACATTGGTTCGAGAATCAACGGATGTAATATCATTTCATTACATTGGTTCCAATACCAACCGATGTAAAGTTTTCTTTATAATTACAATAATGTCTCATTTTTATTTCACATAGGTTCAGAAAAATCTATATAAGATTTTGTTGTAATTTCTATATTTTGTACTAATATTCTTACTTTTAATAACAATTCTTAATTAAGTAAAAGGTTAAATATGTCATTAGTCCCTAAACTTGGACTTGAAATTAGAATTCGCACCTGTCTCAAATTTTGATACATGTCTTCAAACTTATAAAAATGAATGAACATACTCCTTTTAACCCAACAACGTCAACTTTTTTTTTTACGTGTTAAACGATATTTTATGCTAGTATTTGAGTTGAAATGTATTGAGTGATGTAAACAACTCAAACGTCATATCAAAATATCGTTTAACACATGTCAAAAAACTTCCACGCAGTTGGGTTATGACTATATATGTTCATTTTTATGTTTGACGACCAAATATACAAAAAAAAAAAATTAAATTGAGACATGAACGAATTCTAATTTTCCATTCAAGTCTAGGAACTAAAAATATATTCAACCATTAATTAAATTATGACTGTCTCTTTTGTATGACACTGGTAAAACCTTCCTTATTTGGGATCATAATATCTAGATTTTGCACTGTTACCTCCTTCTATACTTTCTATAAACACCTGCTAAACTTCCTCCTTTATTGAATTATTTTCCACACATATGTTTCCTTATCCTCTTCATGAAACCTGTACAAGAAAAGGTTAAAATGTCTCTTCCATGCCTATCTTCATATCTTCCCTTCCTTGAACTTTCCTCTTGGATTCTCATTATGCTTGATCCTCGTTTAATTCAATCAGTCTACGAAACATCACTACACATTTACAAATAAGGAGCTAAAACGTAAATCTTAGTTTTTATCTCTTAATCTAAATGTATTATTATCTCTTCTTATAACTAGTAAAAAACCAAGTAGCATGTTCATTTATTACATTATTAACAAAAAAAAAAAATACAGATATACTTGGTGAGATTTTTCAAGAAAGAATAGATAAGATTTAGATAGTTGCCAAGAATAGCATAGTGTGAAAGAGAAAATAGCGGCATAATTTAATGATGGAAAGGTAAGAGTTCAAACAAATATTGATTGAAAATCTGAAATTGCAAGTATATAATTAAAGGGGAATTTTATTTTCCACGACGAGCATAATTAAAGAAGATTTCATCCCGTAATCGTTGAGGTCTGTGATCATTCCAATTGAAATGAAGAATAATTATGCGTTGATTTTGACTTCACAGAAAAAGAACACAGAGAATTAAAAGTTAAAAAAAAACGTTTTTTTGAGAAAAATAATTATAATATAATATCGAATAACAATTAACAATTATATAAGTATCATATAATTATAAAGAAAGAGTAAATAATCATGTATAATAAAATTTAATGACAAATATATATGTGTCTTATTAGAGATTTTTATTTCATGAGATTGAAGTTTAAATTTTTTTAAAAAATGTAATGTTAGTTAAAAACAACTGCACAAAAAAGAATATATATAACAAAAAATATGATGGAAGAAAAACTAGCCTAAAGCAAAAGAATCATTCATCAAATATAACGAAACTAATGAAAAATGTTTTATTCTAACAGAATTTATCCAAATAGATGATATATATATATATATATATATATATATATATATATATATTTGGTTATGTAAAAAAAAAGTTAAATTAGGACTCAGGTCTCTACTTTTGTAAGAAAATATTAATTTAATTTTTTATCTTTTAAAAATTTCAATTAAATCCATATTTTAAGTTCTTCATTTCTTACTCCTATGTTTATGGGTGTGTGGAAGATGCTGTCCCTTATATTGGGCTCTTCAAATTCTTATAAGGGAATTTCTTCCTAAAATTGACATACAAATATGTCATGCAAAATTTTTGATCCACTCTAGGGAGAAGATCTTGAATAGTTGGTAACAAATCCTCTGTTTTCAGTTAAATAAAATTAATTCATATTTTATTGTTATCATATGAAACTGAATTTCATGAACAACCATATGAATGTGCACCTTTTGTTGGTCTGATATAAATGTACTTCTTGCACACAATTCAGCTCCACTTAGATCCTCAATCAAAAACTCTAAAAACCATGTCCTTGACTCCTTATTCTCAACCTCAACAACATATAAAAAAAGATTAAATTATGCCTTTGGCCCCCATTTTTGTAAGAAAATATAAATTTGGTCTCTTATTTTTTAAAAGTCTCAATTAAGTCCATATTTCAAGTTCCTAATTTCTTACTCCCATGCTTCTAGGTGTGTGGAATATGTTGCCCTCCATATTAGACGCTTCAAATTCTTACCAGAGAATTTCTTTTCCTAAAATTTGCATACAAATGCCTCACGCAAAATTTGTGATCCACTCCAAGAAGAAGATCTTGAATAACTGGTAACAAGCCCTATGTTTTCAGTTAAATACAATTAATTCATATTTTATTATATATCATACGAAATTGAATTTCATAAACAAGCATATGAATGTACTTCCTACACACAATTGAGCACGACCTAGATCCTTAATCAAAAGCTTTAAAAACCATGTCCATGACTCCTTATTCTCAACCTCAACAACAACATAAGCAATAGGCATTATTTGATCGTTCCCATCTCTTCCTATATCTGCTAACAATTCTCCTCCGTACTTCCCTTTCAAAAAGCTACCATCTAATTTGATAATAGGCCTGCATAACATGAAGTTGTCTTTGCATGCCTTAAGACATGTATAAAACCATTGAAAGATAGGTTGACCTTCATTCTCCTCTACCGTGAGTTTCACAGTTGAACCATGATTTGTTTTTAGCAACTCATGTGCATGATCATACAACCTCTTATACGGTTATATAAAGGATCCCTCAATAGTGTATGTTGCTATTGTCTTTGCCCTATAAGCCATACACATAGATATGCCAATGTTCCGTTTCCTACTGACTTTATCACAAATCTCAACCCCCTTTGTTTTTGGATTCTCTCTTACCGTGTTTTCCAACATTTTACTTAGTCACTTTGCATTAATTAAGCGAAGGTTAAATTCTCTACTGCAACTGTGATTATCAATAATTTTCCTCAACTGCCAAGTTTTCACTACTTTCATATAGCCACAGTATGCATACCAGGGACATTTCCTTTTGCACCTAGACATTTCACTCTCGCTCTTTTCTTGTCATTTTTAACAATTTTTAAACTTCTTCCATTTTCCAATGCATAACTTTTGATGGCTTCTACAAATTTAACCTTTTCACTAAAATATGTACCTAATTCCCATTTATATTTTGTCGTTTGGGCATTGAAAATGTTGGAAAGTTCCCATAACCATCTTTTTCAACATGTCCTTTATTAGTATCACCTTCATCAATATCTGCTTCATCCATATCTTGTTCATCAATATCACTTCTGAACTCTCCTGATTGTCATTCATTGTCTGACAACCCACTGTCTAAGGCCTTCGACCCCTCACTATTGTCCATATATGCTCTATCACTTGCCCTAGAACTCGTACCTGGTCCATTAAAGTCTTCTTCAATACTTTCCACTTCAACTTGCACATTACCCATTCATTGTTCGTGTTCATCCTCTACATCAGTATCAATATTGATATCAACTAAATCCTCAATATCATCAACACTTTCTCATTGTTATCATCAGGATTGTCTTTCTTGATACAATTTTTTTTTAAATAAGGACTTAATTGAGACTTTTAAAAAATAAGGGACCAAATTGATATTTTCTTACCAAAATGGAGACCAAAGGTATAATTTAACATTGCAGAACAAGCACAATGCAGTCTCTGTTCACTAAAAAAACCTTTTTCCTTCACTGTTTTAAAATTTATTTATGGTTAAATTATGGTTTTGGTCCCCATTTTCATTGCAAAATATCATTTTGGTCCTTCTATTTTTATTTATCTCAATTTGGTCCTTATTTTAGAAAGTTTTATAAGTTATTTTCATTAGTGGTGTAGTAACAAAGTTAAAGAGGTGTCACATGTCACTTCTTGGATACTTTTATTCTTTATTTTTTTATTTTTTTAATTAATTATTTATTTTTTAAAAAAATAAAAAAAATTGTCACATGTCAAGCTAATGTCGTGCTATGTGGCAGTGATAGAGTGATGTAGCAATGATAGTGTCACGTGTCAAAAAATTAAAAAAAAAAAATCTAAGAATTGACATGTGACACCTCTTTAACGTTGTTACCATACCATTGATGGAAATGACTTGATTGGATCAAAATTCACAAAATAGGGACCAAATTGAGATAAATAAAAATAGAGGGATCAAATCAATATTTTACTACGAAAATAGGAACCAGAGAGATAATTTAACCTAAAAACAACTTCATACACTTTTACACATAAACAATGACACCGAGAGATAACTTAAGAGAAAAAAAGTTTAATAAATACTTTAATTTTATATTTGTTCCCTCAAACTTGGATCATATTTGATTCTCTTTTGCAACCAGCAAAAGATTCAACTAATAAACAAATATTATTATTCTATGTCACTTTTGGTTTAAAAGAATATACAAAATTTCTTTAGAGTATCCATTAATATTTTCTTGAGATTAAGCTTCAAGTATAAAATACTTCTCTTGTACGAATATTAATGGGTTTATATTTTTCATATGTTATATTCATTGAGAGATTGTGGTTATATATATATATATATATATATA